>TARA_B100001093_G_scaffold181824_1_pt1 | contig 31851 bp, 17 predicted proteins | sample TARA_B100001093 | Tara Oceans TARA_B100001093 (sample SAMEA2623116) | marine metagenome | biome: marine biome (ENVO:00000447); feature: surface water layer (ENVO:00002042); material: "saline water (ENVO:00002010), including plankton (ENVO:xxxxxxxx)" | depth 5 m | reverse complement strand
GCGGTCGTGGTGGCGGAGGCTACCGTGGTGGCGGCGGTGGCGGTCGAAACAACAACGGCCAATCCGGAGGCTCGAGCGGGGGTTCATACCGCGGAGAAGCCAGGGGCCAAGGATACAAGCCCAGCAACAAATCAAGCAAAGGGTACCAAGGTGGAAAAAAACCTCAAGGTAATCGATTTGGTGGGAAAAAGAGTGGATATTCGAGAGACAGAAAGTGAGCATCACTCTTCTTCACTCTTGATTGCTTTGACTGGACTGAAGACGCCCACGTCTTCGATAATGTCACAAGCGCCGGGAAGTACTGAAAGTACATCGTCGGTCATCAAACCGGTGTTCTTGTAAATTCTGTTCGCAAGTTGTTCTTTCTTTGTCATGCCCGGTCGGAGAACTGCATAACGGTTGCAAAGGCTGCGGATGGTGTCCGGAAGCCCTCCCATCAAAAGTGGAACTCCGTTCACAGCCACAATTCCTACAGCCAATTGAACATCGAGGTCCTTGAACCACTGACGTTGTCCTCGTACGATGAACGCCCCTTTTCCAACGAATTCTCCTGTTTGTGCAGTTTTCGACACCTGTGCTGGCTTGACTGAATACACAGTTCCGTGTGCACCGCCACCTGCCCACGCACGGCTCCAACACAGGGCCAATGTGGCCGCTTCCTCGAGTTTTTCGTCGGTGATTCGCTCATCGCCAAGTTTGTCGATCAAGCGAAACGCAGGGACGTCTTCAGGGATATGTGCTGGCTTGTGTTGGTCAATCGCAAATCCCTGCGCAGCACGTAAACTGCAACTCGGGGCACCGTGAAGGTCAGCGTGCAGGTAGCGGTCAGAGCCTGAGAGGTGTTTTTTGACAATGGCATCGTTGCCCTTTGCATCTCGTCCACCCACTAAGAGATGGCCACCAGAAATCATGCTCCATCGGTGATTTTCAAACCACAATCGCTTGCTGCGTTTCACCTTGTTTAACTTCCCACTGGCCTGTTGCTTTCGTTCTTTCTTCACGGCTCGTTGCAGCTGGAGAACCGTGTCTTCTAAAGCTTCAACAGCTCCCTTAGTTTTGTCTTTCTGTTTACGGGCCGCTTCGAAATGGCGTTGCGCATTCTGATGAACGGTTTCATCAAGTGAAAGTGTTGCTTGAGGCCCTTTAGGCTCCTCGTTTTCGTTCGGTAACACGGTTACAAATGTTCGCTCGGCAGCATTAAGCGAGACGATCCACGGTACCTGTTTTGAGTCCTTCTTGACTTGTTTCCAGCCTTTCTGTTCGATGGCTTGATTCATTTGGGTTAACAAACTTTCAACGTGCGTCCAATTGTTTTGGATGGTGTGGCCAAGCAGTTGCTGCTTCTCGATTTTTTTGGAAAAGCCTTCCAGAGCTTTTTCTTGCTGGTTTTTTCTTCGTTCCAATCGTTCCACATCGGTTGAATGTCCTCTACCGGGAGCAGCGATGTCCAATTTCTCAGCTTCACGACGTGCAAGTGCCATTGCATCATGCGCTCCTTTCCACGCATCAACAGCAAAGCACAGACTTGGGAATTCAACCGTTGCCATCCCGGTATGTGACGGCAACAAGGTTGGTGTTGCTTCAGCAGCATGCTGTTCATAGAAGCGGTCCCGTAGGCCATCTGGTGCGAACTCACTGGCCTGTTGCTCAAGCGATTCAACGTCCATCTGGTCATTCTTTTTCAGCACTATGTAGCCGTTCTGGCTTGCGTCAAGGTCGTTCAGCAGCGTGTTGAGTGCTTGGTGTATCTTCGAAGCATCGGCATTTTGAGTGTCAATGTTTGGCTCAATCCCTGCCAGTGAACAAACAGCATTGGCGTGTGTTGCACCAAGATTGACCTTGCCACCAAGCGTTGAAACGAGGTCTCTGTCTGAATGTTCGAACATCTGCTGCAATGCTTCGACGGTGAGTTGGTAGGGGTCGACTGCTTCAGGTGGTGGCTGATAGACGATTCCCTTTTTCAAAGTCCGGCCGGCGTATGATGCGTGGGTCAATGGTTGTATTATGACGTTCTCGGCATCGGTGAGGATGATGTTTCCATCACGAAAAACTTCGACATAGAGGTGGTATTCGCCAAACTTTGTGTCGAAATCGAAACACAGGACTCGATCAAAGCCGAGTTGATGGACGCCAGTGAATCGGGCATTCTTCAAGTGCTTGCGTAAAACCATTGCAAACGGGGGAGGCGTCATGGGCATTGGACGGTCACGGTTCGAGGTGTAGATGCGAGAACCTCGAACAAGTACGAGGTCAAATTGATCGATTTCTTTTGGATTGATTCGCAGTACAATTTGTTCATAGTGAGGCATGTAGGCCTTTTTCACGTATGCACTGGAAAACGAACCCAGTTCACGGGCGACTGCTCGAAGGTCAAAACTCGACATGCTCGCTTTCATAGGTTCGCCCTCCAAACCGGACCATTGGTTGACGCCTCTTGAATCCTACTTGAACCGAAGCAGCACCTTTCCGGTATTTTTCCCATCATGGATGTACTGGTGCGCATCAGCAATGTCTTCGGCATCAAAGACCGAATCGATAATCGGCGCTAATGTCCCACTCTTGATGCCTTTCAGTATGCTGTTGAGTTGTTCAACCATCACCTCTTGATTTTTCCATGTACCCATGTGAACTCCAAACACACCTCGGTTACGAGACATTAGGCGCAGGGGGTCGAAGCGAGGAGTTTTCCGCCATGCGAGGAAACTTTTCAGCCATGAACGCTTTGAATGCGGCGCAACTGCCGACATTCCAAACGTGTAGAGTCGTCCACCCTCTTTGAGCACAGAAAGGGAGCGTGTGAGATGCTCTCCACCGATTGGGTCAAGAATATGGTCCACGCCTTGTCCATCGGTTTCATTTTTGATAATCTGCACAAAATCTTCTGAATGTCGGTCGATTGCACGCCCGCCAAGTTTTTCGATAACAGCGTGTTTCGCACCCGAGGAAGTGGCCCACACTTTGGTCACGCCTGCAAGTTGGCACAATTGTAGTGCCGCCGTTCCAACGCCTCCAGCCCCACCGTGAATGAGCACAGAATCATCCTTGTTCATGTGGCCAAGGTAGTGTAACATGTGATGGGCGGTTAGGTAGGTCACTGGAATTGACGCCGCAACATCCAATGGGACCTCGTCTGGAAGGACCATTACCCTCTCGTGGTTGGATACAACATGGCTTGCTTGTCCACCATTGGACATCGCAGCAACGACCCGTTGACCAACTTTCATATTCGATACATCTGCACCAACAGCATCGATTGTCCCACTGATCTCGTAACCCGGTGTGAACGGATAGGGTGGCTTTGGATTGTAGAATCCAAGGCGCATCAAGAGGTCGGCGAAATTAATTCCCGCATACTCGACCTTGATTCGAACCTCATCCGCATTTGGTACGGGCATTTCCATTTCGACCAATTTCATGACCGAGGGTGAACCGGCACGGGTGATGATGATGCGGCGAGGCATAGCCGTTCCAATCGATAGTTGGCTTCAAGTGTTCTCTATGAAACAGTCCAGCAGTCGAGTTGTTGCTTCAAAGTTCCAGCTCGCTCGTGGGACATCAAATGCGAGAGGGTTTGATCCATTGCCAAGCCAGGATGAGCATTTGGAGTATCAGCATAGGCGATTTCGGTAATATCTGCGAGTGATTGCTTTCCAGATTGAACGGCGTCAAATACGGCTTGGTGCCGCGAAGAGCGGTGGTTGATGTAGTGGTCGAATACTTTACTCGGTAGTGCGATAACGGGGCCGTGACTTGGAAACAGGAGGTGGGCATTGAGTGCCTTGAGACGCTGCAATTGTTCAATGTAGACGTTCATGTCGCCGGTATGTGGCGGAATCAAAATGGTTCCAATCCCAGCAACCATGTCTCCTGCAATAATGCCAGCTTCACCAAACAAGCAGACATGTCCCGGATGATGGCCGGGGGTAATCAGCACCTGCCAGTCTTGATTGCCGAGTTGGAGAACTTCTCCGTCTTCGAGAATGCGGTCACATGGGACGCTCTTTGCCGTGTATTCACTCGCCCAAATAGGGACATCAAACGCTTCGCGAAGCAGACCGATATCGCCAACATGATCAGGATGTGAATGGGTGAATATCATTGCGATAAGCGAGCCTTTGTGACGGTCAACGGCGTTAGCAAGTTCTTCCATATCTTCGCGCAGGTGCGCCGCAGGATCGACCAACACGAAGTCGCCTTCAGGGTCGCCAACCATGTAGCAATTGGTATGATCGGCAGGTGGAATGGTGGCGGTCTTGATTGGAATAACTTCGACGCCGTGGGCGAAAAGAATCGAACGGCGACCGGGTTGGCGTTCACTGATGTCTTCGGCAGCAGCATTCATGTCGCGCTGCTTTCGAATCAAGGTCCGCTCGATTTCCATCAACAGCGTTACAACCGGAGGTGCAACTTTCATCTCATACTTTGACCATCGGTGCAAAATCTCTTGAGGTGTGGCCCAAAGAACCTCCGTGAATTCAGTTTGAGGTTCCAAATCGATGTCTGGAACCGTGTGCGCATCTCCGGCATGGAGGTGGAGGAAGGCGTTATCGAATTGAATCGGACCAAAAGGAGGTGTAATTCGATGGCTGAGAACCCGTATTGCTGTTCGTTCGATGGGGAACGTGTCTTTGATGGCAAGCGGAAGGTAGCGCTTTTTATCCGCCACGATTTCGTTTCGAGCTGCAACGGGAATCGCTACAAGACCATTTTTTGAAGGACTTAGCCCCAGTTCTTCAGACATTTCTCTCAAGATACAGGCGACAGCTACCGCTTCAGGTCCTTCGAGTTGAGGAAGTTCCTCTACCGCTGCAGTATCGACACGAGACAAGCCACCGCCTGGAAACGCCCAGTATCCAGGGAAAGCAGCCATTGTTTCTGAACGAAGGCCGAGCAACACTTCAACGCCGTTTACTCCATCACGGGTCATGGTCATGGTTGCTGTAGGTCGCGGGGGTTTTCGCTCAACAGCCGCGAGTTTCACACCATCCGGCAGTTCACTCATGTTTTTCGCTGTTCATGGTGGCTTTCAAGTCTTTGTTTGCAAACGGTAAGCAGCCGTGAATATCTTGTAGGTCCCCGCACTGGGTGTGTGCATGGCTGCACAATCAGTGGAGGAAGAACTGCAAGAACTTGCTGCTCTTGTGCGAGAGGCTGAGAGCCTCGGAATCGACATTTGGCCACCAGACAAGCCTGACCGACCGTGGGGTCGATGGGCGCTCGGTTCCTTCATGATCGTGCTCATGCTCAGTGCTGTGTCCAAGGTACTGTTCCGCTTCGTGTGACAGTGCTCTCACTTCAGCAAAGCCCAACGGCCACGCTGTTTGGAACTCAAACGGTTTCAGTCTCTGCGGCCAGCAAGCATTGCAGCACCGAGCATTGCAAGAACGCCCAGTCCAGCAGTGAATCCTGGTAGGAGTCCTTCGCTGTCTTGAGTTGTAATGTCTGAGAGGTCGATGCTTCCGTCACCGGTCGCAATCACCGTCAAGTTTCCACTTTCAGAATGGTATCCGTCAGTCCAAGCAACTCCAAAGGTGACGTTTCCGCCAGTTCCCGCTGGTAGTTTGAATGAGACGTATCCCATTGCGTGTCCAATGCTTGTGTTGGAACTGTTTCCAAGTGGGCTGGTGATGTCAACGGTCATTTCGCCGCCTTCAGGGTCCCAGCAGGAGACAAAGATGTCGTACGATGCATTGTCAGCAAGGGTCATCATATAGTCGCCGCTAACTGGAGCTTCTTCCATCCACTGGTCTTCCATCATTGAGCCGTTTGCAAAGGTAACTGCGTAGTACCAGTCACAGATAGGGAGCATGTTCATCTCTTCATCTTCCCATGTCCAATCATCTTCCTGAGTCGGAATCGTGCCGTTTTCAGCCTTTTTGAGCGTGAACGTCACAGTACCCGGTTCAGAGCAGTCATCGTTGATGTTGTACCACATGTTGTTGGTCTCATCATAGACGAATTCGAGGGAACTTGCACTGTCTGAAACGGTGCTGATATCCCAAGTTTCGGAGTTGTGAATCCACACACCGGACTCTTCGTTACAATCAGTCATGGTGTCATTTGAGTCTTCGTCATCGTGAGTTTCTGGGGTGACCTTGAAAGTGCGCGTTGTTGCAGTTTCGTACGGAGTGGTCGGGAATTCCAGAACGGTACCGATTCGCAAGAATACAACATCTTCACCTTCGAGTAATCCATCAATTTCAACCCAGAAATCAACAGCAGTACCGTTTTGGCCATCAAGGGTCAAACCGTTTGCCACATCTTGTGGATTGAAGGATAGAGCGTACAATCCCATGAGCATCTCAACTTCAGATTCGTTCAAAATTGCGTCATTGTTGCCGTACATTTCGTCGGCTGTCATGACCAAGCGAGCAATTTCTTCTGGGTTGTCAATGACCGAGAGTTCAACGATCACCAGTTGCATGGTTTCGTCGTTCCACTGTTCAAACCAAACATCAGTGTCGTAGAATTCAATTCCTTCCTCTTCATCTGCATCGTGCTCATCGTGGTGGTCCTCGTCCGTGTCAGGTAGGTGGCAGTGGTCAGGGTAGACGTTGTTGTTTTCGTCAACTTCGTTGGTGTGGAATTCTCCACCGGCGGCAAGACATTCCTCTTCATTGAGGCCAACGACCATGTCACTGTTTCCATCATCCATATCTCCTTCATCTCCATCATCAGAATCCATAAAGAACATGATTTGCATGAATTCTTCCATATCGAGTAGTTGGTTACCGTCAGAGTCAGCCATCATGAATGCAATGGTAAAGTATTCTTCTTCAACAGCGGATAGGTTTTCACCATCTTCAGTTAGCATTGCCATCATTTCTGACATTGAGATGCTTCCATCTCCGTCAGTATCAGCTTGCATCATCATCACTTCCATGAGTTGCTCTTCTGTCGGTTCATAGTCCGAATCGTCGTTCATTTCATCCATGAAGCCAATCAGTTCAAACATGTCAAGTTCCATGTCGTCATTGTAGTCGTAGTAGTCAAAGACCCACCCATATATCACGAGTTCTTCATCGGATAGTTCCTCACCCATGCCCATTATTGCCATGACCTCTGTCATACTCAGTGTGCCACTGCCATCCGTGTCAGCCATTAGAATCATCAGTTCGATTCCAGTACCAACATCAAAGCAGAATTCGCCATCACTCGGTGCGGTGTCGCCAGGGTAAAGTTCAATCACGTCCCCATCAGCGTCTTCAAATTCTCCTTGATCCATGACTGTTTCTCCTTCCATGATATCGTAGCACTTCTCTGTGTCGAGCTCTTGCATGTGGTAGAATAATTCAGCGAATTCAAATTCATCGAGAAGTTCGTTTCCATCTTCATCGTGAATGTTGAACACGTTTGTGTAAACTGTGGTCCATTGAGTTGCTTCTTCTTGGCTCATCTCTTCATCAATGAACATGGAGAGCATCTCGCTGAGGGAAACATGACCGTCTTGGTTAACGTCAAGCATCATCATCAGTACATCAATATCGTTGGAGTCATCACTGTCGTCGTCATCGTCTTCAAATGCAGACATGAAGTTCATGAATTCATCTAGGTCAAGCTCACTGTCGTTGTTTAAATCAGAGCTCAAGAAGAGCATCTGCATCATCATCAATGTTTCATTGCTTGGGGCCTCGTCGGAACTGCTTACCATGAAGTCGAGGTATTCGCTCCATGAAACGTTTCCACTCGCATCGGTGTCAAACATCATGAACATGAATTCGAAGTCAGTATCATCGTCGTTATCTTCTTCACCGTCACCGTCGAGAAGTTCCATGAAATACATGAATTCATCTAAGTTGAGTTCGCTATCGTTGTTTGAATCAGAACTCATAAACAGAGATTGGAACAGTGCAATCGTTTGGTTATCAGGTCCTTCAGAATCGTTGTCTCCACCGATGTTAAGCATGTCCATGAATTCATCAAAGGACACGTTTCCACTTTCGTCAGCATCGTACATACCGAATATCATTTCATCTTGGTCCATCATTTCGCCGAGCATCGTTGAGTACATGGCAATCATGTATCCCTCTTCGTCATAGAATGTAATCATGACAGAGTAGTACATTCCGTCTTCAGCGCAGCAATCTGAACTTGTCCAATCATAAAATTCTCCGTCTTCGGATCCATTGTATGTTTCATTGACCAGTTCAACTCCGTTTTGGTCAAATACTTGAATCCAAACATAGTCGATTTCTTCGAAGTCATCGTGGATCTCAATCAGCAACATACCGTCTTCGAGATAAGCATCAGCGCCAGTAATCATGTATACGGAGAAGAACCAATCAGCGAATTCGTTGAATTCAAGCATACCATCGTACGCATCTTCCGTATTGCCCATACCGTCATCGTATCCGAAATCAAAGTCAGCAATCATATCAGCAACTTCCGCTTCTTCATCATCGGTCATGTTCGATGAGTTTGCGTCATCTGCATTTTCCCAGTTAAAGTAATCAATCATTTCTGAAGCGTTGACTGCATTATCGCCGTTTTCGTCCATGTCCTCGAAGAGTTTCGTTACCTCATCCATGTGGTCATCGACTTCGCAGACGCTTCCGTTTTCCATGCAGATTTCCATGTAGTCGCTACCGAGCCAGTTTTGGTATGAGTCGACAACTTCAGCGTTAACAGAGTACCATGTTCCTTCCTCTGCCATTGGACCGATGGTATCGTTTCCTTCAAAGAAAAGCGTGAGGTTGAACGAAGTATAGTGTGTATTCCAAGAGGTGTTATCTGATTCCATGACGAGGTCTTCAGTTGCGTTCCAGATTTCCGAACCAGCATCGTAGATGGTGAGCAATGCCGACATGGTGCCAACGGCACTTCCGTTATTGTATTGGTCGACGTATACGACCAGTGAATCGTAATCGATGGAAATCATTGTGTCGCTCATGTTGGAGTTTCCACCGTTTGTGGAACCGGCTCCACTGCCATCTGCAGGATCTGCATACGTTACTCCAGCAAAGGTCGTGGTAATCAAAGCGAGTGCCATCAAGACAGCTGCGCTGGGCTTCATTTTGAGAGATATCGAATCTTTCATAAAACCCACCTGCGATGCTCTCCCTTATAATTAATAGGGTGGCACAATAATTAGCTACATTTTTTCAGTTATTTGACCGTTTTTGAGGGTTTTTGAGGAGGTTGAATCTTTATGTTAACGATTGTCAACTCTTGATTCAAGTTTCATCGTAAATTATTGTGATGATTCCAAATAGAACCGAGGATTGTGAGAACCATGACCGACCCAGTGTACAGCCCAGATGGAAAATTTATGTGGACTGGTACAGCATGGATCCCAGCACCCCCCACTGCTCTTCAAGCAGCGGATTCCTCATCGAAACAAGTGGTCAATTTACAAGATTCAGTCATTGGTGGAGATGTCGTACACAGTACGGTGATCAACAACGATCCAGAGGCGGTGACGTCCGCAGTGATAGCAGCATTGCAGCAGATGGGAATGGTCAATCAGGCGCCATCCGTACCCGCAGCACTTCCACCATTGGCTGAAGTTGAATTACCGGCTTCGTTCAGCGTCGGTGACCATGTAGAGTACCACAGTCCTACCAATGCTCGATGGTTGGACCGATGTAAGATCGTCGCTATCAATGACGATGGGACCTATCGAATCGAAGTCCCTAAGGACGCGAGAGTCGAAATCAAGCATGCTGTTGTCATCGGTTCTTCTCCCGGGACTATTCGTCCTTCCAGTCCACCCTTCAACACTGGAGATCGGGTTTTTGTCGATTGGAAGGGATACGGACATTTCTACCCTGGGCGAATTGCTTCAGAGCATGATAATCACACGTTCATGATTCATTTCGATGATGGAGATGTTGAAGATAATGTGGAATGGGGGCGAATTGAACCCCTACAAGAGAATTCCACGGAGGTCCAGGAATATGTCGAAAACGTCATGAAAGAGGAACAGGAACTGATCGATGCGTTCCAAGTGTTCGACTTAGAAGGAAGTGGGACTATTTCAGCAGGTAAATATTTTGAGATTCTGACTGAGATGGGTGATGAACCGATTTCTGTAGAGGATGTATTGGAAGAATTTGCTGAACTTGGAATTGCAATGGATTCAGAAATTGATTACCGTGCGCTAGCCAAATACATGGTTGGGTCAGAAGCGGGCGAGGTGTCCCAACACCACAAAACTGAGGTCATTGTTCGAGATGCTGAAATTGTTGATGGTGTACTCAAAGGTTATGCATACTCACATCCACGACTCGGTGAAGGTCCGGTAAGAACATCCAGTATTTTGGCAATTTCCTTCGATGAGAGGGCTACTGCACGAGTTGAAACTCGTAATACAATGTACGTCGTTGGTCCAACGGGATGGACCACTCCGCCTTCAGACCACCCCTTCAACAACCCTTTCTCTGCCGGAGAACAGGTCAAGGCTGAATGGAAGGGTGAATGGTGGGATTCGCTCATTCGCGAAGTGGTTGGTCAGAAGTATCTTATTCACTATGTTGGATTTGATTCAAGCTGGGATGAATGGGTCGGCCCGGAACGGATTCAGAAAAAGCCCTCACCCCCTTAGTGTTGAAACACAGTATTCATGCATCGAATAGCGATGGTGTGTATGCAGCGAATTTGGTGAAGTAGAGCGCTAAGGTGACCGTTGAGTTGAAGAGTTGGGTGATGTTGGACCGTCCATAGTCCCTTAGTGTAGCGGTCCATCATGGAGGATTCTGGTTCCCCCGACCTCGGTTCAAATCCGAGAGGGACTACCACTGTTCGGTGACGGAAGGTTTTGAATGTCTGCAGAACTGCGAAGCGTGTGGCGAAAGTTGAGATCTACACGGGGAAGCGCTGTGGCGCTTGCGTGAGCGCGAAACGTTTGCTTGATTCTAAATCAATTGAATATCAAGAGATTCGTCTGGGTTTATCTCGCCGAAGCGACGCCGAATTCCGTCTCCGAACGAACGGTGCAAAAACCGTTCCACAAATTTTCATCAACGATCAGTGGATTGGTGACAGTGAAGCGTTGCGCAAGTACGACCAAGCAGGGGAATTGGATTGGCGCCTCGGTCTTGAGCCGCAGCCAAAAATATCACTTGCTGAAAAAGCAAAACGGTTTTTGATGGGTGAAAAGTATTGAATCATTCGTTTGGGTCGATGATGGTGAAACTTGTGACCATTTGCATTGCTTGGCCGTATGTGATGCTACCAGCATAGTTTCTTGGAATTCCGTGAATCTTTACACGCAGGCGAAACTTGCATGTCGCTGTTGATTTTTTCCGCTTGTGGTGCTTGTAAAAGTGAACCCCAATCTTGTATTTGCCCAAAGGGGCATCCTCCGTCCACACGATGTTCTCGACTGGGTTCTTGCTGGTTGGACGGACGTTCATGTCAACGTCAAGTTCTCCACCGCACTCACTGTCTTTGTTGTTGAAGTATATCCGTTCACCTGACGGGCAGAACAGGTGTAAATCCAAATCGTTGAAGTCGTTCCAAGCAAGTGAAATCTGGACTTCACCATTCTTTCCACCCTCTCGCTTGATTCGCTTGTCTAAATCATCCTTTTTCGGATCAATTTTGTCAAGAATAATCATTCCACTTCCAATTTCTTCTTCTTGAATCAGGGAAGCGTGTTTATTGAGCGGTTGTTCGTTGTGCTCAATCCAATCGTTACGTTGTTGAGCATTTACAGCTGCATCGAATTCATTTTTTTGTGGGTCATCATCGTCATTGAACAAATCTTCTACCAGCAATCGAAGGAAGGTTATGTTTTGATTTCGAGCAAATTCACGCTCCTCATATTGATTCCTTTCTTCGGGGTCCAAATCGTTCACTTGGCGGCTTGAAAACGATACGGTGTCGCGATGAAGAAAAATGTCTGGGTTGTACTTTTCACGCAGTGCCCGATTGTATCCCTTGCCCGACCTTTTTGTTCTAGAGAGTATGAAGTGATACACGGCAAATCCCATGAAAAATGCCGCAACACCAAGAATGATGCCATTTTGATTCATGACAACACCCCATTGTAGTCTATCCATGCAGTGCGGCGTTGATGAGATCGAGTTTGTCGGTACTTGGGCGGAGTACTTCGTCAGGAACATCGATTAACGGTTGGTCAACCAGGCCTAAATCTTCGGCTAATGATGGTTTTGAGTTGTCGAAGTACAGCAATCCAGTGACGTGCTTTTGACTGTTTTCAGCATTGTGCAGAGCGGTTAAAGCAGCCACAGCGTCACCCGGGTCGTGTTCAGCAGAAATTGTCTCAAGACGGATGGTTGAACCGTCGTGCAACGTGATGTCGCGGAAGTGCCCCTCAGGAACTTCAACTTCAACAAGCGGGTTAAAGTGCGGGATATAATCTGCCATGTGGAGCGTTATTTCATTTTCTTTCACGTAGCCATATGAGCGCATGGATTCGTCGTTGTTGTTGAAGGTGACACAGGGGCTGATGACGTCAATGAGGGCGAAACCTTTGTGTGACATCGCGGCTTTGAGTAAGGCGTTAAGTTGTTTCTTCGAACCAGAGAATGAGCGTGCAACAAAAGTACAACCGAGGTTGATGGCCAGTGCGCACAGGTCAATGGGTTGAGTCATGTTGGTTGCACCCTTCTTTTTCTTTGATCCGATGTCGGCTGTTGCGGAATATTGGCCCTTCGTTAGTCCGTAAACACCGTTGTTTTCAACGATGTACACCATGTCCATGTTTCGACGAATGGCGTGAATGAGTTGCCCAATACCAATGGAAGCAGAATCACCGTCACCGGAGACGCCAATGTAGAGGAGGTCTTTGTTCACCGCATATGCGCCGGTCGTTACAGAAGGCATGCGGCCGTGTACGGTGTTGAATCCGTGAGATTGGCCCAGATAGTACGCAGGGGTTTTCGAGGAACAACCGATACCTGACATCTTAGCAACACGGTGCGGTTCGATTCCGTTCTCCCATGCGGCGGAAATAATCACATTCGAAATTTGGTCGTGACCGCAACCAGGACACAGTGATGATTTCCCACCAGTGTAACTGTCTTTCGGTTCGTTCAAGACGTTCAATTTAACGGCCCGTGCTGGTCGTTCTCTTCGTGCAGGTTTATCGCTCATGAGGATACCTCCTTCAATGTTGAAAGAATCAAATTAGCGTATATTTTTGCGCGTGGAGGGATGCCGTCGCTGTACGCAACGGAATGGATTTTCGGAATCAATTCTGTCGGTAACTCCTTTCGCAGAATACCGTACATTTGCCCGTCACGGTTGATTTCCAACACAACGGTTGTCTCATGCCTTCTGATGAACTCTTCGACTTCGCTGTGGTAGGGAAGGGCGCGAACACGGCACGTGCTGACCTTAACACCGGTTGCTTCGAGGAGGTCGTCGATTTCTTGAATCGTGTTTTCCATACTTCCAAGGTAAATGATGCCCAGTTGCAGTTCCTTTTCTTCACGAACTATTGGGGCAGGAAGATGGTCTCGTGAACCCTCAATCTTTCGCTTCAAACGGGCCATCAGGTCGTGATAATCGTGTGGCTTTTCAGAATAGACACCCTTGGTATTGTGTCCTGTTCCACGGTAGAGAATTGGGTCCATTCCCGAGCCTGGAAGGGTTCGGTACGGGATTCCATCTCCGTCAACATCGAGATAGCGTCCAAATTCTTCAAACGCTTCAAAGATGTCTCGGTCTCGAACAACTTTACCTCTGTCCATGTTGACTTCTGGATAATCAAACCCGTCACACGCCCAGCGATTCATACCGAGGTCAAGGTCACTTAATCCAAAAATAGGAGTCTGGAATCGTTCCGAGATATCGAAAGCACGCCATCCAAATTCGAAGCACTCTTGAACCGTACCTGGTATGAGGACGATATGTTGGGTGTCACCGTGGCTGCCTTCATAGCACAGTGTGATGTCTGATTGCTGGGTTCGAGTTGGTAATCCTGTTGAAGGTCCAACTCTGTTGACGTTCCAAAACACTGAAGGGATTTCAGCGAAGTAACCCAACCCGATGAATTCCTGCATTAATGAGATACCGGGGCCCGAGGTTGCAGTCATCCCCCTTCCGCCTGCCCAGCCCGCTCCGAGCACCATGCCCGCAGCAGCGAGTTCGTCTTCTGCCTGAATGACAGCACACGTCGTGTTTCCTTCCTCATCGAGACGGAGTTGCGGGATGTAATTGATGATTCCTTCAGCGAGTGAAGATGATGGGGTAATAGGGTACCATGCCAGCATTTGAACGCCACCGAAGATGCAACCTAGCGCAGCAGCTTCGTTTCCTTCGATGAAAAATTGTGGTGTCTCGATTGGTCGCTTCTCAACGATATACGGGTCGACTTTAGGATGGTTGTCACGGTAGTATTCACGACCGAGGTTGAGTGCAGAAATGTTGAGTTCGATAGCCGTTGCTTTGCCTTTGAATTGCTTGGCTACAGCGGCTTCAAGTTCCTCTTGGTCGATGCCTAACATTTCAGCAAGAACACCAACATAGATGATGTTGGTGACCAACTTGGCGAGTTTTGAGTTGATTGATTTAGCGAGTTTGGTCATTGGAACTGGATATGAAACGACGTCATCACGGGTCATTTCCATCTTCGCATTTTCGTTCCAGATGACCACGGAACCCGGTTCGAGGTCAGCCAAGTCTTCATCCCATGTGGCCGGATTAACCAGCACTTGGATGTGGACTCTGTTACCCGGCGCCTGATAGCCGTGGTCGGAAAGCCGGACGACATACCAAGTTGGGAGACCAGAAATGTTTGACGGAAACATGTTTTTCCCGCTGACAGGAACTCCCATCTCAAACAGTGATTGCAATAAAATGAGGTTTGCTGATTGGGAGCCTGTGCCGTTTGCTGTCGCAATATTGATGGTGAAATCGTTGGCGATGGTGTTCATGATGATAGTCCCCGGAAGAGTTCAGGCAATATTTTGCTTGGCTCTCTTTAGACCGGTCTCGCATGCACCCTTTGAACATGTTGTTGTACGGTTCCGGAATATTCATGTTGAATAAGGGGGGTATTCACTCGTTTTTCACGGTCTAATCGACCTTCTGCGAATGACTGAGCCGTTAAATGTCAAAAAATACTGACAAATCGATTCAGCCGTGATACTCAAAACCTCATCCGCTATCGGTGAACCATGGCAGACAACTCTGACAAAGCTGAAGATCCCCGCAAAGCTGCATGGTCCAAGGCAGAAAAAGACATTGCAAAGGGAAAGCCAGAAGGCGCTCTTCTAACCCTTCGAGACATCGATCCATCTGGTGACCACGACACAACGCTTCGCCTCGCCGGTGAAGCCACGTGGAAAATTGCTCAGCGAGGCAACTCTAAAGTCGATTATCGCAAGGCAGCATCTCTGTTGAGGGACGCAGTCAAGAAGAATCCAAAGAACAAGCAAAGTAATACACTTTACAACAATCTTCTCAACGAAATGCAGGACAAGCGAATCAGCGAAAGTACCATTCCTCGTCTTGTCAATGACGGAACTCCAACTGTTGCTGGGGCATTTGCGTTTCTTACCGCCCTGATTTTGCTTTTAGCAGGACTTTCACTTGTTGCAAATTCTTCGAATTCCGATTTACCTACCGAAGCGTATTTCCGCGTCACTTGGACAGATACCAGCGGTGAATTTCACGACGAGGTAATCACGGTTGAATTATTCAGAAACGATGCTCCATTGCATGTTGAGAATCTTCAACTGCATGCGGAATCCGGAAATTATGATGGCAGCCCATTTCATCGAATCATCGACAACTTCATGATTCAGGGCGGTGATTTTGAATCTGGAACAGGCTCTGGAGGCTATGCTGCGAAGTGGTTTGGATTCTGCAACGGTGTTCAGATGGCAGATTCAAGTGGATGTGATCGTTCGGATTGGGCTGTTCCTCAAGAGCATGCGAATGGTAAATCTCACGTACCCGGTGCATTGGCTGCAGCCCATGCAGGCGTCAACACAGACGGCTCTCAGTTCTATATTGTTCCCGAGGACTCGAACCCATCTCATCTCGATTACACCCCCGGCAAAGATTGTTCTTCGCAATCGTGTCATACAGTATATGGTGTTGTGACCGATGGCTTGGAATTTGTTACTGCCATTTCAGAAGTAAATGCGTCAAGTTCCAGTCCTGAGTATCCAGTTACGCTTGTCAGCTTAACCACCAATTCAGAAAGCAGCCCTCCGTGGTTCCAATTCTGGTGAACTTAACCAATCAGGCCAAGCTTTGTTGAACCCTTGGAAGGGTTGTGTTCATAATCATGGCCTGTTTAGGTTGTTACATGACGACTCTTGACCCCTACAGTGCTCGCCGTTCTTTGTCGGTTGGAGGTGAATATTTTGCTCTCGACGGTCTTGATGAAAACGGCATCGATACCTCGAGCCTTCCCTACACCATTCGCATTCTTCTTGAAGGTGCACTGCGAGGTCACGATGGTTTTTTGGTCAGGAATGAAGACATCCTAAATATTGCTGGATGGACTCCGAATGGAGAACGGGGAGAGATACCTTTTCGTCCATCTCGAGTAATCCTTCAAGACTTCACAGGTGTTCCGGCAGTCGTTGACCTTGCGGCGCTTCGAGATGCGATGGTCGAGATGGGCGGAGACCCTGAAAAAGTCAATCCACAAGTTCCGGTTGACCTCGTTATTGACCATTCGGTGCAAGTGGATGTTGATGGCGGTCACAGTAATGCACTGCAACTCAATCTCGATATTGAATACCATCGGAACATGGAACGTTACACGTTTCTCAAGTGGGGCCAACAATCGCTGGATAATTTCCAAGCAGTCCCCCCTTCACGAGGTATTGTTCATCAGGTAAATCTCGAATACCTGGCTAGCGTTGCTCGCCAAGAAAACGGAATTTGGTTAGCCGATACACTGGTTGGTACCGATTCCCACACGACCATGATCAACGGTCTTGGCGTTCTTGGATGGGGAGTGGGTGGAATTGAAGCCGAAGCGGTCATGCTTGGCCAACCGATTTACATGCTTGCACCAGACGTCGTTGGTGTTCGTCTCACCGGTTCACTCCACCCTGGAGTGACCGCAACTGACATGACTCTTCGAATTGTAGAAATGTTGCGCGAACACGGTGTTGTTGGAAAGTTTGTTGAATTTTTCGGCCCCGGAATGGTTGCTCTCACGCTTGCCGACCGTGCAACTATCGCCAACATGGCACCTGAATACGGTGCTACGTGTGGATTTTTCCCAGTCGATGAGCGCACATTGGAATACATGCGATTGAGCGGCCGAGATACCAAAGCCATCGAAGGTGTTGAAGCATACTCTCGTGCCCAAGGATTGTGGTATTCACCCGGTGATGAAGAGAAATCCTATTCTGCAACCCTTGAACTTGATCTTACGACCGTTCTACCTGCTCTAGCAGGCCCTAAAAGACCTCAAGACCGCGTTGACCTTTCAGCCATGAAGGCCCATTTCCAAGAATCTTTGACCGCTGGATTAGGCCATCACGGGCACGGCCTAGCCAAAGAAGACCTTTCGAATTCCGAACTTGTCACTTCAAACGGTACGACGTTTGAACTCAATCATGGCGATGTCGTGATTGCTGCAATTACTTCATGTACGAACACTTCAAACCCTGGAGTCATGCTCGCAGCTGGTCTTATCGCTCGCAATGCTCGAAAGTACGGGCTGGAAGTTAAACCGTGGGTAAAGACATCCTTAGCACCGGGCAGCCGAGTCGTGACTGAATACTACGAAGTATCCGGTTTGCAAGACGACTTGAACGCTCTTGGTTTCAATGTCGTAGGATACGGGTGCACGACTTGTATTGGAAACTCTGGTCCATTACCTGAAGACATCGATTCAGCCATCGACGCCTCAAAACTCATCGTCGGTTCCGTGATTTCAGGCAATCGAAACTTCGAAGGGCGCGTTCATGGGAATGTCAAAGCATCCTACTTAGCAAGCCCGCCTCTGGTCGTTGCTTACGCCCTTGCAGGAACGTTGGAAATCGATATGTCAACCGAACCGGTAGGCCATGCTACTGACGGCACACCGGTCATGCTGAGCGATCTGTGGCCATCCGAGGAACAACTTGCTGAGGCGCTTTCTGTCATCACCCCGGACATGTTCCGTCAACGGTACGCTGACGCCATGAATGAACCTCGTTGGGACAGCATTCCCTCTGAACCTAGCCCACTGTATCCTTGGCAGGACGATTCGACCTACATTCGCCTCCCTTCGTTCTTTTCGGGCCTTTCACCAGTGCCAGAGCCAATTTCAAGTATCGAAGATGCGGTTGTTTTGCTTAAACTCGGTGACTCCATTACGACCGATCACATCTCTCCAGCTGGTTCGTTTCCCGCAGACGGACCTGCTGGTAAATGGCTAATTGAGCGAGGAATCTCTCACGCCGATTTCAATTCCTTTGGAAGCCGCAGGGGTAACCATGAAATCATGATGCGTGGGACGTTCGCAAACGTACGTATTCGTAACCAAATGGCACCAGGTACCGAAGGAGGATTCGCCCTTGACTCAACGACAGGTGAAGTGGTCTCAGTGTACGATGCAGCCAATTCATATGCGGGGCCTAAAGTCGTGCTCGCGGGAAGTCAATACGGCACGGGTTCTTCCAGGGATTGGGCTGCTAAAGGAACCTATTTACTTGGAGTAAAAGCCGTTATCGCCACCTCTTTTGAACGAATCCACCGCTCAAATCTTGTCGGTATGGGCGTGCTTCCAATGACTTTTGTTGATGGAGATACGCACTCTACGCTCGGTTTGGATGGGACTGAAAAATATTCGATACCGGTGACTGATGCGGTAGAACCACTTCAGATGCTGACCGTTACTGCCGTACATCCAAGTGGGACAACAACGCAATTTGAAGCTCAAGTGCGCCTCGACACACCGGTTGAGGTCGAGTACTATCGCAACGGTGGAATCCTTCATACCGTGCTACGTCAACTCGCTCAGTCAGAGTAGAATCGCCATCTTGAAGAGGTAGACGGATACAGGTGACTTTCATGGCGGAACTGCGTGGTCAAGTTCGTTACAGGTTTCGCTCTGACGAGCATGACGTCAAAGTTCTGATTGAAGGTTCTTCTTCATGGGTGAAAAAAACCGTTGCTGAACTCGGACTCGAGGGCGTTGGGTGGATGATGCCCATTGCCTCTGAAATGCGAGCGACGAACACTTCTGGGATTGAAATTCCAGACTATGAAGACGCCGAAAGCGAGGACTTCGACGAAACAAAACTTGACCAAAAACCCCTCGATATGGGGCCCACACCTGACCCTTCTCGAATCCCCATCGTTCGCCGTCCAATCGGGCAACTGAATCTCGTCGAAGAATTGGAAAAAATCGGCCTTCAAGTTCCTGTTCGACCCGATCCAATTGAGTTGATGGAAGCGCTTGAAGAAATGGAAACTCCACTACCTGTTCAAGGTACGATGAGCGTCGATCCAATGGCCGAAGCATGGTTGCGAGAGTTACTGCACTTGGTTGTTCGAGAGCATGGAATCACTGCGCTGAAGACCGAAGATATCGAAGAAATCGCAAGTAAACGACTGGGTGGACGAGAGGGTACCAAACTCGAAGTTTGGCTTGAGTCTCTGTTTTCTGCTGGAAAACTGGTTAAAGTTCACGGCGGAGACGCAACTGGGTGGGGTCCTTCACCTCGATGGCTGATTGGAAAAATGTAAATTCTACTCGCAATATTTACCAATTTCATCCCCGGGCTTGATTGCCAGTTAAACGATGCTTGAATTTCAAATTTCGGTGTACTGCGTTAATGTTCACGTGTTCTATTCGAGAACTTGAAAGCAAAGGCATTAAAGTGCATCAGACTCTCGGAATCAATAGTGATGTTGATGTCAAACAAGAACAACCTCCAAACTGGCCGCGCTTTAAGCATATTTCTAGTAATGCTGATGCTTCTTTCGACAACCCTTGCACTTGCGACAACCGCAAGCGCATCCATTGCTCGTTCCTACACGACCAACCGTGACCCGCTCGACATTGCAATCGGTGATTTCAACTGTGACGGGTTCAATGATTTGGCTGTTGCAACTGAAGGTACGCACACCATCACTGTTTTGATGAACGATGGAAATGGCGACTTCAGCGAACGTCAAGACATTTGGGTGTCAAAGAACACCAGTCGAAACGCTGATTGGGATGAGTTCTCAAACGTTCAATTCATTGAAACCGGTGACTTCAACGGCGATGGTGTCGACGATATTGTTATCTTTCAACGAAACAATCCGTTCAAGACCGATGACAACGGCGCACCTGCTGGTGAGCCCGGCAACGTCACTATCATCGAAAACGACGGCTGCACATCTGGCAGCTGGTCAATCGGTGAACGCTTCACTCACTTCTGGGTCTGGGACCTCGCAGTTGGTGACGCAAATCAAGATGGTAACGATGACATCTTCGTTCTCGACCTCTTGAACGACATCTCGACTCAGCGAGCGGTCACCTACCGCGGACCGATTACATCCAACACTCAACCCGTCATCACAAACTTGGGTCCAGCGAACCAAAACGCCTACCGTAGCATCGAAGTCGGTGATTGGGGCGAATCAGAAAACAGCATTTCTGGAACCTGTACCGACGATGACATCTGGCTCTTGCGCTCAGAAGGACTCGACTATGCAACCGGTCAGACAACCAACCCTGGTAACGATGACAACATTACCATCATTGAATACTCCTGCTTAACCAATACCTATCCTGCAACTTACAGCTACAATCCTTCAACGCCTCAAACTGCAACCACCATCATCAACATGGCGACCGTCTTTTCATCGGACTTCGACATCTCAGATATTGATAACAACGGTGAAATCGATACCCTTGTACTGAACGACGGAAACATCGAGAATGTCACCTACGTCACATCTTCCGCTGTAGGAACATGGTCTTCACCAACCTTGGCCTACTTCGGCCCGTACATCTCGTATTCCGTCACAGCAACCGATCTCAACAACGATGGAGAACCTGACTTCGTGAACCCTACCGTTGCATACCAGTTGAACAGCAGTGACTCCGCAGGCGGTACTTCATCGTCCTACTATCTCAACTTCCCCACCACAGTGCAAGTCACCCTTTCTGATGGAAATGGTGGACACCTCACGCCGCTCTCTTACGAGGCAGGCCGCCGACCGAGCATGGTCGAGGTTGGTCAACTTGCCGGACTTTCAACCTCTGCCCTTGACATTGTCGTTGGACATACCAGCTATGATTTTGGAAGTTGGGTTGATAACTTCGGCTGGGAAGGTCAGTACGATACAATCACTGTTGTTGAAATGGACAGCAAAGATTTGGCTGTAACCTCGCTTGAAATCAATCCAGTCGACAAGTTCTACGGAATTGTCGGTGAAGGTACCCGTGACATCAATGTCACAGTCACCAACACTGGAATGGATGTCCTCAACGGCCAGACCGCTACCCTTGACCTCGAACTCAAGATTGTTGATGAAGCGAATTCTACGAACAACACCGTGTACCAAATGGACTGGGACAATCCAGAAGATGCGTCTGGCTGCGGTACCGGGTGCTCATGGGAATTCGAAGAATACATTGACCAAGCCACTGCATGGCATGAAGAGACCAACCATTCTATCGGTGCTACCTCAGGAAACAACGATGCAAACGTTTCAGCAAACTATCAAAACCCCACAGATTTCATGTGGGCTGGTTACTATGACACCAACTCAACCGGCGACCTTTGGTCGGGATATGCCAAGAATTGGGACGATGCAATGGTCCTAAAAGACGTGGACTTGACTGGCTCTGATCGTGCTTTCATGAGCGTCGAACTTTTCCAACACTTGGGCCACGGCGTTCTTGGTAGCCTCGATGCATCCGGAAACTACCTCGCCGGTGACGTCTGGGACGATATTGCTATGATTGAAATTGGAAGTGAAGAAACGGGGTGGGATATTCTCTCTTGCCCGCAAGAAGCTTTCATTTCAGGGGCGTGTATCTCTGGAGACTCAATCTGGGGAGGATTCGACATTGATCGCCAGTACAAGCAAAACATTGGCGGTGTTGCAGAAGGTATCTACTACTACGGAATTGTTTCCTCCGGAACGTACTATGGTTGGAACAACTTTACCGAAGAAGGCGTTGGTTCCTTTGACCTCAGTCCTTGGGCTGGCGAGACCATCGACCTTCGATTCCGCTTCCGAACTGGCTTCACCGGTTCAATCTCTGATGACAATGAGAGCCGTTGGAGTGGACGCGACGGATATGCAGTAGACAACCTCACCATTTGGAAGCAAAACACAGCTTTCCTTCCGAATTCACAGGTTCAACAAACTGCCATCAACCTCAACAACCTTGGACCCGGACAGGAATACACCGCTTCTATCACCGCAGATTTGCTCAACGACACAACTTACCGAATCTCTGCAAGCCTATCCGGTAACAATTGGGATGAGCAATCGCAGAACGATGAATTGGTCGGGTATATTACCCCGTTAAATCTGTACGATCCGATGGTTGAAAGTCTCGAGTACTTCAATCCCGGTGGATTGTACGCTGAAGGTGTATTTGACATTGAAGTGAACACCAACAATTGGGGAAACACTGCTGTTGACTTTGATATCAAAGCAACCGTGTTCTCAGCAACTCCTTCTGACATCTACTGTGGAACGCCGTCTGCTCTGTGTGAAGAGACCTTTGAAGGCGGAGCGGCCGGATACCTGTACGAGGAAAGCCAAAATCCTCAGGGTGCAGTTTATGCAGAAGCAACCTGCCAAGACAAGATTTTCAACAACGCTGCGTATTGGTTTGGACACCCTTGTGACACCGGATCAAGTGGATACGGCGATGCATGGGCCAACGAAACATTGACCATTCCTGGAATCGACCTAACTGCTCTTAGCGGTGATTTCGTTTCGCTCAATTTCGAATACTATGCAGATACATTCTACGGCATTGACTCCGATGGTATCACCATCGTTGACGTTAACGATTACGCTGCAATGACGATTGACATCCTCCGAGATGGTGCTTCATACAGCAGCGTTGTTATGGGGCAATGGAACGATTACAACGAAGACGGCACTTGCCGAAACGATGACAATGGCGACAACATTGTTAACGCCTCTGAATCGATTGACTTCCCGGAGATTTCCTACATTGGCGATGATGCATCGACCGATGGTTCAACTGGAAATTACAACGTGTTCTTCAACACAAACGACCTTGTATCCACTGCAAGCCTCGACTTGACGCACCTGTACGTCCTCAACACTTCGGATGCAAGTTCGACCAACTGGGGATATGAATGCATTTCTCTTGCAGGTTCAACTGTCGACATTAACTTCGAGTTCCAATCGGACGATGACGGTCGAAACGGAGTCAATGACGGTTTCAAGGGCGTTGCTTTCAACAACATAAGCCTCCAAGAGTTCACGTTCATTGAAGACAACTCATACACCGTGAGCCGAACCAACGTCGACGCTGAACAATCAGCCAAGAACTTGGTTGCAAGTCACGAATTCTTTGCCGGTGTCTACAAGATTGAGGTCGAAACAATTTTCGACAACACAACGGTTGGAACACCGTGGTTTAACGACAACGAAATTTCGATATCGAACAACCGTGAGACCGTGATTTTCAACGTTGAATCGGTTGATATCACCCTGGGTAAGCCCAACACGCTTGCATGTCTCAACGACCAAAACCTCGAGTGTGTTATGCCGATTGACAGTGCTCTAACCCACGATTGGACCGTGAAAGCAACCAACGGTGTATTGGCGGGAGATTACATCTTCAACATGGACATCTTCGACATGACGTCCAATTCAATGGCGCATACGACTACCGCAGGTCCAGCTCAAACCCTCGAGTCCCACCAACTCATTGACGTGACGTTCACGCCGTGGAATGGCTGGCAAGACGGTCACGAATACAACATCAGTATCAATGCGGAACTCTCAGACGGTTCTTCGTCAGGAAACGTTCGCTACTTCCATGCAACGTTTGTTGATTCAGTTGATGTCGCTATTCTTTCAGATACTTCGACTCGAACCACGACCATCAAGGAAGACCTTGCACTTCTTGGAATGACCTACACTCAGTTTGAGATCAATGACTGGGACACATACTTCCTCAGCGGATGGTTCACGCACTACGACAAGATTGTCCTCCCTTGGCAAACCGATATCGCAGCCAAGGATATTTCCAATGGTGGCCGAGGCTACTACGAAAAGATTGGAACTACGGCCAACAAGAACACCCTCGAAGGGTTCATGTTTGCTGGAGGTACCGTACAAGCTCACCTTGGACCACAAGGCAGCCAAGTGTACGGGGTAGGCTCTGGACTCCAAGGCCGACTGCCGTTTGGCCTTGACATTAAGGGAGATGCAGACAGTAAACTCTCTTTTGCTGACACCGAGTTTGCAGACCCTTACCACCCGTTCATGGAAGACGTTGACATTGCTGCCTTCCAAGGGTTCGATGCAGACTCGACGGTTGCACGTGCATGGATCAACACGAACTCGCAAAGTGCGAACAACGTTCCAGAACGATGCGGTGGATTCAGTGAAAGTAAGAAATCCGGAACCTTCCAGCGAGTTATTCGCCAGGCAGGATCCCAAGCCGATAATCGAAACACGACGCTCGCTGTATGCAGTTACCAATCCGGTGGACTCATCGTTTCAACCATCGACGTTGCGACCCACTCAGAACGCGCTGACAGCACAACGCTGCCACTTCTTGGAAACATGCTTTCCTACCAAGTGACACCGTATCCAGCCGGTTTCGGAATTCTTGGCGATGGCTTGAACCTACAAATCAACGGCGTGACTCCGGATAACGATCCGAGTACAGACGGTTACAAGGTTCGTTACATGAAGAGCGATGCAGAATTGACCTTCTCCTTCGTCACTGATACCACTGAAGTTCTCTCGACCGATTGGATTCTTGACGGTCCGACCTCTTGGACCGGAGCTTCGATGGCTTCTGGAACCGACCATGTCGAAACCACAAACCCAATGATGAAGTTCTGTAAGGTCGACCTTTCGTCCGCTACTGGATGTGCTCAAGGTGAGCAATGGGTCGTTACACTGATGCTTCACGACGATGCTGGACACTCTCGAGTGATTTCGGTCACTGTCGAGACGAACGACGTCTTCGCTGATGAATTCCGCCCAACTGCGGATGCTGAAATCGATCTTCGAGATGAATATTCTGAACAGGTCGAGTACATTGGTACCAACACCATCAGCGGCAAAGACTGGGACGTTCATCGAATCATCCTTGACGAAGATGGCGAAGTCACCATCTTCTTCGACGCAAGTAATTCTTCGGATGAGGATTCCCTGGAAGGAAACGGTATCGAGCGATACGAATGGAAGATTCTGTTCGATGCACCGTACGGTGATGATGATTTCGATATTGAAGGGCACTCTTTCACGCAATCTGCAGCCAGCGATGGCTCCTTTGCATACACCTTCAGAAACGAAACAATCGATGAATCCGGTTCATCTAGTACGGAGATTCGAATCGAACTCGTCGTCTTTGATGGAGCCGAAAAGTTCTCTGAAAAGCATCGAATGTACTTCGTTGTCGTTCCAGAAGGTTTCGGCGATCAAGAACCAGTGGTTCAACTCGATACCTCGTTGAATGCTTCTCGTGTCGACTCTGACACCATCACCATTTCTGGAAGTGTTCTTTCTGGAGCTGAAGACGGACAAAACGACGTCTACATTGAAGCGGCGTTTATGGAAGAGAGTTTCGATGCGAGTGCCATTGAGAAGTACAACATGAAGGGCGACATGACGTGGGCTAAGGTTGAGACCGGTCTGGGTGATTCCGATACCTTTGAACTGACCCTTTCGCTCGAAGGAATGTACACTAACAAGTCCGAGAGTCAACGTATTTTCATCAAGATTTACGAAGGTGAAAGTCCGAATGAACGCTGGACTACCATCAAGTGGATTGAAATTCAATTGCCTGCATGTCAGGGACTTGAAGCCGATGTTGATGCAGAAGCAGCAGGCGGAGAGTTTGTACTCGACGCTGATGGACAGTGCCAGTGGTCCGGCGTTTGGACCTTCGAAAACGGTGTGTGGACTGAACCTCAATCCAACACAGACGGTGACGGTGTTTCTGCGGGACTTGATACTACAATGATCGGAATCGTAGCAGGTATTGTTCTCGTGATCGTTGTGCTCACACTCTTCCTCATGCGAAGAGGTGGTGATGATGAAGGAATCAAAGACTTTGCTTCAGCAGCAAGTGGATTTGGAGGGGTCATGGACCAAACCGAACAATACGTTCAGCAACTGATTGCTCAAGGATATCCTGAGGAAACTGCGAGAGCCTATGCCCAACAGTATGCAGCCCAAGCGGGCGCAGCAGCACCTGCAGCGGCACCAGCAGCCGCACCAGCGGCCGATAATGCAGTGTACCAGCAGTACTACCAGCAATTCGTTTCCCAGGGCTATGATGAGCAAACTGCAGCGACCTACGCCCAGCAGTATGCGGCTCAATATGCGCAGCAACAGCAGTGAACCATTGCAACGTATGGCAGCACGCCACTGAGCGTGAGCAAGGTCTAGTTAGCACCTAGTTAAGGGCTATTACAGCGGAGAGTGATGAAGATTATCAGATTCATCAATGAGCAACTGCTGCTGCTGTTCAGTCGTGATTTTATATCCAATACCCGTAGCCTAACTGTGGAACAAAGCAAGTATGCGCTGGTTGTGTTGTTGCTTTTGGGTTCGTGTCTTTCTGGGTGTCTATCAGAATCACCATCAAAAGCGAGCATTTCGCTGAACGTTTCCGCAGACTCGTACAACGGTACGCTGTTTGAATCATACGCAGATGGAGAGAAAATCTCATCCACGAACCTCACTGTTGAGTTCGATTTTTCTCTGACGAGTTCGTCGTCTCAGCTGGTCACCTTTGGACTGGATACGATGGACGGCCGAGAACCTGTTACGATCAATGCCATGAATGATTCTTTGATTCAAGTTGAATTTTTTAATCACGGAATCTATGATGTAACTGCATTTGCAATCGATGAACAGAATGTTCAAAAAAATCAGACCATTTCCATTCACGTTGAACTCAGCATCGATTGGGTTGAATCAAATACATACGAACCTAAAGCACTGGCTTTCGACCCCATTCCATTGAATGGTGGCCCAAACCCGTCGATGATCGAAGTGAATTCGGTCGTGGAAAATCCTAGCCTTCTCGAAGAGTTTGAAACCGGTGCTCAATCAGTGCAAATCACGTGGAACATCGTCGACGAACAAAACGATGTGTGTCAGAAGAAAACGACTCAGATTCAAGACGGTGATTCAGGGGATTGGTATACAATTCATTTCAACACCTACCAAGCTCATCAACTAACGATTTCGTACGATGACGGTCAAGATTCCATCAACGTACATCACTCGCTCACCCTTCTGTATGAGGATTAATGTCCGACATGACCAGTCTTACGGTTGCTTTTGCTGAATTAATTACGCCGGGAAGACCTGCACCGGGATGAGTCCCAGCACCAACGAAATACAGTCCCGGAATTTTACCGTCTTTGTTGTGTGGTCGAAAGTAAGCGCTCTGAGTAAGTTTAGGCGCAACTGAAAAGGCAGAGCCTTGGAATGCTGCTAATTCACTTTGAAACATTTTAGGGGTAAAGTGTCTTCTTGTTACGATGTGCTTGCTCAAGTCGGGAAGTTCTACTTCCAAAGCCTTGATGATTTTGTCAGCATAGTCTTCCGAGATTGTCTCCCAATCAACATCTGCTCTGCCTAGGTGAGGTACTGGAGCAAGTACGTATCCTGCACTGCAACCCTTTGGTGCGAGTTGAGGGTCGGTCACGGTCGGCACGTGAAGGTAAAGACTGAAGTCTTCAGGGAGGTTTTTACCCTTGAAAATCTCATTCAGCAGTTCTTTGTAACGGGGGCCAAATAGAATCGTGTGATGTGCTACATCCTTGTATTCGATATCAGTCCCGAAATGAAGGACGAAAAGCGACATGGACCAATCCATTTTTTCTAATTTTGCAGTCCGCTTACGAGCCACTGGATGATCGGCGTAAATGTGCTGGTAAGTATGATGAATGTCGGCATTTGAAACGACGACATCGTAGGTCTGCTTTACCCCATTATGGTCGGTTATAATATGTTGATTTCCAGATGAGTTACTCGTCAGTTTGGCTTGTTTTACCGGGGTGTTTAGACGAATCTCACCACCGAGTTCTTCAAACAATTGAACCAAGGCTTGTACCAAGGCGTGCGTGCCACCACGTGGGAAGTACACTCCCCACTGCCGCTCTAGGAAGTGAATCAATGTGTAAATTGATGAGGTCTGAAACGGATTACCCCCTACCAGAAGAGAATGAAAACTCATTGCTTGGCGTAGATGCTCGTCTTTGACATACTTGGCTACGGTCTTGTAGACTGAGCGCTCGGCGCGTAATTTCATCAAATCAGGCGTGACTTTTAGCATATCAGAAAATCGCAGAAACGGACGGTCAACCAAATCGGTATAACCTATGTCAAATACCTTTTTTGAGTACGCAAAGAATCGCTGATATCCTTCGGCATCTGCTTCGCTACGCTGTCGGATTTGTTCGAGCATCTTTCCTTCATCGCGCACGTAATCAAACCGGTCACCATCACTCCAAATCAGCCGATACATCGGGCCTACTTCCAACAATTCAACGTAATCCTCGAGTTTTTTATCGGTTAATTCAAACAGTTCCTCGAGGGTATGAGGTGCAGTGATTACTGTCGGCCCTGCATCGAAGGTGTAACCGTCATCGTGGTAGACGTAAGCACGCCCTCCCGGCTTATCCCTCGCTTCATACAGAACGGTGTCTACACCGGCACTTTGCAGTCGAATAGCAGCTGCTAAACCACCAAATCCGCTACCGATAACCGCAGCCGTTTTGTTTTCACTCTTTTTAGCCGCCATATTTGTCTGGCTGAGACGAAGGTAAATAAAAATCCGTTTTCCAATCATTACCTACAAACAGGGGTTTTGAGTGTTCGACTAAACAGTTATTTAAAAACGCGCAAATGGGTGGGTACCAATTAGAGGCCGCAGTAAACATCGGTTTTGAGTTGAACATAATGTCAAATGAGAGCCTTACCCCCGATGAATCACTTGCTGTAAATGGCGAGAGTTTCCATTGGGCTAAGCGTTTCTTGGGTAAGAAGATGGGTTCCGAGGCTGCAAAGTTGTACGCCTTTTGCCGCTTATTAGACGACATGGCCGACGGTGATATTGAAAATGGACCGGCCAGACTCGTGAACATCAGATCCGCATTGATTGAAGGCACCACTGACGCTGACCCAGCTCTGGAATCATTCAGTCCGTTGATGGAGAATAAACAGTTTCCCTTACCGGTACTGATTGCATTAATCGACGGGCTACTTGATGACCAGCGAGAACAAGTAATCTTTACTGATGAAGCAGAATTATTGCGATACGCCTACAGAGTTGCTGGAACTGTTGGACTGCTCATGTGCCATGTTCTTGACTGCCATGATTCTGATGCCAAAGCCCATGCGATCGACCTGGGTATTGCAATGCAGTTGACAAACATCGCAAGAGATGTGCTTGAAGATGCTCACATGGGGCGAAGATACTTGCCTGCCACTTGGACTGGTGATATCAGTCCACAGCAAATTGTGGACGCAGCCAGTAACCCATCAAGTCAACACGGCCAAATCATCACGCAGTCAGTTGAGCGTTTACTTGCATTGGCTGAGCAGTTTTATGCTAGTGGTTCCAAAGGTTTCCCGCAATTGCACTGGCGAGCTCACATGTCGATTGCTATTGCATCCAAAGTCTACCGGCAAATCGGGGTACAACTAGCCAGTAAAGGCTACGTATGGGACGAAGGAAGGCAAGTCACCTCACGCTCGAGGAAATTACGTTGCACACTCAAAGCCATTGCCGGGTTATCCAAACGCATAGTTGGGAAGAAACACGAACACAATTCAAACCTCCATAATTCCCTGGGGGGGCTACCCTATGTCTCATGACATCGGAATACTTGGTGATGGATGTGCTGCACTATCTCTAGCCGCAAAGGCTGAGCAACTTCCCGGCCATACCATCACGTTAATCCGTCCAAACGGTGCACCAAAGCCTAAAGATCACGTGTGGGGTTTTTGGAGTGATGATGTTCTTGCAGATGCGGCACAATTAGCCAAAGGCACTTGGCACAAATGGGCCGTTCTCACACCAAAGAGAAGCGTCACAATGTCCTCAACATCAATGCCGTATAATGCGATGAAACGAAGTGACTGGACTGCCCACTGTCAAAGCTTGGCTCAATCATCTGGCGTGAAGTTCATTGACCAAGATGATGGGCAGTTGGAGCAACATTCAACATTATTTGACACAAGACCACCAGTTGCCCCTGATGATTGCATCCTCCAACATTTCCATGGTTTAGAAATCAAAACCACAACTCCTGTTTTTGAAGCGGAAACGGCGATATTGATGGACTTTAGAGTCGACCAATCGAAGGGCATGCATTTCATCTATTTACTTCCATATTCAAGTACTGAAGCCCTCATTGAATCGACTATATTCTCAACCAAATTAGCCGATGAGCAGTTTTACCTCTCTGCTATTGACAATTATTTAGCAGAACATTACCACGTTGAGCAGTATGAAATAACCCATCGTGAGAAAGGCGTCATTCCACTTGGAAAATTAGCCCCGCATGATGACAATATACCCGGCTTTGGAGCGAATGGTGGTGCGACTAGGCCGGCGAGTGGCTATGCTTTTTTGTTCATTCAGCGACAAATTTCATCAGCGATTGAGCGAGTTAATGCGGGTCAAGAACTTACGTTCTTGAATCCGCATAAGCGGCTAGACTTGTGGATGGACTCGGTATTGCTAACCGTTCTACGACATTGGCCAGAACACGGACCAAACCTGTTCTCAAACATGGCTAGAGCGCTCACTGGCGATCAATTCGTTCAATTTTTGAGTGGTGATGCTGGTTGGTGGATTCGCTTGAAAGTCATTTTTTCAATGCCAAAAATTCCGTTTATCAAAGCCCTAACTAAACGCGCTTTTACCCGCACGAGAGTGAGTACTGCGGTGGTGGGATAGTGGACCTAATTGCTGGATTGATTGACCTAGGTGTGTGGAATTTAATCGGCTTAGCCGGTATTGTGTTTATTGGTTTACCACATGGTGCGCTGGATGGTGCTGTTGCAATGCACTTGGGTCTGGTCAATAAATTCTCGACCATGGCAAGATTTGTCATTGTCTATGTTGGATTAGCAGGACTGGTTGTCGGTGCTTGGATTATTGCCCCGTCACTGAGTTTAATCGTTTTTCTAACCATTAGTATGTTGCATTTTGGTGCTGGTGATGCAAAACACGGCAAAGGAATACTACGGTTTGCTGAAACTCTAGCCCACGGGGGTCTGGCAATAGTTGGTATCAGTCAATTTCACCGAAGCGAAGTTGATGAGATTTTCTACTATTTAATTAACCAAGATACTGCAGTGGTTTGGCTGGCCATCAACGTGCTGACTGTAGCGGTAATAGTCGCTATTTTGGCTTGCGTAAGTCAAGCAGTGAGCGATGTTCGATGGTCTGCTACATCCTTCGAATTGCTGGTATTAGGTATCGTCTATTCACTGGTTCCTCCATTACTCGGATTTGCGATATACTTCTGTCTCGTTCACTCCGCACGACACTTCAAGCGAATAGTGTCGACAATCAAAGCCACTGTTGATGTGTCGAATATCAAAACTCAAGCAATATTGTTTACCACAGCGAGTTGGATTGCTGCAGGAATAGCATTCTGGATGCTTGCTGATTTTACTGACCCTGGCCCAACGGTCATGCGCGTCACTTTCATCGGACTCGCTGCTCTTACAGTACCGCACATGGTATTGATTGATGGCATCATGAAATCAAAAGAAGTCTCT
>TARA_B100001093_G_scaffold341422_1_pt1 | contig 31888 bp, 25 predicted proteins | sample TARA_B100001093 | Tara Oceans TARA_B100001093 (sample SAMEA2623116) | marine metagenome | biome: marine biome (ENVO:00000447); feature: surface water layer (ENVO:00002042); material: "saline water (ENVO:00002010), including plankton (ENVO:xxxxxxxx)" | depth 5 m | reverse complement strand
GGTGAGTCGCGAAGCCCGCCGTAGCTTACTTGATGATCTTGGCCAGATGAATCGGAAGCACCTTGAGGACTACGGCGATCCGGAAACTGATACCCGAATTGCCCAGTATGAAATGGCTTTTCGAATGCAGACCAGCGTGCCGGAGCTGACTGATTTTTCCAGCGAACATCCGAAGGTGATGGAACGTTATGGCCCCAAGGTGATGCAGAAGGGTAGTTACGCAAACAACTGCCTAATTGCCCGCCGCCTACTCGAGCGAGGCACTCGTTTTGTGCAGTTAATGCATTCCGGCTGGGATCAACATTCCAATCTCTACACGCAGCTTGAGGAACAGTGCCGCGATACTGACGCCCCGAGTGCCGCCTTGGTCATGGATCTGAAAGAGCGTGGACTGCTCGAAGACACGCTCGTGATTTTTGCCGGCGAGTTTGGCCGAACGCCTTTTGGACAGAGCCGGCCGGGCCGACCCAATGCTGGACGTGATCACTTCGGCCGGGCCTTCTCGTGGTGGATGGCTGGTGGCGGCGTCAAGGCGGGTATGACTTACGGTGCGACCGATGAGTATGGGTGGAACATCACCGAAAATCCGGTTCATGTGCACGATATGCAGGCGACAATTCTCCACCTCGCTGGGATCGATCACACCAATCTGACCTACCGCTACCAAGGGCGTCAGTTCCGACTGACTGATGTGCACGGTCGTGTGAAGCATGGTATCCTCGCGTAAGATCGAGCGAGGTGGTAATCTATATTCCGGGTTGAATTTCACAAAACCTCTTCGCGTATGGCAGCATAGGGTTGAGAATTCCTGGATTTTCGGGAACACTTCTAGGTCATGAATCTATCGGTTATTAAAACTACCTTCACATTTGCCTGTCTTTCTACTGCGCTTCTAGTTTTGCCTGTCATGGCAGAGGATTCTTCGCCTCTCGTCTACGAAGGCAGTGAAGGGCCTGGTCAAGGAAAGCATATCGTCTTTATTGCCAATGATCATGAGTACCGCTCTGAGGAAACCTCGCCACTGATTGCTAAGATTCTTGCCAAACGCTATGGCTTCCGATGCACAGTTCTATTTGGGATTGATGAGGACGGTCACATCAAAGCAGGTGGCGCTCCCGTGCCGGGGATGGAGGCGCTGAAAGACGCTGATTTGTTGTTCTTCTATACCCGCTTCATGAATTTGCCCGATGAACAGGTGGACTTACTGGTAGACTATTTTGAGCGAGGTGGGCCTGTGGTAGGTCTGCGAACTTCAACTCACTGTTTCAACGGTCAGAAGGGTAAGTGGGAAAAATTGAACTTTAATTACAAGGGCGAGGATTACCTAGGCGGACTTGGAGAACAAATATTAGGTAATACCTGGAATAAGGAACGTGGCCAGAGTCACTACGGTGGAAATCATCAGATGGGGGGGCGCATCACTCCTGTGTCTGAAGCGAAGAATCACCCGGTAAACTCAGGCGTCACGCAAATGCACACCTACTCGGGAGCCTATAGTTCTCAACCTCCTGCGGCTTCGACTCCGTTGCTGGAAGTACAAGTGCTAAATACGTTCGAGGCGAGCGATGATATCAACGCGCAAAAACCTATTGTGAATGCCGGTTGGGCGCGTGATCACTACGTGGCCCCATCGGGAGCTATGAAACAAGCACGGGTCGTTTACACTTCATATGGGGCTTCCGAAGATGTGCTTGATGAAGACGCGCGTCGATTTCTCGTGAATGCCTGCCTTTGGGCGGGTGGATGGGAGGATGTGATCACCCCCGATCTCGATGTCAGCATTGTTGGTGGATTTGATCCGGTTCCCTACACCACAGGTGCCTTCGCCCGGCAGAGAGTGAAGCCGTCCGACTTGGCTGGATGGGACAGCCAGATTATGCCTGCCGAGGCTCGTGTTTGGGGCGTTGGTGACAGTTCCGAGGGTATGGTGTCCAAGTTGTCCCGGGCGCTGAAGTCCCGCCCAGAGTTGGTCAAGAAGCTTAAAATGACTTATCCAGAATTTGATGCTTCGCTTTACCAATCAGAGGATAAAAAGCCAAAGAAGTGAGTCGTATTCGAAGCATCTTAAAGCGCTCCCTCAGGTGATAAACCAGCTAATGCCGTCACTGCACTGGCTTCCGTATTATCGTTTGGCCGCAGGTCCAGTTCCTTGGGGGCGACTCGTCCGCGGCCTTTCAATCTTGGTGGCACCTTCGAGACTGGATTCAGTGAAGGGAATCGGCTCGCTCGGTTCGAGGTGCTTGAGCTTTATCTCTTTGATCTCGACTCGATTGGCGTTGCCCCGGTGAAGTTGAATGGCAATGAGTCCCTCAAGGGAGCGACCAGCTTCGTCGTAATCGGTCAGTTCGGAAGTGGTTTTTCCATTCACCTGGTGAATCATGTGATTACCTCGGGCGATGACACGAAATTCCGTCCATTTAGAAAGGTTGGCTTTGACTGGCTCCTGTTCCGAAAGAACCCAGCGATTTTGTTCCGCATCGAGCGCAACGTTTTTACCGTTGAGACCGAAAATTCCTCTTCCTTTTTCTTCGTAGGTCATGCCGGTGTGTTCGATCGCTGGATGAACGTCGCATTGGTAGCCAGAGATAACAAAAGGACCATGATCGGATACTTTGCGGGATCGGTATTGGACTCCAGAGTTGTTGTCACCGATCACGCGCATGGTCGCAACGAGTTCAAAATCGCGAACAGTTCCCTCCTTCCAGATAAGAAAAGTGTTTCCCTCTAAGTGCGCCGGGCCTTCGCAGGTCCCGACCACGATGCCATCTTGAACGGTCCAAAGTCCTTCGGCCCCTTCCCAACCCGACAAGTCATTGCCGTTAAACAGAGAAGTAAAATCATTGGCCTCAAGGGCGAGACAGGAGGCAGCAAGTAATAGTGAAGTAACGGTGGCAAGATTCATGAAAAGAAGAAGTGTAAAATGAAAACGGGATTTTCCGCAACTGAGCAATTAGTTGCCTAACCTACCGTTTACAAATCCTAATTGTCGTCCCGCAGAAAGTCGTATTCGGGCGATTCCACCTCGCCTTTGGCGTAGTCGTAGACCGCGGTGAGTTCTTCGGGACTATCCATTTCTTGGCCCTGATCTCCCGTTTTTTCGATCCATTCTTCGAGAATCTGGCGGTGCTGTTTCAGCACCGAGACGTATTCGGGATCCTTGGCCAGGTTGTTGAGCTGGTCAGGATCATTTTCGAGATCGTAGAGTTCTTCTTCAGGGCGTGTCTCGGCACTCATGTAGGAAGCCTGCAGGGGGGTCATTTCGCCGTCGGCGTAGGCGCGGCGCAGCTCGATGATGCTGGCATGCTTGTTCCGGTACTGTGACTGGTAGAAAGCGCGGTCGGTCAGGTAATTGCGAATGTAGCGAAAGCGTTCCGTCCCGACCGCGCGGATGCGATCGACGGCTATGCCGCAACGATCTCGGGCGGAAATGACGAACTTCTGGGGCTGGTAATCGGCTGCGAATAAATCGTGACCTTCAAAGGAAGCCGGGATTTCGAGTCCGCCCAGGGCGACAGTGGTTGCGGTGATATCGATGCCGTTGACGAGATCCTCACGCACCGTGCCCGCTTCCGGTGCACCTTCGATGGATGGAGGAAAGCGTACGATGAGCGGCACCTTGGTCCCGTCTTCGTAGAGGAACTGCTTGGCGCGGGGCAGGGGAGCGCCGTGGTCGGTGAAGAAGAAGACGATGGTGTTGTCCCAGAGGTCATACTCCTTCAATCCGGAGACAATGGCGCCGACCTGTTCGTCGGTTTCGACGACCTGCTCAAAGTGTCGAGCGATGGCATTGCGAATGACGGGTGTGTCAGGGTAGTGAGCGGGCACGTGAACCAAGTCCTCATCGACCCGGGTCGGCATGGGATACTTGGAACCAGTTTCGCCTTCGAACTTGCCACCGGAGAGTTGGATCTGGCCAAAGAAAGGTTTGCTCTGGAGTTGTTCAAGGAAGGACACGTCGCGTCCTTTGAGATGGCCACCGTAGCCGGGGCGCTCGAAGTCGCGGGAGAACAGGTCCTTGCGTTCGTAGATGAAATTGTAGTCCTCCTTGGATTCGTTGAAGGTGGAGAATCCTGCCTCCTTGAAAAGCGAAGGCACAGCGAAGACGCCTTCCGGCAGCGGCTTCTTCAACATAGTGCGGTGGCGATGCAGGCCATGCGTGGTCTGCATGGTGCCGGTGATGATGGCCGAGCGGGTCGTGGAGCAAACCGGTGACGGCATGTAGGCGCGGTCGAAGCGAACGCCGGCTTCAGAGAGGGCGTCGATGTTCGGAGTTTCGACGGCATCGTAGCCATAGCACCCCATCCAGTCGCTCATGTCGTCGACAAAAATCCAGAGGATATTTGGTTTTTCATTCGCTGTATTCGCTGCTTGGAGGGTTGGTAGCACCAGCGCGGAGAAGAGCAGAACCAGTGATCTCATGGATTAGTGTTTCATCGAATGAGAGAGGTCGCAAGGTAGGGAGATTGACCGGTTTGCGCCAAAATCGGATGTGTTACTTTTTTACTAAGTTTTCGATCGTGGCAGAGGTAGCATCACCAAGATACGAACTTCAATCGCGTTGAATCGGAACAGTGAAGTCGATTGCGCTGGTCACTTCATGAGAGTCGTTGGCTTTAATGCCGATCCGGTGTTGGTGAGTGGCTTTATCGCCACGGCGCTGGCGCTGCATTCCGGTCACGCCGCCAAAGAGTCCAGAATGTGTCACTGGTAAGCCTGCGGGCTCTTCCAAAGTAAGCCCTTTGAGGCAGCATTCCTGACCAAGAGTGTTACCTTCGCGTGGGTTGTAGCGTAAGAAGTTTTGCCCGTTCGGTCCGTTTTCATTAGTCGCCACAACAAATTATTGCTTTGAACTCTCAATCGCTCACCGAGGGATCGATCCCGAAACATATTCGCAACATCGCTGTACCGATGAGCATCGGGTTTCTTTTTAATACGATGTATAATGTGGTCGACTCGTTTTATGCGGGGCGGGTTTCGACTTCTGCGCTGGCGGCACTGGCCCTTTCGTTTCCGGTATTCTTTATCATCATTGCCATTGCCGAAGGCATTGCCCGGGGCTCATCCGCCCTCATCGCCAATGCAATCGGAGCGAAGGATGAGGAAAAAGAAAAGCGACTCTCGCGCCAGGTCTTTTCGCTAGGGTTGATATGCGCGCTGTCTTTGACTGCAATTGGACTGACAGTGGCGCCTACTTTATTTCGGATTCTGGGGGCCGAGGGAGAATATTTTAATCTGGCGTTGGGATACGTTTCGCCCTTGTTCATTGGAGCGGTCTTTTTCCTGATCAGTAGCATGAGCAATGCCATCCTGCTCGCGCATGGGGACAGCAAGACGTTCGGCAAGGTGTTGATCGCCGGGTTCCTGCTCAACCTGATTCTCGACCCCTGGTTTCTCTATGGCGGTTTCGGCTTGCCCGCGATGGGCGTGCCGGGGATAGCCTGGGCGACCGTGTTGATTCAGGCGCTAGGAGGAAGCTTTCTTTTCTCCGTGGTCGTGAGGCGTGGATATGTCGATCTCGGTGCGCTCTTCAAGCAGCGGCCCAAACCTAAGATCTACGGCGAAATCTTGAGGCAGGGCATTCCGACCAGCTTCAACATGATGTCGATTGCGCTCGGATTTTTCGTCACGACTTATTTCCTGAAATTCTATGGCGAAGTGTCGGTGGCGGCTTTCGGCGTCGGCACCCGCATCGAACAGATCGCGCTTCTCCCCGCGATCGGGCTGGGGGCTGCCATTGTTTCTATTGTCGGTCAGAACAACGGGGCGGGACGCATGGACCGGGTTGGCGATTGTGTGAAACTTTGCGTGAAATATGGCCTGATCCTGATTTTGGGTTCCTCTGTGCTTATCTTTGTGTTCGCCACTCCGCTAGTGCGCCTCTTCACTAGTGATGAGAAAGTCATCGAGGTCGGGGCCAACTACACGCGTATCATGGCCTTTATCCAATGGGCCTACGTGATGGGTTTTATTTTCATCGGATTTCTCCAGGCGATCAAGCGACCCATGTATGGATTCTTTGAGGCGGTGATCCGCAAGATTATCCTGCCAATCGGCATCTTTTATCTGGCCGTCAAAATCTGGGACGTCGACTTGAATGGCTTTTATTACAGCATGGTGGCAATCAACGTGATCATGACTGTGGTAACGATTATCTACGCTCAGATGGTGTTGAGAAAGATGACTCACTGTTCCTCGTCTTGATCCAGGTTGGGGAGCACAAGTGTTGTTTGAAAGACGGGCGCTCTGAGTTATGATACCCACCCTCCATCGGGAAGCGTATTTTCAAGGTGAGAGCAGCCATACATGAGCACGCAGGCACAGGAATTACCGGACTTTGACGAGATCGCTGAAACCATGGGATATCTTCCCGATCTGGACGCGAAGTTTCAGTTTCTAATCGACTTGAGCAAGCGGCTGCCGCTGATTCAAGAGGACGAAGAAACCGATAACTTCCGCGTATGGGGCTGCCAGTCTTCCGTATGGATCGTGCCGTTTGAAGACGAAGCCAAAAAAGGTGTGCTCAACTTTCGGGGCAAGAGTGATTCGGTATTGGTGAGCGGCATCATCGCCACGGCGCTGGCACTATATTCCGGCCACACTGCCGAGGAGATTTTGACCATCGACGGCACGGCCGAGATGAAGAAGTTAGACCTCGAATCTCACCTCAGTCCGACCCGACGTAACGGCCTCATGGGCATGATCGAGCGGATTCGTGAATACGCGGCCGCGACCCTTGGTTAGTTGGGAGCGCGATTCGCAGGGCTTAATACCGGGTTACATTTTTTCGCTCTGTTCACGCCATAAGATGGCGGTTTACACCGAGACGATCAATCGGTTTCATGGGTGCATGATTGAACGGATCTCCCGACGACTCAGTTTAAAGTTTCTCTCCGTGGTCGCTTTGTTCGGTGTCTATGTTAAGCGTCCCGCGGTAGCTCAAGGCAAGAAAGTGTTAAAGCGCATCGACCGCTGGGGCCAGACCCACGATCGCATCTTTCTCGGAGGCGGTTTCTGGGCTAACCCGATGGAGGACTGGCACATTAGGGACGGCTGGGCAGAATCGACCACTGATGCGGCCAATCGCAGTATTCATTCGTTGACTCACCAGCTTGCTTGGCCCGCCAAGGGTTTCGTTATGTCCGTAAAAATGGGTCGAAGCCGTATCCTGAAGAAGGACGGCGGTGCCGGTTTCCGCCTTGGAGTGAAGAGCGACCTCAACGAGGTGAAGAGCAATGTTTTCGCGAACGGTGGAGTCAACGCCGGTCTCGTGGGACAGGAAATCTTCATTGGGAAGAAAATAGCCAAGCTCTCTGGCGTGCTCGATGGCGACGTGGTGATTCTCGAACTTGAGGGAGCCGGCAGCGGCGATCAGGTAGAACTCACCCTCACCGCAAAGTCCTCGGACGGAACCGAGGAATTTGGGAAATTGAAAGCCAAGGCCGGAGCTGAAACTCTCGTTGGCAACATCGCTCTGGTCAGTCAATACACCGGAGCCAAGAATCGATCCGCGAGCCAAGAGGGTCATCGCTTCACTGACTGGCAGGTGGGTGGAGATGCCTTTTCAGTAAGTCCGGAGCAGAGTTTCGGTCCAATTCTCTGGTCGATGTACACTCTGAGTGACTCCCGTGGTGAAGAAGGGTTCGTCATGAAAATTTCTGCTCTTCTTGGGCCTGTTGGCGAAAAAGATAACCGTGAAGTTGAACTCGAAGTGCAGCGTGACGGCCAATGGGAGTCGCTGGGCAGCGAAACACTCGATCCGGCGGCGTGGGTGTCCACCTGGCGCATCCCAAATTGGGACGAGAAAGTGGACGTGCCTTTTCGCCTCGTCTATCGCGAGCAATTTAAAGATGGGAGTGAGGTGCCGGCTGAGTGGGTTGGTAAGATTCGTCAGAACCCGGTCGGACGTCCCGTTCGGATCGGTGGGCTGACTTGCCAGAAAGACTATGCGTTCCCTTACGAACCAGTGGCCAACAATCTGGTCAAGCTCGACCCGGACCTGTTGTTCTTCTCTGGTGATCAGCTTTACGAAAACCACGGAGGCTTCGGCATCATTCGCAATGAAGAAGGGCCGGCCATTCTAAATTATCTACGTAAGTTCTACATGCATGGATGGGCCTTCGGTGATGCCATGCGAAACGCGCCGACGATCTGCATCACGGATGATCATGATGTCTTTCACGGCAACATCTGGGGCGAAGGCGGTGAAGCGTGGGATATGGAAACGGGAGGTCAATCCAAGGCGGGTTACAAGCAGCCTGCCGGAATGGTCAATGTAGTACATACCACGCACGCTAGCCATCACCCCGATCTCTACGACGACACGCCGATGAAGCAGGATATCAGTGTCTACTACGGTGACATGGTCTATGGTCGTGTTAGCTTCGCTATCCTCGGCGACCGAATGTGGAAGAGCGGCCCGGAGCGGGTCGATACCGGTAGCGGTCGTGCCGATCATGTCTACGACCCAACCTGGGACACCTCGGCTCTCGACGTGCCGGGGCTCAATTTACTCGGCGAGCGACAGGAGAAGTTCCTTGAGGAATGGGGCGATGACTGGCGCGGCCACGAAATGAAAGTGCTGCTCAGTCAGACACTCTTTGTAAATGCTGCGACTCATCACGGCAAATACGATGGTTACATCAAGGCCGACCTTGACTCCGGCGGTTGGCCGCAGACGGCGCGTAACCGGACGGTTGATATTCTTCGCAAGTCCAAGGCATTGCACATCAATGGTGATCAGCACCTTACAACAATGACACAGTATGGGTCGTCAAAGCAGCGCGACGCAAACTGGTCCTTCTGCACACCGGCGATCGCCGCAGGATACCCTCGCTGGTGGCGTCCAGATGAAATCGAAGGTATGAGCCATCAGAAACGGCCCTCCCATGGTCACGACAATACGGGTGAATACCTCGACGGTTTCGATAACAAAGTCTATGTTTACGCCGTTGGGAATCCAGAGGTCGGCACTGAAAAGCATCGCTATGACCTGGCTCACCAGAAGGCGAGCGGTTTTGGATTGGTGACCATCAATACGGTGAAGAAGACCTACCACTGTGAGAGCTTCAAGTTCCTCGTTGATGCCACTGACGGAAATCCCGAGAACCAGCACCCTGGTTGGCCAGTAACCATCCACATGGACGAGAACGGAGGAGAAAATCGCTTGGAAGTCTAGCTCTGCGTGCATCCAAGCCTTGTTGTTTTGGAATCCTGACACTTTTTTGACAACTTCCCGATTGGGGAATTAGCAGGAATGATCGAAAGTTGTATTATGAAAAAGTCTCTCCTCGTTTTGGCCCTTGCCATTTCTGTAGTAGTATCTAACGGCTCTCCTGAGCACCCGGAACTTAAGGCCTTTGCGGAAGCCAAAGAGGGTCAAGTCCGACACGTCTTTGTCCTTCCTGAAAAAACTCGTCAGGAGGAAGTCGACTTCAAAGTCGAATTAATTCCCGGTAAGGTGATGGAAACAGACGGGGTGAATCGAATTTACCTCGGAGTGACGTTGGAGTCTCGCTCATTGAAAGGGTGGGGATACACGTTTTATGACCTCACAGGAAAAGATAACGCGATGAGCACTCTCATTGGAGTTCCACCCGGAACGCCAAGGGTGGAAAAGTTTGTCGCAGGAAAGCCCCTTATGATCCACTACAATAGCCGCCTTCCGGTGGTCATCTATACACCGAAGGGCTTCAAGATCCGCTACCGGATTTGGGAGGCGGGAAAAGAGCAGTCGATTAGTGAGTGACGGTTCTCTCAAAAGTGATTGTCGTCACTGTATCATGGTCGGCCGTTCCCAATCTTTGGAATTGTGACCTTCGGGCTTGGCCGGCTTGTTTACTTCGACGGGATCAGCCTCGGGATCGTAAAGCGGCCAATCGTCCGTGCGAAAGGGGGAAGCGGGTAGCCCCTCTTGATTGTAAATCAGATTGCGCTGGGAAGGGTTCATCGCCCAGCCATAGCGAACCGCGACGGGCTTTTCGACCTCAGGAGAGGAAACGACAATAGTGTCTCCGTTGAGGCGCGCATTAGCCCAATTCCAGATCTGATCTTCTCCTGCGATGGCGAATGAGTCGATCGGTCCTCTCTTCGCTGCCATCAGCCCGCTGCCGATAGAGTCAAATGACAGAATAACGCGGTGCTTACGAATGGTGTGACCCCTGTATTGAGGGCCGTCTCCGACAATGTCTTGGCCGTAAGTGTTGGCGAGAGCGTGGTAGGCGTGGCGAATGCCTATCGGTTTCTTGTTTTTGGGATGCAGATCAATGGGGTTGCCAGTGTCGATCGTGACGGCCATGCCGGTATTTGGAATGTCGTGGGTCGCGAGGCGCATTGCTTCCCGGCTAACGGCCCAGGAAGCTTCGATACCTTCAACTGGCTCGATTTGTTCGGGGTTCCAGCTGGGAAGTTGGGTGAATTGAAAAGGAAAGGTGTCAGAGACCTCGCCATTGGAGAGTTCGTGCCAAGACTTTCGGTAGTAAGTAATCAGGTTGGCGAGTTGGTTGCGGTAGTGCTCCGCCTGGGGAGCGTTTTTGGCGTTGCGTTCTCCCTGATACCAGATCATACCCCGAATGCCGTAGGGGCGAATCGGGTAGATCATGGCATTAAATTGATGACCGGGATACTGATGTCCAAGATTCGCTGGCTTGGTGATGATGGGTGGTGAGAGTTGTTTGAAGGAATTCTTCATTGTTTCGCCGGAATCGATGAGAGCGTTGTATTCTGCGAGTTCTTTTTCGAAGGAAGCGAAAGCTTTTTCTTCGGTATCACCGCGGGTGATCATGCGTTTGGCGTTCTCTGCATAGCCTTTTTTGTGGGCGATAGCCCGGGGATCGTCTTTCTGAATCTCCCACGGCATCCAGCCTTCGATGGGAGTGCCGGCGAAAGCTTGCTGAATGATGCCGACGGGAACGCCAAGTTCCTTGTGAAGTTTCTTGCCGAAGTAGTAGGAGACTGCGGAGGTCTCAAGAGCCGCCTCGGGATTGCACGGCTTCCAAGTGCTGAGCCGGTCACGTGATTGCTCGAGCGGCTCGTGCCAGTGTTCTCGGCTGGATTTGAAGATGCGGAAGTCAGGCAGATCGACATTCGTTTCGCCTTCAGCTTCAAAGCTGTTGCCAACGGACCAGCCCATGTTGGACTGGCCGGCGCAGAGCCAGACTTCGCCGACCGCTACGTCGTTGAGTTCGATGGTATTGTTTCCTTTGATCGTGAGGCTGTGTCCGGTGCCGTGCTCCGGAGTTTCTAAGTAAACCCGCCACTGGCCTTTGTCGTTGGTGGTGGTGTTTTCTTCAGCGCCCCAACTGGCAGTGACCTTGATTTTTTCACCTGGTTCAGCCCAGCCCCAGATCGTATTGCTGATCTGTTGCTGCAGAATCATATGATCAGCAAAGAAGTTGGGAAGTCGAATCTCAGCTAAAGCGATGCTGGAAAGTCCGAGTATTGTGATGACTAGTGAGGGGAATTTCATTGGGGTTCAGGTGCGTTTATTTTTTTGGGCCAGTGTCGAAAGTAACACTGAATTAGTCTTTGTTCCAAGGGACTACTTGCTTCAGGATCAAGTCCATTTGCGATGGTGAGGGTGTCTTCGGTTGAGACGATACTCGCATCGATTAGATCCCGCTGATTGGATGGAGCACATGCTTAAGCCGGAAAGGCAGCGCACCCCTGAGAAAAGAATTACGGTAAAGTTCGCGCAGACCGATGGTTCACAATCTTTTAATTCAGCCGAAAGTTACCGGAGATGAGCTCTTCGGCGAGGGAGGTTTCTTCAAGCCTTGCGCGTGCTTGCTGAACTTGCGAAGCGGTCATGGAAGGTTGAGGGAGGCGGCAAGGTCCGGTTTGGAATCCGAGTAGTGGCCAGATGACTTGTTTGACGCAGGCCTGAAATGGCCCCGGTTCGGAGTTGATCAGCTTTACGAGTTGAACGGCCTTCGCCATCCAGGCTTGGGCCTGTTCCATATCCCGAGCTTCGTAGGCAGTGATGATTTCTTTCCAGAGGGGAGCGGCGAAGCCATAGCAACTGCCAACCGCGCCCGTGGCTCCAGTAGCGAGGGCACCGAGGATCATTTCATCAGATCCGAAGAGAATATCGTAACGCCCGCTATCGAATTGTTGGCAGGCCATCATTTCCGCGAGGAAGAAGTCGCTGAACTTAATGCCTGCAAAACTGGGGACGCGATCCTTGACTGCTTTGAGCAGGGCAACGGTATCAAAGGCGACGCCGCTGAGGCGGGGTATGTGATAGTAGTAATAAGGCAGGTCCGGAGCGGCTCCGGCAACCTCAGCGATGTAGTCGACCAGCAAGTCGAGCGTTGGCGGTTTGAAGTAGGTTGGAGGTAGCGTGGAGATGGCGTCGGCTCCGATATCAGCGGCGTGGCTGGCAAGTTCACGGGCGGAATCGATTGAGTTGTGACCCACCTGGATCACGGTGGGGACCCTCTGGTTCGTCGCGGTGAAGTAGGAAGCAGCGACTTTTTTTCGTTCGTCGACAGAAAGGGATTCACCTTCGCCCGTACTGCCGCAAATGTAGAAACCCGAAGCGCCGCGTTCGATCATGTGATCGGTCATGGCAGGGATGAGTTCAAGATTCACTGCGCCGTTCGAGTGGAAGGGTGTGTAGGTTGCTGCAATGAGTCCCTTGAGTTTCATAGTGTGATTCGAAGTGACTAGACAGGGTTGGCTCGATGACGTGATTCTGTTGATTCAGAATTCTGCTAAAAACCCTTTTCCTTGATGTTAGAAAATGTTATAACATAATCGAACGCGCAAGTGTTTTTAAAGAAATTTCAAACGTATGTCGGTTGCCTCTCTCAGCGAAAAAGCGTATCACCATATCCGGAGACAGGTCTTTGCCGGGGAGTTGTCTCCCGGAGATCGGTTGGTTAATCGTGTTCTCGCTAATGAGCTTGGAACCAGTTTTATTCCGGTTCGAGAAGCGATCAGTCGACTGGCCAGTGAGGGATTAGTGGAGCAGGTCGCCGGGGCAGGGGCGTTCGTGCGTGTCTTTGACCGTCAGGAAATTTCTGAGATCTACGATGTGAGGGAGTTGTTTGAACCACACGCTGCAGGGCAGGCGGCAAGATTCATGACTGACCACGAAGTGGCGGAATTGGAATCGCTTTTGAAGGAATGGGAGGACATAGGTGATACCATTCTGGCTCGAAAGCGGGGTGCCACAGAATTAGATCTGGATCGCTGGCTTGAACTCAATGAGCGGTTTCACGCGGTGATGATCCAGGCCTCGCGCAACCGGATGCTCTCGAAGATTACCAAGGATGTGAATGTACTCTCGAAATGCTTCGCTGCCCACCGCGGGTCTCCGCGACTGCTGTCTGAAGATACGGTGAAGTCCACGCTCAGCTCTCACCGCGAGCTATTTAAATTGCTGGCAGATCGAGATTCGAATCGTGCGGAAGCGTTGGTAAGAGACCAGCTCAAATTCGGGCGTGAGTCTGTTCTCGCCTTTTTCGATCAGAATAGGAACCGATGAAGAAAATTAAACAGAGGGTGAGCTTGCTGGGGTGTTTGGCTGCGTTGAGCCTTTCGGCCGCCATCGGTTCCGAGCGTCCCAATGTGATCTTGTTCCTCGTTGATGACTTGGGATGGAAAGACCTTGGGTGTCAGGGAAGTGAATATTATGAAACCCCGAACATTGACGCGTTAGCGGAGTCGGGGCTTCGCTTCACGGACGCTTACGCAGCTTGCGCGGTTTGCTCGCCGACTCGGGCTGCCATTTTGACGGGCAAATATCCGGCCCGGCTCATGCTGACCCAATGGCTGCCGTCAGGGCGTTGGAGTGCGACGAAGAACAAGATGAAAGAGGGGCGCTTTCTTCGTTCTCTGCCGCTGGAAGAAGTGACTTTGGCGGAAGCCCTGCGTGACGAGGGCTACGCTACTTTTCACGTCGGAAAATGGCATCTCGGTGGCGAACCTTTCTCGATGCCGAGACACCATGGTTTTGATGAAAATGTCGGTGGTGACGACCACGGCGCCCCGGGTAGCTACTTTTACCCTTTTAAGGGAAAATGGACCATTCCGACGACAAAAGAAGCGGTGGCCAAGCAGGCATTTGAAGGAGGTAAGGAGGGTGACTTTCTCACTGACCTGATGGCGAAAGAAGCTGGCAAGTTGATTATCAGCGCAGGGGATGAGCCCTTCTTTCTTTATCTTCCCTTTTATGGTGTTCACAGCCCGCTTCAGGGCAAAAAGGACAAGGTCGAACGCTACGCGGCGATACCAAAAGAAGAACGGCAGGGTGACCCCAAATACGCTGCCATGGTGGAGTCGATTGACGATGCAGTGGGTCATGTCATGGGCGTGGTTGAGGAACGGGGAGAAACGGGAAATACTCTCGTCATTTTCACTTCGGATAACGGGGGGCTGGCCAAGGCGACCAATCATAGGCCGCTACGCGCCAACAAAGGTTCTCACTACGAAGGTGGCATTCGGGTGCCTCTAATCATGGCGGGTGCAGGCATCGGGCTGGATGCACCAGATGGCGTCAACCTGCCGGTCACTTCCTGTGATCTCTATCCGACTATTCTTGCATTGACTCGAACACCGATGCGGGAGTCCGATGGATTGAATCTGGCACCCGTGGTTAGTGGGTTGGAGGGAGTGCCATATGCCCGGGAGAATCCTCTTTTCTGGCACTATCCGCATTACAACCAGCATCCATCGAGTGCTCCGGTGTCGATTATTCGACGGGGAGATTGGAAGTTAATCGAGTTTCTTGAGAGTGGTGAACTGGAGCTCTACAACTTGGCAGAAGATATTGGGGAATCTAGGAATCTGGCGAAGGCTCAACCTGAATTGACAGCGGAGTTGTTGACCAAGTTAAAAGAATGGAAAGTAGATGCAGGGGCAGAACCGATGCGTCCAAATCTGCAGTACGTAGCGAAGGAGGGAAAGCGATGAGGTCCTTTCTTTCGGTATTGTGTTTCGCCGGTTTGTCGGCACTATTAGGTGCGGCAGAAAGCCCTAACATTCTCCTGATTGTCTCCGAAGATAACGGGCCGGAACTTGGCTGCTACGGCCAGCCTTATGTGCAGACTCCGGTGCTGGATAAACTGGCTGCGGGTGGTATTCGTTTCGAACGGGCTTATGTGCCCCAGGCGGGTTGCAGCCAGTCACGGGCGGCGCTGATGACAGGCCTTTACCCCCATCAGAACGGTCAGATTGGTTTGGCGACGTGGAAGTTTGGTCTCTACGACGGGGCTACACCCAATTTGGTGGGTTCGCTCAAAGGGGCGGGCTATCGCACCGGCATTATCGGTAAGCTTCACATTAATCCAAAGGAAGCTTTTCCTTTCGACTTTCGGGCGATCTCCACTTCGAATTTTGCCCGCAAAGATCATGATCAGTATTCGGTCAAAGCGAAGGAGTTTATCGAGGCTTCCAATGAGCCGTTTTTCTTGAGCGTGAATTATCCAGATGCGCACCGGCCCTTCATTGCTCAAGTTGACGGGGTGCCGTCGGAGCCGCTCACAGAGCAGGATGTTACACCGCTGGCGTATTTCGGGCTCGATACTCCTGAGTTGCGTCGCCAGACCGCGGACTACCTCAACTGCATGAGTCGTCTCGATGTGCAGGTTGGGGAGTTGCTCGAGGTGTTAAAGGCCTCAGGAAAAGCGAACAATACGCTGATTGTCTACATGGGGGATCACGGAGCTGATATGTTGCGCGGTAAACGAACCTCGTATGAGGGAGGTGTCAGGGTGCCGTTAATTGTATCCTGGGCAGGGCAGGTTGAACCGGGCCAGGTACGTCATGAGCTCGTCTCGACCCTCGACTTGATGCCGACCTTTCTCGAGGCCGCAGGGGCGGAGCCGGTCGACGGATTGCCGGGACTTGATCTCGCTCCCATGTTTGACGGTAGGAAGGTGAAGTGGCGTCCCTATCTTTTCACTGAGTATCACACGCACTCGGCGCACAACTATTATCCGCAACGCACCGTACGAGATGATCGCTACAAGTTGATTAGCAATTTGATGCCGGGCGTGGTCAATCCAGGCTACGAATTCACGCGGCGAAAGTTCTTTGAGGAGAAACGCGAGGTCGTTGCGGTTGCGCCGGAACCAGTAAGGTCTGCTTATGAGCTGATGGAGCAACCTCCGGCCTATGAGCTCTATGACCTCGAGGCTGATCCTTACGAATTTACTAATCTAGCGGAGAATGAAGAGCACGCGGAAGTGCTCGCCCGATTGCAAGGGGAACTAGAGGACTGGCGCAACGAGACGAATGATCCAATGCGCGATCCGGAGAATATTCTTCGGCTCAAGGCGGAGATCGATGCATGTCTCGACGGTGCCGATGCGTCCAAGGCGAAGTTGAACCTGACCTATCCGGAATACTTTTTCTCTGCCTCCGCTGCCATACCCAGAGGGAACAGGAAGAATGTACTCTTCATTGCGATCGACGATTTGCGTCCGGCCCTGAGATGTTTCGGTGACCCCGTGGCGATAACTCCCCACATCGATACGCTTGCCCGTCGGGGGGTGATTTTCAATCGGGCCTATTGCCAGTTGGCCGTCTGTGCGCCTTCACGGCACTCCCTGCTGACCGGGCTTCGACCGGATACAATCAAGGTTTGGGATTTAGGAACGCATTTTCGTGAGGCGCTTCCCGAAGCGGTGACCTTACCGCAAGCGTTTAAGGAGGCGGGATATTCGACTCGGTCGATAGGGAAAATTCTTCACGGAAGCGGAGCGCCTTCTCAGGATCCTCCGTCCTGGTCGGTTGATCCCATACTTGATACCAATCGGGAGCCGGAGCTGCGTTATGCCCGAGCTGAGAATCTTAAGGGTTCGGGTTTGAAGCGAAATAGCTCAGAGGCTGCCTCCGTCGAGGATGATTACTATATCGACGGACTGATCTGCCGGGAAACGATCACCGCGCTAAAGGAATATGCGGAATCGGGAGAGTCCTTCTTTCTTGCGGTAGGCTTCAAGAAGCCGCACTTGCCGTTTTGTGCTCCGCAGCGCTATTGGGAACTCTATGATCGGGAAGCCATTTCGCTGCCTGCTTCGATGGCGCATCCTAGGAAAGCTCCCGAATTCGCCGTTCGCAGCTGGGGGGAGTTGGAAGGATACCGTGATATCGCGAAAAACGGCTCGCTAACCATGGCTCAGGTGAAAGAGCTACGTCATGGCTACTACGCCTGCGTGAGTTACATTGACGCTCAGGTTGGGAGATTGATGGAAACCCTGGAAGCGTCCGGACTCCTAGAAACCACCGTCATCTGCATCTGGGGGGACCATGGGTTTCACCTTGGAGAGCAGGGCCTTTGGACCAAGGCCAATAACTACGAGTGGTCGACGCGAGTGCCGCTTCTGATTGCTGACCCTGATCGGGAAGCGGGAAAGACGGAGGCGCTCGTCGAGTTGGTCGATGTTTACCCAACCTTAGTAGAGCTTTGTGAGCTGCCGATTGGCAGTCAGCTTGAAGGACAGAGCCTCGTTCCTTTGCTGAAGGATCCTGATCAGCCGTGGGCGGAGTCAGCGATGAGTCAGTATCCCCGAGCAAAACAGGGGAATCGTCACAGTCGCCATGGAGATTTTATGGGTTACACCATTCGAACACGCGATTACCGCTACGTGGAATGGCGAAACTCTGACACGGGCGATGCCGTGGCGGTGGAGTTTTACGATCATCTCAAAGATCCTGACGAGACTATGAACGTGGCTCAGAACTCTGATTATCATTCTATTCTCAAGCGGCACGAAGCGCTGCTTTACCTCAGTCTCGAAAAATCCCGTTCTGCTTCACGAAACCCTTCTTTACCTCAATAAATCGCCAACACTTGATGAAACCCTCATTTTACGTCAGTCAATTTATCTCCCTTGCTGGACTCATTCTCTTGTCCGGTCAAACCAGTCTCTCGGAAAACGCTCAAGAAGCAGGCCTTGATCCGTTTCTCGGTGACCCCGTTGTCGAAATTCAAACAGTCTTTGAGGATGAACGATTCCCCAATGTGGTCGTTTCGACGAAAGGCACTGTTCTCGCCACTTTTGGCAGGAAGACCTTGCGTGTTTGCCGGAGCGAAGATGGTGGCAAGACCTGGGGCGAACCGATACTGATTGCGGAATCAGGAATTCACGGAGGAGGAACGACGGTGGATGAGAACACCGGGGATATTCTTACGTTTGTGGAGGAGGAGCATCCACCGGCACGACTGACGGTCTATCGCAGTCAGGATGATGGCAAGACTTGGGTGGTCGACGATGTCACCATCCATCCGGATTCAGAGGGACGCGATGTCTCGATGCACATGAATGAGCGTGGTATCACCTTGCGCCATGGAGAGCACAAAGGACGTTTGCTGAGGCCATCGCGTCACTACGGGGAAGGGAATCGTCCCGAAAGTTTGTTCCCCACTCACTTTACCAACGCCATCTACAGCGATGACGGTGGCGAAAACTGGAAGGCCAGCGATCCATTTCCGCACATGGGGACTGGTGAGGCCGCTGTGGCAGAGTTGTCAGACGGTCGTATTTATTACAATTCCCGTCGCCACTGGGCGCCCGAAAATGAAAATTCGCGCCGCCGTTGGATTGCATGGAGCTACGACGGGGGTGAAACCTGGCAGGATAGCGGTATCTGTGAAGTGCTCCCTGATGGCGCTCAGGACAGAGACTATGGCTGCATGGGGGGATTAGTCAGATTACCAGTGAAAGGTCGGGATATTCTTTTCTACAGCAACTGCGATAGCGATACTGGTCGAAAGCAGGGCACGATCTGGGGCAGTTTTGATGGCGGTAAAACTTGGCCGATTAAGCGTCTCATTTATGAAGGTAAATTCGCCTATTCATCCCTTAGCGCAGGTCGCCCGAAAACTGATTCCGAAGGTTGGGTCTACCTCCATGTTGAAAGCGAAGGTGGTTCAAAAGTGGCGCGCTTCAATCTGAGTTGGCTGCTGGAAGGAGAATTGACGGGAGATGGTAAAGTCCCGAGTGACCTTGCTCAATGAAGCGATTCGGACTCATCCTGGTCGGACTGGTCAACTTGTTGGGAACGTCGCTTCGTGGCGAAGCGGAGCGACCCAATGTGCTCTTCCTGGCGGTTGATGACATGAAAGATTGGGTGAACTGCCTTGGTGGCTATGAGGGCACGGTTAAAACGCCGAATATTGATCGTCTCGCGGCCAGGGGAACTCTTTTTACAAACGCTCACTGTCCCTCACCCAAGTGTGCGCCGTCACGCGCGGCCATTATGACAGGGTTGATGCCCTCGACCAGCGGACTCTACGATAATGGACACTGGTGGTATGCCAATTTCCCTGAGGTAACCACCATTCCTGTGCACTTTCAGAAACACGGTTACCAAGTCGTCGGGGCGGGGAAGATCTTTCATCATACCGCGGGTAATCATCCTCCGAACCAATGGCATGACTTTCAGAAACTACTCTTCCGAGACGATCCATGGTTTCGAGGAGTAAAGCTGAACTACCCGTGGTCAGATCATGGTCCGTATCCGGAAGGATTTCCGTTCAGCGGTGTCGAAGGGCTCGGGCATGAAAACGACTGGGGATCGTTGGGCTACGAAGAAATTCAATACGATGATTCCAAGTCGGCGACCTATGCGGTGGAGTTTCTCAAACAAGAGCATGATGAGCCATTCTTTCTGGCCTGTGGCTTGTTTCGACCGCATTTGCCGTGGTATGTGCCGAAGGATTACTTTGATTACTACCCTTCTGATAAAATCGTAATGCCAAAGGTGAGAAAGGATGATCTCGAAGATGTGCCCGACGCTGGAAAGGCATTTGCCAAAGCACGGGAAAAAGACTTCGAGTCAATTCTCGAGGCAGGCAAGTATCGGGAGGCGGTGCGGGCTTATCTGGCCAGCATCACCTATGCCGATGCGCAGTTGGGGCGTGTTCTAGCGGCGCTGGACGTGAGTGGGCAGGCTGGCAACACTGTGGTGGTGCTGTGGTCGGACCACGGCTGGCATCTTGGAGAGAAGGGCCACTGGCACAAAACCACATTATGGGAAGAAGCCACACGTGTTCCCTTAATTATTTCGGCTCCTGGCTATGAGCCGGCTCGTTGTTCCCGTCCGGTTAGTCTGATCGATCTCTATCCGACATTGGACGAATTATGCGGCCTGCAGCCTGATCAAGCTTATGATGGTCAGAGCCTAGTACCGTTGTTAGAATCCCCTGAAGCAACCCTCGATCGCATCGGGGTCACGATTGAATACAAGCTTGGAAATGTTGCGCTTCGCACAGACCGGTTTCGCTACATTCGCTACGCCGATGGTAGTGAGGAATTTTATGATCACGAAACTGATCCTTATGAGTGGAAAAATTTGGTAAACGATAATGACTTGATGGAAATAAATATTATACGGGAGCGCTTGGCGACGCAGGAGTGGGCAGAGTCAGTCTCTAAGAAAGGGGAATTCGATTTTGATCCTGACACTTTCACTTGGAAGGAAAAATCAACAGGTCGAGTTATCGATGGCAAGGCTCCTGTAATCCGGTCACTGAGATGAAGACTCGCCGCGCAGTTCTTTTTCTACTGCTCAGCCTTAGCGTGGGCTTTGGTTCCGCGGCGATCCCATCCTCTGCCGAGCCTCGCCCCGATATCCTCTTTATCGTAATCGATGATATGAATGACTGGATCTCGCTTCTAGATCCGGAATCACCGATTCAAACTCCCAATCTGGAGCGTCTCGCCAAACGTGGCAGCCTCTTCACGAAGGCCTATTGCGCTTCGCCTGCCTGCAATCCCTCCCGCGTCGCAACCCTGACGGGACTGCGTCCAACGACCAGTGGCGTTTACGGGAACAAGAGTAATTGGCGCAAGGCGCTGCCGGGGCGAAAGACCATCATGCAGCAGTTTCGGGCTGCGGGTTATGAAGTGAAGGGTGCTGGGAAGATCTTTCATCACCACCTCGACGGGGCGTTTCACGACGACGCGTCATTCAATGAGTTTCAGCCTATGGCAACGCAGAATATGCCGGAAGAGAAGTTGAATGGTAGGCCGGGTTATGGCTCGTCCAATACGGACTGGGGTGAGTGGCCGCCGGCAGAAACGGACACAATCGATTTCAAGACGGCCGACTACTGCATAGAGGTGTTGCAGGGAGACCGAAGTGAGCCACCACTTTTTCTTGCCTGTGGGATCTTCAAGCCTCATTCACCGTTTTTTGCACCAGCCATCTACCACGAGCCTTATCTCGGGATGGAACTTCCGATACGGAATCCGGATGACTGGGACGACCTGCCTTCGGGAGCCAATGACTTAATGAATTCAAAGCGTTGGTTTTGGGCTGGCATGATGGGAGTGGAAGTCAAATCTCCGGGATCCTACCAGCGATTCATCGAAGCTTATGCTGCTTGTTGTGCCTTTGCTGATGCTCAGTTGGGGCGCGTCCTCGACGCGCTCGATTCTAATCCTCGCGGGAAAGAAACCGTTGTCGTCTTGTGGTCGGATCACGGCTTTCATCTGGGTGAGAAAGATCACATCGAAAAGTTTGCGCTTTGGGAAAAAGCGAATCGCATTCCCATGATAGTGGTTGCACCCGGCGTCGCCACCCCGGGAAGTGTCTGTGATGCACCGGTTGATTTGACTGCCTTGTATCCCACCCTGTTGGAATTGGCAGGGTTGCCTGAAGACAAAAAAGCGGATGGTTACAGCCTTGTTCCGCAACTGAAGAATCCCGGCCGCAAGCGCCCGATACCGGCGCTAATGACCTATAGCAAAGGCAATCATGCGGTGCGAACGGACCGCTGGCGCTACATTCGCTATTCCGATGGCACAGAGGAACTTTACGATCACGAGGTGGATCCTGATGAGTGGGCTAACGTGGCTTCCGCTCCGGAGCATGTTGCTGTTTTGAAAGAACACCGGAAGTGGCTCTTCAGGGTTGAGGCTGATCCCGTCGGTGATTTAAAACGAAAACCCAAGATGAAAACGAAATGAAGGGCCGAGTTGGAACTGCGCTGGCCGGGATAATCTGTCTGGTGGCTAATGTTGTCGCCACCGCCGAAGACCTGTCTGTCGGGGTGGGGCTGATTCAATGGCATTCACTCCCAAAGCTTCCTGATACTCACGGGCTGGCTGGTCCGTTTGCCGGTAAAATTGGCGAATCGCTGGTCGTTGCCGGTGGGGCCAATTTCCCAAAGGCACCGCCGTGGGAGGGTGGTAAGAAGGTCTGGCATGATCGTATCTTTGTTTACTCAGCTGAGCAGAACTCGTGGATAGTTTCAGAGACGAGGCTTCCGCAATCACTAGCTTACGGGGTGTCGCTGACACTCCCAGGGCGTGCTTCTGTGGTGTTACTGGGGGGCAGTGATCAGGAGAACGTTCCCACCACTACGGCGATGGAATTGCGATTGGTTTCGGGGAACGTGACCCTGACCGAATTGCCTCCGCTCCCCGTTCCCCTTGCTGAAATGAGTGGGGAGGCGATTGGCAACGCGCTTTACCTTTTTTCGGGACGAACCAGCGAAAAAACATCTCAGACTCTGTTTCAAATCGACCTCGATGCCATCAAGCCCCAATGGAATGCTTTGCCATGGCCCGGTGAGGCCAGAGGGCGCATGCATTCCATCGCTGGGAAGCAAGATGGGAAGCTTTACTGGTTTGGGGGTCGCGACGGAATGTCTGAAGGTTCTATTCCCTTTTCTGAAGATCGTATGGAACCCGAGAGTCTCGACTTTCTCAGGGACTGTTATTGCTTTGATCCAGCTACGACTGAATGGGAGCATTTGGCGGATCTTCCCGCTGGCCTCTCTGCGGCCCCGTCTCCAGCGGTTTCAGTCGGAGAAGCACACCTTCTCATCCTTGGTGGCGTGACCGTAAATTTTTTAAAAGAACAGTTAAGGGCGCGCCCTGAGTTGAATGGGCAGGGTCATGAGCACCCCGGATTTCCAAGGACGGTTTGGGGGTATCATACCGTCACTAATACCTGGGCGCCAGTGGATGAAATTCCCCTGGAGTTCGAAGCGCCGGTCACTGTGCCGGTGGTGATGGCTGACGCGAACACTTTCTTAATTTCGTCGGGAGAAATTAAGCCAGGAGTGAGAACACGGCAGGTCATTCGCGGTCAAGTCGAGTCCAACCGTGCTTCCTTTGGAGTGGTCAATTGGATTGTGGTCGCGGTTTATCTGCTCGCCATGGTGGCGGTCGGCTACGGATTCATGAGGCGCGAATCTGCTGCTTCGACCGATGCCTACTTCCGAGGGGGTCAGCGGGTGCCATGGTGGGTGGCTGGTCTTTCAATTTTCGCAACGATGCTGTCGGCAATCACTTTTATGGCGATTCCGGCGAAAGCCTATGCCGAGAACCTCAACTTCTGGATCGGACAGTGGGCCATGGTGCTGATCGTGCCGCTGGTGGTCCTTTTTTATCTCCCGTATTTTCGAAAACTGAATATCACTTCGGCCTACGAGTTTCTCGAGAACCGTTTTAATCTTGCTTCGCGTTTGGTAGCCAGCGCTTTGTTCATGCTCTTTCACGTGGGGCGGGTTGCCATCGTGCTCTACCTGCCGGCCCTTGCGCTATCGAGTGCAACGGATATCAACATTTACGCGGCTATTCTTGCCATCGGCTTGCTTTGCATCATCTACACTGTCATGGGTGGCATCGAAGCTGTGGTCTGGACAGATGCGATTCAGGCGTTGGTTCTATTAGGGGGAGCACTTCTTTGTCTTTTGATCGTGATTTTCAATCTCGATGGTGGCATGGGCACGCTTGTCAGTATCGCTGGGGAAGATGGAAAGGGACTAGTCGCTGACTGGAACGGTTTCGACTTCAGCTCCTCGACGAACTCCGGTTGGGTGATCTTTCTTGGGTTCCTATTTGCTTCGCTGCCATCCTACACAGCGGGCCAAGATGTGGTGCAGCGATACGTGACGACTCCGAGTGAGAAAGACGCGGCGCGTTCTCTCTGGCTCAATCTTCCGATGGCTTTGTTAGGCTCCTTGCTCTTCTTTGGCTTAGGAACCGCACTCTATGCTTTCTACAAAACTCAGCCTGAATTGCTCGACCCCACCCTTGAGCGAAATGACGGCATCCTTCCTTTCTTTATCCTTCAGAATCTGCCAGTCGGCGTAGCTGGTTTGATCGTGGCCGGAATTTTTGCGGCGGCCCAATCGACTATTTCTAGTTCGTTGAACTCGGTTGCGACCGCCTTTGTGACCGACTATTACGGTCGGATTTTGAAACCGCAATCGCCGGATGCATTACGTCTTGCTGTGGCGCGACGAATTGTGATCGTTCTAGGCCTCATTGGAATTGTTCTCGCCTCGTGGATCTCAGCGACGGGCATCAAGTCAGCGTTCGACGCATTCAATACATTCATCGGCATGGCACTTGGGCCAGTGGGGGGCATGTTTTTTATTGGCGTATTTGTGAAGAGGGCGTCAGGGGCAGTCGCCTTGATCGGAGCAGTGGTGGGATTCCTTATCGTGTTAGCTCTTCATTTTGCGAGGCAGGCAGGAGCGATCGATCTCTGGCCGATTCTCAATGGTATGATTAGTTTTGTCGTCACCGTTGTGGTGGGAGCGCTTGTGGGACTTTTAAAGCGACAGACCGCGTCATTGGAGGACGCTTAGAGGTTTCCAATGATCTCCAACGCTCGATCCATCATCTCGTCTGTAATGTCCTTGTGAGTGACAAGGCGCATCCGACGGGGACCCATCGCGACGGTGAGAATGTCTTCGCTGGACAAACGTTCCATGGCAGATGTCAGGGCTTCCGGCGTTTCAAAATCGAACATAACCAGGTTGGTTTCGGGAGTAAGGGTGTTTCCGGACAGCGATGAAACGGCGAGAGCTTCACTGAGACGCTCGGCGTTGCAATGATCATCGGCCAACCGCTCGATATTGTTCTTCAGGGCAAACAATCCTGCCGCCGCAAGATAACCGGCCTGGCGCATGCCGCCGCCGAAAGCTTTGCGCATGCGGTTGGCTTCCTTAATGAAATCAGCCCCTCCCAGCAGGAGAGAACCTACCGGGGCGCCGAGTCCCTTTGAGAGGCAGACGGAAATACTGTCGAAAACCTCGCCAAAGTCTCGAGGCGTTTCTGCTGTTTCGACGATCGCGTTGAAAACGCGCGCCCCGTCGAGATGGAGGCGGAGATCGTGTTCGAGGCAGATCGAACTGATGTGTCGGATCTCATCGAAGTCCCAGATCGTTCCACCACCCTTGTTGCAGGTGTTCTCAATCGAAACGAGACGAGTGCGCGGGTAATGAGGATCGTCGGGGTTGATCGCCGCCGCTACGTCTTTGGCTGAGAAGCGACCGCCGTCGCCGTGCATCAGCTTGCAGGAAATGCCCGAGTGCAAGGCAGCGCCGCCGCCTTCATACACGTAGACGTGAGCGGTCTCATCGCAGATCATCTGGTCGCCCGGACGCGTGTGCGACTTGATCGCAATCTGGTTGCTCATCGTACCGGACGGGCAGAAGAGCGCACCCTCCATTCCGAAGAGATGCGCCGCGAAAGACTCCAGTTCCAGCACTGTAGGATCGTCTCCGAATACCGCATCGCCCACCTCTGCCGCGGGCATCGCCTCAAGCATGGCCGGGCAGGGCCGGGTGACAGTGTCGCTGCGGAAATCGATCTGCATAGATGGGAAGAGATGGAGTTTAGGCAAGCTCTGCTACCATCTTACAGCCACAGAAAATGCCAATCTACCGTTCGTTGAAAATCGAACCTGCTTATCCAAAGGAATAGGGTGCTCGGTATTCGCGCGTGAGCCATGCCGGATCACCGGTGCCTCCGGCGAATTGGTTGGTTTCTGGATTCCACTTCACGTTCGCATTGAAGTAGTAGCCGATGTTCATGAGGTGACAGCATATCGCGGAACCACCGCCAACGACTTCATCCGTTATCGGCTTGGTGCGGTTGGCAACGGCCTGAAGGAAGTCCGGCACGTGTCCAACGCTTTTGTAGAGTTTAATCTCGGCGGTTTCGAGAAATTCCCGTTCCGCGAGAGTGTATTGTGAGGTTACCGATTTATCTTCTTTGCTGAGTGCTCTGTATTTCTCATCGCCATCGATGGTGAGGGCAAACTTGCCGCGGGAAACCTGGACGACGCCCTTAGATCCGTGGAATTCGACTCCGATTCCACCGCCGTGGGTAACGGTGACTCCGTTCGCGTATTTCAGCGTACAGCCGCGTTTCGCCTCGGGGTCCTCCGGAGGAATGACTTCGATGGGGCCTGAGCCATCCATGCCAAGTCCCCACTGAGCGATATCGAGGTGATGAGCACCCCAGTCGGTGACCATACCACCGCCAAATTCGCGGTAGTTTCTCCAACGGGGGAAATTATTGTGAAGGCCCCGGGGGCTCAGAATGGAATGGTAGGCGCGTTTCGGCGCTGGCCCTAGCCAACGCTCCCAGTCAAGGCCTGGCTCCATTTCCTCTTCTGGCAAATCACAAGGTCTACCGGGATCACCAAAACTGCATTCGACACGTTCGATCTCGCCAATGACGCCATTGCGAACCAGTTCGCAGGCGACGCGGAATTCCTTGGAGGAACGTTGCATCGAGCCGGTCTGGAGAACACGACCATTTTTTTCCACCTCGTCAATGACGGTAACGGCCTCGAAGATGTTGTGAGTCAGCGGCTTTTCACAATACACGTCTTTGCCGGAGCGCAGCGCAGCGACAGTCGGGATGGCATGCCAGTGGTCGGGGGTAGCGATGCAGACTGCATCGATGTCATCGCGGGCGATGATGTCCTCGTATTTTGTTGTCGCGACGCACTCGATATCGAGGCCATTGTTGGTATTCTGCCCGTCGACAGATGCTTTAGCGTCATTGAGCCGGGTTTCATCAACGTCACAGACGGAAACAACGTGTGTGCCGTGGCTCATGAAATTTCGAAGGAGTCCACGGTTCTGCTTACCCATGCCGATGAAGCCCATGCGAAGAGGCTTGGGTGAGGCGTCCTGTGCAGAGAGGCCTTGGGGGAGAATCAATGGAGCCGCGGCAGCGCCTGCAGCAGTCTTGATAAAATTTCGACGAGACTTATTCATACGAAGATAAGTTAGACGGAAGGGTTGGGAAAAACCATTTTTTTCTGACTGCTGATCTTTCGACGAAGTTCGCTTTTACCTGACGCCGATGGCCCTGCCTTGGCCCTCGGTAGCCACAAATAAAAGGGCCTCTCAGGGTTAATCTGTATTATTAGGCACAACCGGGAAGATCGATCGCTTAGCCTCGGCGGGGAATCGAGGAAGCCTGTCCTGGGTTTCAAGAAGATGAATCCATCTAACCCTTCGCAGTTGCGGCGGCGCGAAGATAATAAGGAAACCGTTTGTGACGGGCAGGAGAGATACATCCATGCGCGAATTGTCCTCTCGCGTCAATCAAACTGCGGATCATGTCTTGATCTCCCCTCGTTTTCGGCTTTTGATTCTTTGCCAGACTTTTTTTACCCTGAAACGTATATTTTACGATGAACCGAGACCAGCCTTCTCAATGTCCCTTTTCGGCAGGGGAAAAGGCGGCGCAGCCATCATTAGAAGGTTATAATCTGCGATGGGATCTCGTGGAGCATGGCAACTTACTTTACCCGACGCTCGGAGCCGAAGCTGGAAGTTTAGAAGAGTGTGCTAAAAATGCCTGGCGAAACTCTGATCGCTGTATTGGAAGACGGCGTTGGAGGATTTTGGATGTCATCGACGCTCGGAACGTAAGCGAGCCCGACGACATATTTGAGGTGCTCCTTGCCCACCTCCGAAAAGCCACCAATGGCGGGAAAATTATTCCAGTGATGTCTGTATTTCGAGAATGGTTGCCCGATGAGCCGGAAATTAGGATTTGGAACCATCAGCTGATGCGCTACGCAGGCTATGAGTCATCTGATGGGACAAGGCTGGGCGATCCGATGAACGCCGATTTGACAAAGCTGGCGATGTCTCTCGGATGGACCCCGCCAGCGGAGCCCAGTCCATTCGATCTCTTGCCGATCATTATTCAGGTGGGAGAAAAGTTGAGCTACTACGAACTCCCAAAGGAAGAGGTGGGTGAGGTGTTGATCCGCCATCCAAAATACCCCTTCCTAGAAGAAATGAACCTGCGGTGGTATGCGGTCCCCGTTGTGTCGGACATGATCTTCGCAACGGGTTCTGCGCTACACTCATGCGCACCTTTTAGTGGCCATTATCTTGGAACGGAAATTGGGGCGCGCAATTTGGCCGACTCGGATCGTTACAATCTGCTGCCTGAAGTTGCCACTCGCCTCGGTCTTGATACGACGAGTCGTCGGAGCCTTTGGAAGGACCACGCGCTCGTCGTTCTGAACGAGGCCGTCCTGTGGTCTTTTGATAATGAGGGAGTTCGTATTTCGGACCACCACAGCCAATCTGATGAATTCTTAAAATTCTGTGAACATGAAGCAAAGGAGGGGCGCGACGTGAGTGCTGAATGGAGTTGGATTGTGCCACCGATTTCGGGATCAGCTACCTCCGTCTTTCATCGAAGCTACGAGCAGAAGCCAGTCTACCCTAATTTTTTGCTTCAGGTGCCCGCTTGGCAAACGCATCGGGGCAGAAAGCTTCTGAACTCGAAAGGGATAAAAGATTTCGAGGGCCTCTCGATCGAAGGAGTGTGATTTAAGCGACGCTTTCCTGTCCGTGGGCGCGAACGCCAGAATAGATAGAGATGCAATTATCGCTTTCATGCAGGACGGCCTTTGTTTGTCCGGTTTTTTACTGCAAAGTGCTCTATATACCATTTATACCATTGCCACCTAACGTTTGAGCCATTCTACGCCTGACCGATGGTGCGCTCTGACTTGTGGGTTGATGGTTGAATGGCCAAATTTCAACTCGCTGCGGGTCAGGCCTTAGGATCGGTGTTTTGTTCGGTCCGTTTTTGTAGGAGTTGAGTTGCACTTTGAAGGCCGATCCCAACAGCGCCTCCGACAATAGCGAAACAAGCGGCGTAGATTGGTATGAAGAACAGCGAAATCGCCGCTTGGGCATCAGCCGCCAGATCGTTATTGTGGTGCCAATACGCTAACATAGTGATGGTAGTAAGCGTGCTGATGACTACCGGAAGAAACAATGGTGATTTCGAGATAAGGGCGGTGAAAAATACGATGATGGCTGGAATTATCGAAAACGCTCCGAAGAGTAGCGTGCCGGATATGAAGTGGCCTTCGTCTGGTAAATACTGAGCTACCCAATCACTACCCCGAGGAAGACGAGAGAGAACTGGAATGGCAAGACAGAGTGATCCTGCAAGCAATCCAATTTTTGTCTGAGTTTTCATTTTTAATCGAACGTCGCAGCGCACTCACGCGTGGAGTGCGTCGATGGCTGCCGTGTCTTGTTCTTTCTTTTGGTCAGTCTGATCTGCTCAAGTTGGAAGTTTGAGGCCAAACCCCGGCTGCGACGACGGAACGAGTTGGCCCTCGACAATCCGGTTCTCTCCAAAATCAACATTGCCGCCTTCCGTCGTAACCCCTTCGATGGTAGGCGAATGTCCCCAGGCACCAACGAAGTGCGCAACGTAAACTGATTTGAGTGCTGAGCCCCAGGTGTGCGGAGAAATCTGAACTCCTGCCTTGATCAGTCCAGGCATCTGACGCCGCCAAGCGTTAAATTCATGCCCGCAGATGTCCTCCAAACGGACATCAAGAACCCCGGCGGCGGCCAAACCTTCAAGCACTTTGAAGTCCGGTCGTGCTTCACCATCAGCACAAAGTGTCTTTTCACGACCGTTGGCTTTCAGCCATTTCGAGAGGTTTGTCCAGTCTGCAACGGTCTCTCTGAATGGCTCTTCGATCCAGAACAACGGGACGTCGCCGATCCCCTCGCAGAACGCGATGATCTCCGGCAATGTGAAGGCATCATTGCCGTCGACGAGAATATCAATGTCTGGGAAAGCATCACCGATTGCGCGCACCACCTCGATATCGCGCTTTAGTCCAGCCTGCTTTTCCATCCAACGACCACCTCGGCCAATCTTCACTTTCAGTTGGCGATAGCCGTAGTCGATGTCCCACTGACAGTTCTCCAAAACCTTGTCGATTCCGGCAGGCGAGTCCTCGGGATCCAAGTCGTCAAAGTAGATCATGCCCGAATAGATATTGGTGAGGAAGGGCTTCTCTCGCCAAGGGTTCATCATCTTCCAAACCGGTTGGCCAAGTATGACACCTGCAAGATCGTGTAGCGCCACGTCCAGAAGGTCTAGTTCGTCATCTAAAAGGCCTTTCGATGGTGAGATCATCTCGGATATCCGTTTTCCGATAAAGCCCTGGCCAATTTCTGCGGCGCGGGCGCGGCTACCCTGAATGTGTCCCCAGCCGACCGCGCCTTGGTTGGTTGTGAGCTTTACGACCGTCACCTTCTGAGGCCCATGACCGTGGTGCTCTTTCCGCGAATTCCGGCCAACATGTCGAGGCCACTTCAGGGAAACTACAGGAAATTCAATCAGCTCAAGACGATGATCCCGGAGCGGAGGCGCCACTGGGGCTTCTCCAAGGGCCGAGGAGACGGAAGCGGCAACAGTAGTGCAAAGGAAATCTCGTCGGAGCATCATGATACGATGGAGTGTTAAAGCAGAACGTTCAAGCTAAGGCGCGGATTTAACCGGCGCCTTCATTGCCTTGTTTGGCTGCCCCGTTTGATTTTTTGATTGCGCGGTCAGGCAGCGCCCTCCAGAAGCCCACTGCAATCAGGCCGGCACCTACAAGGCCAATGACCATAGAAATCGCAAAAGAGGCAGTCCGTGTGTAGCCGTCAATCTCGACATAACCGATGTATGCGGAGACCAGGCCGAAGGTTAAGGGATAGCCAAAGCAGACCAATGAAATGAACGAGCGCCGAAAGGCGAAGATAATTCCTCCCACAATCGCCACCGGCACGATGATCATGATCTGCGGCCCTATCATGAAATAGGCGGCAAGTGTGAGGATGGCCGTGAGCAATACGACGACTATACTCTTGACTATGGCGTTGCGTCTCATTGTGTTGCTTTCGTTTTTGTTTCCTAGTGCGTTTTTCCCATGACACTCAATTATGGCGAAAAGCGAAGTTCTTTGAAATCGATTGTTATTATCAAAACATCGATCAGAACAATGAAAGAATTCCCACTCAATAACGCGCGGTGCTCGTCGTGATGATTAGTTTCTGAGCTGAACGTCACTCCCCAAGCGCGGCCTTTAGGAAGTCGCCTGCAGAAGATTGTTCGATGTTCCCTTGCACATACATTTCTTCACGAAGCCCTGAATTTTCGTCTGCAAAGACCAGAACGCAGTTTGGATGGATTTGGATGAGAGCCAGATGCCCATTGGCAGAGACATGAATGGATTCGTCTATGGCGACAGGCATGAGCAGGCCTTGCACTAGGGCCATGGTGGCTGACTTCTTATTCTTTTCGATGGATAAGAGTGAGTATCTCGGCAGTCGATAGGTAAAGACATGCGCCAGACTTGAGACAGACGGGTCTAGCTCGAGTGTCTTGAGTGCATCAGAGTGGGGTCCGTCCATTTGACTATGACTCCGGCGCCATTTCTCTCGGACCTCCGTAAGGAGGGACGTAGTGTCGGCATCCATTGTGACCGCGGAATACGAAAGCTGCGAGAGCTCGTTCCTCATCTTGTCATACTTCTGCTTGGCACGCAGATTCAGAGTCAGCCATGCATCAGTCCCGAGAACAATGAGGACGATAACAATTATTGAAATAGCCTTCTTCATATTTCCTCCATCGAACGTCAAAGCGATGTCACTGCCTGCCGACTGCGTGCTCCGACTTCTGAGTTGATGGTTGAATGGTCATAGCGGCTTGAACTCGCGGCGGGGCCGGTGTTGAGGGCGATGGCTTGTTCTGCAAATCGCAGTTCTGGCGGTCGAAGCCAATCCCTGCTCGGTCCTACTCAACGGCCCACTTTACGTTCGATCGCAAAACATACGCTTTGACGTGCGGCCGAA
>TARA_B100001093_G_scaffold91284_1_pt1 | contig 31919 bp, 35 predicted proteins | sample TARA_B100001093 | Tara Oceans TARA_B100001093 (sample SAMEA2623116) | marine metagenome | biome: marine biome (ENVO:00000447); feature: surface water layer (ENVO:00002042); material: "saline water (ENVO:00002010), including plankton (ENVO:xxxxxxxx)" | depth 5 m | reverse complement strand
ATTTGGTGTAACTGCAGCAGCAGCTGTAGCAGCAGCACCAGCAGCAGGCGGTGGTGATGATGCTCCTGCAGCTGAAGAAAAGAGTGAATTTGATGTTGTATTGTCAGCAGCAGGTGATCAAAAAGTTCAGGTCATTAAGGCAGTTAGAACAATAACTGGCTTAGGACTTAAAGAAGCAAAAGATATGGTTGATGGTGCTCCTAGTACCTTAAAAGAAGCTGTCAAGAAAGAAGAAGCAGAAGCAATGTTAGCGCAGCTTACCGAAGCAGGTGCTACAGGCGAACTTAAGTAACAACTATATTAATTAAACAGGGCGCATTTATGTCATACAGCTATACAGAAAAGAAAAGAATAAGAAAAAACTTTGGTACCTTTGCAAAAGTAATGGATTTACCAAATCTCGTTGAGACACAGACAAACTCTTATGCTCAATTTTTACAAGCTGATGTGGCTCCTGAAGCAAGAAAAAAACAGGGATTAGAAGAAGTATTTCAATCACTATTTCCGATTAAAAGTGTTTCAGGAAATGCAGCCTTGGAATATGTTTCATATGAATTGGGTAAAAATACATATGATGTTCAAGAATGCTTAATCCAAGGGCTTACATATTCAGCACCACTAAGAATAAAAGTAAAGCTTGTCTTGTTTGATAGAGATTCAAACTTCAAAGAAGTAAAAGATATTAAAGAGGGCGAAGTTTTTATGGGAGAAGTTCCTCTAATGACTGATGACGCATCATTTATTATTAATGGAACTGAGAGAGTTGTTGTATCCCAACTTCATAGATCTCCAGGTGTTTTTTATGATCATGATAAAGGTAAAACACATTCTTCTGGAAAGGTTTTATATTCTGCAAGGATTATTCCTTACAGAGGCTCATGGTTAGATTTTGAGTTCGATCCTAAGGATATTCTTTTTAGCAGAATTGATAGAAGAAGAAAAATACCTGCGACTATTATGTTGAGAGCTTTAGGGATGAATACAGAAGAAATCATTTCCGAATTTTATGAAACAGATATCTATAAACTGGAAAAGGACTCTGTCAAAGTTGCATTGGTGCCTGAAAGATTAAGAGGCGAGACTCTATCTGTTGATATCAAAGTTAAAAGCAAAGTATATGTTGAGGCTGGTAAGAGAATTACAGCAAGACATATTAAAGAATTAACTAATTCAAAAGCTAGTGAAATTTCTCTTTCTGAAGAATTTTTAATTGGCAAAGTTTTAGCTGAAGATATTTTTTCTAATACTGAAAAAGAAAAAATAGATAAAGAAACAGGTGAAATAAAGAACAAGAAAAGTTTAGAACCACTTTTGAAGGCAAACACAGAAATTGACGAAGAAGCATTAGAGCAAATTAAAGAAAATGGAATCACAGAAATCAAATGTTTATACATTAATGAATTAGTTAAAGGTCCATATATATCTAATACGTTAAGAGTTGATCCTACATCTAATAGGTTGGAAGCTTTAGTCGAAATATACAGAATGATGAGACCAGGTGAACCACCAACAAAAGATTCAGCAGAAACTTTATTCAACAACTTATTCTTTAACGAGGAAAGATATGACCTTTCTGAAGTTGGTAGAATGAAATTTAATAGAAGGCTTAAATTAGATCCTAAAACTGAAGATCCACACATACTTGATAAACAAGACATTATTGAAGTAATGAAAGGAATAGTTAACATTAGAGATGGGCACGATATAGTTGATGATATTGATCATTTAGGCAACAGAAGAGTAAGATCTGTCGGCGAAATGACAGCTAACCAATTTAGAGTTGGTCTTATAAGAGTAGAAAGAGCTGTTAGAGAAAGATTAAGCATGGCTGAGGCAGATGAGCTAGGTCCTCAAGATCTAATAAATGCTAAACCTGTCACTGCTGCAATTAAAGAATTTTTTGGATCAAGTCAGTTATCACAATTTATGGATCAAAATAATCCTTTGTCAGAAATCACTCACAAGAGAAGAGTTTCAGCTCTCGGTCCTGGTGGTCTTACAAGAGAAAGAGCTGGTTTCGAAGTTAGAGATGTTCATCCCACACATTATGGAAGAGTATGCCCAATTGAAACGCCTGAAGGACCAAATATTGGATTAATTAATTCCTTTGCCTCCTACTCAAGAACAAATCAGTATGGTTTTATTGAAACTCCATACAGAAAAGTATCCAATGGAAAGGTTACTGATGAAATAGTCTATTTATCTGCAATTGATGAGGCGGAGCATGTCATAGCTCAAGCTAACGTTGTTTTAGATAAGAATAATAAATTTATTGACGACCTGGTTGCAGTTAGGCATGCGAACGAATTTGAATTAATGTCTCCAGACAGAATAGATCTTATGGACGTATCTCCTCAACAAGTTGTCTCTATTGCAGCTTCTTTAATACCATTTTTGGAACATGATGATGCTAACAGAGCATTAATGGGTTCAAACATGCAACGCCAAGCTGTCCCAGTTCTTAAAGCTGAAAAACCTCTTGTAGGAACAGGCTTAGAAACAGTTGTAGCAAGAGACTCCGGTGTTTGTATTGTTGCAAAAAATTCTGGTGTAGTTGAAAGTGTAGATGCTTCTAGAATTGTTGTAAGAGTGACTGATAAGAAATCAAAGACAGCATCAGATGTTTATAATTTAATTAAATACACTCGATCAAATCAAAATACTTGTATTAATCAACGCCCAATAGTAAAAGTCGGCGATGTTGTTAAGGCTGATGATATCTTGGCTGACGGTCCCTCAGTTGATAATGGAGAATTAGCATTAGGACAAAATATTCGAATAGCTTTTATGCCATGGAATGGCTACAATTTCGAAGATTCCATATTAATTTCAGAAAAAGTTGCCAGAGAGGATAGATTTACATCTATTCATATTCAGGAAATAGTTTGTATAGCTAGAGATACTAAACTTGGCTCCGAAGAGATCACTGCTGATATTCCAAATGTTGGAGAAGGCTCATTAAATAAATTAGATGACTGCGGAATAGTATATGTTGGAGCAGAAGTTGAGCCAGGCGACATTCTTGTTGGTAAAATTACTCCCAAGGGTGAAACACAACTTTCTCCAGAAGAAAAATTATTAAGAGCTATATTTGGAGAAAAGGCATCAGATGTGAAAGATACATCTCAAAGATCAAGCTCAAAGGGAACAGTTATTGGTGTTGAAGTCTTCACAAGAGATGGTGTTGATAAAGATGAAAGAACTTTATCTATTGAACAAGACCACTTAGATCAGTCAAAGAAAGATTCAGACGATGAGGCAGCAGTTGTTGAGCAAGCAACAAAAACGAGACTTTGCGAATTATTAAAATCAAAAAAAGCCGTCAAAGGTAACGGAGTTAAAAAAGGCGAGGCCCTTTCTTCAGATAAATTAGAATCTTTCAAATTAAATGATATTTTTTCTATAAGAACCGATGCAAAAAATATTAATGAAACTATTGAAGAAACAGAAACTCTATACAAAGCTTATATCAAAGATATTAAAACAAGATTTGAAGATAAGAAATCTAAAATCATAAGAGGTCATGATTTAGCCCCTGGTGTAATTAAAATTGTTAAAGTTTATCTTGCAATTAAGAGAAGAATTCAGCCTGGGGATAAGATGGCAGGAAGGCATGGAAATAAGGGAGTTATTTCAGAGATTATGCCTGTTGAAGATATGCCATATGACAATGAGGGTAATCCTGTAGATATTGTTCTCAATCCATTAGGAGTCCCATCAAGGATGAACGTTGGTCAGGTTCTTGAAACTCACATGGGTTCAGCAGCTAAGGGTATTGGTAAAAAGATAGATAAGATGCTTAAAGAAAATGCAAAGCCTTCAGAATTAAAATCATACTTAGATAAACTCTACAACACAAATGCTGCAAATAAAGAAGATATCAACTCATTTAATAATTCTGAAATTATGGAGTTAGCAGAAAATCTCAGAGATGGACTTCCAATTGCTACACCTGTGTTTGATGGAGCAAAGGAAAGTGAGGTCAAGGATCTTCTAAAACTAGCTGATATGCCAGAATCAGGTCAAATAACCCTATTTGATGGAAGAACTGGTCAAAAATTTGATAGGCCTGTAACAGTTGGTTATATGTACATAATTAAACTTAATCATTTAGTAGATGACAAAATGCATGCAAGATCAACTGGTTCATATAGCCTAGTCACACAACAACCTTTAGGCGGCAAGGCTCAATTTGGAGGTCAGAGGTTTGGTGAAATGGAAGTATGGGCTTTGGAAGCATACGGCGCTTCTTATACACTTCAAGAAATGCTAACTGTAAAGTCAGACGATGTATCTGGAAGAACAAAGATGTATAAAAATATTGTTGATGGCAGTTTTGAAATGGATGCGAATGTTCCAGAATCATTCAACGTTCTTAGCAAAGAAATTAAGTCATTAGGCATTAATATTGAATTAGATATAGATAATTAGGAGAAAAAATTGAAAGATTTATTAAATTCTTTAAAGACTGGTCAAGAAGATTTCACAACTATCTCAGCAGGTTTAGCATCTCCTCAGGTTATTAAATCATGGTCATTCGGAGAGGTTAAAAAACCTGAGACTATTAATTACAGAACTTTCAAACCAGAAAGAGATGGTTTGTTTTGTGCAAAAATCTTTGGACCTGTAAAGGATTACGAATGTATTTGTGGTAAATACAAAAGAATGAAACATCGTGGTGTTGTATGTGAAAAATGCGGTGTTGAAGTAACTCTAGCTAAAGTAAGAAGAGATAGAATGGGTCATATTGACCTCGCTGCTCCGGTAGCTCACATATGGTTCTTAAAATCTTTACCGTCAAGAATAGGATTACTTTTAAATGTTACCTTAAGAGAAATCGAAAGAGTTCTCTATTTTGAAAGTTATATTGTTACTGATCCTGGACTAACAGAGTTGGAAAAGGGCGAAATATTGACTGAAGAGGAATGGGTAGAAAAATATGAAGAATTTGGAGATGAATTTTCTGCTGGTATGGGTGCTGAAGCTGTTCAAGTTTTATTAGAAGAACTTGATATTGATGATGAAATCAGAGTTATTAGAGAAGAGATTCCTGAAACTAACTCTGAAACAAAACTTAAGAAACTTTCAAAAAGATTAAAATTACTTGAAGCATTTAAAGACTCTGGAAATAAGCCTGAGTGGATGGTTATGAATGTCTTGCCAGTATTACCTCCTGATCTAAGACCATTAGTACCCCTTGAAGGTGGAAGATTTGCCACATCAGACCTTAATGACTTATATAGAAGAGTTATTAATAGAAATAATAGATTAAAAAGATTATTAGAATTAAATGCTCCTGAAATAATAGTTAGAAATGAAAAAAGAATGCTTCAGGAGTCTGTTGATGCACTTTTAGATAACGGAAGAAGGGGTAGGGTTATTACAGGCACCAATAAGAGACCACTAAAATCATTGGCCGACATGATAAAAGGAAAAGGAGGAAGGTTTAGACAAAACCTATTGGGCAAACGTGTAGACTACTCAGGAAGATCTGTAATTGTTGCTGGACCAAATCTTAAATTACATCAATGCGGACTTCCAAAGAAAATGGCACTAGAGCTTTTTAAACCTTTTGTTTATGGAAAACTTGAGAACAGAGAGCTTGCAACAACAATTAAGGCTGCTAAAAAATTAGTTGAAAGAGAGACACCTGAAGTATGGGAGGTTCTTGAAGAAGTAATCAGGGAGCATCCTGTTTTACTGAACAGAGCCCCAACTCTTCACAGACTTGGACTTCAAGCTTTCGAACCAAAGCTAATAGAAGGTAAAGCAATCCAACTTCATCCATTGGTATGTGTTGCATTTAATGCTGATTTTGATGGAGATCAAATGGCTGTCCATGTTCCATTAACATTAGAAGCTCAGCTAGAAGCCAGAGCATTGATGATGTCAACTAACAACATTTTATCTCCTGCTGATGGAGCTCCAATTATCAACCCAACACAAGATGTTGTTTTGGGTCTTTACTATATGACTCGAGATAATGCTAATTCTTCTGGTGGCGGTAGAGTTTTTAGTAACCCTGATGAGGTTTTGAGAGCATATGAAACTGAAAATTTAGAAATACATTCGCCCATCAAGGTTAGAGTTAAACATGCCAATGGTGAAACTTCATTAGAGGATACTACTGTTGGAAGGACTTTGATTTGGAGAATAACCCCAGCAGAAGTTGGTTTTGAAAATATTAATAATGTTTTAAATAAGAAATCAGTATCCAAGTTGGTAGACATTTCATACAGAAAAGCTGGACTTAAGAAAACAGTAATTTTTGCTGACCAATTGATGTATTTAGGTTTTGATTTTTCAACGAGGTCCGGATCATCTATCGGAGTTAATGATTTTGTAATACCTGAAGAGAAAGCAAAAATTATTGATTCTTCAGAAAAAGAGGTCAAAGCTATTGAGAAACAGTTTGATTCTGGTCTTGTTACTAGAGGAGAAAGATATAACAAGGTTATTGATATATGGTCAAGAGCTAACGAACAAGTTGCTAAGGCTATGATGGAGAAAATCAGTACTGAAACTGCAAAAACACCTGAAGGTGAAAATGTAGAACAATCCTCTTTTAATTCTGTATATATTTATGCTGATTCAGGAGCTAGAGGATCACCTGCGCAAATAAGACAACTTTCTGGAATGAGGGGCCTAATGTCAAAACCTGATGGTTCTATTATCGAAACTCCTATAACGGCCAACTTTAGAGAAGGGCTTTCGGTATTACAATATTTCATATCAACTCATGGAGCCAGAAAAGGCCTGGCAGATACTGCTTTAAAAACAGCAAACTCTGGATATTTAACCAGAAGATTGTGCGATGTATCAATGGATTCTGTTATTAATATTGATGACTGTGGTACAGAAGAATCAATAGTAGTTACCTCTATAATCGATGGCGGAGAGATTATTCAGGCCTTAACAGACAGGATACTTGGAAGAGTTATCGCCGAGCCAATATTTGATGCTGACGGCAAGGAGCTTTTCTCAGTTAATACAATGTTAGATGAGGATGCTTTGGATGTTATAAATGAGCTAAATTTATCAAGTCTCAAGATCCGATCACCAATGACTTGTAATGCACCTGTTGGAGTATGCTCTATGTGTTACGGAAGAGACCTGGCAAGAGGTCATCTGGTCCATAGAGGAGAAGCAGTAGGCGTTGTGGCTGCTCAATCTATTGGTGAGCCTGGTACCCAACTTACAATGAGAACATTTCACATAGGCGGTGCCGCTTCTAGCTCTTCTGAAGATAATGCTATCTTTAATAAGAGTGCTGGAATTGTGTCTTTTTCCGAAGATATGAAAACTGTAACTAACAAGGATAAATTGGAGGTTGTAGTATCAAGAAATGCCATGTGTTCTATTTCTGATGTTAATGGAAAAATTGTTGAACAGTATAAAGTGCCTTATGGAGCTACACTAGAAGTTGGAGATGCGGCTGACTTAGAAGATGGAGTCAAAGTGGCTTCATGGGATCCTTACACCAGGCCTATCATTTCCGAAACTTCTGGTAAAGTTAAGTTTACTGACATTGAAGACGGGGTTACTGTAAGAGAGCAATTAGACCAATTAACTGGTTTATCAAGTATTGAAATCATTGAAGTTGCTGACAGAACATCTGCAGGAAGAGATATGACGCCAACAATTGAAATTGTTGACTCAAAAGGAAAACCTGTCTTAATTGGCGAATTCAAACAACCAGCAGTTTATCCACTACCAGCAGGCGGACTAGTTAATTTAGTAAATGGTCAAAAACTTTCTGCAGGTGAAGTTATAGCAAGGATGCCTTTAGTTGCCTCTAAAACCAAGGATATTACTGGAGGCTTGCCGAGAGTTGCTGACTTATTTGAAGCAAGAAAACCAAAAGATGCAGCTGTTTTAGCTGAGGAATCTGGAGTAATTTCTTTTGGTAAGGAAACCAAAGGTAAAGTAAGGTTAGTTATAACTCCTGAGGGAGCATCTAAAAAATCTGATAATACAGAAATGCTTATACCTAAACATAGAACATTAAATGTTTTTGAAGGAGAAAGGGTTAATAGAGGAGATATCATTTCAGAAGGACCTCTAAGCCCCCATGATATTTTAAGATTAAAGGGCATTCCTGAATTAACTAACTTTATTGTTAATGAAATACAAGATGTTTATAGACTGCAAGGCGTTTCAATAAATGATAAGCATATCGAAACAATCTTAAGACAAATGCTTAGAAAAGCACTTATCCTTGATGGCGGCGATACAAAATTTATTCAGGGTGACCAGGTTAGTTATGCTGAACTTGTAGAAGAAAATAATAAAGCTAAAGCTGGTGATAAAACTCCAGCTGAATATGAGAGAGTTTTACTTGGTATTACCAAAGCATCTCTTGCTACTGATTCATTTATTTCAGCTGCGTCATTCCAAGAAACAACAAGAGTCTTAACAGAAGCTGCAGTCACTGGAAAGAAAGACCAGCTTAGAGGCCTCAAAGAAAATGTAGTAGTTGGTAGATTAATACCTGCTGGAACTGGAATGGAATTCCATGACAGATTAAGAAGTAAAAAAATGGGCGAATTTGATGAACAAATTTTGTCTGATGATGATATAGAAGCAGCATTAAGACAAGAGCTTCAAGAAAATGATGAAGAATAATGTTGACCATTAACGATCAGCTCTATAAAATCGCCGCCTATAAGCAAAATTAATATGGCAACTGTAAATCAATTAATTAAAAAATCACGGAAACCTAAGGTTAAGAAAACTGATGTGCCTGCATTAAATGCATGCCCTCAAAGAAGAGGTGTATGTACTCGTGTTTATACTACTACACCAAAGAAACCAAACTCTGCTCTTAGAAAAGTATGTAGAGTTAGATTGACTAGTGGATATGAAGTTACTTCATATATTGGCGGTGAGGGACACAATCTACAAGAGCATTCTTTAGTCTTAATTAGAGGCGGAAGAGTAAAAGATTTACCTGGTGTTAGATATCATACTGTTAGAGGAACTCTTGATACCTCTGGTGTGGCTGGAAGAAAACAAAGAAGATCTAAATACGGAGCCAAAAAAGGTAAATAATTATGCCAAGAAGACGAAGTCCTGAAAAAAGAAAAGTATTACCCGATCCTAAATACAAAGACGTTATTCTAGCTAAATTTATGAATAATCTAATGAAGGACGGTAAAAAGTCTGTTGCAGAAAAGATCGTATATGGAGCCTTTGATCAAATTGTTAAAGTCTCTAAAGAAGATCCACTAGACATTTTTATGAAAGCTTTGGAGGAAGTTAGCCCAGTTGTTGAAGTTAAGTCAAGAAGAGTTGGTGGAGCAAACTATCAAGTTCCAGTAGAAATTAGACCTTCCAGAAGACAAGCATTGGCAATGAGATGGATTGTTGAGGCAGCTAGAAAAAGAAGTGAAAAATCTATGGATTTAAGGTTAGCAGGTGAACTACAAGACGCTTCACAAAAAAAAGGTTCCGCTTTTAGAAAAAGAGAAGATGTTCATAAAATGGCAGAAGCTAATAAAGCTTTTTCTCATTTCAGATTTTAAATAATTTATAAAAGATAATTATGGCTAGAGATACTATTTTAAATAAATATAGAAATGTTGGCATATGTGCCCATGTTGATGCTGGTAAAACAACAACAACTGAAAGAGTACTTTTTTACACTGGTCTTTCACACAAAATAGGTGAAGTTCATGACGGTGCAGCTGTTATGGATTGGATGGAGCAAGAACAAGAAAGAGGAATAACAATTACTTCAGCAGCAACAACTTGTTTTTGGAGTGGAATGGAGCAACAGTTTTCACAACATCGAATAAACATAATTGATACCCCAGGACACGTTGATTTTACAATTGAAGTTGAACGTTCACTAAGAGTATTAGATGGAGCTGTTGTTGTTTTTTGTGGAACTTCTGGTGTTGAACCTCAATCAGAAACTGTATGGAGACAAGCAAATCGTTATGAAGTCCCTAGAATAGTTTTTGTTAATAAAATGGATAGAGCAGGAGCCAATTTTGAAAAGGTAGTTGATCAAATTAAAGATAGATTACAGGCTAATATAGTTCCTATCCAATACAACATAGGAGCAGAAGAAGATTTTAAAGGCGTAGTAGATCTAATTAATATGAGAGCTATATATTGGAATGAAGATGACCAAGGTCTTACATTTGATTCTAAGGATATTCCTGATGATCTAATGGATAAATGTACAAAACTTAGAGAAGAAATGCTTGAAGCCGCTGCTGAAGCCAACGAAGAGCTTATGGATACATATCTTGAATCGGGTGAGTTATCTGTTGATCAAATTAAAGAAGGGCTAAGAATAAGATCATTAGCTAATGAAGTTATTCTTGCTTTATGTGGCTCAGCTTTTAAGAATAAAGGAGTACAAGCTGTTCTTGATGCGGTAATTGATTTCTTGCCAGCACCAGATGAGGTAAAAGCAATAGAAGGTGTTATTCCAAATAACAGTGATGAGGAGGAGGAGTCTGACTCAAGATCTTCATCAGACGATGAACCTTTTTCAGCGCTTGCATTTAAAATAGCAACTGATCCTTTCGTAGGAACTCTAACATTTATCAGAGTTTATTCTGGAGTTCTAAGCGTTGGAGATAGTGTTATGAATACAACTCGTTCAAAGAAAGAAAGAGTTGGGAGAATGGTTCAAATGCATTCTAATAATAGAGAAGAAATCAAAGAAGTTAGAGCAGGTGACATAGCTGCTTGTATTGGTTTAAAAGATATTACAACTGGTGATACTCTATCAGATGCAAACAAACCTATTGTTTTAGAAAGAATGGATTTTCCAGAACCAGTTATATCTGTTGCTGTAGAACCAAAATCAAAACAAGATCAAGAAAAAATGTCACTTGCCCTAGGCAAACTTGCTCAAGAAGATCCTTCATTCAGAGTTGCAAGTGATGAGGAATCAGGACAAACAATTATTTCTGGAATGGGAGAACTTCATTTAGATGTTCTTGTAGACAGAATGAAAAGAGAGTTTTCAGTTGAAGCTAACATAGGTAAACCTCAAGTAGCGTATAGAGAGACAATTAAAGAAGAGGTTGAAGTTGAAGGTAAATTTGTTAGACAAAGTGGCGGTAAGGGTCAATATGGACACGTATGGTTAAAATTGGAGCCCCTTGGTTTAGATGATGAATATGAATTTGTAGATAAAATTGTGGGCGGGGTTATTCCAAAAGAATATATTCCAGCTGTAAATAAAGGTATCCAAGAACAAATGCAAAACGGTGTTATTGCTGGATATCCCCTTCTTGCCTTGAGAGCAACTTTATATGATGGGTCATTTCATGACGTAGATTCTAATGAGATGGCATTCAAAATTGCCGGATCAATGGCATTAAAAGAAGGCGCAACTAAAGCTAAACCTGCGCTACTTGAACCAGTAATGAAAGTTGTTGTTGTTACACCAGAAGAACATATGGGGGATGTAGTTGGAGATCTTAATAGAAGAAGAGGAATAATCTTGGGAATGGAAGATATTACTTCAGGTAAAGAAGTTTCATCAGAAGTTCCACTTGCAGAAATGTTTGGATATGCTACTGATCTAAGATCACAGACACAAGGAAGAGCTACTTTTACGATGGAATTCACTAAATATGGTGAAGTTCCAAAAAATATTGCTGAAGACCTCAAAACTGCATAAAAAGTTATATTTATAAAACTGTTGAATAATGTTGACAGTATTGCTCTAAGAAGCTTAGAATACGCCACATTTTGCGATTTGTAGAATGTATTAATAAATTTTTGTATAGGATAAAAATAGGGAAATGGAGAATCAATCAATCAGAATTAGGCTTAAAGCTTTTGATTACAGATTAATTGATGCTTCGGCAAAATTAATTGTAGAAACTGTAAAAAAAACAGGCGCAATAATTAATGGACCAATACCCTTACCTGTAAAAAAAGAAAGAACAACTGTATTGATTTCACCGCACAAAGATAAAGATGCAAGAGATCAATATGAGATTGTAACTTATAAAAGATTAATGGACATTGTCAAACCAACTGATAAAACGGTTGATGCTTTAATGAAACTTGATCTATCCTCTGGGGTAGATGTTCAGATAAGCTTAGGACAATAATTTTAACGCGAATGCGGCCATAGAGGGTTTATAGCCCCGTAAAAGGAGATAAAATTGAGCATAGGCTTAATAGGTAAAAAATCTGGTATGTCACGTCTTTTTCTTGAAGACGGAGAATCTATTCCTGTAACTGCTGTTTCAGTTTGTGGTAATTTTGTTGCTGACATCAAAACTGTTGAAAAGAATGGCTACAATGCTCTCGTAGTATCAAAAACTAACAAATCTAACAACTTTAAAAGAGCACAAAAAGAATTTTTTAAGAAAGTAAACATTGATCCTGGTTCCTTAGCTGAGTTTAAATTAAATGATGATCAAATAACTCATGAAGTAGGAGCCCATCTTACTGCCGATATATTTGAAGTTGGACAGCATGTAGATGTTACAGGAATTTCTAAGGGTAAAGGTTATGCTGGAGTTATAAAAAGACATAATTTCGCAATGCAAGATGCAACTCATGGTAATTCACTAGCACACAGAGCTCATGGGTCTATAGGGCAATGTCAAACTCCTGGAAGAGTTTGGAAGGGTAAAAAAATGTCAGGCCATATGGGCAACGTACAAAAAACAGTCCAGAGTTTAAAGATAGTTGAAATGGATATAGAGAATAGCATTCTATATGTCAAAGGCGCTATTCCTGGATTTAATGGATCCCAAGTAAAAATAAAACCTTCAGTTAAAAAATCATGAAAATAGAACTGCTATCAAATACAAAAAATAAAGATATATCCATATCTAGTGAAGTTTTTAGTAAAGAATTTAATGAATCTCTTATTCATCAGGCGGTTGTTAGTTTTATGGCATCTTCTAGGCAGGGAAGTGCAAAACAAAAGAATAGATCAGAAGTTAGAGGCGGAGGTAAAAAACCTTATCGACAAAAAGGAACTGGCAGAGCTAGAGCAGGAACTATTAGAAGTCCTTTATGGCGAGGTGGCGGTGTAACTTTTGCATCTAGACCAAGAGACTTTAATAAGAAGATTAATAAAAAAATGTATCGGGCTGCAATTAAGTCTATTTTTTCTGAGCTTGTTCGGCAAAATAGGCTTGTAGCAATTGAGAAACCTGTGCTTGAAAAACCAAAGACTAAAGAGATTGCTAGCTTTCTAAATGAGTTTTCTCTGAGCAAAGTTCTCATAATTACAGAAGAACTTGATATTAACCTATATCTCTCTGCTAGAAATATTCCAAATGTTGACGTTATAACTGTTAGAGAAATAAACCCAATTAATCTCCTTAAGCCGCAAAAGGTTGCTGTAACAAGTGAAGCATTAAAACAAATCGAGGATTGGATAAATGGGTAACGAAAAACTTTACACATTAATAAAGTCTCCGATAATTACGGAACAAACAGCTGGCCTAGGTGAAAACCTCAAACAAGTTGTATTTGAGGTAGATTTATCTGCTAATAAAAGAGAAATCAAAAAAGCTGTTGAAGAATTATTTAAAGTAGAAGTTTTAAAAGTAAATACATCCATAGTTAAAGGAAAAACAAAAAGAAACAGATTTGGAATTTATAAGAAATCAAATTATAAGAAGGCATTTGTATCAATAAGTGATGATTCTGAGATTCAATTTGAGGGTATAAACTAATGGCTATAATTAAATCTAAACCAACTTCTCCAGGAAGAAGAGGCCTAATTTCAGTTAAGTCTGATTTGTATAAAGGTAAGCCACATAAATCACTTATAGAACCTAAATCTAAAAATGGTGGAAGAAATAACAATGGAAGAATAACCGTCAGACATCAAGGCGGAGGCCATAAACAACACTACAGAATAATTGACTTTAAAAGAAATAAATTTGATATACCTGCAACTGTAGAAAGAATTGAGTATGACCCAAATAGATCAGCCCATATTGCTCTACTAAAATATCTTGATGGAGAAAGAAGATACATTATTGCTCCTTCTAAATTAAATGTTGGTGATGAAGTTATATCTGCTGATAGCTGTGAGATTAAGGTTGGTAACTCTATGAAGCTTAAAGATATTCCTTTGGGTACCAATGTTCATTGCGTTGAATTAAAGCCGATGAAAGGTGCTCAAATTGCAAGAAGTGCAGGAACATCAGCCAGGCTAGTAGCCAAGGAAGGAATCTATGCAACTCTTAGACTTCAATCTGGTGAGACTAGAAAAGTTCTTTGGGAGTGCAGAGCTACTCTAGGAACAGTATCTAATCAAGAAAATAATTTAAAATCTTTAGGAAAAGCTGGCGCCAAACGTTGGAGGGGTGTGAGACCAACTGTCAGGGGTGTAGCTATGAATCCAGTTGATCACCCACACGGTGGTGGAGAGGGAAGAACTTCTGGTGGAAGACATCCATCAACTCCATGGGGAGTCCCAACCAAAGGATATAAAACAAGAAAAAATCAAAGAACTGACGATTTAATTATAAGAAGAAGGGGTAAAAAGTAATATGCCTAGATCATTAAAAAAAGGACCTTTCGTAGATTTATCTTTATCAAAAAAAGTTGATAAAGCAAATGCAAACAATGATAAAAAACCAATTAAAACTTGGTCAAGAAGGTCTATGATTATTCCATCAATGGTTGGACTAACAATTTCTGTCCATAATGGAAGACAACATATCCCAATTTTTATTAATGAGGATATGGTTGGTCATAAACTAGGTGAATTTGCTATTACAAGAACTTTTAAAATGCATTCAGGTGACAGAAAGGCTTAATTATGGAAACTAGAGCATACCTAAAAGGTACAAGACTATCTCCTCAAAAAGCTGCTTTAGTGGCAGATCAAATAAGAGGTAAAAAGATTGAAGAAGCGATGGATTTTTTGACTTTTAATAAGCAAAAGGGTTCAGCAGTCATCAAGAAATTGCTGGAATCTGCAATTGCAAATGCTGAAAATAATAATAACTCTGATATTGATAAATTGTCTGTAAAATCTATTATCGTTAATCAAGGTATGAGGCTCAAAAGAATGAAGCCAAGAGCAAGAGGCAGGGCAGATAGAATTATAAAGCCAACATGCCACATTGAGATAATTTTGGTAGAGGGAGACAAATAATGGGACAAAAGGTACACCCAAATGGTTTTAGATTAGGCATTTCTAAGAAGCAGAATGCAAACTGGTATGCAAAGGGAAAGGATTTTTCTAAGAATTTAATTGAAGATCTTAAAGTCAGAAACCATTTAGCCACAAAATTAAAAAATTCTTCAATCAGCAAGATAGAGCTTGAAAGAACGGCCGATACTTTTATTGTAAACATTCATACTGCAAGACCGGGCATAATCATTGGCAAGCGTGGTGAAGAAATTGAAAATTTAAAAAAAGCAGTAGAAAAAATTGTGAAGGGACCATCGCAAATAAATATCAAAGAAGTAAAAAAGCCCGACCTAGATGCAACAATACTTGCAGAGGGTGTTGCACAGCAACTTGAAAAAAGAGTTATGTTCAGGCGAGCTATGAAAAGAACAGTTCAAAGCGCATTAAGACAAAGCGCTAAAGGAGTTAGGATTGAAGTTTCTGGAAGGCTAAATGGGGCTGAAATTGCAAGAACAGAATGGTACAGAGAAGGAAGAGTTCCATTACACACACTCAGAGCAGACATTGACTATGGGACTGCAGAGGCCTTAACAACTTATGGAATTATTGGTGTAAAAGTATGGGTATTTAGAGGTGAGATTACTGAAGATCCTTATAAGAAAGATGGAGCTAATTAAGTAATATGTTACAACCGAAACAAACAAAATTTAGGAAAATGCATAAGGGCCGAAATAGAGGCTTAGCTCAAAATGGTAATACTATTGCTTTTGGAAGATTTGGTCTCGTTGCATCAGACAGAGGTAGGATTACTGCAAGACAAATTGAAGCTGCCAGAAGGGCTATGACTAGATACATTAAGAGAGGTGGAAATATTTGGATTCGAATTTTTCCTGACAAACCTATTACTAAGAAACCATTAGAAGTAAGAATGGGTAAAGGTAAAGGTAATGTTGAATACTGGGTTGCTTTAGTTCAACCAGGAAAAGTAATGTTTGAAATGGCTGGGGTTGAAGAAGAACTTGCTAGGGAAGCTTTCAGATTAGCATCAGCAAAATTGCCAATAAAAACTCATTTTATAAAGAAGGATCTTTAAATGAATAAAGAATTAGTAGATTTAAGAAAGAAAAATTTAGAACAGTTAAGTGCTGAACTTATATCTGCTAGGGAGTCTCAATTTGGATTAAGAATTAAACACAAAACAGGTCAACTAAATGAGACGAGTGAATTAAGAAAGATTAGAAAAAAAATCGCAATGATAAAAACAATTATCAATGAAGTTAAATTAAAGGATAAGGAATAATGGAAACAACTAACCCAAGGATTTTAACAGGCGTTGTAACTAGCAATAAGTCAGATAAAACTGTTACTGTAAAAATTGAAAGAAAAGTTAAGCATCCTTTATATGGAAAAGTTATAAAACGAGCAACAAAGGTGCACGCACATGACGAAGACAATTCAGCATCTATTGGAGATATTGTTTCCGTGAAAGAATGTAGGCCTTTATCAAAAACAAAGACTTGGACTCTGGTATCGGATACATCAAGCCAATCATCTGAAGAAAATATGGAGAAAGAATAATGATTCAAATGCAATCCCTTCTGAAGATAGCTGATAATAGTGGCGCTAGGAGTGTTATGTGTATAAAGGTTCTTGGTGGCTCAAAAAGAAGATATGCGAATATTGGAGACGTTATCAAGGTTGCAATTCGTGAAGCAATTCCAACCGGCAAAGTTAAAAAAGGACAGGTTGTTGATGCACTTATTGTAAGAACAAAAAAAGGAGTAAGAAGAAGAGATGGATCTTTAATTAAATTTGATGAAAATGCGGCTGTACTTATTAATGCACAAAAAGCTCCAATTGGCACAAGAGTTTTTGGGCCAGTTACAAGAGAATTAAGAGACGGAAAACATATGAAGATATTATCACTTGCTCCTGAGGTTATATAAGATGAAAAATCAGTCAGTCCCAACAAAGTTAAGATCAGGTGATGAAGTGATTGTCATTGCTGGAAGAGATATAGGGAAAAAGGGCACGTTAAGAGAAATACAAAAAAATAAGAATAAAGGAATCGTTACAGGAATTAATATGGTAAAGAAACATACAAAACCAAATCCTGAAATGGGCGTAACTGGAGGAGTTGTTGAACAAGAGGCCGCTATCGAATTATCAAATTTGGCAATATGGAATCCTAAAAAGAAATCTAAAGATAAGATTTCATATTCAACAACTAAAGAAGGTAAAAAAATTAGATTATATAAGTCAGACGGAGTTGAAATTAAATAATGGCTAATTTAAAAGAAAAATATAACAAAGAACTTCGCCCTGCACTGAAAGAAGAGCTTGGTATAGAAAATATAATGGCTGTTCCAAAGATAACAAAAGTTGTTATTAATATGGGTGTTGGAGAAGCTGCTAACGATAAAAAGCATTTGGAGTCAGCACTACAAAATTTAACTTTAATAGCTGGACAAAAACCAGTTGTTACTAAAGCAAGACAGTCTGTTGCTAGTTTTAAAATTAGAGAGGGATGGCCCTTGGGCTGTAAAGTTACCTTGCGAGGTAACAAAATGTATGATTTTATTGAGAGGTTGATTGTTATTGCAATTCCTAGGGAAAGAGATTTTAGAGGCTTAAATCCTAAGTCTTTTGATCAGCAGGGTAATTATAATTTTGGTATTAAAGAGCAGATCATTTTTCCTGAGATTAATTATGACAATATTGACAATATAAGAGGTATGGATGTTTGTATTAACACAACAGCATCGTCTCAAGAACATGCAAGAGCTCTTTTAAAAGCTTTTAATTTTCCATTTAAACAAAGGTAAGATCATGGCAAAAAAATCAATGATAGCAAGAGAAGTTAAAAGAATTAAAACTGTCGCAAAGTATGCTGACAAAAGGGCTGCTCTAAAGAAAATTATTAATGATGAAAGTCTATCAAGTGAAGAAAGGTATGAGGCGCGAGTAAAGTTTCAAAAACTTCCAAGAAACGCAAGCCCCTCTCGTGTAGTAAGAAGGTGTCAGGTTACAGGAAGACCTCATGCAGTGTATAGAAAGTTTGGCCTAAGCCGAATTAAACTAAGAGAGGCTGCAATGAGAGGAGATATACCTGGTTTGGTTAAATCAAGTTGGTAATATTATGAGTTTTCAAGATCCAATAGCAGATTGTTTAACAAGAATTAGAAACGGATTAATGCGTGGCAAAAATAATGTATTGGTTCCATATTCAAAATTAAAACATGATCTAGTAAATGTCTTAATTTCAGAAGGCTATCTTAAGTCATGCAAAAAAATATCTATTGATAATAAAGCAATGATAGAGGTTGAGCTCAAGTATTATGACGAAGCACCTGTTATTAAAGAGTTAAAAAGAGTCAGCAAACCAAGCTTAAGAAAATACTCCAGTGCGTCTGATCTTGATTCAGTTAAAGGTGGCCTGGGCGCTTTTATTATTTCTACGAACCAAGGTTTAATGACTGACAAAGACGCAAAAGCAAAGAATGTTGGCGGTGAAATTTTGTGTGAGGTATTTTAATGTCTAGAGTAGCAAAAAATCCAATAACCATTCCTGACTCAGCTACTGTTAGTATTGATAATAATTTAGTTAGAGTCAAAGGTGTTAAAGGAGAATTAGATTTCAATATGCCTTCTTCAGTATCTCTTGAAATAAACGAGAATATCATTTCTGTTAGTTACGATGAAGAAAATCAACAATCAATCGCATTGGCTGGGACCACAAGGTCGCTAGTAAATAATATGATCATTGGAGTTACTCAAGGTTTCGAAAAGAAATTAGAACTAATAGGAGTCGGTTACAGAGCTAAAGCTTCTGGGAAGTTACTTGAGTTGACACTAGGTTTTTCTCATCCAATTAAGTATCAACTACCTGATGAGGTTGAGGTCGAAACACCATCCCAAACAGAGGTTGTGCTCAAGAGTCACAATAAACAAATTTTAGGTCAGGCTGCAGCAGAAATTAGGGCATTTAGACCTCCAGAACCATATAAAGGAAAGGGTGTTAGATATTCTGATGAGCAAGTTAAAAGAAAAGAAGCTAAAAAGGCTGCTGGGGCAGGTGCATAATGAGTTCTAAAAATTTATCAAGGTTAAGAAGAGCAAAAAAAACAAGGTCCAATATAAGAAATCAAGAATCTCCAAGATTAACAGTATATAGATCTTCTCAACATTTCTATGCTCAAATCTTCGACAGCATTGGATCGAAGGTAATTGCCTCAGCATCTACTACTGAAAAAGATTTAAAAATTAATTCTAATAATATAGAAGCAGTTGCAAAAGTTGGCCAGAAAGTTGCTGAAAGAGCACTAGAAAATGGCATTAAAAAAGTTGTTTTTGATAGATCTGGCTATAAATATCATGGTCGAATAAAGGCTTTGGCAGATTCCGCTAGAGAGGCAGGATTGGAGTTTTAATTATATGAAAGATAATAATGCAATGAATAATCAGCAAGTAGACGCTCTTGAAGAAAAATTAGTTCAAGTTAATAGAGTAGCTAAGGTTGTTAAAGGTGGAAGAATATTTGGTTTTACCGCCTTAACAGTGGTTGGTGATGGAAATGGCAGAGTTGGTTTTGGAAGAGGAAAATCAAAAGAAGTACCTATCGCTATTCAAAAAGCTATGGAAAATGCAAGAAGAAGTATGGTTGAGGTGGATCTAAATAACACAACACTTTGGTACCCAATTAAAGCCAAACATGGTTCGGCTAATGTATATATGCAACCTGCATCTGAGGGTACAGGTATCATTGCTGGTGGAGCAATGCGAGCTGTCCTAGAGCTTGCTGGAGTTCAAAATGTTTTGGCCAAATGTTATGGTTCTACAAATCCTGTAAACGTTGTTAGGGCCACCATAAATGCATTAAGTGCTATGGAGTCACCAGAAACTGTTGCGTTAAGAAGAGGTAGAAAGGTAGAAGAAATATCATGACAAAAGATAAATTAATAAAAATTAAACTTGTCAAAAGTGGCATTGGAAGAATGCAGAAACATAAGCTTTGCATAAAAGGGCTTGGATTCAAAAAACTTAATCAAACAGTAAAGGTTGTTGATACACCAAGTAATAGAGGAATGATTAATAAAATCTCAGATATGTTAGAGATACTGGAAAACTAAAAATGAGCGAAGAATTAAATAACGTAATGAATCTCAACACGATTTCAGATGAAGGCTCATCAAAGAAAAGAAAGCGAGTTGGACGAGGAATGGGTTCAGGCCATGGCAAGACCTCTGGAAGAGGGCATAAGGGTCAGAAATCAAGATCAGGTGGAAATATTAGACCTGGCTTCGAGGGTGGTCAAATGCCATTGCAGATGAGATTGCCAAAATTTGGTTTTTCGTCAAGAGTTAATAGTCACTCTAAAGAATTAAATATTAAAAATTTAAATGGAATGGGTCTAGTTAACCTTGAAACTTTAAAAGAGAATAAATTAATTAGTAAATCAGTAAAAAAAGTAAAAATATTTGGCAATACAGCCCTTGATTCAAAAATAACTGTAGAGGGTATATCAGTTTCAAAGGGTGCAAAAGAATCAATTGAAAAGGCTGGTGGAAAAGTAGTTGATGCAAATCAAAATAAAGAAGCTGTAAAAACTAAAGAAATTAATAAAGGTGATAAAATTTAATGAGTAATCAAGGTAACATGAGTGATCTTTGGAAGCGATTACGTTTCGTTTTATTTGCTATTCTTGCATACCGAATTGGTACTCATATCCCTATTCCTGGAATTAATCCCACCCAAATTGAACGATTTTTTACAGATAATGGCGACGGGACAATACTTCAAATGTTCAACTTGTTTTCTGGTGGCGCATTAGAAAGAATGAGTATCTTTGCTTTGAATGTTGTTCCCTATATTTCTGCTGCAATTATTATGCAGCTTTTTTCTAATTCTATTCCTTATCTTAAAGAGCTTAAAAAAGACGGCCAGGCAGGACGAAATAAAATTACACAATATACAAGATATGGAACAGCAGTATTAGCATTTATTCAAGCATCTGCATTGGCAGCAACATTATCAGCAACAGAAGATTTTACCACTGTTTCAGGCGCTGCATTTTTTGTGCCTGCTGTATTTTCAATTGTAGCAGGAACAATGTTCTTGATGTGGTTGGGTGAACAGGTCTCTGAAAGAGGTATTGGGAATGGTATTTCTATTATTATTGCAACAAGTATACTTACCGGTATTCCTGGAGCCATAGGACAAGCATTTGATCTAGCATTTAATCAACAATTAAGCATTCTTCTTTTATTAGCGATTGGATTACTTTCAATGGTAATTATTGCGGTAGTTGTGTATGTGGAAAGGGGTCAAAGAAGAATAACAGTCAATTATGCACAAAGACAACAAGGTAGAAAACTTATGCAGGCTCAAACTAGCCATCTTCCTTTTAAAGTAAATATGGCAGGAGTTATACCTGCAATTTTTGCAAGTACCTTTCTTTTATTTCCTGCTTCAATATCAACATGGTTTGGTGAAAGTTCAGGTTTTCTTCAAAGTTTTTCTCTAGCCCTTGGACCTGGACAACCACTATACATAATAGTTTTTGCAGGATTAATAATTAGTTTTTGCTTTATTTGGCTGGCCTTAACATTTGATACAAAAGATGTTTCAGATAATCTTAAGAGATCTGGTGCTTACATAGCTGGCATCAGGCCAGGAGAGCAAACAGCAAATTATATTGATTCAGTTTTGGCAAGATTGACTGTTTTTGGAGCAATATATTTAACATTAATTTGTTTACTTCCATTAGCATTGATAAATTTTGCTGGAATTTCTCCAACAATCGCAGTTGGAGGAACATCGGTTTTGATTATAGTGGTAGTTTTGATGGATTTTATGGCACAAGTTCAATCTCACATGATGTCATCTCAATACGCCTCATTAATGAAAAAGGCTAATTTAAAAAATTACAAAAGATAATATGAAAGTTAAAGCATCAGTTAAAAAAATATGCAGAAATTGCAAAATCGTTAGAAGAAATGGGGTCTTATTTGTGATTTGTAAAACTGACCCAAAACATAAACAAAGGCAGGGTTAAATTATGGCAAGGATTGCAGGAGTAAACATACCAGAAAATAAACATGTAGAGATTTCATTAACTCATGTTTTTGGTATTGGGAGAAAAACAGCACAAAACATATGTGAAGGATTAAAGATTGACTATACAAGAAAAATATCTGATCTTTCAGAGGAAGAAATTGAAGCGATAAGAAATGCTGTATCAGAATATGTTGTAGAAGGTGATCTAAGAAGAAACATAAGCACAAATATTAAACGTTTAATGGATCTAGCAAGTTATAGAGGAATAAGGCATAGAAGAAAACTGCCAACAAGAGGTCAGAATACCAAGAATAATGCAAGAACAAGAAAAGGGCCTAAGAAGCCAATGAGAGGATAATAATGGCAACAAAAGGAAAGAAAAATAAGAAGATAGTTACTGATGGCGTAGCTCATATACATTCATCATTTAATAACACTATTGTTACTATTACCGACAAACAAGGAAATACTATTTGCTGGGCAACTTCAGGGGGTTCTGGTTTTAAGGGCTCGAGAAAAAGCACCCCATTTGCCGCTCAAATAGCTGCTGATAAAGCTGGAAATGCTGCTAAAGAATTTGGAATGATTAACTTAGATGTAAAAGTTAAAGGACCTGGTGGTGGAAGAGAATCTGCAATTAGATCTCTTAATTCATGTGGTTTTAAGATAAAAAGCATTACAGATGTAACACCTCTTCCGCATAACGGATGTAGACCATCCAAAAAGAGAAGAGTATAACGGAGAATTAAATGGCTAGATATAGAGGACCATCATTAAGACTTTCAAGAAGAGAAGGAACCGACTTGCTTCTAAAAAGTGGAGTAAGAGCAATTGAATCTAAATGTAATATGGATACTGTTCCAGGAGATCACGGCGCCAGAAGAGGAAGGCTTTCGGATTATGGATTACAGCTTAGAGAAAAACAGAAAGTTAGAAGAATGTATGGTGTTTTAGAGAAACAATTTAGAAATTATTACAAGAAGGCTGCTGCCTCAAAAGGAAACACTGGTGAGAATTTACTTTCTCTCCTTGAAAAAAGATTGGACAACGTTGTTTATAGAATGGGTTTTGGTTCAACAAGAGCAGAAGCTAGACAAATGGTTTCACATAAAGCATTCATGGTTAATGGAAAAGTAGTTAATATTCCTTCATATCAAGTTCAAGCTGGCGATGAAATAGAGGTAAGAGAATCAAAAAAAGGGCATTTAAGAATAGCTGCGGCTTTAAAGATTGCTGATTCTAGAGAAGAATGTGATTGGCTTGAGGTTGATGCTACAAGTTTTAAAGGGGTATTTAAATCTGTTCCAGATAGAACAGATCTGAGTACAGAAATTAATGAAAATCTTATAGTTGAGCTTTACTCAAAATAATATAACAAAGGCGGAGAAAATTATGCAAACATCAGTAATAGACTTATTAGTACCAACTGAAATTCAAGTTGATGACGTATCATCAACTTTATCAAAAATTACACTTGAGCCTTTAGAGCGAGGTTTTGGACATACTTTAGGCAATGCTTTAAGAAGGATACTTCTTTCATCTATGCCTGGTGCTGCAGTAACGGATGTATCAATTGACGGAATCTCCCACGAATACAGTACTATCGAGGGAATCAGAGAAGATGTAATTAACATATTACTTAATATCAAGGATATGCCTATCAACTTAATTGAAGGTGATTCTGCAGAGGTAATGCTCGATATAACTGGGCCTTGCGATGTTCTTGCTTCATCTTTTGATGTCCCAGGAAATGTTGAACTTGTAAATCAAGACTTTCACATAGCTACAATAGTTGACAAAGTTAATCTTAAAATGACATTAACAGTTAAAACTGGAAGGGGTTATGAGCCTGCTGATATGAGAGAAGATGAAGATAGGGTAGTTGGAGCTCTTAAAGTTGATGCTTCTTTCAGTCCTGTTAGAAGGGTTTCTTATACTGTTGATAATGCTAGATCAGGTAAAAGAACAGATTTAGATAAATTAGTAGTTGAACTGGAAACTGATGGTACTCTTGATCCAAAAATGGCTATTGAACACTGTGCAACAATTCTTCAACAGCAACTAGGAGCTTTTGTTGATTTAGATGCAATTGCTGAACAAGAGGCTAAAAAAGATCAAAATGACTTTGATCCAATTCTATTAAGATCTATAGAGGAGTTAGAGCTTACAGTTAGATCAACAAATTGTCTGAAGGCTGAGAGCATATTCCTTATTGGAGATTTAATTCACCGATCTGAGTTTGATTTGCTTAAAACTCCAAACCTTGGAAAGAAATCTTTAAATGAAATTAAAGATGTCTTAGCTTCTAAGAATCTTTCTTTGGGTATGAATGTTGAGAACTGGCCTCCAGTAGGATAAAAAAAATGAGACATAAAAAATCAGGCAGAAAATTTAATAGAAATTCCTCTCATAGAAAGGCGTTATTTAAGAACCTTGCTATAGCTCTTATAGAGAGAAATATTATCAAAACGACACTCCCTAAAGCAAAAGAATTAAGGAAATTTATTGAACCATTAATTACTATTGGAAAAACTGATACAGTAGCTAACCGAAGAAATGCTTTTCGTAAATTAAGATCTGATTCTGCAGTTGCAAAACTTTTTACTGAAGTTTCTGTAAATGCTAAAGATAGGAATGGCGGTTATACAAGAATTATAAAGGCAGGATTTAGACCCGGTGATAAAGCTGACATGGCATACATTGAGCTTGTGGATAGGGTTATTGATGGTTCAGAGGATGATATTAAGCCTGAGTTAAAAGAAAAAGAATCAGCTGCCTAGCTCAGAATTTCTTTTAAGAAATGGCCTGTGTAAGAAGCCTTGTTTTTAGAAACATCTTCTGGAGTTCCTTCAGCTACAATCATACCTCCATCAGAACCTCCTTCCGGACCTAAATCTATTACCCAATCAGCTGTCTTAATTACATCAAGATTGTGCTCAATAACAACAATTGTATTTCCTTGTTTTTTTAATGTATCTAAAACTCCTAACAGTAATTCTATATCAGCAAAATGAAGTCCTGTTGTAGGTTCATCTAATATGAAGAGAGTTTTACCTGTGCTTCTTTTTGATAATTCTTTAGCTAACTTAATTCTTTGTGCTTCTCCACCAGACAATGTCAAAGCTGATTGACCGAGTGTAATATACCCAAGACCCACGTCATTTAATGTTATTAATTTTTTCTTGATTGATGGATGTGCTTCAAAGAAATCTAATGCATCTTCCACAGTCATATCAAGAATGTTACTTATATTTTTATCCTTATATTTTATTTCTAAAGTTTGTTCGTTGTATCGTTTTCCGTTACAAATATCACACTTTACATAAACATCAGCAAGGAAGTGCATTTCAACTTTAATCATCCCATCGCCCTGACATGCCTCACACCTCCCCCCTTTAACATTAAAGCTAAATCTTCCAGGCTTATAACCTCTAGATCGAGCTTCGACAGTTTGAGATAAAAGGTCTCTTATATGTGAAAAAAGTCCAGTGTATGTAGCAGGATTTGATCTTGGAGTTCTACCGATAGGCGATTGATCAATACTAATGACTTTATCAAGATGATCTAACCCTTCAATCTTTTCACATTTAATTTCTTTTGATAACTTTGACTTATTAAGTATAAAAGAACTTATTGGTAGAAGAGTTTGATTAATTAAAGTTGATTTCCCTGATCCAGATACCCCAGTGATGCATGTAAAAAGACCAACAGGTATGCTTGCAGAAATTCTTTTTAAATTATTTTCATGGGCATCAATAATGCATATTTTTTCACTTTTTACCTCCATTCTTTTTTTAGGCACTTTAATTTTTCTTTTACCCGATAAGTATTTCGCAGTTATAGAGTTTTTATTTTTTAAAATAGTATCTATATCACCTTGAGCGCATATTTCCCCACCATGTTTTCCCGCACCAGGGCCAATATCAATAATATGATCTGCAGATCTTATTGCCTCTTCATCATGCTCAACGACAATAACTGTGTTTCCAAGATTCTTTAAATTATTTAGAGTTTTAATTAATTTTGAATTATCTCTTTGATGAAGACCAATAGAAGGTTCATCCAGAACATAGGTGACACCAACTAACCCTGAACCAATTTGACTAGCCAATCTAATTCTTTGGGCCTCTCCACCAGACAATGTTTCAGCACTTCTATTAAGGGTAAGATAACTCAAACCAACATCTTCTAAAAAGTTAAGTCTATCTTTAATCTCTTTTAATATTTTTTCAGCAATTTTTTCTTTCGAGCCCTCGAGCTTCATTTTTGTAATAAAACTAAGCGAATCACTTATTTTCATTGACGTAATATTATGTATTTGTGTATTGTTAATAAAAACATTTCTTGCATACTTATTAAGTCTTGATCCATCACATTCATCACAAGTGCTTTCAGACATTAACTTTGAAAGCTCATTTCTAATGTATTCCGAGTCTGTTTCTTTAAATCTTCTTTCAGTGGATGGTATGACTCCTTCAAAACGATGCTTTCTTATTATTCTACTTCCACTTCTAAATCTATGAGAGAAATCAATTTTTTCTTTTGTACCCCAAAGAATTATATCTTTAGTTTTTTGTGGATAGTCTTTCCACTTTGTTGTTAAAGTAAAATCAAAATGGTTACTTAGGCATCTCAATTGATAATAATAAAATCTATTTCTTCTTGTCCATCCTTTAATGGCACCATTTGCAATTGAAACATCATCATCTTGTATTAATTGTTTTTCGTTAAAAAATTGAATTACTCCAAGTCCATCACATTTGGGACAGGCTCCATGAGGATTATTAAAAGAGAACATTCTTGGCTCTAATTCAGGTATTGAATATCCGCATTGTGAACATGAGAAATTTGAAGAAAATAAATGCAATGAATTAGATTCCATATCCTCAATCTCAACCAAGCCATCAGATAAAAATAGAGATGTTTCGACAGACTCAGAAATCCTTGACCTAATTTCATTTCCAGATTTAATTACTAGCCTATCAATTACAGCTGAAATGTTATGTTTTTTATTTTTTTCAAGGTCTGGAAATTCTTCAATAGGATATACAACTCCATTAACTTTTACTCTAACGTAACCACTTTTTCTTAACTCTTCATATATCCCTAGATGTTCTCCTTTTTTATCTCTTATTACTGGAGACATAATCATAATTTTTGAATTTACTTTTAGTTTTAGAATTTCATCACAAATTTCAGAAACTGTTTTAGCTTTCAATTCTTCTTCATGATCAGGACATCTTGGGGTTCCAATTCTTGAGAATAACAATCTTAAATAATCATATATTTCTGTAACTGTGCCAACCGTTGATCTGGGGTTATGTGATGTTGCTTTTTGTTCAATCGATATTGCTGGAGACAAACCCTCAATTTGATCTACATCTGGTTTTTCCATCATAGATAAGAATCTTCTTGCGTATGTTGACAAAGATTCAACGTATCTTCTTTGACCTTCAGCATATAAGGTATCAAAAGCAAGTGATGACTTGCCTGATCCAGATAATCCTGTAATGACAATAATTTTATCTCTTGGTATCTCTAGATCCACATTTTTTAAATTGTGTGTTCTTGCGCCTTTTATAAAAATACTGTCCATATCAAATAAAAATTCGTGATGAAAAAATTAAATTAGGTTAAACTTCTACTTATTATAAGAGGTAATTATGAGTAGAGGAGTAAATAAAGTAATTTTAGTCGGTAATCTTGGACAAAAACCAGAGATGAGGTATACAGCAACTCAAACAGCAGTAGCAAATCTATCAATTGCAACAACCGAGTCCTGGAAAGATAAAGAAAGTGGCGAAAATAGAGATAAAACTGAATGGCATAGAGTTGTCTTTTTTGGCAATCTTGCAGAGATAGCTGAAAAATACTTAGATAAAGGATCAAGTGTTTATATTGAGGGAAAGATTCAAACTCGAAAATGGCAGGACAAAGAAGGTAAAGATCGATGGACAACCGAAGTTCTTGGAAATCAACTAACTATGCTAGGCTCAAGAAATTCTTCGGAAGCTTCAGTTGAACAAAATAACTCATCAGATACTCCTTTTCCAGAGGACGATAGCGGACCAGGATTAACCGATGATGATATTCCTTTTTAAAAATATCTTTTGTTAAAAGAATATTCAACGATTTCGCTCAAAGAAATTGATTCCGTATCAATACTTGAATTAAATAGGCCTGAAAAGTTAAATGCATTTAATATGCAAATGTTGGATGACATGCTTGATGCAATTGATCATATCAATACAAATGACAACATAAAATCACTTGTCATAACAGGATCAGGTCGGGCTTTTTGTGCTGGAGCAGATCTATCGTCAGGAGAAAAAACTTTTGATAATAGCTTTGACACAAAAGCTCAATATAAGTCAGACTTTATGAGAGATGCTGGGGGCATTCTTAATTTAAAAATCTATAATTCTCTTAAGCCAGTAATTGCCGCATGTAACGGAGATGCGGTTGGCATAGGCGCAACAATGCAGCTGCCAGCCGATGTAAGAATTGCTTCAAAGAAATCTAGATTTGGATTTGTTTTTGCAAAACGTGGCATCGTACCAGACGGTTGTGCTAGTTGGTTTTTACCAAAAATTGTCGGTATCCCCATGGCTTTAGAATTATGTTATTCAGGAAAAATTATTGACGCTACTGAAGCAAATAGAATTGGTTTAGTAAATTACGTTGTTGAAGATGATAATTTAATTGACAAAGCAGTTCAAATTTCAGATTTGTTTTGTAATTCAACTGCTCCGGTATCAGTTGCAATGACAAGACATATGTTGTGGTCACTATCTGCTGAGGATAACCCTGAAAATGCTCATATAATTGAGAGCAAGCTAATAAATTCGAGGGGAGCATCTGATGATGCTAAAGAGGGCGTAATGTCTTTTCTTGAAAAAAGAAGCGCAAATTTCAAAAATACAATATCTTCAGATCTACCAAATGATTTTCCATGGAGAGAGTCTCAATTTAAAGAAAAAGAATAGCGATTATTTATGATTTTTGATGAATACAAGTTAAAAAATTTAACACTGAGGAATAGAATTTTAATGGCTCCAATGACTCGAAACCAATCTCCCGGAGGAATACCAACTGAAAAAGTTATTTCTTACTATTCTAGAAGAGCAAAAGCAGAAGTAGGGATGATAATTACAGAAGGAATTGAAGTAAGTCATAAAGCCTCAAGTGCCTATCCAAATGTACCAAGATTAGATAGTACAGATGCCATAGAGGGTTGGAAAAAAGTTGTTGCAGGAATAAAAAATAACAATGGTGCTGTAATAGCTCAATTATGGCATTGTGGAGGTTTTAGAAAGCTTGGTATGCAGCCAAACCCTGAAGTGCCTGGTTATACAGCATCAGGACTTGTAAAGCCTGGAAAGCAAGTTGCCTATGAAATGACCTTAGATGATATAAAAGAAACAATAGACGCATATGCATCTGATGCGAAAATATGTCAGGATCTTGGATTTGACGGAGTCGAAATTCATGGCGCTCATGGCTATTTAATAGATAACTTTTTATGGAGTGGAACTAATATTCGTGAAGACGAATATGGGGGCTCAATTGAAAAACGTTCTAAATTTGTTTCTGATATCATCAAAGCAGTAAAAGAAAATGTTGATGATAAATTTATCGTTGGCTTAAGATTCTCTCAATGGAAGCAACATGATTTCGATGCGAAATTAGCTTCAACTCCAGATGATTTAAAAAAAGTGCTGTTACCTCCCGTAGAAGCAGGACTAGACTACCTCCATTCAAGTATGAGAAGATTCTGGGAGAGTGAGTTTGAAAACTCTGAAGAAAATTTAGCCTCTTGGACAAAGAAGATTTCAAATATACCAACTATTGGAGTCGGAAGTGTTGGACTTGATTCTGATTTTATTGATATGACTGCACCAGCAAATCCTACAAGTATAGATAAGGCTATAGAAGACATCTCAAATGGTAAATATGACTTAATAGCAGTAGGAAGAGCTCTATTATCAGATCATGAATGGGTTGTAAAAATGAAAGAGGGCAGGCTTAATGATGTTATTCCATATACTAAAGAAGCTCTTCTGAATTTATATTAATATCTGCTAATCACAAGGCTTGCATTAGTTCCACCAAAACCAAAAGAATTACTTAAGACATTTTCAATTTTAATATCTTTTGTACTAGTAACTATATTAATATCCTTTGCTTCATCACAAACTGAGTCTATGTTAATTGATGGCGCTATAAAATTTTCATTTATCATCATAATAGAATATATAGCCTCATGAGCGCCTGTTGCTCCAAGAGAATGCCCTGTCATTGATTTAGTAGAACTAATCATAGGCATATCAGTGTTAAAAAGTTTCTTAATTGCATTTAATTCAGCTATATCTCCGACAGGAGTACTTGTTCCATGAGTATTTATGTAATCAATTTTTACATTTGATTGATTAATCGCACCTTCCATACATCTAATTGCACCTTCCCCAGATGGCGCAACCATATCGTAGCCATCTGAAGTTGCAAAATATCCTGATAATTTTCCCAAAATTTTAGCACCTCTCTTTTTTGCATGCTCTTCTTCTTCAAGGATAATCATTCCTGCTCCGCCTGAGATAACGAAACCATCTCTATCAGAGTCGTATGGTCTGGATGCTACAGATGGATTTGAATTAAAGTTTGTAGATAATGCGCCCATAGCATCAAATAAGCATGATGAACTCCAATGCTCATCATCACTACCTCCAGCAATCACGACATCCTGCTGTCCATATCTAATTAAATCGGCTGCATGGCCTATACAATGAGCGCTTGTTGCACATGCTGAGGATATAGAATAATTTACGCCTTTTAATTTTAATGCTGTAGCGATAATTGCCGATATTGAACTAGACATACTTTTAGTAACGCCATATGGACCTATTCTTTTTGGACCTTTTTCTCTGGCAATATCACCACTGTCTACCATAACTCTTGTTGAGGCTCCCCCTGAACCAGCAACAATTCCAACTTTAGGCGAATCCAAATCCTTTTCGTCTATACCTGCCATTTGAAGCGCATCCATTGTAGCAAGATAAGCATAACCAGATGCTTCACCCATGAATCTTAATAATTTTCTTTCAATATGATCAGAAAGATTGATATTAATTGATCCTGAGATACAACTTCTAAAGCCCATTTCAGAATAGGTATCATTATAGACAATACCGGATTTGCCGTTTTGAAGACTTATAAGAACGTCATTATAGTTATTGCCTATACATGATTTAATTCCAATTCCTGTTATGACTACGTTTTTCATTAAAATTTACTTGGATCTTTAAATAATCCTACTTTAAGCTTTTCAGCAGAATAGATTCTTTTATCATCGACATACATTTCACCATCCGCAAGACCAACTATAGCACTTCTATTGATAACCCTCTTAATATTGAGTATGTAAACAACTTTCTTTGAGCTTGGAAGAACCTGCCCAGAGAACTTTATATTTTCAGCACCTAGAGCTCGCCCAACCCCTGGTAGGCCTGTCCATAAAAGGTAAAAACCCAAAAGTTGCCACATTGCATCTAAACCAAGACATCCAGGCATTACAGGATCTTCTTTGAAATGACATCTAAAAAACCATAAATCAGGATCTATGTTGAGTGTTGCTTGAATCTTGCCTTTTCCATATGTTCCGGAATGGTTATCAATGTTGTTTATCTCATCAAACATTAACATTTCATCAGATGGCAGTTTTCCATCCCCAACTTTTGTAAATAGCTCACCATTTGAACAAGCTATAAGTTCATCTTTT
>TARA_B100001093_G_scaffold172898_1_pt1 | contig 32228 bp, 35 predicted proteins | sample TARA_B100001093 | Tara Oceans TARA_B100001093 (sample SAMEA2623116) | marine metagenome | biome: marine biome (ENVO:00000447); feature: surface water layer (ENVO:00002042); material: "saline water (ENVO:00002010), including plankton (ENVO:xxxxxxxx)" | depth 5 m | reverse complement strand
ATCGGTAATCGTGGTGCATTGGACTTGATGGCATACGTCAAGCTAGCAGATAAGATGCCAAGCCGTGACGATATCAAGAACTCACCGAGTACGGCAAAGATACCCGACAACGTGAGTGCCACCGTTATGGTTGTGTTCCGTTCACTTGGTTCAATGACCAAAGACTTTGTTACACCATTCATGGAGTATCTTGTTAGGTTGGAGATTGAGGCACAAGCTATGTTTGTCAATGGTGTTCGCGCCAAGAACTATCAGCACCAGTCAATGGTGATGACCAATCAGAAGTTCACAGAGTGGGCAATGAAGAATCAACATCTTTATCAAGCAGATAAGAAATAACGTTAGGGAAATCCCTAACAGAAAGAGAGAAGATATGAACTTATTAATTAAACAAAATCTTACTGTCGAACAACGACTACACAAGGCAGTATCAGATATAATGATGCAGGACAAGTACATTGCACTAGCAGGACTACTTGCCATTGGCGATAGGAGTGTCAGAGATGACATTCCTACGGCTTGCACCAACGGACGCGACGAGAAGTATGGTCGTATGTTCTGTGATAAATTGAATGACCCCGAACTTAGGTTCTTGGTTTTGCATGAGAACTATCACAAGTTATCACGACATACGCACATATACTATCACCTGTACAAGATAGATCATGAGTGTGCAAACAAAGCGTGTGACTATTGGATAAACGACAAGCTAGTCGAGGAGAACAAAGACGACAAGTTTGCTACTATGACTGGTGCGTTAGAGAGTGGTTGTTATGACAAAAAGTACAAGGACATGAGTGTCACCCAAATATTCAACGCCCTACGTGAAGAAGAAGACGGTGGTGGCAGTGGTGGTCAAGGTGGTGGTGAGCCGTTTGACACACATGAGTGGGAAGATGCACAAGAGTTGTCAACCGAAGAGCAAGATGAACTAGCCAAAGAGATTGATGACGTGATACGTCAAGGTGACATAGTTGCAGGAAAGATGGGGTCGGGTGGCAATCGTACCCTTGAAGGGTTTCTACAACCACAAGTCGATTGGCGTGAAGTTCTACGTGACTTCATCACAGATACATGCGCAGGTAGTGACTACTCAACATACAACAAACCTAATCGACGATACCTACACCTAGATATAATCATGCCCAGTGGTATATCGGAGAAGGTCGAAGAACTAGTTTTGTCTATAGACACATCAGGTTCGATTGGTCAGAGAGAGTTGACCACGTTTCTGTCAGAGGTCAAAGCGATATGCGACACAGTGAAACCTAGCAGGGTGCGTGTACTCTACTGGGATACCCAGGTGTGTCGTGACGAGGTGTATGAGATGGACGAACTGGACAAGCTAGCGCAATCCACAAAGCCGAGAGGTGGTGGTGGCACAGAGGTCGAGTGCGTTCCAAAGTACATGGCAGAGCATGGCATCAAACCACAAGCGACTATCATATTTACAGATGGTTACTTGGGTGGGTCATGGGGCAGTTGGAATTGCCCTACACTATGGGTAATCTTGGATAACAAGAGTACCACGTCGAAAGTTGGCAAGACGCTACACGTCAAGTCAGAAAATCTTTAAGTGGTTAGTGACTCACTAACCTTTACCAGTTGAAAGGATATAATTATGGTTTTAAGACATACAAATTACAGAGTAAATAGTTTCAGAGACATTGCCGATAGGTACGCGAACACCAAGCCGATAAGAGGTACGGATATCATACCCATAGGTGGTAGGAACTACAAGTGGGAACGTATCATCAAGAGGTCGGACACACACTACGACATGGTGCTTGATGAAACCGTGTTTAGTTATCATTATGGTAACCCTACACAGATAGTGCTTGTGTCGTGGGAGATGAAGAACGACATCGAAGTGGTGACGATACACAATAACGGCTATACCACGGTATACACGTTCCTTGAGAACTTGTTACCACATGACCTACGTTTCTTTGTTCTTGGTAGTTCGGGTCGGCAATACATCAGTATGAATTGGGGCAGTAAAAAGAAGTACGAGTATGATTGGGTGATTGCAGACCAAGGTGACAAGGACTTCTATCTACCCAAGGACTACTCAAAGCCAATACAGTTCGCACGTAAACATTCCAAGTGGCAACACGTGGGTACGGAGTATGTGTTCAAGTATGCCATGACACAAGTCAACAAAGAGGCAAAGGCAGAGATAAAGCCACACGCTGACAAGTTCTATGAATGGGCTATAACAATACATGCCATGTTACCATGTGGTGATTGGGAGTATCGCAACAAGATGCGTGATGAGTTCCATGATTATATGGACGAGAACGACGTGAACCATTTTTATGGTAGATATGGGAGAGACCACAGAGTAACAACTGAACAGACGGAGTTGTACCTTAATATTATGAAAGACGATAGTCATACCATGCGTTTACATCTAGCCATTGATTGGTTGGTAGATAGTCCGTTGTTTGGTTACGGAGGTATACAGCCTATTGATACCAAAGAAAAAGCGTCGAAGGTACGAGCGAGTTGGAACAGATGGGTCAACAAAACGTTCGGACTTACCAAGAACATACATGAAAACAGAACAGAGGAGGTGAAGTAATGGGTTACTATAGTGATGTTGGTATCGTCGTTGCGTTTAACAAGCGTGACGACATGGAGAAGGTAATCGCTACCTACAAGATGAACCCCGACGTGCAACGACTAGACTTGTTTGCTGAGTGGACAATATACGAGAGTGATGACGTACACTTCTTAGAATATAAGAACACTTACGTAAAATGGTATGACGATTACGACGACGTGAAAGCCATACGTTATCTAACAAAGTTAGTTGAATCATTTGGTGAGGAACAAGATATGACTTACGCGTGGAAAGAACTTAACGTAGGCGAGGACGGGGCGATACACGAAGGTGACAATCATTCGCCTAGAGGTGAGAGAGTAACCGACCAAGCCACAGAGCTTGAAGAGTTCTGTGACGAATGGCTGAGTGTAGAACCTGCCACGTTAAACTGTGGTTGCGACGACATGATGGTGATGCACAATATTAAACAACTAACAGAGGAGAAAGTAGATGGCTAAATGGAGTGGTATATATTTAGACGATAGTCTGAAACTACTGAAGAAAGTAGAGAAGGAGTTAGAGAAAGCTAGAGAGGAGGAAAGCAGAGTAGTACCCGAATCAAAAAAGTATGCTTTCGCAGTAAAACTACAAAACAAAATTAAAAAATGGAGAAAGGAGATGTATAATGAGAATGATAGATAGAGAATTTGAGGTTGCCGTGAGTGAACTTAACGAATGGACACCTAAAAAGTTTCAAGAGTGGGATTTCGAAATCAATGACTTTGCAATCCAAGTGCAGAAGGAAATGCGTGGTATCAAGTTTGGTGTGAAAGCGAATGGTAGCTATCAGCATAAGAAGTTTGTGTACATGGAGGGTTATCCATACACTATGGGGTACTTACACTATGACGACCCAAGAGAAAATGCCGAACAAAAGGTAAATCATTTCTGTGTGTCAGCACCTACTATACAAAACGGCAAGTATGCAGACTACAATCAGAACTACGCCATGAAAATGTCGGTTAACTTGGAGCAAGGTGTAAAGAACGCAAAGCGATACTTACAACCTGTGCCGTGGGGTGTGGTAGCGCATATGAACTTTAGTTTGGTTCGTCATGCTTTCAACAAAGAGCGTAACGTCTTTGAAGATGCTTTCGAGGGTAGCAAAAATGATTTGGGTTTACGACGTGACACGTTAGTGCCTGAACTAACAAACCTAATCGACAGTGGACACGTGTTCTTAGACAAAGACCTACACGAAAAAATTGTGGACTTGGTAGCCAAACGTAAGGCGTATGAGGAGGACAAGCGAAAGCGTTGTGACTTGTACTTTGTGTATGCGTTTATCAAGTGGGATAAAGAAACCTATATCGTCATTGAGATAGATAATGATGTTCCAAATGGTTGGAGGAGTCTACCCCACAAAACGTATGATGCCGATACCTTGCCTGACCAGCTGAAAGGTAGGGTCATGTCTCTTAACGTGTTAGAGCAAGATACCTTTGTTGATGGTGTGGGCTATAAAGCTAGGGACAATATGTTCTATGTTTCACGGTAACACACAGGATTACACGTTATACCAAGTAAAGGTAGACCCTGACACAAAAAGAGTTCACGTGTCATGTTTAGGTATGTATTGTGTTGACAACCAATTAAAGGAGTGGTATGACAGTGTAGACGATTTACCTAAGTGGGTTCAAGAGAAGTTGGCAGTGCTGATGATGCTTGAACCCGAACTGGATTATAAATCAGACATAGGGTATAGGGCAAGCGACAGTGAGTTCTATATAAAATTAAAAGAGGTTAGTGGTTCACTAAGCTAAATGGTGTGGGTGGCTTTCAGGTTGCCCACATTGAAACCAGTTTTTTTGAGGGATAGAAATGCCAAGTAAAAGGAAGTTTACCAAGCAGATAAAAGAAGATGGGGTGACAGTAAAGTTACCAATGGACACAGAGTGGCACGTGATAGATTATGATGAGGGTGATGATGACTTCACAGTAACGTGTGCTGATGCAGACGCTATGAATACTGGAGAGATTGTAGGCAGATACTCTACGTTTTTTGATGCATGGATGGACGCAAAGTTTTTTGATAAGGATAGTACACAATGATGGTAATGACCCCAGAGGCAAAGGTGAAAAAGAAAGTAACGGAGCAACTAAAGCAGTTGGGAGCGTATTACTTCTACCCCGTCACAGGTGGGTATGGACGTAGTGGTGTGCCAGACATAGTTGGGTGCTACAGAGGTAACTTCTTTGCATTCGAGTGCAAGGCTGGGAAGAACAAGCCTACAGCATTACAGGATAAGAACTTATCAGACATCAATGTAGCAGGGGGCATAGCTTGTGTAGTTAACGAAGACAATATGATGAATATAGAAATCATATTGAAAGGCATAAAGGAGATGGACTTTCCAGTTCAGTACGAATAATCTACCAAGTTTTTTAGTTTTTATTTTCCCTTGGTAGGACGTAAGCAGTGAGAGCGTTGACGTGCATATTCGTCGAAATCCACTGCGATGAAGGCAGGTTTATCATATATCCTTCTCTGTAACTTCATCATGGTAGGGCATGTAAAAACTTAGACCCCCCTCTCGAAGGGGGGCAACCCAAAGAGAAAGAGAGAGATATGAATTTTACAAAACTACAAAGGGTGTTAGGTATCAAAAAAGGTAATGTTTACGATTACCTAGATGATGATATTATGGAGTGGCTTATAAATGAGGCAAGTAAGATCAAGGATGCCAATATGGCTATGATCGTTGCAGGGATAGTTAAAGACGCATACCATGACGAGTTAGACAGTGAAGATAAGAGAAGAAATAATGCTTGTGAACAACAAGAGCGACAGACTACTAAAGGCACGTGAGAATGCCAAGTTGCATAGAGACTATTTAATTAAACAACTAAGAGAAGAGGAGAAAATAAAATGCGTACAAGTACTAAGAGAGAAAGAGTTTGGAAGTATATACTCAAGAACAGGCTTGACACGCCCAAAAAAGTAGCAAAAGCGTGTAAGGTATCGTATGGCTATGCTTTGAAGATTATTAATGAATCAGGCACACCAAAAGAAGTTATTCTAGCAGAGTCCAAACCACCCGTCCGCTGTCAGCTACTTGGTGAAGCGTCGAGCCTCACAGCTACAGATCGTAATAAAGACTATGGTGATGCCGTTGAAAACCACGAACACATTGCACGGATTTACAATGCAATCACAGGACAACGTCTTACAGCGAGAGACATCACTCTGGTACACCAGGCAACGAAGTTAGCAAGGCGACAGACAAGCCCACTGAAGAAAGATCACTACGTAGATAACATGGCGTATGTTGGTATCGAATACGAATGTGCTATGAAGGAGGGGGAATGATTACTAAAACAGCTTATACCTTGATGGTCATGTTTACTGTTGATTTCACAGACCCCCAAAAATGTGCAGAGCAGAGCCTAGAAATGTATGGCGTTGATCGTTGCTATACGAGTTATGATAGATATGTAAAAGTGCCTTTACCTAGACCAGAAGGTTTAGAGATTGGAGAGACAGATGAACCTTATCACTATTGATTTTGAAACATTCTACAACAAAGAGTATTCTCTAAAGAAACTAACGACAGAAGAGTACGTGCGTGACCCTAGGTTTGAAGTGCTTGGGGTCGCTATAAAAGTAAACAACGGAGAAACGGAGTGGGCAAGTGGTACACAGGAACAACTCAAGGCGTTCTTACAGACGTTTGACTGGGAGCAATCAATGGTACTTGCTCATAATACTATGTTTGACGGTGCTATACTTTCTTGGATTTTTGATATTAGCCCTCGCGCCTATACTGACACAATTTGTATAGCGAGAGCTGTCAACGGAGTAGAGACCAGTGCCTCACTAAGCGCACTCTCTGAGAAATACAAAATAGGAAAGAAGGGTGACGAGATACAGAACACTCTCAACAAACGTCTACAAGATTTCACAGACGAAGAACTAGAGAGGTTAGGTGACTACGCTGTCAATGATGTAGATCTGACATACGACTTGTTCACAATCATGGCGAAGGGGTTCCCGAAGAAAGAACTAAAGCTTATTGACGTGTCACTGCGTATGTTCGTAGAGCCTGTTTTGGATCTGAACTTGGACTTGTTAGAAGACCACCTTGCTAGCACACGTCAACACAAGGAAGAATTACTTATGGACGCTCGCGCATCAAAAGAAGATTTGATGAGTAATGATAAGTTTGCGCTGCAGCTGCAACAGCTTGGGGTATCACCCCCTAAGAAGTTAAGTCCCACTACTGGTAAACAGACATGGGCGTTCGCTAAGTCTGATGAAGGATTTAAAAGCCTGTTAACACATCAGGACGAGAGAGTCCAATCACTTGTGGCCGCCAGGTTGGGTAACAAAAGCACACTTGAAGAAACAAGAACGCAAAGGTTCATTGACATAGCAAAACGGGGTCTATTGCCTGTACCTGTTAGATATTATGCGGCTCATACAGGACGTTGGGGTGGTGATGATAAGATAAATCTACAGAACTTACCAAGCCGTGGGGCGAACGCAAACATGCTAAAGCGTGGCATAATTGCACCACAAGGGCATTCTATAATAGATGCTGACTCAGCGCAGATTGAAGCGAGAGTGTTGGCATGGCTTGCCGAACAAGATGATTTAACCCAAGCGTTTACAAACGGTGAAGACGTATATAAGAATATGGCATCTAAAATATATGGTGTAGCAGAGAGCCTCGTAACAAAAGATCAACGATTTGTTGGTAAGACCACGATCTTAGGAGCAGGGTATGGTATGGGTGCGCAGAAGTTTCAAGACCAACTTAAGACATTCGGTTTTGATATGGAGCTACATGAGGCACGACGTGTTATACAGGTATACAGAGAAACAAACTCAGACATAAAAGATCTATGGGCTGATGCTCAACTTTTTTTAAAAGATGGGGATGCCTTTGGTAAACAGGGTGTCTTAGGCACAGAGGAGTGGGGCATAATATTACCCTCTGGTTTGCGTCTACGCTATGACGACTTACAGTTCACCGTTGATGATGGTAAGTATGACTTTGACTACAAGACACGACGTGGTCGCGTACGTATATATGGTGGTAAAGTAATAGAGAACGTATGCCAAGCCATAGCTCGTTGCATTATTGGCGAACAAATGCTACAAATAGCGAAGAGGTACAGAGTTGTCTTGACAGTGCATGACAGTATAGCGTGTTGTGTCAAAGACGAAGAGGTGGGAGAAGCGCAACAGTACATCGAAGAATGTATGCGACAACCACCAGAATGGGCAGAAGGTCTACCGATAGATTGTGAATCGGGAACAGGCAAATCTTATGGAGAGTGTGGATGAGTTTAACTTGGAAAGACATGTGGAGGGTATGCCATATGCGTATGGAAGGTCGGAGTTGGAAATACATAAAAGAGGCTATACCAAATAAAAATATTTACTCTAAATTTAAAAGACTATCGATGATTATGGTTCATGTAAGTAGTGAAGGACACAGGTGTAAGAGTTGTGGACACGTACACGACATACGCATAGCGAGGACTAAACACCGATGAGTATAGCACCGTGGTCATATAGTAGAATCAAGGCATTCGAACAATGCCCCAAGCAGTTCTATCATATGAAGATAGCAAAAGATTATAAGGAACAATACACTGAAGCTATGCGTTACGGAACAGAAGTGCATAGTATAGCAGAAGATTTTATAAGTGATGACACACCAATACCAGAGAAGTTTGCCTTCCTCAAAGGTCCCCTGGAAGCACTTAAACGTAGACAGGGTAAGAAGTTTACAGAGATGCGTATGGGTCTTACAGCCAAGCTAGAGACATGTGGTTTCCAAGATAAGGATGTTTGGTGGAGGGGTATAGCAGATTTAGTAATAGTTGACGGCACAAAAGCTTGGGTGGTAGACTATAAAACTGGGCGAAATGCAGGGTACGCAGATAAAGGTCAACTGGAGTTAATGGCAATGGCTACATTTAAATACTTTCCTGAAGTCACTAAAGTGCATGCGGGTCTGATGTTTGTTATTGCTAAGAAGTTTATAAAAGCCAAGTATGTATTTGAAGATTTGCCCTCCTTGTGGGATAAGTGGTTAGCTAGTTTTGATCGTATGCAAATCGCCTATGACAATGATACGTGGAACGCACGTCCTAGTGGGTTATGCAAACGACACTGCGCAGTGATCGAATGTGTATATAATGGGAGTAATTGATGCCGTATACAAAATCGCCTAGACCATACAAGAAAGAATATAAGAAACAGAAGGAACGTGGTGAACACCCAGATAGGATGGAGCGTCAACGTGCTAGAAGATCTTACGACAAGAAAGGTATAAACCGTAAAGGTAAAGATGTATCTCACAATAAGATGTTAAGCAAAGGAGGTTCTAATAAAGATGGCACTAAGTTAGAAAGTCCGTCAAAGAATAGAGCGAGAAACGGACAGAAGAAGAAAAAGAAATGACCAAGAAAGACCCAAAACTAGGAACAGGAAAGAAACCGAAAGGTTCTGGAAGGAGGCTATATACCGATGAAAACCCCAAAGATACCGTCCCTATTAAGTTTGCCACTGTGGCAGATGCCCAAGCAACTGCTCGTAAGGTTAAAAGAATTAATAAACCGTATGCTAGGAAGATTCAAATCCTTACTGTGGTGGAGCAAAGAGCCAAAGTTGCAGGAAAGCCAAGGCAAGCCGCCATCGCAAAAAGAGCCAAGCAAGAACTCAGAGCCAAGCACGAAGCGAAAAAGGGGGCGACCAAGAAAAAATGACTAGACAGATACAAAACAAACTAAAGAAAGTAGCCAAGGGTTTAACCAAAGCGTCGAAGACCCATGCGAAACAAGCGAAGACTATAAAGTCTGTACTAACAAAAACTAAAAATAAAAATAAAAAATAAATATAAAATGAGAGAGAGAAATGCAAATAATAGACAACAAGGCTTTACGTCTACGATTACGTGACCCTGATAAAGTTATAGATGCCATACCCAAGAGTCAAAGGGTGGGGGATAACGAGGTTATAGTTAATTGGGGTCTTAAAGAAGCACAGAGCCTGAATCAGCTAGGTATAAAATCACCATCACCCATAGAAGCAAAATACATATGGACAGGAAGATACCAACCATTTCAGCACCAAGTCTCGACTTCATCATTCCTTACCATACACCAGAAAAGTTTTTGTTTCAACGAACAAGGCACAGGTAAAACAGCAAGTGCCATATGGGCATCAGACTTTCTACTAAAACAAGGAATCATAAACAGGGTGCTTGTAGTATGCCCGCTGTCGATCATGGATAGCGCATGGCGTGATGACTTGTTTACATTCGCAACGCATAGAACTGCATCTGTGGCTCATGGGCCAGCGGACAAACGTAAGAAGATCGTGCAAGAAGGCGCAGACTACGTGATAATAAACTACGATGGCATCGGTATTGTATTAGACGAACTAAAAAAAGGTGGCTTTGACCTTATAATTGTAGACGAAGCCACACATTATAAGAACCCTCAGACAAGGCGCTGGAAGTTACTACGTCAGTTAATACACGATAACACGTGGCTGTGGATGATGACAGGTACACCCGCTGCGCAGAATCCCACAGACGCGTACGGCTTGGCTAAACTTGTAAACCCTAACCGAGTGCCTAGATTTTTTGGTGCGTTTAAAGATATGGTGATGTTTAAGGTGTCCCAGTTTACATGGAAGATACGCCCAAACGCTACAGATGTAGTGTTCAGAGCATTACAACCTGCCATACGTTTTACAAAAGATCAGTGTCTAGACTTACCACCGATGGTATACACTAAGCGACAGGTGGAGCTTACAGCTCAACAGAAAAAATATTACAAAGAATTAAAAACAAAACTTGTATTAGAAATCACAGGTGAGGAGATAACAGCTATAAACGCGGCTGTGACTCTTAACAAGTTACTACAGATATCCGCAGGTGCAGTATACACAGATGGTGGTGATGTATTGCAGTTCGATATAAACAATAGATATAAAGTGTTACGGGAAGTCATAGACGAGTCTAGTCAAAAAGTTCTTGTGTTTGTGCCTTTCAAACACGCCATAGATATACTCACAGATAGATTACGGTCAGAGGGTATAACAACAGAGGTCATACGTGGAGATGTACCTGCGCATAAGAGGACTACTATATTTAAACAATTCCAACAGGATGTTGATCCACAGGTACTCGTGATCCAACCACAAGCAGCTGCGCATGGTGTCACGTTAACACGAGCTAACACAGTGGTGTGGTGGGGGCCAACCAGTTCGTTAGAAACCTACGACCAAGCAAACGCACGTGTACATAGATCGGGTCAGACACATAAATGCACTGTTGTACAACTACAAGGTTCTGACGCAGAAAAGCACGTATACCGACTATTAGATAGAAAAATAAACGTACACACAAAATTTATAGAACTTTACAAAGAAGTACTTGACTAAGATACTTTTTACTATTATATGTTATTACATAATAAGAAATAGGAGAGAGATATGGGTGACAAGGTAACACCTGACAAACTGGCAAAAACGTACCTACGTATACGAGCAGAGAGGTCTATACTGTCAGCCAAATATAAGGAAGAAGATGGCAACCTTACACGGCAGTTAGATATAATAAAACAGGCAATGCTAGATCATTGTGAAGACCACAATGTAGAAAGCGTGAGAACTTCTGAAGGACTATTTTTTCGTTCGGCTAAAAAGAAATACTGGGTCAGTGAATGGGATGCTATACACAAGCTTATTGTGGAAGAGAATGCACCTCAGTTATTAGACAAACGTATCAATCAGGCGAACATGAAAGAGTTTCTGGAAGAAAATCCTGACCTCAAACTAGAGGGGTTAGAGATAGAAGAAGAGTTAACAATTTCTGTGAGGAAAGCATGAATGAACCTTTTGTACCAATAGAGGACGTAGCTAAACATTTTAGTGTGTCCGTATCAACTGTTCGTGCCTGGGTACGTCAGAAGCACATACCAAAAGATACCTATGTAAAGATAGGTAATACTTATAGGTTTCGTGTTGGAGACGTAGCCACAGCATTAACTAAAATATCTAGTAAACGTAGCGAAGAAACAGTGAGCGAAGACTCACTAGCTGAACTAGATGAAGACTTATAATATAGAGAAGGAGAGATAAATGGAACAATATATTATAAAAAACGTAGAGGCTCTATGGCCTAAAATAAACACAACTTATCACTTTGATAGTAAAGTAAGCAGATCTGTTATTTGCGATGCAAGAGCCGATGGCGCAGAGTATTCTATACAGTTTCGTATGGATAACGAAACTGCCAAGGCTTTGTTTCTAGCCATGTCTGAAGTGTACCAAGCCAACAAGAAAGAGAAGTGGGCAGACAAGTTGGAGCGTATGTTTGTCAAAGACGACGAGGGTATGTTTACGCATAAGGCTGTTTTAAAGGGCGCATACAAAAACGAGGTTACTCGTAAGCCTATACAGGTCGATGCCAAGGGTAACAGACTACCAGACGATTTTTTGCTAACTACAGGTAGTACAGTTAATATAGCTGTATCGTTCATTCCATATGAAATGGGTAGTAAACAGAATGTCTCTCTGCGTCTATCAGGCGTACAGGTTATTAAGTACGTGCCGTTTGTAGATAGGAACCCATTTGAAGAAACTGATGGGTTTGTGTTTGAAGCAAAAGAGGATAATCCCTTTGATGCACCAGACGAAGCAGAGAATGCTGTGGCAGAGCCAAAGAAAGTTGCTAAGAAGCCCTCCCTCCCCACCAAGGATGCTGATGGCAACTTGAGTTCTATCGTTGACGATTGGGACGATTAATAGAACTACACCACGACTAGGTTTTTACCGAAAAGATAACGTGCCGTATCTTGTCGTGGTGTCTTCGGCACAAGGTGGGAAAAATGGAAACAAAAGAATTTTTAGAGAAGGTTTTAGGTGATGGATACTATTCTGTATTAGGTCTTGGCGACAAGAAGGTACAGAGCTTCCATGCAACTATAGACGATGTTATAAAGAAGGCTAACGAGTTAGACGCTGAAGGTGTCAACGCATACTTTGGTTTAGCCACATTCGAAACAAATAAAGATAGACGAGTAACAAATGTAAAGAGCCTTAGTTCTTTCTATTTAGATTTAGACTGTGGGGTCGGTAAAGAATACCCCGATCAGAATACAGCTTTTTTAGATCTAAAAAGATTTGTACAGGAGACAGGATTGCCTCGACCTATGTTAATCAACTCTGGGTATGGGATACATGTGTACTGGGTTCTTACAGAGAGTGTATCGTATGGTGAGTGGTTACCTGTAGCGCAGGCCCTCAAAGATATGTGTATACGCCATAACTTGTTAGCAGACAATGGTGTAACTGCGGACGCTGCGCGGGTACTCAGAGTACCTGAGACACATAACCATAAACGTGGTACACAAAAGCCCGTCATGTTTTTTGGCACGGGTGAGTTCCGTGAGGTAGAGTTTGACGAGTTTGCACGGTTAGTAGGTAGAGAAGGCGTGACCATACCTACCAAAGTAGACAATGAAGAGAACGCTTTAAAACGTGCATTGATAGAAAACTCAGAGAATAGTTTTAGAGTTATATTAGATAAGACTGTGAAGGGCGTTGGGTGTGAGCAGATTAAAAACATAATGGAGAACCAACAGGGTGTTAGTGAGCCTTTATGGAGGGCAGGGTTGTCCATAGCTAAGTTTTGTAATGATGCTGACAAAGCTATACATAAGATGTCTGAGAGACACCCAGAGTATAGTGAGAGTTCAACAGAGGAGAAAGTCGAGCGTATAAGTGACCCTTACTACTGCACAACATTTGAGGCAGAGAACCCCGAACCTTGCGCAGCTTGTCCGCATAAGGGTAAAATAAAATCGCCTATATCTTTAGGTAAAGGCATAAAGAAAGCACCTGCGTCAAAGGACGTGCCTTTGTACCCAGAGCCGTACTTTAGAGGGGCGAATGGTGGTGTGTATATGCGTTTTAAAGACAAGGATGGTAATAAAGAAGACAAAGTTATATACCAGAATGATCTATACGTGATAAAACGTATAATGGACGTAGAGATGGGCGAAGCCATAGTCATGCGTCTGCACCTACCTAAAGATGGTGTAAGAGAGTTTACAATACCTTTAACCTCTGTAACATCTAGAGAAGAGTTAAGAAAGAATTTGTCTATGCAAGGCATAGCTGTACCAAAAATGGATGATATAATGGCATACACAACTACATGGGTAACACAACTCCAAGCAAAGGGATCGGCAGATCAAGCTCGAAGACAGTTTGGTTGGACGGACGACGAGCATACGGGGTTTGTGGTTGGCGATCAAGAAGTACACGCCAACGAAACAAAGTTTAATCCTCCCTCAACACCAACTGCAGGTTTGTTTCCGTACTTTGAACCTAAAGGCACTCTAGAAGAGTGGAAAGACATAATGAACTTCTACAATATAGATAACTTTGAACTACATCAGTTTATAGTAGGTACGTCCTTTGGTTCTCCACTAATGAGTTTTCTTCCAATAAAATGTGCTTGCTTTCACACGCACAGTAAGGAGTCAGGTTTAGGTAAGACAACTGCTATGATTGCAGGTATATCTGCATGGGGAGATCCTGATGAGTTGATATTAGATAAAGAAGATACGTACAATACTAAGATGAACAGGGGCGAGATATACCATAACCTACCGTTGTATATGGACGAGCTTACTAATATGAAAAGCATGGAACTTTCTAACTTAGCATATCAGTTAACGGGTGGTAGACAGCGTGGTCGTATGTCAGCAAGTAGTAATGTAGAGAGAGCTAGAGGTAAAGTATGGAAACTTCTTTCAGTTACTACAGGCAACACGAGTGTGGTAGAAATGATAGGTATGGCAAAATCTATGCCCAAGGCAGAAGCACAGCGTATACTGGAACATAAAGCCACAAAACAGAATTACTATACAAAAGCCGAGACGGATGAGTTTACCTCACGACTGTCACAGAACTATGGTCATGCAGGAAAAGTATACATAAAGTATGTTTTAAATAACGTAGAAGAAGTTAAGAAGCTCCTCAATCAGATACAACGTAGAGTTGATGAAAAAGCAGGACTTACAGCAGAGAACAGGTTTTGGTCTGTATTGGTAGCCTGCACAATGACAGGTTTGGTTATAGCTAAACGCCTAGATCTAATTCAATACGACACTAAGAAAATATTTGATTGGGCTATAAAGTGTTTGAAAGAGAACAAACGGCAGGTAGAAGAAATGAGTGTGTCGGTAGAAGAGACATTAAACGACTATATACATGAGCATTGGAGCAACGTGCTATGGATTAAAAGCACTGACGATCTACGTAAGCAGGAAGGGGACGTAGCTAACCTTGTTATACCTGAAGCGTTACCAAGAGGTAAACTTGTAGCCCGATACGAGACAGACTTAAAACGTGCATATCTCGTACCAAAACCTTTGAAGTCATGGTGTGGACAGCATCAGATAAATTACAACGCTTTCATAGGGGATTTAAAACAAAAACTGAACGCTAAGAGGGTGAAGATACGTCTTAGCAAAGGCACTCACATGAACTTACCCCCTACAGATGTGATATCCGTAGACTGTTTGATTGAAGATGAAGTTACGACAGGGAATACTGAAAACTGATGATTTAAACCCTGATGGGGTGCGAATAATAGTAAAATGGGGTGATATGGTAACAAGTTCCTCTGTATTTATTCCGTGTGTCAACACTCACAAGGCTATACAACAAGTAAAAATTATAGCAAAAACAAAGGGTTGGGACGTAAAAGCGTATGTCCGTGTAGAGAATAATAAATTAGGTGTTCGCATCTGGAGAATTTTGTGATAAATCTGGGGTGACAGGTTGTCCTTGTCACTCTCTTTCTCTTAAGTGACCATCTTCGGGTGGTCACTCTTTTTCCCTAAAAACCAAACAGTCTGTCAAAGTTGTAGTCAGGGTCCCACTCGTTTTCAAGAAGCATGAGATACGCTCTGTTTTGTTTAGATATGTTTATACCGTTGTTCACCATTATGTTTTTTGAAGTTTCCTTATGGCTTTGCATAGACCTATGCACACTGTCACCTGTTATGGCTGCGAAAGGGTGCTTCTCATTAAAATCCATTAACTCTTGAAACGCATCGTCATACATGGGCATGTCTCCAGTCCTAAGTCCTACATACAGTTTCTTTAGTATCTTAGTTCTCTTAGTATTTAGCGCATTATCTAAACCCTTCTTATAGGCGTTTTTCTCCATTTGCCGTATATATTCAGCAGGAGCAAACCCCAATGTAAGTCCGAAAAGCTCTCCACGACTAGGATCACCGTATATCTCATCGCCACGACGTGACATGTAACCATCTCGCGATACCCTGCCAAAGCCTCCTTTCCAGACGTTGGACACAGAAGGGGGTAGAAGACTTTCAAACCCACGCTCTAAGTCTCCGTTTAATACGTCCACAGAACCTCTATATAACCTGTCCATAGTGGACAAAGCAGGTCCACCTGCGTAGAACAAGACATTCTCTTCCCAAGTAGCATCTCTATTGTATCTATTTTGTTGTATTAATAGACCTGTTAGACGAACACGAGAGGCTACGTCTACACCTGATAGTAGGTTAGCAACCCCCTTGTACCACTCTTCGCTGACTGTTTTTCGCACAATGGTGTCCGCATCGTCTTCATCGTCACCCAAAAACATATTTGCTATCATACTTATAGCTCCGTATAGAGGCAGTCCGTACACACCTGCAAACGCTAACGCAGACAGATGAAATCCTACAACCTGCTTAAAAGCTATCGCTCGTTCTTCATTTGTTAAAGTTTTGTCCGCCCTAAGAAGTTCACGTGCAGACATAAGCATGGAGGAATACATACGTAGACCATAACCTTTATACATAAAAGCTACACGGGGCCAACTTTCTCTTGATATCTTTGCGCCTGTCTCCAATGTGGCTCCACCGTTAACTTCCTGTGTTTCACGTAAGGCTGTATCAGTTGCTGCAGCTATCTGTTCTGAAGAGGCTTGTTTAACAACTGCCGATAACTCTTTTATTTTGTTTTTTGGGTCAACTGCTTTTCGTATTGCCAGCTCATAACTAGCCAATAGTAGTGTCTGTCTGTTTATCTTCTCCGCCAAGTTAAACATGTACGCGGATACCCCCACAACCTTGTCAGGTATACTTGTCTCTCGCCCTGACTCTCCTAACCCTAGAGCATCCATTATCCAGTTTTTTGTAAGCTGTCCTCGTCCATCCGCTTCTTGTAGTAATGGCAGATATGCCTCCAGTGCTTGTACTTCTTTAGGGTTCATATCTTGTTTAAACGCCATTCCCTGCCTAAAATTTTTATCAATCGTGTATGTGTCTTTACCAGTATTTGGGTCACGTGAGACAGTAACATAACTCATCAAGTCTAAATCTAAACCTTTTCGTGAGTTTGCTGTTACTCGTCCTGCTTTCATTATAGCTCCAAACGCATTACCATAACCGTACCTAGCTCCAAGCATTGGATAAGCAAACAGAGGTATCTGAGATAGGTTAACAATCGCAGATGAAGCGTTTATCCCTATGGTATACAAAAAAGCTCCTTGGTTTAAATTCTTAAACACAGGTTCCATGTTTTTGTTAGATGCCCCCTCCAGCGCAAAGTTCATACGATCTTTTACATCTTTTATCACTCGGTCTAAAGACGGCATCTGGTCCACAACTCCAAAAAGATTTCGTAAGTTTCTTTCTGCTTTTTGTCTATTTTTTGGTATGGCGTAGAACTCTTTTCTAAGAGAATCTAACTCTCCTGATAACGTTCTTAGTTCTTTACCCACAGATAATCGTGCAGCTTGTCGTCCTAACGTAAAACCTTTTTCTTTAAATGCAGCGAGTGAGTCGGGGTTGAACCCTTCTCTATTTTGTCGTTTGCTTATGGATTTAGCTAAAGATGTTTCTGGTAGAGTTGTTAAGAATAGTTTTACTACTTCTTTCTTAAAAGCGTCTTTTTCTTTTTTGTTGGTTATACCTTTATCTAGAGTTTCTAGTATATTATTTACAAACCCTGTGGGAGGTTTTTGTATAAAATCACTCACCATATCGCCAGATTTTTTAAACTCAACCGAATTTGAATCTATGGTGGGGTCAGCCATAAGTTCTTTTGATAATCTTTCTGCCGCCCTCTCTGTCTTTACTGCAACCACCACAAGATTGTCATCAGGTTTTTGTGGGTCAAGCCTACTAAATCTTATTAGATAGTCTCCCTCTCTGACTAACGGAAAGTATACGTTTAGAGTTTTTTCGTTAAATATTTTATCAAACACATCTTTCTTTAACGCCTTTGCTTCTGGTGAGTTTGCTCCTAGATTTTCGTCAACCTGCTTATTTATTACTCGTTGCACATCCTTGAACTCGTTCTTGTAATGATCGCGCATGGCTCTGAACACTCTTTTTCCAGGCGCACCTAAATTTTTCCATTTGTTTTTATTGTCTTTCCATACTTGAACTAAGGTCTTAGTCTTACCATTTGTTAGCTCTACATTTATATCATTCCCTTGGTCATCTTTATAATCAGACTCTACTCCACCGTCGGGGTCAACTTGATGTATCGTAGCTCCATAATCTAAATTATATATTATGTCGTCGAGCAGATCTCTTTGCTGCTTGTTTTTAAAGAATGGTTTTATTTGTTTAAATACGTCATCAAATCGCCTACCTGCTTTTTCTGTTTCACCTCTAAGTGTTTGCACCGTTCTGTTAATCTTTCTAAAAGTACCTGTCTTATCTCCCCCCATGCCCTTTCGTACAACAGCCTCTCCTATCTCTGTAGCTGTAACTAAGTCCCCTAGACTGAGTAGTATGTCCTTGGCTATACCTGAGAATCCTGGGTCTCCTAAAGCCTCATTCACGTCATCTAAAAACTTCTCCTTGTCTTTATCTCCCATATACGTCTTGGTTTTTTCTTTCTTACCAAGATTAGAAAGTATTTTAGACATGGACTCTGGCCCCATGCCAAGTTTACCAGCGTCTCTATACTCAGGTGCAGGAGCTAACAGGCTCTCTACTATGTCACTTGTTACGGTAGCAGCGTCTATGTTTTTTTGCGGCAAGCCTACGAGCCGTCTTATAAAGTTACCAATGCTGTTAGCAAGACGTTGAAAGGCTGTTATCTTCTCTCCTTTTATATTTAATCTGGCTAACTTTTGTTGAAACTGTGGATTGGTAAAAGCCTCTGCTACAAACTCATCTAAGTTTTCTGTTCCAAAATATGTGTCTAATTTATCTTTTACATTGTCGTATATAAATTGTATTTGCTTTGTTAAAGGATTGGACGGATTTGCAATCGCTGCAGATGTTTGGGCATGTGTCATCTCATGTAGTAACACGTGAGGAGTCATACCTCTTTCCACATCTAGTTCTATAGTGTTAGTTTGTGGATCAAAAGCCCCAGCCCGTCGCTTTCCATCTACTATTATCTGAGGGGACAATATCACTTTCGTGTCTTTTACGTTTTCAGCTAACTTCTTAGCTACTCTTTGAACTACATTGTTTTCAGAGGTTGTGGACAAGTCTTTCAAGGCTTCTTGTAATTTGCCTTCTCCTATAAGGCTTTTTGTGCTGTCCATCAACGGCACGTCCATATCTATAACAGCATCCATATCTAAAGGTTTTTTCTTTATACCTTTCTTTACTAGGATAGCGTGAAGAGCCTCTGCTCTTTCTCTTTTTCCTTTTAACTCTTTTGCAGCTTCAGATAGCCTTGTTTGCTCCTCTTGTTGTATCATGCGCACGTCTGTACGTTGAGGCATAAACCGACTTAAATCTAACCCATCTATATTTAATGCAGGAAGAGATACGGGTTGCGATTCTATACCCTCGGCTGCTCTTTCCGCAGCTTCTTTTATATCTTTTGCTTCAAGTTCTGCCTGTGTAGTTTTTTCTTGTGCGTCCCTAGTTTGTACTTTTGTTGCTTCAGCTAACTCTGCTTGTTTCTTTGTTCTTAACTTACCTAGTTGCCCTCTAGTACCCACAGCTTTGTCTTGACCGTAATACGCTACCCTATTTCTAAACCAACTTTGCCCTGCAGGAGATAGATTATTATTTACCCAGTTGGATACCATAGTGGCAGCTTCTAACCCTGAGTTATTTACTGTTTTAAACTTTCCATCTGGTTTTTTAATCTTTAACTTGTCTCCTTGAAAGTAGACTCGTGAGGGATCTACTTCTTTTATTGCACCCTTCTTTACTATGGGTTCACCCTTCTCATCTAGTTTTGGTTTTAACTCTCCTGTCTCTTTATCAACAACCATTTGAGGTTTATCTATTTTTTCCTCAAACGTTTTTATTCTATCTTTTTCAGGTTGAGTTAGTATGTATGCAGCTTCATCCAGCACATCTTCTACCACAGGATCTTTACTTAGAGTTTGAGCCACAAAAAATTCAGTATCAAATTTGTCTTTTAGAATGTCTTTTTTTGTAGGTCGTTCAGGTCTAGCTTCAACTAACTCTAGTATTTTATTTTTATCTTTCAAAGGTAGACTAGGAGCGTCGTATTTTGACTTCTTTGAAGTTCTAGCAACCTCATCAGTGCCTTCTCTAGTCCCTACTGTAAATCTGGTAAGGTTGTTGTATTGTTGCAGTTCTTCAGAACTTTGTTTGCCTACGACTTTACCTTTGTCATCTTTAATATCGGCAAGATAGTACTCATCGTATGCGTTTTGATCGTAGGTTGACTCGGCTCTTGTGTTTGCTTCTTCATTATTTGTAGAGTTTTTACCTTTTATAGGAGCAGTTGACTTCTGTTTTACCATCTTCCCAGGTATTCTAACCCTTGGTTTCTCCTGCTTTTCATCACTATATACCGCATCGAACCCAGCCACGGCTTCATCTATATTTGTAAATTTCATGCGCTCTTGGGCTGCTTTGGACTTTTCCTCTGCCCCTTTTACACGAGCTTTACCTTCTTCAGAGTTTATATACGTATCTAGTTGTTCTAGGCGTGGTTGATTATTGTCATAATTTGTTCTGGTAAGATTCTGCATCTCTTCTGTAGAGATACCCTTTTCTTTTGCATACGCCTCCATCTTCTTTGGGTCATCAAGTCTCTTCTTCCGAGCAGCCTGTTCTGTTTGAATCCTCTTTTGCTCTACAATAAGTTTTTTTATATCGACATCTTTTAATGTATCGTCTTTTTCTTTTTCTCTTGCAGTATCATCTCTAGTAGCTGTTCCAGCAACGCCCACTCCAGTGGATGTAGCATCTGTAATTCCTTTGGTATCGGTAAGTCCTGCTTCTGTTTGTTCGCCTTGTGTATTAACTGCAGTGCCTTCTCCATCTCCTGTGTCGTCAGTCTCTGTATCATCTCCAGCCCTCCTGCGTTTACGCCCTTCAACAAATTGTATTATCGCCTCAACTGCGCCACCTACGCCCCCTCCATATAGACCTGCCTCCGTAACGCCTTCTGATATAACTTGTTCTGGGTTATATCCCTGCTCAATCATGTTTTGCAATGAGGCAGCAAGTGCTTCTTGTGCGCCTTCTGCAGTGGTTGCTATACCCAGATCTATCGCCTTATCCGCAAAACCATCTTTTATCTTGTCAGGAACTCTTTTTAGTATACGTCCTACAGGACCTGCTAAAGGTATTAATTCAGTCAATCCTGCACCTACACCTTTTAACGCTGCTATATTACGTTCTTCTTGAGTAGCATCCGCAGCTCTGGCACGTTCGCTAGCTTCTCCTGCACCTGCACCTGCGGCTAAAGCTCCAGCGGCTAAAGGATTAACCAAAGCTGTACCTAATATACCTCCAAAAGAACCCAAAGCCTCTGAGAATTTTATTGGGGCTTCAGCTAGTTGAAACTCATCGTCCTCTAATCTTGCTTGTATATTTGGCGCAGGCGCTAATAAGTCTCGTATACCTTCACCCCCACGTTTAATTACATCACGTACAGGGGCCTCTACAGATTCAGGAAGCACCGTCGCTCCTCCAAGAAGACCTGTTTCAAATATACCTGCTAAACCTCTTGCACCTGCTTTAGGTATCTCTGTTAGATATTGACTAAGTCGTACGGGTTTTTTTCGTTGCCTCTCTCTTGCTTCAGCAACTACGGAAGCTGTTTCTTGTTCATCTAAATACTTTCTAACAAGTTCCGCTGGAGTAGCCCCGTCAGGTCCTTCCACCCTTATAGGTGTGCCATCATCTCTGTATATTTCATAGGTGGGCATCTGTCCCTCCCTATGGGCCTTGAACTACGTTTGCTTTGTTTTGAAACCCTTGAGGCACACCAGAGCCGCCCGTAGTTAAAGAGGGTAGTCCTTTTATACTACCTCGTAATATTTGATCTATAGCCTCTATCTCAGCTATTTGCATTTTTGTCTGTTGTTTTATACCCATCTCTATGGTTCTTTCTGCGGCTCGTATCCTAGCCTTCAGTGCGTTTATAGCATTTGTATCGGGACTATCTTTAGTCTGCAACTCTATTAACTTATTTTTATCCCCTTCTAATCTTAACGCAACAGTAGACTCATTCGCTTTATCTCTAATTTGCCTTATTTGATTCACATAATCTTCTTTTAATGCCATTAATTTAGCATCGTTCATACCCTGTGCTTTCAACTCATTAAACTTTTTGGCAGCTTTTACTTTGTCTTCTTCAATTTCCAAGGTTAAGGCATCATTAAAGTTATCTATAACTCGTTGACTAAATTGAACATAAGCCCTAGCCACGTTTCCTCCACCTAACCCCCTGCCTGTAGGAGGTGCAGATAGCACTGTTAGCAATCTTTCAAACCATTCATTGTAAGCATTTTTCTTTCTAGTTTTTTCTTCTGGAGGGTCATCTGCTTGTGTTGGAGTTAGGGCAGGACTTTTTTCTTGTTCTTTAACTGTGGGTAGCTCCTCGACAGCTTCTTCAGCTTCTTCAGCTTGCACATCTAAAACAGGAGTCGTTTTAAACATATCTGCGCCTGTTACGGGTTGCGCGGAAGCAGCTTGTTCAACAACTGTTTGGTCAGCTTTTGGAGTCATAGCAGCACTCATTTGATTCTCTGCTAATAGGTTTTCAGACAATACATCTAACCCACTTAATTCTGTGCCTGGAGATATGTTTGGGGTAAGTTCAGGTCGATTAACTGTGGCAGGAGATATTTGCCGTACAGGTATACCTGGACCTGAAGTCATAACTTGTTCTTCTTCTAACAATTTACGTTTTTCTTCTGGAGATATATCCATCTGCATTATCTCTTGCAAACGTCTACCCCTAGGTGTTCCATAAGGGTCGTTTTTAAATACAGTGTTACCTGCCTGATACCCAACAATACCCCCATTTGCCATAGCCATCTTCCGTTGTACAGGCGCACCTGCTAAACCCATACTAGCCACTTTATTAAGATTTTTTTGTTTTCTAGCTTGATTTACTTGAAATACCTTTCCTATACCTTCAGCAAGCTCTTGCACTGCCATGCCCTGTAACGCTTGGTCGGTTTGACCTGCTATTGTGTTTTCGTCAGGTACAAGTTGTCGGCTTAACTCGTTAGCAGCTGCTTGTTTTTCACTTAATACTTTTTCTGCGGCTATAGCATCTAACGTAGAGCCTGTCATTTTAGCACGTTGCATCGCTTGTTCAGGATTTGCCCTAAACATTTTCATCTTGTCGTCTACGTTAGATAGTAAAGAGTTTATACCCATACTCATGATATTACCTTCTCAATAAAATCTGCTGCGTTTGATGACGGATTAGGCTTGTCACCTGTCCCAAAAATACTTGCTAGCAACGCCATAGTATCTCCAGAATCTGCTCTTAACTGTTCTAGAAATGTAGGTTGAGCATATGTTACAGATTGTGTAGCTAACGGTAGCCCCTGCAGTAACGACTGCATGTACTGCACTTGCTTGTATGGGAAGTCACGCTCTTCTATAAACTGCTCTCTATCTGCTAATACACCTTCAGACTCTATACCCCTCTGTATCGCACCTGCATCTAACTGGTCTCCTAGAGCTGCAAGTCCATATTTATTCACATCTTCCTGCACTCCTCTAGACCTGTCTTGTTCTACATTAAATTGTTTCATAGCCTGACTAAATGCGTCTGAATACCCTTTACCTGTTATAGCGGATAGATTTTGTTGTAGGTTTCTATCCCTTTCGGCATCTATTATAGCTTGTCTACCTCCCCCAAACGCTCCTGCTTTTGTGAGTCTTGATCGGTCAGCAAGAGCAGATATGTCTGATTGTCGTCGTGCTTCAGCTATTTGTGGTGCAAGCGCAGCATCTAAGAAAGGGTTCATATACTGTGTAGCGATGCCCCCTGTAAATGTTTGAGGGGTAAACGACCCCATTTGATCTGTAGGTATATTAAGACCTGCAAGTCCTTGAAAACCTTTGTCCTGTAAATCAGAAGTTCCCGCTGTAAGAGGACCCATATATGCTTGATAAGGTTCACTTGCAATGCCTGCGCCTCTGCCTAACATCTCCGTTACATAAGGCCCTATGTATGAAGATAGAGAAGACTCTTTAGCTAAAGGCTGAGAGGTTAGCCCACCTACATTAGCTATTGCTGGATCTGTTGCCATTATACCCTCCTATGTCGGTAAGAAGTCTTCAGGGTCAATCTCAGGAGCTTGTTTCTTCGTACCTGTCCTTGCCACTCTAACTTCATCCATCATTTCCTCTAAAACTTTCGCGCCTGCATCAGAATTACCATTGCCTAGATGACTAACCACATCTGCAGGAATTACAAATTCACCATCACTTAACGCTGCTGGTTGTTCTTCGTCTATCATAGCAGGAACTTCGTCAGCCATACCATCAGTGTCTCCGTCTAAATACTTAGGTTTATTTCTTGCCGTCGCTATACCACCTTCTGCCATAAATGTTGTTGCTGGGCGTTCTTGGGCAGGATTAGCCAGATTCACAGCTTGTAACCCTTTTGCTTCAGTCGCGGCAGCCTGCATAACGGATTCTCTATCTGCATCAGGTACAAATTGCATATCGGAAAAATATCGTTGTCCGCCACTTCCAGCTCTTCTATCAGGATCAAATGTTCCAGGGACTCGTGATCTAACAGCTCTATATCTGGGTATCTCTCCTTGGTAACCTGTTACGGGTTGACTGTTAGGAAATAACCCAAATGCACTTCCTGCTAGTCCTGCTAACCCTGCTACCTTATTGTAATCAAACTCAGATGCTCCTGTCGTTGGGTTTTTTGTATATAATAAACCACTTAAGATACCCCCAGTATCGGGATTTATACCTGCGCCTGACCCCCCGTCACTGACTTCTAGATAAGAAGAGCCAGTTGAAGAAGGTTTAAACACACCTCCTGTTATCTTTTCAAACCATGTAGACATTACGCTACGCCTCTTAATATGTTTAATATTTCATCTGTTGTTCGCTCATACGGAGTGGTTCTAGTCATTCTAGCATCATTATTGAAATTATCAAATACATCTCTCTCAGTAGTAAAGTTTTTATATGGGCTAGTAAACAACTTTTCTTGTTCTGGGGTAGCAAAAATACTGTCAAAGTCGTATAAATAGCCAATATCTGCCACTTCTGGTGGGTCTAACGTAACTTGTCTTGCACCCGCAAGTTGTGCAATCCCTTGGTCAGGTGCTACAGGAGTGTCAAGAGAAGGTGTTGTGGTAGTAGTGGTGGTAGTGGTGGTGGTAGGCGTGACAGTAGTAGTGGGTGTAACAGTGGTAGTAGGGTCAACAGTAGCTTCTGTAGCCGTTTCAAGAGAAGCCACAGCGTCTGTAACTACATCTACATCCGAATCAGTAACAAAGTTTTTGGGTTTATTTAGTATTTCAGCTACTACTTCTGCAGATACGTCTACTTCAGGTTCTGCGTCTACCTGACCCGTATCCAACACGTCAACAGATGTTGTAGGGGCTGTAGGTTTTTTATCTATATTATCAGCAACCTCTGCTACATCTGTTGTGTCCGCGGAACTTGTATTACCCCCAAATATATGGCTGTCTATCTTTTTTCCACCAGACTTATGTTGAGATAGTATTTCATCCCCCCAAGAAGGATTAGCAGCGTCAGGGTTCCAGTAGTGCGTGGCTCCTTCTGTAGGGTCTTTTATTTTACCACTTAATATGTCATTTGTTAATTTCTCTGCTCTTTTGTACTCAGGACTGCTTTTGCTCTTTTTGTGAAGTGTGTTACCGCCTTGGTCTAAACTATTATATGTAGAAAACTGATATGGAGCTTCTACAACATTTTTTAAAGAGTCACCAAAATTACCGTCTTTAAATCTGTTTAATATAGTATGAGCTACCGCTGCCTGTCCGTCGTCAGACTCTCCTGCAGCTTCTCCTATTATGGTGCGTATCCAAGCCTCTTTATCGGCAGGAGATATATCTTTACTGGTTAGGTCAGCAGTTGCTGTAATAGACGACCCAGTGCCTCCTGCTACCGCTGCTGAAAGCCCTTCAGCCGCTGCTCCTTCTGTAGGGTCTGTCCCTAAAAACTTTGTACCAAGATTGGCTAATTTCTTCTCGTTATATTCTGTGGTAAACTCTGTTCCTGCTCCTCCGATTACCTTAGAAAAAGCAGATGGAATTTTCCCTGCCGCATCTTTAATTCCTGAAGTGATTGCAAGCTTACCGAATACTGCGTCTGCTACACCCCCAACGGTTCCTGCTATCTTTGCGTAACCTTGAGCCGAATCTTGTAGCTGTTCATAGGCTTTAGATTCGTCCCCACCATTTTTTTCTACCAGTAATTTATATGCGTCTGTCTTTTGGAGTTCTCCGCTAGCACGAGCCTTTTTTATCTTATCTTCTATTTCTTGAGCAGCGTCTTCATACGCTGATGTACCACTTAATCCTAGCGATGCAGCCCCTCCGATTATAGGATTTATAGCTATGAGAGCAACATCTGATAATATGTCAGGCAGGTCTTGAGAGGCACTCATAAATGTAGCAAGAGGATCACCAAACCCAAACGGCCTACCCGCAACATCTTTTGCCTCTCCTCTAAGAACTTGTTCCAACGTGGTATCAGGGGCAGGCGCTGCCAATCTCTGCCGTTCAGCCATTTCGGGGCTGATTGCCTCTGATAATTTTATTGACCCATCAAGCAATGATTTTTTAATTGGGTCTGATATATTTTTAAAATATGTTCTTTGAGCAAACTTGGTTTTATCTATGGGATTAACATCATACCCCGTTAAACCTTCTATAACATCAGTAGCGCCAAGTGCTAGAGCCAGTGGATTAGACCCTGTAACTCCATAGCTTTTGTCTAAAAATTCTGCAAACTCGTCTAATCCTCTACCTGTACCTCCTGCGGATAGAGCTAACTCTTCCAAGGCTCCTGAAGAAAAATTTAACCCGAAATCGGTAGCTAGTTGTTTGTATGGTGCTAAAAGAGCTTGTTTTCTTAATGCAGCTGCATCTGCTTTTTCATCTCCTTTTCCTAATATACCTGCTAACTGACTCTGATAATCTTCATCTGTTACTTCAGGCCCTATACCTGCTCCTGTAGGACCTTTGAAAGTTTTTGGGTCATCTAGTATTTCTTGTTCTGACAGAGATTTACTTGTAGCACTTACTCTTTTTTCATAGTCGTCCATAAGTTTAGCTATATCTGACGGTTTACCCAGATCTATACCTGTAGAATTTAAAAACTTCTGTCGTTCCTCTTCTGATATAAACGGTGCTTGTAAGTTTTGTGGTGAATAAGGTAAGTCGCTCTCTGTAACGCTTGTATCTGGTTTGTCTCTAAACTTATCTAACGTCTTCGCATCAGGTAATACTGCTTCAGTCAAGAACTCTCCTGTATCCATAGGCAGTTCTTCTACAGGGTCTATAAAGTCCTTAACTTTTGTTTTTACAAGGTCTCGTAGGTCAGCTGTAGCTGTATTGCCTAGCTCTTGATTTATGGCATCGTAGACATTCTCACCCTTTGCACCTGCAACCAACGCTGTAGAAACAAGTTTGGATACATCTCCAAGAGCTTCAGGAGTTAAATCTTCTCCTTTTGCCAGCACAGGATTGATAATTGTGTCTGATATGGCGGATATAGATGCCGCCTTTACACCGTCTTCGCCCATAATCTCTGCTGATATACCCGTTTTTAAAGACTTGTCTAACGATTTACCCAGATCAGTAGAAGTGTCTATGCCCAAAGAGTCTACTATAGTGTTCGTTGTATTAGAAACAATCTGAGAGCCTTTTAGTCCTGCATCAAAAACAGCAGCCCCTATATCACCACCGTTAGTTACCACATTTACGCCTGTATCAGCCACAAAATTAGCTACAGTATCACCTACTTGGTCAGTTATACTTTGTGCAACTACATCCCCCACGGCATCGGCTGCACCTGCGGCTACAGTAGACACAACAACAGTTTTTAGTACATCTCCAGGATCGGCTCCTTTATCTACAGCATTTGCACCATTTATGATAGGTATAGCCCAAGACGAAGCAGGACCTCCAGCTGCGAGTCCTATATTTACAACAGTTCTTAGTTCATCACTACGTAATATAGCCTCTCCCGCAGGGCGTAACACATCAGCAACTGTGTCACCAACTCCACGTACAACATCTCCTGCAAAATCAGCAACCTCTTTTACCGCATTTACCACTACGCAGCCTCCATCAACGGTTCTTTACCGAACTTCACAAACATACCGTAACCATCGTCTTTTTCTAATTCTACCACGTCAAACCCCGTGCCTTTTTCTTCAAATCTTTTCTTTAACACACGCAATCCTGGCAGTAGTCTTTCATCTCCTATGTATGCACTAGCAAAAGCTACACCTTTTTTCTGTAAATGCGCTCCATATCTGTACATACTATCCAAAAGATTACGTCCTATATCCATGTTGTATATTCGCACATACATGTTATTTTTATCACGGTTAAATACACCTACGAATATGCTATTACCTATCTGCACAGTTTGCACATTTTTACTCCCTATCTCTTCAAGCACCGTAGCCGCGGCTTGTCGCATGGTAACATCTTCTGGTATCTGTCCTGAACTCTTTAAATTTGTCATAGCGCCAAACAACACTTGATTATAACTTAACTTCTCTTTCTTACTATCTTTTAGCTCCATTATGTTAACTCCAGATAACTTGCTACCACGTGTAGTCTGTTTGCTGTTGCTGCTGTTACCTTTAGTATCTCTGAAGCTTGCACGACAAGAGGAGCTGTCAATAACTCCACCGTGCCGTTAGCACTTACAGCTTTTACTTTATACAAACTAAACACATCAGTCCCACTCGTTATGGTCAATGTTATAGTGTCAGCATTGCCTGAGTCTTCAGATACTAATATAGACTTTACAAGGGCTGTGGTGCTTGCAGGGCAGGTATATAAAGTGGTTATACTTGTGCTTGAAAGGTCTACTTTAGAGTTTTTATAATTATTTGCCATTAGCTAAGAAACCACCCCTGCGCATCTGACTGCTCTTTCAACGTATTCTTTCTAAACTGCTCGTCTATTTGGTTAAAATACAGACGTAACGCATCGTTTAGCTTCATAGCTTCTTCGCGACTGTATTCTGCCCTCGGTAAAGGCAACGCAGGGGCGCGAAAAAGCACGTCATAATCTGTTAAATCTATACTCATCAGCGTCTCCCGTCAGGTCGCATGTCTAATCTAGGAGAGCCGAGCTGCCATTGCACTCCTGTAGCGTTAGATTGTATCCTTAAATTAAGCTGTCGTCCTCTAACACGCACATCAAGTTGACTGGTAAACGCTTCTACAGGAGACGTAGCAGAACGTGTTACTGTACCACTACTGTTTCCGCCTTCTGACGGGATAGACTTGATACCCGACCCAGAGTTTGTTAGTGGGTCTAATGTCAGCGTAACAGACGGATTATCTATGGTAGAGCCATCAAAAGTCACATCAGGCATAATTCTATTTACTAAGAATAACCTATGTCCATCATCAAGATCAAAGTCTGCGGAGGTTATAAACGCGGTTATCGCTGCAGGTGTGCCTGTTTCATTGTCATCCAACCCCTGCTCATGCTCTACCAACTTACCTGACGTGGTAGCCGCAAGTGGGTGATCTCTTGCTCCTGAATCTACCCATGCTGTACGTGTTAAGTTACCAAAATACCACACATTTTCAGAATAGTTGTATATTATATACCTGTCTGGCACGGTTGACCCTGTTGCACAATAGAACCACCATATCTCGTTAAACGACTCGTTTGTACCTGCAAACACCTGTTCGTATTGGTTTTCGTTAAAATCGTTAAACACGTAACGACGTAGGTCACACTGTAGTGTTTCTGTTCTACCATCGTATTTATAAAACTTATCCGTACCCATCCAGTAGGCTATACCATTTGCATACGCTACAGCGTTTTTAGAGGCTATGGATATGTTCTCGCCAACTAAGTTAGCTCCCCACACTATGGGCGCACCTACGTACTGTAGGCTGTATAACGCTGCATCTGTCCAAATCAGCACGGCTTGACGTGAGTTTGCGCCTGTTACAATCCTTGAACCTTGCGATAATCGTAAACTACCTGCCTGATTTGTAGCCGAAGGTGTCCAGTCTACCAAACTTTCTTGGTCAGACCACCGAACAAGCAAAGGATCTATGTCAGAACTTCCTACTGGGTTAACACCCAAGCAAAAAACAAAACGACTCACGTCGGATACGATTACGTTGTTGTGTGTGGTGGGAACTCCTGATGCACCCGACAAACCAGACACAAGCACACCACGTGTAGATATACCGTTAGTAACATCCCATGTGTATAGTTTACCCCCATCAAACCCCAATACCAAATCTTCACCGAAGTTCTGTTGATGCCATAAACGAATACCAAACGAGGTAGACCCACTATTATTCCATGTTGTACCTGCTTCGTTCCATGCACCTCCGCCCCAACCTGTCAAGGCGGTCTGCCCCTCTTTACCTATATTTTCTTGGTACTGTACCACTTCGTCTGCTCCAGATGCACCGTTACCTGAATCACTGCCCGTGGCTGTGGCTGTGGCGGTAAACGTATATACATTTGCTGATGTAACAGCTGTGATCTCATGCTCCGTGTTAAGCACAGCCGCTGTTATAGCATCACCTAACGTAACAAACCCTGAAAAAGTAACAAAGTCTCCCGCCTCTGCGCCATGCCCGCTGTCCGTTACAGTTATTGTGGTAGATCCATTTGACGCTGCAAGGGTAGCAGCATTGGTTGTAGTCTTTCGCACAGGGGTAATATCGTAGTATCTACCCCCCTGTTCTATATAAAACTTCTTATGTGTACCGACACCCACCAAAGGTATGCTACCAAGCGTTGTCCATGCACGTATAGAACGAGCCTTTCCGTCAAACGTGTTATCAGATATACGTGTCCACCCACCTATCTTCTCAGGACTACCTTGGCGAAAGCGTATCTTATCACAGTCAAACCACCCACCCTCGTTGGTGTATCGGGTACGTTCTCTATTAACTCCAGGTTTAAATGTTACTTTCTTTAAAGGCATTACATCAGCTCAAAATGTGGTCCATCTATAAACGGGCGACGACCTTGAGAACGACGTAGGTCTATATAAGCGTTCATAGCCTCTTCGGCTGTACCGTCCCAGTCACGAAAGTCATCTATGTGCCATGCTGCGCCCCAACGAATTTTAACACCTTCTCGTACCGCAGCTTCTTTCATAGCATCGGCTATGTCATCGTACAGATTCAACTCCCAGCTTGCCCTTCCAGAAATATACGCCATTAAATCGACGGCATCTCCTGTAAGGTGTTTAGATTTCATCGTCTGGGAAGCCCCACGGGCTACGAGGTCAGCCTGTTCTGCTTCTGTTCTTAACCCACAGATGCAACCGAAATCGACGTTACTCACTGTGATGGCATGAGTAACAACAGAGTGTAATTCGTTCTTCACTCCGTCTAATCGCCCTAAACTTCTTTGTGATAATTTAAACGCCATTTTGTTTCCCCTTTGTGTCTGTTTTAAACGCCTTGTCCACACTGCGCATTCCCGCGATTCCTAGCATTCCGAGCAATAACGGCATCATTACACTCATATCTGCTTGTGGAATAGTTACACCAAACCCTGCACAGATTGGCGATACGAGGTAATTTATGGCTAGGGACAGCCCGCAAATCCAACCAATCAAGGGGCGCCACGACGACTGAAACCAATTTCCCTTGGCTTCTTCCTGATTTACTTTAATTTGCGCGAGTGCTAGCTCCTTCGCGTGTTTTTCGCCCATAGTGGCTATCTCGTGTGCCAAGGCAGCTTTTTGATCTTTATCTTCTACAAACTTGTCTAGCAACCCTGTGACAGGTCCTACAAGCGAGGTTAATAAACTCATTTTACTTCTCCTTTATCTGCTCTCTTTGCAAGCTGGTTAAACCCGATGAAAGAGGCCAAAACGCCCATGTTACTCAATACCCAAATTTCAGCGATGCCTGAGAGGTGGTCAATTCTTTCGATAGGAACAAGAGGTGTCATTAGCACTATAATAAAAGCTGTTACTGTAAGTGCTGAAAACCACACAAGGTAACGTTGTTGGTCTTCTTTTTTATCACGGTTTTCCAGAAGCACCATACGCTCTTTGATAGCCATCTCTTTATCGGTTACCATACCATCACCATTTGTGTCGGCTTTCTCCCAGATTGAACCTTTTTCTAACGTCTTTTGTGTCATTTTGACCTACTTAAAATTATCATTTAACGAATCTACCACACTAT
>TARA_B100001093_G_scaffold100658_2_pt1 | contig 32236 bp, 29 predicted proteins | sample TARA_B100001093 | Tara Oceans TARA_B100001093 (sample SAMEA2623116) | marine metagenome | biome: marine biome (ENVO:00000447); feature: surface water layer (ENVO:00002042); material: "saline water (ENVO:00002010), including plankton (ENVO:xxxxxxxx)" | depth 5 m | reverse complement strand
ACAGAACTTGCAACAGAACTTGCAACAGAACTTGCACCTGCCGCCACTGCGCCAGTCTCAAATTACAACCCTGACGATAGCTTCCCCGTTCCACTGGCAGATTCAGCTTCACCTCTCGGTAGAACTCATGACTTGCTCGATGCTTTTTTAAGAGCACCTGACTGGGAGTCCCGTGTCAAGTACACCTATCAAGGAGAGAGCCTTCGACCGTTGATTTCGGAGTATTACGAGAAGTGGCCATTCACTCAATTTGGGAGCTTTTCTAAAGAACTCTTTCAAATCGAATCCAATGAAAAGAGGGGAGGTCCGTTTTGGATTTACTATATTTCCAGGGGCGATAATAACTCACCATTTCCGCTCTTTATCAGGGCAGAAGATGGTTTACTCAAGGTTGACTGGGAGATCTTTGCAGAATTCGGTGACGGGCATTTCGTTAAATTTCTCGCTGGTGACATTCCAAGCCCACACACACTCAGGGTGGTAATCAATCGCGTCTCGGATTATTACGGGCCGGACCGGGAAAGATTTCCGGATCTTGACCAGCATTATGTCTATCGGGTGGAACCGCCCTATGGAGGGATGAATGAGTTTTCTACCTACGCTTTCGTCAGAAAAGACAGTCCAATTGCTGCCCAATTCGAAGGGGTGGTGAGTCTCAATGATGATCCGCTTGCCGTCATCGTAACGATGGAGTCTAAGCCCTTTGCGCACGGGATTAACCACCACGTCATTACCGACTTCGTGACTGAGGGCTGGTATCGTTAACCGCAATGGAGCGGGAGATTGAACGCTTTATACGTTATCTGGCCGTTGAGAAGGGCCTGTCGGATAATTATCAACTATTAGTTCGGCGGGCGCTGGATAGTCTTGCCTCTTGGTTAAAAGCGGATAGAAAAGTCACCGACGTGAATCAGGTCACTTTGGAACATTTGACGGCCTACTTGGCTCATCGTCGACTTGATGATCGATTAGCTAGCTCGAGCCTTCGAGTCAACCTGATCGCTATTAAGATCTTCTTCAGTGATCTTGCCGGGAATGGGAAGGTAAGCGAAGACGTGTCGGAGGGTATTGATTCACCGAAAATGGAAAAGTATCTTCCCGAGACGCTGAACGAGCCTTCGGTGAAGCAACTGCTTGAGGCTGCGAGGGGAGACTCGCGGCCCCTGGCTCGCAGGGATACGGCGATTCTCGAACTGCTTTATTCCAGTGGCCTTCGAGTCTCAGAACTAGTCAGTAGTCGTTTGGAAAACCTTTACCTCGATGATGGCGCTATTCGTGTCACTGGAAAGGGAAATAAAACCCGCATTGTTCCTGTTGGGACCGCCGCGCTTGAAGCGTTGAATGTCTACCTCGATGATGAGCGCCCTAACCTCGTGAGCCAAAAAACGGGAAGTGAAGTCTTTCTATCAAAATGGGGTAAGCGTCTGACTACCACGCGGATCTGGCAGATTGTTAAACAGCGCGCTAAACTAGCCGGCATTGAGCAGAATGTTTACCCTCATTTGTTGAGGCACTCATTCGCAACGCACCTGCTCGGAAACGGGGCAGATCTGAGAGTGATTCAGGAACTGCTTGGTCACGCTGACATTTCCACTACGCAAATTTACACGCATGTGGACCAAAAACGGCTCCGCGACGTTCACCGGCGGTTCCACCCTAGGGGTTAGGCCGCTCACTCGAAAAAGCGCGCGGGCGCGATCAGCTTTCGTCTCCCTTCCACCAGTCGGCGGGACGCTCCCAAGGGTCGAGTGACTCAATTGGTTCTTCGCTGGTGCTGTCCTCAACGAAGAGAGGATTTTCTTCCTCTTCAGCCTCTTCGCTCGCTATCTCATCAAGAAGGGTGTCGAGGTCATCGGGTGTTTCTGTAAGATTTTTCTCGCGCCAGACGATGTAGGAAAAGAAAACAGCGATGCCAAGGACGATCCCAGCCACCAATCCAACGAGGAAAAGAGCCATGGCGCTATCAGCCGCAACCCAGTGGCTCGTACCCATGCCAAATCCAGCATAAGCTTCGCGATTGAGTTGGACCAGTCCGTCGATGGCTATCAGCCCAAGGATGAAGGCCCCAAAGATGAAGGCAAGACGGCTGACGGAAAATTTCATGAGGCAGGCAGGCTTTAATTCTCAGTGTTGCGATGCACACTAGGGAACTATATCAAATTTGCGGACGTGAACAACTGTAAATTCCATTTTCAGCGTGACTAATTAAATTTCTCGAGAATGAGAAAGAGCCCCTTACCCGTTGGGCAAAAATCCTGAGAAGTGTTCCAAAACTAGTCTTGGCGACGCTAGTTGCAGGCAGTGCAGCGCCCATAGAATTCAAGCTCATGCTCTAAATCAGCAAAGCCGCTGTCTTTCGCGATTTGCGCTTCTAGGTGCTCGACTGGGCAAGCGATTTCAAGCACCTCAACCGAACCGCAACCTCGACAAATGAGATAATCTTGATGGTATCTGGCCCTGAGGCAATAGTGCGCGGCCCGGCTATGGAAGCCAATTCGGCGGACGACACGATTCTCTACCAACTTGGTGACGAGACGGTAAACCGTAGCTGGATCACAACTGATGTCGAAATCGGGAGACTCAGCGATTTGTTGCAGGGTGACCGGTTGTTCTGTGGAGACAAGGACTCGTAGCGTCGAGACGAGCGCTTTGGTTTTGCGCATACCAATTTCTCTGCAAGTGGAAAGTAGCGAACTAATATTTAAATCGTCTTTAGCCATTAGGCACAAAACTACCGTATCGCGTGAAATTATTTAGCGCAAGACATGATCGGATATTCTCTATTGCCATGGCAACGAAGCGCGTGCTAGATCTCCAGAGTTCTTATGAAGAAGACACTTGTTTTTACGGTAGCGTTCGCGCCACTCCTTTTGATCCACTCTTGGGCCGACGACAGAATGAACATGGTGTTCTTGTTGACGGACGATCAGACAACTTATTCGATGGGCTGCTACGGCAATGAAGACGTGCAGACGCCGCATATGGATTCGCTGGCTCGTGACGGAATAGCATTTGACCGGCATTACGACACCACGGCGATTTGTATGGCAAGCCGTGCCACGATTTTCACCGGACTGTTTGAGTATCGTAATGGCTGCAATTTTGATCATGGTCACCTCATGAGAGAACACTGGGATAAAAGCTACCCAATCCTCCTTCGCGAAGCTGGATACCGCACGGCGATTGCGGGTAAGATCGGTATCGAACTTTCTGACAAGTCGGAGGACAATAAAAAAGGTTACCTCCCTGAGGACGATTTCGACGTCTGGGGCGCAGGTCCTGGTCAGACCAGCTACGACACGAAGAAGAATAAGTCGATGGCAAAGTATGCAGAAGAATACCCTCACGCCAGCGTGTCTTATGGAGCTTTCGGGCGCGACTTCATCAAAGAGATGGCTGAAGGTGATGCGCCATTTTGTCTGTCCATCAGCTTTAAAGCGCCCCATATGCCGGCAACGCCCGATCCGCAGTTTGATCATGTTTATGAAGGGAAGACCTTTAGGAAGCCTGCTAACTATGGCCGTGAAAACGGTGGACACTTTTCCAAGCAGAGCCGCGAGGGACGTCAGTATGAACGTTTCGAAAGCTGGGGATACAAGGATCGTTACGACGAGGTTATGGCCACCTACCACCAGCAAATTTATGGCGTGGATGTCGCCATTGGGATGATCCGTGAGGCGCTGGAAGAGGCTGGAATTGCCAATCACACGGTGATCATTTTCACCTCTGACAATGGGTTCCTTTGCGGATCTCACGGCTACGGCTCGAAAGTAGTTCCCTACGAAGAATCGTCGCGGGTTCCCATGCTCATGTATATTCCCGGGCATGAGAACTCAGGAAAGCAATTGAGAAGCAGTGCCCTGACCGGGAACACCGATTTCTTTCCTACGATGCTGGAACTTGCCGGTGTTGAAGTTCCCGATGGCATTGATGGAAAGAGCCTCTTACCGCTTTACGATAATCCGGAATCTGAAACTCATACCCAGTTGCCTCTTATCAACGTGTGGGGACCTAAAGCTGTCCAGAGTCTCGGGGTGGTGACCAAAGAATGGAAATACATTTACTGGCCCTACGACGAGTCAGATGGATTTAATAAAACCGAAGAGATGTATCATCTCGCCAAGGATCCTCATGAACTTACAGACCTCGTTGCCAATCCTGAACACGAGGTAATGCTCAAAGAACTGCGTCAAAAATACGACAGCGAAGTGATTGACTGGAAAGATAAGGCCGTCCCTTTCAATAACTATCAGCCTTACGGCGAATGGTTTGAGCGGGCTGAGTGATCATCTGGTCTGAACCAAGGTCATGTCTCCAACCTAATCCTGTTGAATCTTAGTAGACGTCGCGCTGGTAACGCTTCTCTTTGCGGAGAGCCGAAAGCCAATCTTTGGCCTCTTTGGCATCCTTACCGCCATGCTCCACGGCGATGTCCATGAGAGCTTGATGGACATCCTTAGCCATGCGCGAAGCATCACCACAAACGTAGAAGTGGGCCCCGCCTTCCAGCATATTCCAGATTTCAGAACCGTTTTCGAGAAGGCGATGCTGAACATAGATCTTTTCTTTCTGATCTCGTGAAAACGCGGTCGTGAGTTTGGAAAGACTTCCTTCTTCGAGGTAATCCAACCACTCCAGCTGGTAGAGGAAGTCATAAGAGAAATGCTGGTCTCCAAAAAAGAGCCAGTTCTTGCCCTTCGCTTCATTGGCAGAGCGTTCCTCGACAAATGCGCGGAAAGGTGCAATGCCGGTTCCTGGCCCGACCATAATGACATCGGTGTCGTTATTCTCAGGGAGTCGGAAATTGTTGTTACCATGGAAATAGATTCTGGCTTTGTCACCGATTGCGATTTCATCAGCAACGAAGGTGGAGCAGACTCCGACGCGGTCACGGCCATGACTGCTGTAGCGCACGGCAGCAATCGTGAGGTGAACCTCATCTTCATGGGCCTTCAAGCTGGAGGCAATAGAGTAGAGGCGGGCAGCGAGAGGTCTGAGAATGCTTGTGAAACTTTCGGGAGTCCACTCTTTGTGAGGATAGGCTTCGATCAGATCCACGAGCTGCCGTCCCCAGATCCAGTCTTTGAAAGCAGCCTTGTCAGCGATGGCCGTTTCGAGACTCTTGCTGGCGACGATGCCATTGTATTTCATCGCGATGGCCGCGCTTAAGGACGTAATATCGAAATTAGTCTCGAGAGCCTCGACGAGCGTTTGTTCTCCGAGTTTGGCGTTGGCCTGAAGCCCGGTTGCCAAGAGTATGGCATCGACGTCTTCCTTCCGGTTGACCGGATAGATGCCGAGAGCGTCTCCCGGTTGATAGGTTAGGCCGGACCCTTCCAGAGAGAGTTCGAGGTGGAGCGTTTCTTTGGCGGAGCCAGTACCGTTGAGAACGATCTTTTCGAGAACCTCCGCTTCGTAAGGGTTGGTCTTACTGTATTCGACGGTGGATGGAGCGACAGCGGCTGCGGAAGCCGGCACTGCAACCTCTGCAACTGCTGCAGAAGGTAAACCGTCGATCGCACCAGCCAGCCATTTATCGAAGTCAGCTTGAAAATCGACATCACAATCGACGCGTGCATAGGCGCGCTCTGCTCCAAGCGCTTCGAGCCGAGTGTCGAAATCTTTACCCATCTTACAAAAATGCTCATAACTGGTGTCACCGAGGCCACAGACGGAGAACTTGACACCATCGAGCGTCGGCATGCCTTCGCCCATGAATTCTTCATAGTAGTCAATAGCTGCATCGGGTGGATCGCCCTCGCCCCATGTGCTGATAACAACGAGAAGGTTTTCAGACTTTTTTAGGTCGGCAGCTTTGGCATCACCCATACTCACCACCTTCGATTTGAAACCGGCCCTATCAGCAGTCTTCTGAATCGTGCCGGAAAGCTTTTCAGCGTTACCTGATTCAGAACCATAAAGGACGGTAAGGGGGGGCTTGGCGCCGGCTGTTGCTTTGGGATCGACTGCACCACCGGCGGCAAACCCGATTCCGGAGTAGAAACCAGCGAGCCATTTAGCTTGGTCTGGGGTCAGTCCGGCAGCAAGATTTTGAGCTTGCAGCAGCTTATCAGGTGGCAACGGAGAATTGGAGGAACTCATTTAGAAACTCTGAAAAGATAAAATACCTATTCTGAAAACTTAGACAGCCAGTTCGGGCTCCACAAAATCTTTGTGAAAGTCCCGGCCATTCTCGGTGGCTTTGATGTAGCCGCTGCGGATGGTGAAGTCACCAAAGCGCTCGCCTTCTTCGCGATTCTTCGCGTAGTCAATGATGATCGGTTTGAGGATTGCCGCAGCATCCGTTCCTTTGACTGAAGGTGCGTAGAGTTTACTGAGTCGCTCGCCGTGGAAACCACCCCCAAGATAGAGGTTATATTTACCTGGCGCTCGACCGACGAAGCCAATCTCAGAAATATAGGGGCGTGCGCATCCGTTGGGGCAACCTGTCATGCGAATCGTGATGGCATCGTGACGAAGCCCGGCACTTTCGATGATTTCGTCAATTTCTGTGATGAGATCGGGAAGGTATCGCTGCGATTCGGCAAGAGCGAGACCACACGTCGGGAGCGACACGCATGCCATTGAGTTAAGGCGCAGAGCCGTGCGCTCATAGGAATCGATCATCTTGTGTTCCTCGAGCAGTTTCTCGATCTTCGGCTTCTTCTCTGGAGAAATGTTAGCGATAATCAAATTCTGATTCGCAGTTAGGCGGAAGTCGCCTTCGTGAATTTCTGCGATCTTGCGGAGGCCAGTCATGAGGGGATAGGCATCGGTGTCGTAGATACGACCGTTCTCAATAAACATGGTGTAGTGGAAATTGCCGTTATGATCTTCGACCCAACCGTAGCGGTCACCGTTATGGTCAAACGTGAATTCGCGAGGTTGGCCAAGTTTGAATCCACAGAGTTTCTCTACCTCTTCGCGGAAGGAGTCAATACCCATGCGTTCGACAGTGTATTTCAGTCGAGCATTGGTGCGGACGTCGCGGTTCCCGAAGTCACGCTGCACCCGGACGACAGATTCACCCACCAAGACAGCCTGTTCCGGGGTGCAAAAACCAAGTTGGTCAGCGAGGCGGGGGAACGTTTCTTCGTTACCGTGAGTCATACCCATACCGCCACCAACCGTAACGTTGTAACCGATAATCTTGTCGTCGCCTTCTAGAATCGCGATGTATCCCAAATCATGGGCGTAGATGTCGACGTCGTTGCTCGGGGGTACTGCGATGACCGTTTTGAATTTTCGTGGCAGGTAGAGTTTTCCGTAGATAGGTTCCTCTTCGTCTGCGACGTCGTCGATTTTCGGGGGATCATAAGTAACCTTCACTTTTTCGCCGGAGCCGTCATCAATCCAAATGTCGTGATAGGCGCTCGTGCGCGGACTTAGGTGATCCGAAATCTCAGTCGCAAGTCGGAGCACTTCCCCGTGAACTTTGGTTTGGTTCGGATTCGGGTTGCACATGACGTTGCGGTTCACGTCGCCACAGGCAGCGAGTGTGTCGAAAAGGGCCTCGTTGATCTCGGCAATCGACTTCTTGAGGTTGCTTTTGATGACTCCGTGGAACTGGTAAGCCTGACGTGTTGTCAGCTTGATCGCCCCGTTGGCGTGCTCTTGGGCTATCCGATCCATGTCGAGCCACTGCTGTGGCGTCGAAACGCCGCCAGGAACCCGAACTCGGATCATGAAAGAGTAGGTGGGTTCCAGTTTTTTCTTGCGGCGTTCCTTGCGGATATCGCGATCATCTTGTTGGTAGATGCCGTGAAACTTAGTGAGCTGCTGGTCGTCAGCCGACAAGGAGCCGGTTGAAGAATCCGCAAGGCCCTCCATGATCGTGCCTCGCAGATAATCACTGGCGATTTTGATGCCTTCGTTCGCTGTTTTTCCCACTTTCATGAGTATCTTTGCAATTGGGAATGGGTAAAGATTTTAAAGTTACGTCACTTACTAATGTATTGGCAGAACCCTTTCGCAAGGGATTTTTGGAAAAAGTTTTAAAGTTGCGTCATTTACTAAGGTATTGTAAGACCCAAGGCTGTAACGAATTTCCAGATGCGTCTCCCGTTAAAGACAGAATATGCCTGCCAAATTCTTGCGCAACTGGCGTCAACCTATGCCGAGGAGGGTGTTCGGCAAGTCGAGGATCTGGCTGTTGCCGAAAATCTCTCTCCTAACTACTCGGTGCAGATTTTGACGGTCTTGAGGCAGGCTGGGTTAGTCATCAGCCGAAGGGGTAAAAACGGAGGTTACTTGCTCGCCAAGCACCCCGATGAGATTACCCTCGCTGACATTGCCCTCGCGATGGAAGGGGGTTCCATTATTGAAAGCAGCCCTGGAAACGAAGGGATGTCGGCTGGAAACGTTCACGCCGCATGGGTGCGAGTGAACGAAGCGCTGCTCGAGAATTGTCGTGAAATTAAACTGTCCGAGCTCGTTGCTGGAAGCGAGGATGACTCGGACTGGATGATCTAGAAATCAATTTCTCGGCGTGTAGTCAAAAACGAACACTTTATCTAGATGAGGCTTCAGCAAACCTACGAATGCCTTGTGATCGGGGTGGGGAACATAGGACTCTAATGCGGCTTTGTTTGTGAACGTGAGAAAGAAGCAGTGGGTGAATTCATCGTTTAAACCTTCAACGCTTTCAGAAAAACCCCATTCGATGGCTTTGATCCCCTCGATCTTATTTTTGAGGAGGAGAAACTCGTCGATGATCCCCTGAATGTCATTATCAGTGGCGGTATCCTTGAATTTAAAAAATACCGCATGGCGAAACTTTGACTCATTATGATGGTCAGCTTGCGCTGATGAGGCATTCAGAGCGATTGCAAAAAACAACGCGAGGAAATGAAAGAATTTCATGCGGAAACTCTTTGCGAAACGATCTGATCTGTCGAACATAAACTCCACTTTCTAAAAATGAGTCATTGGGATACTTACCAGAAATCTATCATCCGATATCCAGAGATCGGATTCACGATCGACATCAGTCGTATGGACGCTCCGTCTGACTGGTCTTCTGAAATGGAGGAGAGGATCGCCCGCGGTTTTAAAGACCGGGCGTCTATTGAGGCTGGGGAAATCATGAATCCTGATGAGGGTCGTGCGGTAGGGCACTATTGGCTTCGCAATCCTGATCTGGCTCCCGCCGAAGAAGGGCAGTGGATCAAGGATGTCCTTATTGCGGTTCAGGATTTTGCTAAGCAGATTCTCGACGGTGATATCAAGGCGCCGAATGACCGTATTTTTCGCCATGTTCTGCTCGTCGGAATCGGTGGGTCCGCACTTGGACCCCAGTTAGTGGGAAAGGCGCTTCTGCCCGCTGATGCGGTGGTTGATATTCACTATCTCGATAACACGGACCCCGGTGGTATGGAGCACGTCTTTGCGAAACTTGGCCAAGAACTTGCCGAGACTCTCGTTATCGTGATTTCTAAATCCGGCGGCACCGCCGAGACCCGGAATGGTATGCTTGAAACCGAAAAAGCTTACACCGCTCGTGGTCTCCACTTTCCAAAGTATGCCGTCGCCGTAACTGGAAAAGGCAGTAAGCTTGATCAGCACGCGGAGTCTCAAGGCTGGATTACTCGTCTGCCGATGTCGGACTGGATTGGCGGTCGAACGTCTGTTATGAGCGCAGTGGGGCTCCTCCCGGCAGCCCTCCTGGGACTCAATATTGATCAATTTCTCGCCGGAGCAGCTGCGATGGATAAGAAGACTCGTGTCGATAACGTGGCCACTAATGCAGCAATGACACTCGCCTTGATGTGGTATCATGCTGGTGACGGGGTCGGCAAAAGGGACATGGTGATTTTACCCTATTGCGATCGACTTGATCTGATGAGCAAGTATCTTCAACAGCTGGTGATGGAGTCCCTCGGGAAAGAATATGACCTCGATGGCAAGAGGGTTAACCAGGGGATTGCGGTTTATGGTAATAAGGGATCTACCGACCAGCATGCCTATGTGCAGCAGCTTCGTGATGGCCTCTTGAATTTTTTTGCCACCTTCATCGAAGTTCGTTCGACCCGGTTTGGTGAATCTATGCAAGTGGATGGGATGGGTTCTACAACGGGTGATTATCTTCAGGGTTTCCTGAGAGGGACCCGGAAAGCCCTTTATGAAAGTGGACGTCAGTCGATTACGATCACGCTGGATTCGCTGAACGCGTTCTCGCTGGGTGGATTGATTGCCCTTTATGAAAGGGCTGTCTCTTTCTACGCGAGCCTCGTTAATATAAATGCCTATCATCAACCGGGCGTTGAGGCTGGTAAGAAGGCAGCCGTTGATTTTCTTGATCTACTGGCACGGGTGAAGAGTCATCTAAGCGAAACTGGCTCAGCTGGCTTCACCGCCACCGATATGGCCTCCACCTTGGGTGAAGGAGATGTTGAGTCGGTTTATCACTGCCTTAACCACCTTGCGGCAGCGGGATTTTGCGAACGTATTGACGGGGAAAGCCCTGCGTCGGACAACTTTGCTTGCTAAGAATCCTGTTCGCCAACCGGTCGCACCGGCACGCCATGTTGATGAAGATATTCCTTCACATCACCTACAGTAAAGTCGCCGAAGTGAAAGATGCTTGCCGCGAGCACGGCATCGGCTTTGCCACGATCTAATACCTCAGCCATGTGGTGGATGTTACCAGCCCCTCCGCTGGCAATCACCGGAATACGCACAGAGTCACTGATCGCAGCAGTGAGTTCAAGATCATAGCCCGCCTTAGTGCCGTCGGCGTCCATTGAAGTCAGGAGGATTTCGCCAGCGCCCCGGTTGAACACTTCCTCCGCCCATTCGATTGCGTCTCGACTTGTCGGATTGCGGCCTCCGTGAGTAAAGACTTCCCATCCATCAGCGGGGTCGGTGGTGCGACGCTTGGCATCGATCGCAACGACAATGCATTGAGCACCAAAAGCCTTGGATCCGGCCGATACAAGATCAGGATCGTTCACTGCCGCCGTGTTAACACCTACCTTATCGGCTCCGGCCATGAGCATTTCCCGCATATCTCCGACTTTGCGAATTCCACCACCGACTGTGACTGGCATGAAACAGCGCTCGGCTGTTTTACGGACGACGTCGACCATCGTCTTACGCTCATCGGACGATGCCGTTATGTCGAGAAAGACGAGTTCATCGGCGCCTTGGCGGTTGTATTCGACCGCACAATCAACGGGATCACCAGCGTCTCGAAGATTTACAAAATTTGTGCCTTTCACGACGCGACCGTCGGTTACGTCGAGACAGGGGATGATTCGCTTGGTCAGCATGGCGCCACCATAGCAGGTGCACTGTAGCTTTCTAGCGGCTTGAGAGGGTGGGTGGGAAAAAAATTTAAATATTCTCTATAAAAGTTCTGGTAATTAGGAACTATTAATGGTTAATTTTTCTTAGATAATTATCACAAAATCCATGGAAGCTGTTTCCCACGCCTCATCCACCGAGTCTGAGCTATTTTTTGATGACTCTTTTACCGTCATTCCCCGGAACTGCGACACTGCCGTGGTTTACTGGAATTTGACGAGCGAACGCCAGCCGATGCATTGCAAATCCCGCCTCTGTCTCCAGATCAATGGGTTAGAAACGGACGCTGAGGAAATGATTATTCTGCATCGTGAGTCAGGACACTTCATCGTTCCTCTCATGGCTGACGACCGAGAGTATACAATCGCGCTTGGCTGGTCTGACGCGAACGGCTTCCGTTCGATCTTCAAGCAATCAGTTAAGCTACCCAATTTTCCGAAATCTTCGCTGGGTGCTATGAGCAGTTCACTGAGTTTTCGTGGCGCTCATTTCTGGCCTAAAGGTTATGGGACTTCAGTTAACTGATCATTCCCGCCCTTAACCTTTGCCTAACATTGTGGCTCAGACCGACCAGAAGAACGCTGACGTCGAAGCGTTTCTGGAATATCTGTCTGTAGAAAAAAATTGCTCGCATCGAACGCTGAGCAATTACGAGCATGCTATCAATGCGTTTCGTATCTCGGTTCCAATTTTCTCTGGATGGCATAAACTCGACGCCGATGATTTCCGTGATTATCTTTATGTTTGCATGAAGAGCGGTCGGTCGCGATCGACCATCCGCCTCCATTTTTCAGCGCTGCGAAGTTTCTACAAGTTTCTGACACGCCGACAGGGTTTGTCTATGAATCCGCTTCTCGATGTTGAGTTACCTAAGGCAGAGAAGAAGTTGCCCATCGTTCTCAATCAGGTTCAGGTTAATGAGTTGCTGGAGATGCCCTTGAAAATCGAGCAGCCGAAACAGGCAGCCCCGTGGACCGCGCATCGCGACGTTGCTATCCTCGAGTTGTTCTACAGTTCAGGGATACGCTTGGCTGAGTTGACGGGCCTGAATGTTGAAGACTTTGACCTGCACAACGAATGTGTTCGTGTTTTCGGTAAGGGGAATAAGGAGCGAGTTTGTCCTGTCGGCACTCCAGCAGCCGAAGCACTGCATACCTATCGCAATGAAGCGAGGGTCATGAACGGAGCGCTATTTATCAGCAAGCTGCGCAAGCGTATGACAAGCCGGGCCATTTCTGACATCTTCAAGAAGTATCACGCTCTGTCTAATATCCCCGTGAGTATCAGCCCTCACAAGTTAAGGCATAGTTTTGCGACGCACCTCCTTGATCACGGAGCCGATTTGCGCAGCGTTCAGACCCTGCTAGGGCATGCGAGTCTCTCTACGACTCAAATTTATACACATGTATCGATTGAACGCATGAAACAGGTTTACAATAAGGCCCACCCTAGAGCTTGATTTATCGTGGCGGTCCGCCAACAAATTGGTTATCTATTTGGGGTGATCTTTGCCCAACGGCTGAAACGTGCGAAGTCAGGCAATAAGGTTTTAGTGAGATGTGTTAGGTTGTGCGCTTTTTGAGACCCGTAAAATGCAGCTAGTGTCGGTGATTAGGAGGCCATGGCTTATGAATCGTTAAGCGACTTAAGGAAAGCTGCAGCGGAGACGACTGCTAGGCAACGAGTTCTCTGAGACAAAGTCAGTGACGATCAACGCTGTTTATTCCTTTACTTTTGAGCCTGGCACGAACTTTAAGGCCGCTGAGTTGATACAATAGCGGAGTCCAGTAGGCGCCGGTCCATCTGGAAAGACATGTCCCAAGTGAGCCTCTCCGGTCCTAGACCTAACCTCGACTCGGCGCATCCCATGAGTAATGTCTTCGACTTCCACAATTTCGTTCGGATCGATTGGTTGAAAGAAGCTGGGCCAGCCCGTCCCGCTATCGAATTTGGCTTCCGAGGAAAAAAGGGGCTTGCCGGAAATTATGTCTACGTAAATGCCGGTTTCTTTATGGTCCCAGTATTCGTTGTCGAAGGGTGGTTCGGTGCCGCACTGACAGGTAACGTGGTATTGCGTTTCGGAAAGGCGTGCTCGGAGTTTTTCGTCGGATTCAGGCGTCATCAGATACGAATCTATAGATTACGTTTAGCAAAAGCTCGGCGTTAAGATAAAAGCCTTAGGCTCCCTCACTTTTGATATTTTTTCGCCCAAAATTTTCATCGTTTAGCTAGCTTTCTACGACATTGGACATTCTCGCTGGGTTTTGGGGTAATCATCGGGGTGCTGTGTCCGGAAGTAGAGCCGTAAAAACGATCGAAGACGGTGGTTGGCTGAAATGCCACACTGCTGTATAGTCCGCGTTACAACATGATGGCCCTTGAGGAAATTGGAGACAAACAGCCGGTGAACCACACTCCGACCATTGCACTGACGGTTGCTGCAGTGCTTTTACTGATCGTGGGAGCGCTAAGCTATCGGGACTACGTGCGCAATAGCCTTGAGAAGGAGTATGCCGAAAAGGAGGCCGTAATGATGGCTCGTCATGGCTATGGCGCCCAACCTCAGCAGCAGGGCACTGTGCCGCTGCAAAATAACTTTCAGCAGATGCAGCCGAATCAGCAGATGCCGGTCCAGTCGGTTCCTCAGAATCAGGTAAACCCAAACCTGAACAATGCGATACTCGCTCGACAGGCCGCCGACATGGGTATTGAAAATTCATTTCCCCAGCCGGCAGATCCCGAAATTTCGAGGTTCCAGGACTCACTAGAGCAGGCCCGCGAGCAAGCACAGCGCACTGAGAAACAATACAGTGAACTGGTCAGTGAGGCCGATGCGCGAGCCAGCGAAGCGGCAGTCACCTCTGAACTTCCAGAATTTCTCCGTGAAGCGACAGCTAATCCTCCGGGTGGTAACCCTTCGGAGCAGGCAGGTATGGAGGTTATGCGCAATAAGATCCGGTCGGCTCCTTTGCTGGCTCAGGTGACCGGCTATGACCGAGATTGGGGGATTGTGACCTTCAACGCCGGCGCCAGTCAGGGGGTTAAACAGGATCAACGTTTCGCGGTTCGGCGTGGTGATATCATCTTGGGATGGGTGAAGGTGGACGAGGTTCAAGAAAATTCATCAGTTGCCATTCTCGTGACGAAAAATCGCAACATCGACATGGCCGAAAAGCCCGCAGCAGGGGATGACCTGATCGATTTTGAACTATTCTGATTTGTGCCTGCCTTGAGACTTCGAGAAAAAGTCATTGTTGTCACGGGTTCTACGACGGGAATCGGAAAAGCTATTGCGAAGCGTTGTCTCGAAGAAGGTGCGTCGGTTATCATCCACGGTATCGAACGGGATTTGGCGGAAAAGGTTTCGACGGATCTTGATCCGGAGCGCGAGCGCACTGAGATTTCTACTGCTGATCTCGCTGACCCTGACGCGCCTCGCGTAATTCGAGAGATTACTCTGGGGCGTTTTGGTAAAATTGACGGACTGGTAAACAATGCTGCTTGTGTGGGTTCCGGGAATGTTATCTCGACCAGTCGCGAAGACTTCGATCGCTTTCTTGAGGTCAACACAAAGGCGCCTTTTTTTATGATCCAGGAATTACTCGATGACTTGCGGGTGACAAAAGGGTCAGTGGTCAACATTGGTTCGGTCAATGCTTACTGTGGTGAACCGGATTTGTTGCCCTATTCCATTTCAAAGGGTGCACTGATGACGCTGACGAGAAACCTTGGTGATGTTTTACATCGACAGTATTCTGTTAGGGTCAATCAAGTAAATCCGGGTTGGATCCTGACCGAAAACGAGCAGATTCGGAAACGAGAACAGGGACTGCCCGAGGACTGGCCGAAGCGATTGAGCGACCAATTTGCTCCCAGTGGTCGAATTTTTGATCCCGCGGAGATTGCTGCAGTGGTCATCTACTTGCTAGCTGCCGAATCGGGACCGGTCAGTGGATCGATCTTCGATATTGAGCAGCATCCTATGATTGGAAGGAATCCTCCGAAAGAGATCGAGAATTAGCGAAGGTTAAGGCTCAGCTTTGACTGGCTCTCCCGTCAGCAATTGGAGCAGGGTGCGTTTTAGATCCATGGCTTCGTAGGGTTTTTGGAGGAAAGCGATCTGGTTTTCTGCGCCCAGCCCATGATTTTCGGGGCGCTCATTGTAGCCGCTCGTCAGAAGAATGCCGAGATCCGGGTGAGTGGAATGAAGCTTCTTCGCTAGGTCCCAACCTGAAACCCCTCCGGGCATCACGACGTCAGTGACAACTAATGATATTTTTTCCGAAATCTTCGGCCAAAGATTGAGAGCGTCACGGCCAGAGGAAGTTTCGATAACGTCGCAGCCCAGCATTTCAAGGAGTTTGCGGACGAGCTTGCGCACACCATCTTCGTCTTCGACCAGTAGGATAGTAGTATTCTTGAGGCTGTCTTTGAACTTATGTTCCTTCTTTTCTTTTTCCGGTAAAGGCTGGAGACCGAGCATCATGGGTAGAAGAATTTCGAAATTGGTCCCTTCACCTACTTGACTCGAAACGCCGATGTGACCGCCGTGCTCTCGAATGATTGCGGCGACGTTGGCGAGTCCAAGTCCGGTGCCTTTACCTTCTTCTTTTGTGGTGAAAAAGGGATCAAATATCTTGGGAAGCTTGTCGGTTGGAATGCCCGAACCGTTATCCTTAATTGAAAGGCACGCATAGTTTCCAGGAGCGATTTCACCCTTCCCGGCGCTCAGTGAGTGAACTGATGTCGATAGGGTAATCCTGCCCCCGTTGGGCATTGCATGACGGGCGTTCACAATGAGGTTCATCATGACCTGTCCGAGCATGGAGCGATCTGCCTCAATCTGGTTAAGTCCGTGACCGAGCTGGATTTCAAAATCAATGGTTTCTTCGACCACCCGTCGCATCATTTTTACGAATTCCCTTACGACTTGGTTGAGGTCACAGCGTTCAAGATTAACTGGTTCTTGGCGGCTAAAGAGAAGAAGCTGTTTGGACAGCTCAACCGCCTGAAGTGATGCGCTGTGGATGAGGCCGAGTGACTCCGTCGCTTTTTCGTCGCCAACTTTTTCGACGACCATTTCGAGAAGGGAAGTGTGTCCCTGAATAACCGTGAGGAGATTGTTGAAGTCGTGGGCGATCCCAGTTGCGAGTCGACCCACACTGGTGAGTTTCTGCGAGTGACGTAGCATGCTCTCAATTTCTTTACGAGAAGCCACTTCACGATCGAAATCGATTTGCGTTGAAACAAGGGAAGCGACAAGGCTAACGCTAGAATTGAATGACGAGTCTTCGCTCATACCTTCGTCATCAAAGCCCACAACAAGAGCAGCAATGGGCTTACCGTTTCGATCGAGGAGGAGTTGGCCGTGCAGATAGCGAAAGGCGAGGAAGGATGGGTCCATCGTCTCATCGAAACGCTTTTTTTTCGTCAAGGCTGTGGTGAGAATTTCGTTGGCGAGAAGGAAGTCGGGAATTTTACGGCCGGGGTAAGCAACGCTGCATTCCTCTGAGTATGATTGAGCGATGAAGCGGTTCGGGCTTTCTTCAGCCGTGATTTCGAGAATAAGAAAAGCTTCGGCACCAAGGACTTCTCGAACCTGTTTTACGAAGGAGTTCCACCCGGTGCGATTGACCCAAGTATCAACGATTTCAGACAATTTTTCGGCATCATCAAACGCTTCCGTTCCAATCGTGGCGCGGGACAAGCACTCATTGTCCATTTCCTCCGAAGAAAGCACGGTAACACCGACCCTGGCGGGGATGGCGGAACGCTCGTTACGGGACTTGGATAGATTACTCAAAAGGATTGAAAAATCTGATTATTATTATAATTATAACAAATATCAACCAAAACGCAATGCCTCAGAGATAATTTTCTCTAATCAGCTGAAAATAAGCTAATTAAGCCGATTCTGTGATCGCCTCAGGGCATAAAAAACTAGGGATGACGTCCCGGCTTCCCCTTTTATCTGAGAAGATTTGCTTAGATATGGACTGGTTTAGACTAGTTTCCGAGTCCGGGAATGCCCTGAAGGTTCAGCCCTGGAGGTAATCCTTGTCCAATCCCTGGGGCAGGTTGGGGCGCGGGGTCTTCGGAAACCATAAGGTCAGCACGGGGCTTTGAGATATTATCGACTAAGTAGCTACGGACGATGTAGGTATCACTTTCCAAATTCTTCTCATTGGCTAACTTGGTTTTCAGCTCATTAAGATTGTCCTGAAACTCTTTATCAAGGCGACTCTTGTCCTCCTCGGTCTCGTCTTCACCAACTTTCCTCTTCTCCTCGAGTTTTGCCGAAACTTTAATTGAAATCGGCAACTGGTTGAGATCGTTTTTCTCCCCCGTCTTAATGACATAACTAAATCCGTCGAAAGTGTTTATCTTGAAGGTCGCTTTCACAACCTTGTTCTCATCGGAATCAGCTTCGGCTTTCAAAAGAACATCTTCCATCGCGGGATTGGCGAAGGCCCCCTTCATGCTCGTAACTTTTGCCTGGTCGAGTTCCTCGTCTTCTTTGGCACCGACGAGGGTGAGATCGCCGTCAGGCTCATTTCGAGCCAGCTTCCAGTCGTTGGCTTTATCTCCAGTCATGAGCTCAATCGACTTAATTCGTGTGACTTTGAAGAAGTTCTTGTCGATCCAATCGGGTGCGTCAGTGGTCGCTTCATTGAAGGTTTGACCTACTAGGTATACGGCATTGTTGTCGCCCGTCTTGACGTAGCGACCAGCATCAGTCATGGCCATGCCTCCACCCATCGGGTTAGGACGGTTATCCGAGCGCTCGTATACTTTTCCAAGCCAGAGTGAAGCAAGGCTTTCTCCCGCTCCATTGCTGAATGTCAGAATCGTTGCGGCTTCCTCTTCGTCATCCGCTTCGGAAGGTTTGATCAAGCTTAGTCGTCCGAACTGCGCTCTTCCAATAGTGATCGGCTGAACGACTTCGAGCGCCCAAATGTCACGAAGGAGTTTGATTATAGGTTCTGCGTCGGCCGGGTAACCGTCGCGCTCGGCAACTTCCCAAGCGGCATCGCCCTTTGAGAGGGTCAGTGAAGCGCCCTTGCCAACGATCTCGACCTTGGCAACGTCATTGAGCGGGAACTGCTCGAAGATTTTTTTCTTGTTAGTTGAGGAGCTGACTTCGGAAACGCCACCGGAATTCGTGTAATTTAGAATCGCAGCAATGCCGCCAATAATAGCTAGAGTGATGACCAGCCGGATAAGTGTCTTGGTTCCCATAATGCTAGAGCAGTAGTGGATTTTTAGAGTGAAAGGTTTAGTTAGCGAGCCGCTACTTTGGAACGGCGGTAGATAGCCAGTCCGATTCCGAATATTACAATCAGGACAGGCATTAGAAGGGTGTTTCCAAACTTGTAGGTGGCGAGTTTGCGACGGAATTCCCGAGTGACTTCCTTCTGAAGATCTCGTTCTTTTTTGCGGAATTCGGCTTCCTGTTCCTGCAGGGTTTTCATCTCTATCTGAACTTCAGGTGAGAGAAGTGCCTCGTCGATGTTGTCCGGGGTCTGGGCTAATATTACTCCGAGCCTTGAGGCCACCTCCTCGCGTTGAGCGCCAAAGTTGGCGAGAGCATCGGCATATTTCTGCTCAGCTTCGCGGTACCACTCGCTCTGCCGGGTAAAGGGGCGACGAATAGAAGAACGGCTTCGAACGTTAATTAGGTCAGGATCACCGGATAGCTGTTCAACCGCGTTCTGAACGAGAGTCAGATTTTCGTTAAGCAGTTCGGGTATAACAACCCCAAGGCCGGGAATCTGATTGCGACGCACTACGTTGGCATCATAGATGAAGTCGGTGTCGGCGATAAGAACAACTCGGCCGGGAGCGATCGATTCCGTGAGGGACACTTTTTCGGGTTCATTTGACTCCTTTTCACTTTCCTCTTCGTTTTCTTGCTCCTTCAGGGCAGCTGGATCGCCTTCTGGGAAGGCGCTGCTGAAGGTTCCACTCAGTCGGGTGACAAGAGCGCGCGGTTCGCCAAAGGCTTCAAAATTTTCGCGGATGCGATCGGCGCCGCCCTCTTGGGTGGGATCAGCATCGAAGGAGCCGACGAGTTGATTGTTTGGCGACGAGAGAATCAGATTATCGACTTGGATGCCTTCAGGCGCGTCCACCACGAAAGCTCCCGGGGTGAGCATGTTGAGGTTGTTCAGCATTCGCGTCATTGGGTCGTTCAGGCCGGGATCATCGCCGCTGCCGAGAGCGCTGCGATCCAGAGTCAGGAAGGTGGGTGAGAAGTTCCCCCGACGAATAATCTCGGACCCAAAGTCGAGGTCAGCGAGAACTCGCGTTGAATCAAAACCGACGCCCCAAGCACGAAAGAGTTCCGAAAGGTTGGAAGTCGGGTTCGGTCCCCCTTGTGGTGGCATCCCAGGCATTTGGGGCTGGCCCTGGGCGAGCGCGCGGGCGTAAAAGAAATTCGGATCGACAAAGGCAAGTAAGTTGCCGCCGTTCAGCAGATACTGATCGATCGCATACTGACCTTCAACGCTGATATCGTGAGGGTGAAGCACGATCAAAGTAGTGACGTCAGAAGGGATTTCTTTTGCGCTGACAGGAAAGAACTCAACTTCATAGTCTTGGCTGAGTTGCTCATAGAACATCCATGCGGTCTGCGGTGGTGCTTGGAAATTTCCAGAAAAACCTCCAGAGACCGACAGGCTCGTCATGACTCCGATCTTCTTGTCTTTGCCGCCATGCACATTGGAGATGGCTCGGACGAGATCGTATTCAAGCGTGGTCTCAGGACGCGCCGGAATGAAAGGAATCGTTTCCTTGGAATCGAGGCATTCGATAGCAATTCCGAAGAAAACTTCGTAGTTGGTCTCTCCAGAAAGACCCGGCTGGAGTCCATCAAGGACGGCAGCATCTTCCGCGTCTGTGTTGGGCTCTGGGTTGAGTTTTTCAACCTTCAGCATGCGAACTTTCTGAGTTTCGAACTCGCCGTTCTCGTTTACCAACTCCAACTCGCGCTTTGAAGCTGCGTGACTAAGTTCGCGAAGGAGGTCTTCAACGCGGCGCGCACGAGCCCGTTCGCTTGGTCCCATGACCTTATTGTCGTCGGTCACGTAGTAGCGAATCGTTACCGGAGTCTCAAGTTGCCGAAGAATGTTCTTGGTTCCTTCGGAAAGGGTATAGGTCTTGTATTCGGTAAGGTCGAAGCGCCAGCCGAAGGCTCCAAATAGAATGTTGGTCAGGATTGCAATGGCAAACACCACAATTAGCGCGGTGAGTGCGATTGTTTTGCGGCTCTTCTGGGTCGAAGTGGAGGGGGAATCACTCATGATAGTTGATCGTCAGTGAGATTAAAGAGGGTGAGAATCAGGCTCGCTTGAGGCGAATCACGACCGAAGTCGCAAAGAGACAAAACGCGATGAAAGTGACGAAAAAGGCAAGGTCTCGCACGCCAAGGACGCCCTTGGCCAGTTCGGTGAAGTGGGGCATCACCCCAAGCATATTGGCAAGCTTGATGAAAGGCCAGAGCACAAGCCACCCGCCCTTCATATTGGTAAGAAATTCACTAATTTGGGGCAGACCACTGAGCCAAAGCATCATGCAAAGCGCGACCGAAACGAGCAGCGCCACCAGCTGGCTGCGAGTCATAGCCGAGACGACGCATGTCACGGCAAGGAAGCAGAGAGCAACGAGGTAGCTGGAGACAAACCCGGCCATAATTACTCCGTTATCAGGATCGCCAAGGTAGTTAATCGTCCAAACGATGGGGAATGAGAGAACTAGCATCCCAAACAGCACAACAGCTGCGGCGAGGAACTTTCCAAGGATAGCGTGCCAGGGAGCCAGCGGCATCGTCAAGAGTAGCTCCATCGTGCCCAGACGTTGTTCTTCCGACCAGAGCCGCATCCCGACCGCCGGTGCGATGAGAACTAAATACCATGGCAGGTATTGGAAGTAGGGCATGAATAAATCAGCTTCACCAGCTTCAAGAACTCCAGTAAAGAAGAATGAAAGGGCGTTTGAAATACCAAGAAAGACCACAAACAGGACGTAAGCGATTGGCGAGGTGAAATAGCTGGTCAGCTCTCGTTTAAAGATCGTGCGCACTTCGCGAGGAAGAACGAATTTGACGATCGCAATAAAGACGGCCGCGATTATGACCGTGGGGAGTGCGAAGTCAGACAACAAAGTGATAAAAGCATCCATGATGTTTTAAGGAATTGATTGAAAAAGGTTTCGATCAGTCTTCAGAATCTGTTTTTGTGATTTCACGAAAAAGTTCATCGAGGCGCCCCTCTTCGACGTGAAGTTCTTCGACAGAGAGATTCTTATCCTGGCATACGCCGGACACCTGCCTACCAAGTTGGCCACTGTTGCCCTTGGCCGGCAGGATACGCGCTTCAATACCGTCGTCCTTAGAAGTGATGACCTGAACTTCACGAGCCGCAGGAAGTTTCTCGAGTTCGGCCTGAATGCCAGAACCGGCCAGGCCATTCGCTTTGAGCCGAACGGAGCCGGCATTGGCTGACCTGGCTTTCAATTCGTCGGGCGTCCCGTCAGCAATTACTTGTCCGCGGTCAATGATGATTGCCCGGGTGCACGCTGCTTCGACCTCTTCAAGAATGTGGGTCGAGAAGAGGATGGCCTTTTCCTTGCCCATGCGACTGATGAGTTGGCGCACCTCGTGCTTTTGATTGGGATCAAGACCATCGGTTGGCTCATCCAGAATGAGCACTTCAGGGTCGTGGATGATAGACTGTGCGAAGCAGGTCCGGTGGCGATAGCCCTTGGAGAGAGTGTCAACGCTTTGGTGCCTCACCGGTTCGAGGAATGTCGTTTTGATGGCCTTGTCGACAGCGGTGTCGAGATCGGCAGTCGGGATGCCTCGCATTTCACCTGCAAACCGGAGAAATCCTTCCACCGTCATGTCCGAATAGAGCGGGGCAGCCTCTGGGAGATACCCAATCTTCGCCTTAGCATCGATCTCGTTCCTTTCGATATTGGCCCCGTCGATAGACACTGTGCCCTGCGTGGGGGGGAAGTATCCCGTGACCATCCGCAGGGTGGTCGATTTACCGGCTCCGTTGGGTCCGAGAAATCCTAGAACTTCCCCCTTCTTGACCGTGAAGGACACACCGTCCACGGCGACCTTGTTTCCGAAATGCTTGTGCAGACCTGTGACTTCAACCATCGCTGATAACAATTAATGTTTTTGTTTAAAGCGGAGTGCTTCCGCATATTGGTTTGAAAATTCCGAATTTTTGCGTGTCCGATTTTACTCTGGATCCGGTGGGGGGTATTGTATTCCCTCGCAGAAGGCCAGTTCGCAAGAGAAAAATTCACTTCGCGAATCCCGTATTCGAGACTCCTACCACCCTTTTAGCCATGAAATTGATCAGTTGGAATGTGAATGGCATCCGAGCCGTCCTGAAAAAGAATTTCCTCGAGTTCCTCGATGAACATCAACCCGACGTTCTCCTGCTTCAGGAGGTGAAGGCAGAACGTGATCAGGTCGAGGAGGATTTTGAAGCCGCGGGCTGGAACGTTTTCTGGAATCCGGCGGTGAAGAAAGGCTACTCGGGTGTCGCAGCGCTGAGTCGGACTCCGGTGATATCGTCCACGAACGGCATAGGGATCGAGGAACACGATCAGGAGGGGCGGGTGATCACGCTCGAATATGATACTTTTTACGTAGTGGGAGTCTACACACCTAATGCTCAAAACGAGCTCAGGAGGTTGGATTACCGGGTGAGTTGGAATGCGGCCTTTCTTAGCTATGTGAAAGGTCTCGAGAGAAGGAAGCCGGTCATCTTTGCCGGCGATCTTAACGTTTCACACACCGAGATCGATCTGGCGCGTCCCAAGCAGAACCGGAAAAATGCCGGGTTTTCGGATGAGGAGCGGGCCGGTTTTGACGATATTCTTGCCGCCGGTTTTGTTGATGCTTTTCGCTATTTTTATCCTGATGAGCCTGGGCATTACTCCTGGTGGAGTTACCGTGGCGGCGCACGCGCTAAGAACGTGGGGTGGCGACTGGACTACTTCTGCGTCACCAAGAGCCTGATGAATCGGGTGAAGTCTGCCAAGATTCTCAGTGATGTGATGGGTTCGGATCACTGCCCCGTGGAAGTGGTGATTGAGATTGGCTAGGATTGAGCCTTAAGCCACTCGCAAAACTTCTCGAGAGCTCTACCTCGGTGACTCATAGTGTTCTTTATTTCCTCTGCTAAAACGCCGAAGGAATCCTCATAACCTTCGGGGACGAAAAGAGGATCGTAGCCGAAGCCACCTTCGCCAGTCATACATTCTGCGATGCGTCCTTCCACAACTCCTTCGAATACGGCAAGAAGCTGTCCTCCTTTGGCTACGGTGATGACGCAGCGAAAACGGGCAGTGCGAGATTTTCCTGCGTGCTCCGGTCTCGCGAGTTCCGTCATTAACTTGTTGCGATTGCTGGCATCGGTCGCGCTGTCGCCGGAGTAGCGGGCGGAGTGAATGCCGGGAGCTCCATCGAGCGCGTCTACTTCGAGTCCCGAATCATCGGCGATGACAAAGGCATCAGGTAACGAGTTACTTGCGGCCAGAGCCTTAATCGCAGAATTCTCGGCAAAGGATGACCCGTCCTCTACCGGTTCTTTCGCGCCAGAAAGTGCTGTCAGGTCAGAGATCTCATCGAAGTGGTTGGCCAATATGACTCTGAATTCTGCAGTCTTGTGGGAATTGTGGGTAGCAACAAACAGCTCGCGCATGAGAGAGCTTTGGTCGGGGAGTGGCAAGTTTCAAGAGGAGAAGCGATCGGGCTGTGTTTCGTTTGCCGAAGCTCTCTTAAGCTCCAACGCTTTGATCCTTAAAATATAGAGGTTGCTGGAATCGCGGTTCGACAATTTAGAGTGGTTCGGTATCATTCGCTAAGGTCGACCTGATGGGATTAACTGCTTATGGCTTGGTTCGGTGGTAAACTGGGAGGATCCAGAGCAGTGCCGTCGCATGACTGAGTTTCCTATGATGAAGAGTTTTTTTGCGTCTGCAGTTCTATTAATTTTCGCCGCTGCCAGTTCTCATCCGCTGTCGGCTCAGCCTAACATCCTGCTCATTCTCTCTGATGATCATAGCGTACCTCATCTTGGGTCCTATGGAGATCTTAATTGTCGGACTCTAGGGCTTACGCCAAATCTGGATGCTTTAGCGGAACAGGGGATGCGCTTTGATCGGGCGTATACTTCGGCTCCACAGTGTGCTCCCTCGCGGACATCGATTTTTGCAGGGCGTTCTCCTGTGGGGATTTCGGCAACCCGTTTTGCCCAGCCGGCCCGAACGGATGTCACGATGTTTACTGATCTGCTGAGAGGCGTGGGCTATTGGGTTGGGCTTGAGGGTCGGCATCAACATTTGGATGGCAAGAGCAAGGATCTGCCGCACGTGACGGAGGTGCTTGTTAACTTGGGGATGAGGGGAGAAGAGTTTGAGTCACGCTTCGATTATTTCGTCCGCGGCGCAAAGACCAAGGGAGAAGCGCTCAACGGGGTAGGTGAGGTTGTAGGCTTGGCCTTGGATTCAGTCCCTCAAAAGCAGCCATGGTTCCTCTATTTTGGTTTCAATCAGCCTCACCGTTCTTTTGGGGACGATCATGAAGGCATTGATCCGGTTCAGTTGGTCCTTCCTCCCGATTGGCCGGATCTTCCGGGGGTAAGGCTCGATTATGCGCGTTACCTCGCTGAAGTGCGCGATCTTGATTTGGGAGTCGGATTGGTGCTCAAAGCACTCAAAACCCGAGGCCTCAAAGAGAATACTTTGGTTATCTTCATGGGAGACAACGGAGAGGCCTTATTGCGCGGAAAGGGTACTTTGGCGACGCGTGGCATTCATGTGCCACTCATCATTCGCTGGCCGGGTGTGGTCGAAGCGGGGAGCAAGAGCGAGCATTTAATCAGTGGGGTCGATTTGGCACCGACGATCCTTTCAGCAGCGAATGTTGAACCGGATGAGGGGATGACAGGCGTCAGCTTTCTTCCCGCATTGAGGGGGGATGCTTTTAAAGGGCGCGAGCATGTGTTCGCTGAGCGCGGCTGGCATTGGGGCCCGGTGACGCGATCCGATGGCTTTGATCTCGTAAGATCGGTTACAACGAAGCGTTACCACTTCGTGTATAATGCTATTCCTGAGCGAGTGCATGGTCCGACTGATATGACCAAGGGAAACAACGTAGCCTGGGAGGAGCTCAAGGAAGCCAAGGCAAAAGGAGCGTTGTCAGAGCTTCACGAGCGCCTCTTCTTTCAGTTGCCTCGCCCCGTCTTTGAGCTTTACGATTTGGAGAAGGATCCTTATCAACTCGAGAATCTGGCCGGTGATGCGGCAACGGCAAAAGTTGAGAAAGAACTCCGTGAAGAGTTGGATCGTTGGATGGTGAAGGAAAGCGATTATCTGCCACTGCCCTCACACGTGCATCAGATCTCCATCGGTTCAAGGAGGTAAGATTTACTCCCGGGCCGCTTCAATAAACGCCCGCACCAATCCCAGGTCTTTAATGCCTGGCTCTGACTCGATACCGCTGGCGACATCCACCCCCGCTGGCTGAACCTGCTTCACCGCCCTAGCGACATTGTCAGGAACAAGACCCCCGGCAAGAATGATCTGGCGATCAGGCCATTGCTGGACGGCTTGGGCGCCGAGCGTCCAGTCCATTGTTTCGCCACTGCCACCATATTCGGTCGGGGCGTAGGCGTCGAGCAAAAGGGTCGTGCCAGGGTAGGTTGCGGCCGATTCCAGCATGGCCTTATTTTTCACGCCCAAGGCACGGAAGACGGGGAAACCCTGTTGGATGAGTGACGTCAGCCTGTCTGGTGTTTCGTTTCCGTGAAGCTGGATCCAGTCGATCCCGCCCGAATCGGCAATACGTTCCAGTTCGTCGTCCGTCGCGTTGACGGTCACGGCAACTCGCGGAACCAAATTACCGATTTCGTTGAGCCACGGGAGTGCTTCGTCGAGAGCAATAAAGCGTTTCGACTTCGGGTAGAAGTTGATACCGAGCGCGTCTGCCCCGGCGGCAATGATCGCCTCGGCCTGAGCACCGGTGCGGATCCCGCAAATTTTGACCGCAACGCGACCCGGGCGCGTGGAGAACACGGGTCGTTCGCTCATGGTCAGAATTTAGAGTTTGGCGAGTGAATCGTCCAGCGCAGCCAAGAGGCCGGCGATCGATTCCTCAGTTTCGTTGCCCATGTTGGAGAGGCGGAAGGTCTTTCCTTTAATTTTGCCGTAGCCACCGTCGACTTGCTTCTTGTGATCTTCCCGCATGATCTGGCCGAGCTTGGCGACATCAATACCCTTATTGTTCTTCACCGCGGTGAGAGACTTGGAGCGGAAGCCCTCCGGAGCAAAGAATTCAAACCCGTTAGCGACGACCCACTCGGCGACAAGATTGTTGAGCTTTTCGTGACGAGCATATCGGTTTTCTAGACCTTCTTCGAAGATGACGTCGAGCTGGTGGCGCAGTCCGTAGATCGTGGAAATGCACGGAGTGCTCGGCGTCATGGACTTCTCTTGGTTCTTTTTGAACTCGTGGAAATCAAAGTAATAACCACGATCTTTGATCGTGGCGGCGCGATCAAAGGCTGCTTCAGAGACTGCGAAAATTCCGAGACCGGGAGGCAGGGCGAGTGCTTTCTGGCTGCCAGTTAGAAGCACGTCCACTCCGAGTTGGTCGAACTCGATGGGAATCACGGAAAAACTGGAAACAGTATCGGTGACGAGCAGCACGTCGTCATACTTGTTCACGACTGCGGCAACTTCTTCGAGCGGGTTCAGAACACCGGTGGACGTTTCGTTGTGTATGAAAGTGACAACATCAAATTCACCAGTAGCGAGCTTGGTATCGATGTCGGCCGGGTTGATTGGAGTACCCCACTCGTATTGAAGAGCTTCGGCGTCTTTACCACAGCGCCGAGCGACATCGACCCACTTATCAGAAAAAGCACCGGAGCAGCAGCAGAGCGCTTTCTTGGCGACGAGGTTGCGAATTGTACCTTCCATGACTCCCCAGGCTGAGGAGGTAGAAAGAAAAACCGGTTGGGTCGTACCCATCATCTTTTGAAGGCGGGGATGGACATCATTATGCAGGGCTACAAAGTCTTTGGAGCGGTGTCCAATCATCGGGGCCGCCATGGCTTCATAAGTGCCCGCGGAAACTTCGACCGGGCCCGGAATGTGCAGTCTGATGTGATCGCTCATAGTTGGCGCAATAAGAATGATCTTAGCGAAATCACAATGCAAATTTCGCTTAGTCTTTTTTTAATACGAAGGATTCTTCGATGAAGATTCCGGGAGTTCGAGAGGGGGCTGATTGTCGCGGCGCCGGACCCAATTGATTGCCTTGTTGAGCGGGCCAAAGCGGATCAGGCAAATTTCGAGGCGACGTTTACCTGGGAAGTCCATCATCAAGAGGCCGATAACCACTGTAAGTAATCCCTGACCGGGTGTAACAAGCATGATAATACCGCCTGTAACAAGAATTCCGCCGACGAGGTTCCTTGTGATAAAGAAGGCAAGGCGCAACAGGGGATGTCCGCGAGGAACGTCATGAGCACCTTTTCCCAGAAAGTAATCTCTGGGCAACCGACGGATAATGATGGGAGTTGTAATGGCACTGATGATCAAGATGCCTAAGGAGAGACTCCCGATCCAAGCAAATAACGTCTCACGCCCTTGGAGCCATTCCAATACGGTGAACCACTTTTCCGGTATCCAATCCATCGGATACGTTGAGGCGCAGCGGCACAAGGATCAATCGAAATCGCGGGAGCGCGGCTCGCGGTGGGAAGTGCTTGCACTGGTCGGAGAAGTCACAAACGGACCACCGGCTAGGGGTGCTTTTTCAGTGAAAGCCACATCCGGCAATTCTGTGGGGCGTCCAGCGAGAGGAAAATCCTTGCGCAGCGGGTGGTAGGGGTAACCTTCCCACATCAGGATGCGACGGTGATCAGCAAGTCCGTTGAACTCGATCCCCATCATATCGTAAACTTCCCGCTCGTGCCATTTGGCGGTTTTCCAGAGATCAGTGACGGAATCAACTTTTTCGTCTTCAGCAACCTTGAACTTGATGCGGAGATGGTGATTGGCGCCGTTGCCGAGTGCGTAAAGCTCGTAGACCATTTCGAAGCGAGGCTCTTCACCGAGGAGGTCAAGGCTGCTAATATCGACAAGGTAGTCAAAACCGAGGTCGTCGCGGCAGTGTTTAAGGATTTCGTGAGCGCTCTCTTTGGTGGCGATCACGGTGTCTTCACCGCGAAATTCGACAACATCAAGGATGGCCTTTCCAAACTGTTCCTTCAGGGCATTTAGAATCACGCTCATGGGCAGTAAGGTTGCAAATCAAGCTTTTGATGTTTCGAGAGTGCGAGCGCTGTCTGCCTCGAAATGTGCCTTGGCAGACTCTTCCTCGGTCACTTTCTTCTGAAGCTTCATGAGACCTTCGAGAAGGGCCTCGGGGCGCGGAGGGCAACCGGAGACGTAGACGTCTACGGGAATGAGGTTATCAATACCCTGCAGGGTAGCATAACTTCGATACATGCCGCCGGACGACGCGCATGCGCCCATGGCGATACACCACTTGGGCTCAGGCATTTGGTCCCAGATTCGCTTCACGGCGAGAGACATTTTGTAGGTAACCGTGCCAGCGACAATCATGACGTCGGCTTGGCGCGGCGAGAAGCGCATAACTTCGGCGCCAAAACGAGCGATGTCGAAGCGGGAAGCTCCTGAGGCCATCAACTCGATACCGCAGCAGGCCAGTCCCATCGGCATCGGCCATAGCGAATTGGAGCGCATCCAGTTGATGGCGGCGTCAACCTTTGTGAAAAAGACATTACCCTCGACCTTGGAGTCGTAGGCGGCGTGTTGCGTGTTGTCGTCAGACATCGATAAAAGGACAGATTTCAAAAGAGGTTACGTCTGCCGAAAGCCGGATCAAACAGTTTGTGAAAAATTTCACAAACTAAAAGTTAAGGGGCATTCCGGTCATGTTAATCAGGTCTCCCGGGGATTTCTATGCCGACTGGGCCACTCTTCGTCAGCGTCGATAGTTGAAGCGATACATGATTTATTGGGTCGGCTACGATCGAGAGGATGATGCTGGGGTGATGAGGGTTTATCGCCCCGACAAGAAACGCATCAATATCAAAAAGGGGGACTGGATGTGAGGCTTTGAGCCGTCTTTGGAGCCGAACACTTCCACAACAAGACACGGTCTGTTAGGTAAGTCTTAGACTTGCCTTTTGTGATCATGAGCGATTAGCTTGCCTCCATGAAATTCCCTGCCTTTTTCCTCGTTACTCTGTCATTTTTTGTGCTGCCGGTTCAGGCCATTGACGATAAGGAAGCAAAAAACGAGAAAAAGCCGGCAGAGGAGGAGAAGGGCAAACAATCAGAAGAGGAAACCTCTGAAACCAAGCACACGGGAACCTTTGGGGGTGAGGAGCTTTCTTACACCGTGACCGCGGGCACGATGAGCGTGTCGAAGCGGGAAAAAGACCCCTCGGCTTCGATGTTCTATGTGGCCTACGTGAAGGACGGGGTGAAGAATCCTGCCAAGCGTCCCATCGTCTATTGCTTCAATGGCGGACCGGGATCGTCGGCGGTCTGGCTCCATCTCGGCGGCTTTGGTCCGAAGCGAGTGCAAATGACCGAAGACGGCATGATGCCAAAACCACCATTCCGCATCAGTGATAATCCCGATTCTATCCTAAGAGTTGCTGACCTCGTTTTCATCGATCCGGTCAGCACGGGTTTCAGCCGCGCGGACGATAAGGAGAAGGCGAACGAGTTTCACGGCTTCCGCGGGGATCTCGATTCTATGGCAGAGTTCATCCGCCTCTACACGACTCGTCACGAGCGCTGGCTTTCCCCCAAGTTTCTTGCGGGCGAGAGCTACGGGGCGTTTCGCGCCGCTGGACTGGCTCATACCCTGCATAAAGATTTCGGGTTTTACCTCAACGGGGTGATTCTCGTTTCTGGTGTGCTCAGTTTCGACACCCTCTGGGGAACTGATCTTTCTCAGGTCACCTTCCTTGAAGCCATGAGCGAAGTGGCGGCCTACCATAACAAACTAGATGAGGACTTGCTGAAAAATCAGGAAGCCCGCCGCAAGGAAGTTGAGGCTTTTGCCATGGGAGACTACGCGTCTGCCTTGCTGCAAGGGAAGCGACTCAGTGACGTCGACCGAGAAGCTATCGCCACGCAGGTTTCGCGCTTCATTGGCATCGATGTCGAGACCGTGAAACGTTTTGACCTGAAAGTTCCAGCGAGTTTTTTCCGTGAGGAATTACTCAAGGAAAACGGAGTGATGCTGGGTCGCTTTGATGCCCGTGTCACCGGAAAGGACGGCAATCTCGCAGGGAGTTCGCCAGACTTCGATCCAAGTTATTCCGTCGTTTATGGTCCGTATTCGGCGACGCTCAACGATTACATTCGCCGGGAGCTGGAATTTGAGAGTGACCTAATTTACGAGATTCTCAGTCGCCGGGTTCACCCATGGAATTACAAGGACGACTTCGTCGGAGAAGCGATCACGGTGACGCCGAAGCTTGCGGCAGCGATGTCCGAAAACCCGGCTCTCAAAGTGATGATTAACGTCGGTTATCAGGATCTGGCGACACCCTACTCCGCCATTCGCCACAGCATCGACCACCTTGACATGGATCCATCCTTTCTTGAAAACATCGAATACACCTTTTACGAGGGAGGGCACATGATGTACACGATCGAGAAGTCCAACCAGGAGTGGAACCGAGACGTGGCTGATTTTATCGAACGGAACTCAGGGAACTGAGGAGAACTTCAGCCGAGATTTTCTTCAACACGCCGGCAGACTTCCTCGACGTTTTCGCGACTGTTGAAAGCGGAGATGCGGAAGTAGCCCTCGCCTGCAGCGCCGAATCCGGCGCCGGGAGTGATGACGACCTGGGCGCCTTCGAGCATTCGGTCGAACATTTCCCAGGAGCTGACGCCCTCAGGGCAGCCGACCCAAACGTAGGGAGCGTTGATACCTCCAAAGACGGAGAGACCAATTTTTTCGCAGGCTTCGCGGAGTAACTTGGCGTTGCTCATGTATCCCTGGATCAGCGCAGCGACCTGCTCTTTGCCTTCCTCGGAGAAAACGGCAGCAGCGCCACGTTGGACTGGGTAGCTGGCTCCGTTGAACTTGGTGCTGTGACGACGCGACCAGAGTTGGTGTATGGCCTGCTCTTCTCCGCTTTCGGCGTAACCTTTTAGTTCCTTCGGAATCACGGTGTAGGCACAGCGGGTGCCGGTGAAGCCGCCATTCTTGGAGAAGGAACGAAATTCGATGGCGCACTCTTTGGCACCTTCGATTTCGAAGATTGAATGAGGCACGTCTTCTTCCTGGATGAACGCTTCGTAGGCCGCATCGTAGAGAATGATCGCTTTGTTCTCTCTTGCGTAAGCAACCCACGCTTCGAGTTGAGCGCGAGTGGCGGTTCCTCCGGTCGGGTTGTTGGGGTAGCAGAGATAAATAAGATCGACCTTCTCGTCTGGAATGGCAGGAACGAAATTATTCTCCGCGTTGCAGGGTAGGTAGACAAGGCCGGCGTAGGCACCGTTTTCATCGGCTTCGCCGGTATTGCCAATCATAACGTTGGTGTCGACATAGACAGGGTAGACAGGGTCGGTGATCGCGATCTTATTGCCGGGGCCGAAGATATCGAGAATGTTGCCGGAGTCACATTTGGAGCCGTCAGAGACAAACACTTCGTCGGCGTTGATGCCGAGGCCTGCGAATTGATTCGTCACAATGGATTCGCGAAGGAAGTCATAACCCTGCTCGGGGCCGTAGCCACGGAAAGTCTCGGGCTTACCCTGTTCGTCAACCGCATCGTGCATGGCTTGGCGACAGGCTTCGGGGAGAGGCTCTGTGACGTCGCCGATACCACAGCGAATCAGCTTGGCA
>TARA_B100001093_G_scaffold114022_2_pt1 | contig 32240 bp, 32 predicted proteins | sample TARA_B100001093 | Tara Oceans TARA_B100001093 (sample SAMEA2623116) | marine metagenome | biome: marine biome (ENVO:00000447); feature: surface water layer (ENVO:00002042); material: "saline water (ENVO:00002010), including plankton (ENVO:xxxxxxxx)" | depth 5 m | reverse complement strand
GAAAAACCTATAATACCTGTCTCTGAAATTATCTGAATTGCTGTATTGTGTGGATGAGTTGAACATATGCCAATTTTTGAGTCATAATTAATTTTTCTACAGTGAAATCTAAAACCTTTTGGTCCAATACCTGTTAAAGGTTTTTGAGAAAGTAAATTTAAAGCTAATTCGTAATGACCATGATGATCACTTGAGAAAAGTTTAATATTTTTATTAATACTTTGTTCTGAATTTTTAAATTTTTCAAGTGTATAATAACCTACTTTATTTTCATCCTCTTTAACAAATAAATTGTTTGTTACTTGATTAAATGTTTTCATTACTACCCTGTTAAATATTTCTGATTTACCAAAATTAAAGATGCCAGTAAGTGAAATAAACAGAATAAGTATTGCTAATGAAAAAGATAATATTTTTTTAAGAGGATTAACAAAAAAAATCATAAGAATGACCGAGATTATCATTAAAGCGAATGAGGTTCTTCCACCAGATAAATAAATTGTAATTAAATATAAACTAAAAAAAAATATTAAAAAAAATGCATTTTTTTTTATTTCAAATTTAAAATAAAAACTAAGCCAAATTATAATTGGAAGTATTTTGATTAAAAAACTACCTAATATTAACTCGCTACCAAAAATACTTGATACTCTACTATTTATAATTGAGTAACCAAAAAAATTTTTTCCAACAAAAAATTGATAGAATGAATCAAAAAATATGAGTAATAGGAATCCATAAATTACTATGAGTGCATATTTGGTATCCAACATTCTGCTTTTCGAATATTCTAATATAAAATAAATAGATAACGAAAATAAAATAAATCTTATGTAGAATATTGATGAAATTTTTAGATCGTTATGTTCTATTTTTAAAATAGCAATAATAGCTATATAGATTGAAAATATAACAAATCCGATTATTTCTTTACTTTTAAAAAATTTTAAACTTTTATTTTTAAATAAAAAATAAATAGTCAAAATTATTACTGATATTTCAGTAATCAATATACCTGCTATATATGTGAAAGGTAAGAATACACATAGTAATAAAATTAAATTTCTATCTTTTAAAACCGTCATCTAAAATATTAATCAATTCTTTTTGAAATCTCTTTTTTATTCATTTTTTTTGTAATAATTTATAGTTTGTGTCAATCCAGAGTTAAATTTAATTTTTGGCTTCCATTTAAGTAATTTTTTTGCCTTATTAATATCTGGATAAAGGCTCATTATTTCGTCTTTTCTAAATTTAATTTTACCAAATCTTGGTTTTCCAAAACCTACTAATTGACAAATTCTAAGAATTATATTTTTTATTTTTAATGGTTTTCCTGAACCAATATTAATTATTTCTCCACTTACTTTTTTGTTTTTAAGAGATTTGATAATTGCTCTCACTGCATCATCAACATGTAATAAATCTCTCAATTGTTTTCCATCTGAACAATTAAATTCATTATCTTTAATTGCATTTAAAATTGTAATTGGGACAACTCTATTTTCATTCTGATTAGGACCATAAATTAAATAAAATCTTATTATAGTTGCTGGAAAATCATATTTTTTTTTCAAATTAAGCAATAACTTTGTGCTTAATAGTTTGGCTTTTCCATATGCTGAATATGTTTTTTGTTTATTTTTGTTATTCTCAATTTGTGGGGAATTAATTTTTCCATATTCTACACTTGAACCAATTTGTATAAATTTTTCTAATTTAGATTTTAAAAATATTGATGATAAATTTTTACAGCCATTATAATGACTTTTGATTGTTTTTCTTTTATTAGAATGATCGACATAGCCTGCTAAATTTACAACATAATTATAGTTAATGTCTAATTTCTTGTATAACTCTTTTTTTTTAGAAATATCACATATCTTATATTTTACTTTTTTTAATTTTCTTTTATTTGAAGGTTTATTTGTTGATAAACTAGTCACAGACCAGTTTAAAGACAGACATTTTTTTGCTAAATGATATCCTATAAAACCTGTGCCGCCGGTTATTAAAATTTTTTTTTTAATCAAGATTTATTTGCTTTTTGATTTTACTTTCTAAAATTTCTTTATCTCTTAATGTATCCATACATTGCCAAAAACCACTATACTTAAAAGCTAAAAGTTGTTTTTTATAAGTTGCTTTTTTAAATGGTTCTTGTTCTAGGTAGGTATTATCATTTTTAATTAAATTTATGAATTTTGGATCAATTACAAAAAAACCTCCATTTATCCAACCTGCATCTAATGAATTTTTTTCTCTAAAATATTTAACAATTCCTCTATTAATTTTGATTACTCCGAATCTTGCTGGAGGTCTTACAGCTGTCAATGTAACTAATTTTTTATTTTTATTATGAAATTTTATTAATTTATCCAAGTTAACAGAAGATAATCCATCACCATAAGTAAGAAGAAATGTTTCTGTGAGATAATTTTTCAATCTTTTTAGTCTTCCACCCGTCATTGTATTTTTACCTGTGTCTATCAAATGAATTTTTACTTTTTTGTTAATTTTTTTTTTTTTAAAGTATTCTCTAATAACCTTACCTTTATATCCTAAGGCTATATAAAATTCATTATGACCATAGCTTACATAGTGATCAATTATTCTATGAATTATAGGCTTTCCACAAATTTTAATCATAGGTTTTGGAATTGTCTTTGTATATTCAGATATTCTTGTGCCTAAACCACCTGCTAAAATTACTACTTTCATTTTTTATTTTTCGACTTTTTTGATAAAATTTTCGAATTCTTTAATTTGATTTACTGAAAAATTGTACATATCAATTTTTCTATTATTCAAGTAAAATTTGTACCAATTTATGACCATTTCAATAGTCTGATCAGAATTCAAAAAACATTTCCAATTTATAAATTTAAAAACTTTGGAACTATTAAGCTTCAATAATTTAGACTCATATTCATTTTTTTTAAATTTAATTATTTTCCAATTAATAACACTCCAGTGTTTTTTTATTTTTTTTATTAAATCCAAAACTGTAATTGAACTTTTATTGTTTGGGCCAAAATTAAAAACATTGCCGCTAATCTTTTTTTCTGTTTTTTGCTTAAGAGCTAATAACATATAGCCATATAAAGCCTCCAACACATGCTGCCATGGTCTAGTAGATTTTGGAAACCTTACTGATAATTTTTTCTTTTTTTGAATTGACCTTATACAATCTGGAATTAATCGATCATCTGACCAATCCCCTCCTCCAATCACGTTTCCTGCTCTTGCAACAGAAATTCTTAAATTCTTTTTGTTAAGTAGGAAGCTTTTTAAATAAGATTGAATTATTAACTCTGCACAAGCTTTTGAAGCACTATAAGGATCGTGTCCTCCAAGAATATCCTCCTCTCTATAGCCTCTACTAAGTTCTAAATTTCTATAGGATTTATCGCTAGTTATAATTACAATAGAACAAATTTTGTGATTATTATAATTTTTTAGAGCGTCAAGTAAGTTTAGGGTCCCTAACGAATTAGTCTCAAAAGTATATAGTGGTTTTGAATAAGATTTTTTTACTAGAGATTGAGCGGCTAAATGAAAAATATAATCTGGGCGATTTCTTTCTATCATTTTTTGTAATTTTTTTTTGTCTCTAATATCAAGAATAGAATGTTTTATTTTATTTTTTAAATTATTTGCAGAAAAATTAGAGGGATAAGTTGGAATATCTTTTGAAATTCCAATAACATTAGCACCTAAGTATTTAAGCCATAATGTTAACCATGATCCTTTGAAACCTGTATGTCCTGTTATAAGAACTTTTTTATCTTTATATTTTGATAATAAATTAATCATTCAATATTTTTATCGAGCGTTTCTTTGTAATAATAAACATAAAAAATTCCAATAAAAAGTACTATTGCTTTTAAGAGATACAATATGAGGATTATTTTTGAAAAATAATTAAAATTATAAATTATTTCTAAAAAAATTAGAAAACAAATTGGGTCAACAGTTCTTGCTCGATCATCCATAAAATTTTTAATTATCAAAACGATCAGACTATCCTTTTTAATATTTTTATTTTCAACTTGTTCATTTTTATTAAGTTTTATCTCATTATTTAAAATTTCATAAAATAATTGATGATATGCAAATAATTTAAAATCAATTATTTTTAAAAACAAAATAATAATCGTTAAAATAAGGAAAATTTCATCAGTTGTTTTATGAAAACAATAAATGCCTAAAGACGAAATAAGTGCCATCGTACCAATGTGGGAACCCCAAGTATCTAAAATATGACCAATTGATGATGTTTGATTTCTAATTCTAGCAACAAGACCATCTGTCCAATCAACTGATCCCTTTAAAAAAAAAATCACTAATCCTATGATCATAATGGAGTCTATATTTGAAGCCAAAAAAACCCCCGCAATTATTCCTAAAGCACAATAAATAAGAGAAATATGATTTGCAGTTAAAGATGTAAATTGAGTCAAGTAAGCAAAAATAGAAGACAGCTCAATATAAACTCTAGCTTTTAAACAACTGTACGGACTTGATTTCCAATCATCAATGTTAAACACAAATAAATTATTTCTTTTTTTTCTATCTTCATAGTTTTTTGTTCGTAAATCTAAATATTTAATCATTTAAAATTTTTTATATCATTTTTATTAAGCATGGTAGAATTATTTTTTTATTTTATAACATTGACTTGTTTAATAATAAGGAATAAATGAAGCCTTATTAAGATCAAAACTAATGCAGAAAAAAACAATTAAAAGTTTCTGGAATAAATTTTATAAAAATAAGTTAGCACTAGATAAGCCGTCAGGATTTGCTATTTTTATTTGTAAATTTTTAAAAAATTACAAATCGATTGTTGTTGATGTTGGATGTGGGAATGGAAGAGATTTATTATATTTTAAGAAAAATAGAATTGATTTTTTAGGAATTGATTTAAGTAAAAATGCTACATTTTTCTTAAGAAAAAAATTTAGAAAAAAAGAGGAAAAAATTAAAATTTTTAATGATGATTTTGTTAAATTTAATTACAAAAAAAACATTAAAAATAAATTCTCAATTTACTCAAGATTTACTTGGCACACAATAAATAAAAAAGATGAAATTAAATTTCTCAAAAGCATATCAAAATTATCTAATTTAGATTATTTATTTATTGAGACTAGATCGGATAAAGATAGCCTATTTGGTGTTGGTAAAAAAATAGGCAAAAATGAGTTTGTAACAGATCATTACAGAAGATTTATTAATAAAAATGAACTTGTAAATAGAATTAAAAAAAAATTTAAGATAATCTACATTAAAGAGTCAAAAGGTTTTTCTAAATTCAAAAAAGAAGATCCGTGCCTCATAAGAATGATAGCACAAAAAAAGTGAAAAATTTGGTTGAAACAATCAAAAGTTTTTCAGTAATCTTTAAGAAATTTTGCAATTCTTTTAGATACGTCATTGCTATTTAAACAGTAAAGATTCTTATTTTTTATTTTAATTTTTTTACTTTTAATAACATACAAAATTTTTTGCTCGAATTCTTTATAACTTTTAATTCTACATTTTTTTGATTGAGGCAAAAGCTCAAAAAATTGTTGGTTTTCAAAATTGGGATCTATAAAATATCCTGGAATATTATGGCCTAACAATTCAAATATCATTGTTGATCCAAATGAGCATAAAACTTTACTTTGGAAAGCATTTGCATAACTTCCATTAATACTATTATTTTCTACTTGTAATTTAATATTTGTTTTTTTTATAATTTCTGCTTCTTTTGGATCATATGGGAAATTACCATGGTGTTTAATAACAATCCTAAGTTTTGGAAATTTTTGTGAAAAAACTGCAACCCACTCTATAAATTTATAATAATTTTTATCGAACGCATTGGTTATATGAAGCTTATAATGTCTAAAAACAGTGTTAATACCTAAAACTAAAAGATCCGTTTTCTCAATATTTTTTAAATCTTTCTTTTTTTTAAACCAATCAGACTCCATATATAGTGAACCTACAGGATAAATTTTTTTGCAGTTTCCATCTAATTTTTTTAAAAGATGCCCGGTATTTTTTCCAATTGAAAAAAAAATATCAGTAAAAATAAAACTTGATAATCCTACTTCTAATAAATTTTTTTGAGTACACGAGGTTATTTTTCCACCATTAATTTTAAACAAATAATTTTTCAAAATAGAAGTATCATAAAACTTAGATTGAATATAAGATTTTGAAATAATAGATTTAAAAATGTAATCATATTTCAATAATTTGTAAATAATTTCAAAAAAAATAAAATAATAATTTTTAAAACTTAGTACAGAAATACAAAATAATAAAATTACAAAATATAAAAATTTTAATCTAGTGAAAAAAGAATATTCATTTGTTGTGATAAAAAAATAACTATGGTCAAAATAAGTAATATTTTTGTTATTAAGAAATTTTTTTTTTGAAATGAAACCGACATTTTTAAAATTTTTTGCAAGATCATTAAAATGAAACGCTTCAGAGTGTTTTAATGCACCATCAATTATTATTTCCAGGTTTTTTTTTTTTATTCTTTTTTTTCTAAACAAAAAGGTAAACATAATTAAGACTGACATAGACAAAGTTAAAAATAAATTTTTCAGGAAGTTTTTAAAGGAGCTGAATTTTAAAACTTTATCATTTTTATAATCGTAGTTTTTACTTATTATTTGTCTTACTTCATTTTCTATAATATGACTAGGAATTCTAAAAATTGAAGAAAATTTAAAAATTAAAATTTGAAAATTTTTTTTTCTAGTTAATTTTTTTATTTTTAAATTAATCTTTTTAACTTTTATAAACGCCTCTCCAAATTTTTGTTTCATTTATTTACCAAATAGAATTGTTGAGGGACTATGCTTTATCCAATTATATTTTTTAATCGGAGTTCTCCATTTATTGCCATATAAATCTTTTAAATAACCCTTATAATCGTTTGGAATAAGTAATTTTAATCCCAAAAAATTATGTCTTTTTAATCGCAAAGCATATTTTTGATTATGTGAATAACCAGCATGAGAATAAAAAAGTCCATTAACTACTAAGATTTTTTTAAAAAATAAAAAAAATTTTTCACTATAAGCAAATAAGTTAATTATCTTATAAGATTTTCCTCTATAAGTTTTTGCAAATGATAGTGCATCAATAATTTTCATGAAAAAATTTCTTGGTATATTCCATTTCACAAAAACAGTTTTATCATTTTTACTTATTTGATAAAAATTTATATCTACCTCTCTACCTCCTTTTTTAACAAATTTCATCATCCCATCATCTTTTAAAAAGGTTTTTTTAATTTCCTTAAAACCATTTTTTTTTAGGATTATAGGTAAAAGTTTTCGATATATTTTGTTTTCAAATACCCCAATATCTATATCGTGATCCCAAGGTATAAGTTTTTTATCACGGATTATTCCTAATAAAGTTCCATGGCAAACCCAGTACTTTATTTTATTTTCTTGTAAAATATTAATTATTATCTTTAAGTTTTGATCGATTTTTTTATAGTTGTTAATCTTATAAATCATCGGTCCTCATTTTTTAATTTTAAAATTAATTATAATTTGATTAATCTACCATCCTGAATTTTCCAAACCTCATCACATTTTTCTATGGTCTCTTTTCTATGCGCTATCATTACCATAGTGCTATTAGGTAAATATTTATGAAAATTACTTATTATTCTATCTTCTGTTTTAGTATCTAATGCACTTGTAAATTCATCCATAAAGAAAATCTCTGGATCCTTATAGACTGCTCTTGCGATTGCAATTCTTTGTCTTTCACCTCCTGAAAAAGCTAAACCATCCGTTCCTACTTGAGTCTCAAAACCCTTTTCTAAAGAAGAAATTTTGTCAGATAAATCAGCAATTTGAATAGATGTTTTTAAACGTTTTTCATCTATTGTGTCATCTAAAAAATCAAAAGAAATATTTTTTTTAATTGATCCATCTAATAAAAAAATGTTCTGAGAAATATATCCAATTACTTTTCTCCATTTATTTAAGTCATCAAATATATTAACGCCATTGAAAAAAGTTCCTCCACTAGTAGGTTTTACAAGACCAAGGATTAAGTAAAATAATGTACTTTTTCCAGATCCTGTGCTTCCAGTTATTGCTATTTTTTTTCCCTTATTTATTGATAAATTTATATCGATAAGTTTAAAACTGTTTCTACCCTCATACTGATAATTTAAATTTTCAATACTAAGTAAAGATTTACTTTGTGTTTTTTCTTTAGTAACTCTAGAAGTAATATTTTTCTCATTTAAATTTTCATTATTAATTAAATTAATTTCTTTCGAAATTAATTTTAAACTTTGCTGATAAATCTTGAGATAATAAACTGCTAATATTACAGAATTAAAAGCTGGTATAAATCGCATCACAGAAATTGCTAGTAGAGATAAAATTGGAAATAAATTTCCACTACTTTTTAAAAAGGTAAGGTAGAAAAAGGATATTATAATTATACCTATTATTGACAAAACCTCTAAGAGAATTCTTGGTAATCTGCTAAAAATTACAAAATGGAAATTATTTTTTTCAAACACAGCAATATTCTTATCAAAATATTCTTTTACATTTTTTTCTTTGTTAAAGATCTTAATGTCTTTTATAGAACCGAATGTTTCAAAAATCGTTTGTATGATGTTTTTTCTTACTTGTTGATTGTTTACAGCCTTAGTTTTAAGGTATGGTTTTATTTTTTTAATATTTATTATAGAAATAATTCCAAGAAAAAAACATATACAAATCGCAGAAATAGGATCGACAATAACAACTAACAAGAATATTACTAAAATAGCTACACTCTCTCTTATAAGAAGTGTGATATTAAATAGATAGTTATAAACACCAATAATTTCATCTGTTACATTTCTGGATAGATTAGAGGGATTATTATTAAGATGATATAAAAACGAAGAATCTGTATAAAAATAAAATAATTTTTTTGATAAATTGATTTTGACATTCCTAAAAAAATTTCCTTGGTAAAATAATAATATTACTAAAAATAAGTTCTTTAATAAAAATGAAAAAATTACAGTTAAAGATGATATTAAAATTAAATTATTTTTTATAAAAAAACTTGGTTCATAATTAATTAATTCTACAGATTTTGCTATAACAATATCTGGAGTTAAAATACTTGTCACAAAAAAGGGAACAGAAGCTAAAGTAATGAGTTCTAAAAAAAACATTAAAGAGTTTAAGAACAAAATAAATTTAAATTTGAATTGATCCTTTTTGTTTAGAACAAAACTAAGTTTTTTAAACATTTTTAAAAAAAAATTTTAAGCTTTATTATTTAAGTTAGATTAATCTATTCTTAATTTATTATAATCAATACCGACGTAAGGCATTTTTAATGGAGCCTTTTCATCTTTAAGATATGGTAATTTTTTTAAAGGATTAAATCTTTCAGTAATTGTTATTCTTACAGATTTACCATCTTGATTTTCATAGCCACTATGGACTAAAGATGAAAGAAAAATTATTGCTGTTCCTTTTTTTACTTTAAGTTTTTTTTCCTTCAAACCATTTAAATATTTTTTATCAATATGTGTATATTTATTTGTCCAAGCTTTCTTGCCTAATTTTGGGTGTTCTAAACTATGCCTTAAATAACCTTTCAAATGTGACTTTTCATAAATCTTTAACCCACCAGTTTTTGCATTTGTATCAAATAAAGGTATCCAAAGAACAATTGTGTCTCTAGCAAACTGATTGGTCTCCTGATGAGCATCTAATATTCTATCATTAGCCTCGTCATGAACATGAATCGCTGGTCTTCCAGAAAAAACAACTTTTGTTTTAAAAAATTTTTTAACTAAAGAAATCATCTCTTTTTTATGCAATATACCGAGTAGATCTAAATTGTATTTACATATATCATACCAATTACCTTTAAGTTTGCTGTTGAACTTTTTTACCTCATAATATTTTTTTTGGAGATTTTTTTGTTTACTTGGTTTTATATAATCCAATGTCTGTAAAAGAGTATTTTTTACTGTTTTTATCTCTTTTTTTGATAAATAATCTTTGAATTCGTAGTAACCGTTTGAGATTAAACTTTTAGTAATTTTATTATAATTCCACATAATTAGTTTTTTGTTATTTACACATTTTTAAAAATTTTTAAACACTTAAATACGTCTGAAAAACTATTCTTAGGAGGTAAATTAAATTCTTTTAAAAACAGATTTTTTGCATTTGTAACATCTTCTTTTTGCCACCATTCATCAATATCTCTCCAAATGTTATTTATATGATTTGCTGCATCTTTAGGATTATCAAAAATAATCTTATTATTTTTTAAAATTTTATAAAATCTGTTTAATTCTTTGTACTGTTTCCACAGCTTAGGATTATAGACTAATATCGTAGGGCCATTCATAATTGCATCAAAAAAGGTTGTTTGAGGGTAAGTGCAAACGACTAACTTACTCCTTTTGATGTTGATATCTAATTTCGAAGTGGGTAAGATTTGACTCTTACTTAATATTTTAGAAAGTTTTTTAGAAAAAAAATTTATCATTTCTTTTTTTGGAGCATAATAAATCTTTGATTTAATTTTCTTATCAACATTTAGATAAATTATTTCTAAATCATTAATAGTATTTGCTGTAGATATGCTCATTGGACCTGGAGCTATTCTATTAATATAAGATTTTAATTCATTTCCTACAAAAACAATTCTTTCTGAATTTTTTATTCTTTTTTTTATATTAAATGAGTATTTGGTATTAGGAAGTCTTAAATTAAAAAAGGTTTTTTTATCCAGCCATTGAAAAAAATAGTCACCAATTTTATGTTCATAATCATACATTGTAAGAGATAAATTTTGATGGCCTCCTCCATGTGAGACTATAAATAACTTTTTATTATATAAATATTTTTGTTTTAATAACCACAATTTTGCAAGCTCATTGTGAACATGTTGAGTTCCTGAAATTATTATTTTTGGATTAAACCTAATTTGATTTGATGATTTGTTTAAATGATCAAAGCCAGAAGTAAAACATAAAGGCATATCATCAAAAATATTTTTCATTATAAACTTTTCAAATTCTGATCCTTTTATTTTAAATTCCTGTGTTTTTTTTACACTAATTAAGTCTTTAATTTTATTTTTCTCCTTTTGCCAATCAAAAACATCTTTAAAAATTAATGGAAATTGAAATGAAAATAAATTAATGAAAAAGCTTAATCTAGAATTAATACCATCTAAAATTAATAATTTTGGATTTAAAATATTTTTTTGAAAAAAAGCAATTACTTTCTTTAAAGGTTTAAATCTTAAATCTTTGAGAGATTTATTAAATATTATCTTATTATCCTTAAGTTTTTTATTTTTTTTTAATATTTTTACATTTATTAATTTTCTTTTTTTTTTATGTAATATTATTTTTTTAAAAGCTAAATAATTGAATATGTTTGAATTAGAAGAAGTGTCATAAAAATCTAAACTATCTAAATGGTAAAAATGTTTATCGCTTTGATAATTAATAAAATTCAATTTTTTATTTTTTTTAAAAATATTTGAAATTGTTTTCCACTTAAAATAATAAAAAAATAAGTAATATGTTAACCAAACAAATAATAAATTTTTCCAAATTTTTTTGGGAAATTTTTTCTGGTGTAAATGAAAAAAATAATTAGACAATTTATTGTTTATTTTAGTATGAATCTTTTTAATTTTGAAATAATCTTTATTAATTTCTTTTTGAGAGTCCCAAATATTATTGAAAATTTTATCTCCATTTCGAAAAGATTTTTTATCTTTTAAACACCAATCACCTGCAAAAAGAATATTATTTAAATTTTTATTCTCATTAAGTTCTAAGTTAGTAGTAATTAATGTTTTGGTTTTCATTTATGTATTGAAAAATTTTTAGATAATTTTAGTCAACTTATAAAATTAAAAATATAACTAGATTTTTACTTTATATTTACTTAGTATTTCCATGCCCTTTTTAAAGGAACTGAAATCTACAATATCATCAGTTTCGAGTGTAATCTCAAATTCTTCTTCCAAACCGGACATTAATGTCATGTGTCCAATAGAGTCCCACTCTGGAATTTCATTGTATTCTAAAGTGTCTTTAAAACTACTCTCATTTATTGAAAGTGATTTAATAAAAGTGTTTTTATATCTCTCAAGACTCATACGTTTTATAAGCCTCCAAAATTTTTTTTGTTATACTATCAACATCAAGTTTATGTTTACCTAAAAGATATTTATAATCTCCACCTTTTGTATATTCATCTTGAACACCTATTGACAATAATTTAGGTGATTTGGAATAACTACTCAGATTTTCAGAAATAGCACTTCCTAAGCCTCCAATTACATTATGCTCCTCAATTGAAACTAAAAGTTTAGATGATAGAGAATTTTCTATAGCTTTTTTATCAATTGGTTTTATAGTGTGCATGTTTATTACCCTTACATTGATTTTTTCATTTTTTAAGTTTTTACTTGCCTCAATAGAATTATGAACCATTGTACCACAACAAAAAATTGTAATATCATCTCCATTAGTTAATTCAATAGATTTTCCGATTTCTAAATCGTAATCTTTTTCATAAACTATTGGGTTATTTGTTCCACCTGTAAGTCTGATATAAACAGAGCTATTTTTTGATTTTAATACAGCTTGTAAGACTTTCACAACTTCTAAAGAATCAGCTGGAGAAATTATAGTTAAATTTGGTATGGATCTAAGTACCCCAACATCTTCAATACAACAATGTGTGTAACCAAGATTTCCTAAAACTAAACCACTTGCAATTCCGATCATGGTAATCTTATGCTGCATATAACCTAAGTTAACTTTTATTTGCTCACAACATCTCATTACTTGAAAAGGGGCAAAAGTAGTTGTGATGACATTAAAATTTTCAGAAGAAAAACCTGCAGCAATTCCGATAAGATTTTGTTCAGCAATTCCAACATCGAAATACTTTTCTGGATACGTTTTTTTAAATCTATCTAGTCCTGCAGACGTAGAAACATCTGAAGTTAAAACTACTAGATCATCATCACTTTGGGATAATTCATTAATAGCTAAGCCAAGAGTTGCCCTAGGTCCAATAGATGACCATAACTTTATATTTCTATCGTTAATTAGCATAATAATTATTTTTCAATTTCCATTATTGCTTCTTCAAATATTTTTTTTGTTATAACTGCATGATGCCAATTGTTATTATTTTCAAAAGCAGATACCCCCTTACCTTTAATAGTCTTAGCTATAATTGCATTTGGCAGATTTGAGGATTTATTTTCAAATGACTGGTTTATTTGATCAAAATCATGTCCATCAATTGTAATTGTATTCCAATTAAAACTCTTCCATTTGTTTGCTAAATCTCCTAATGACATAATTTGATCATTAGTACCAGTTTGCTGAAAATTATTATTGTCAATAAAAACTGTTATATTGTTCAACTTAAAATGACTAGCTGCCATCGCAGCTTCCCAAACTGAACCCTCATTACACTCACCATCTCCAAGAACAACATAAACATGATTATCTAAGTTTTTCTTTTTTAATGATAAAGCAACCCCTATTCCTAGGGAAAGACCCATTCCAAGAGAGCCAGTAGAAAATTCGATACCCTTTTTCATATTTCTAACTGGATGACCAAGTAAATCACTATCATTTTTTTCGAATGTTAATAAATCATTTTTATCTAATAGTTTATTTTCAAATAACGAAGCATAATATGCTAAACAAGCATGTCCTTTACTCAGTATAAATCTATCTCTATAATTGAAAAAAGGGTCATTTTCTTTGAACCTCATTTTTGCAACAAATAAAACACTCATTATATCAGCTATAGATAAGGCTCCTCCTATATGGGCACTGCTTGCTCCTGCGGTGAAAGCCATATTTAAAATATTTTTTCTTATATTTTTTGCAAAGTGTTTAATATCTACATTTTTATTTTTGGTATTTTTCATCCTACATACCCCCATCAACTCGAATAGTTTGACCTGTTATATAAGAAGACAAATCTGATGCTAAAAATAAAGCAACATTTGCAATTTCATTTGGACTAGCTACTCTGTTTAATGATATTCTACTTAATGTATCTTTTAAAAATTGATCAGGAGTGCTTTCTTTCATCATGTCTGTCTCTGTAAGCCCTGGTGCAATTGAATTAACCCTTACATTGAATTTGCCAAGTTCTCTTGAAATAACTTTTGATAAAACTTCAATTGAAGATTTGCTTGATGCATAAGCAGACCTGCCAATATTAGCCTCATGTGCTGCTGACGAAGAAATATTAATGATACTACCACTCTTTTTTTTAGTCATTAGCTTTGAAATTCTTTGAGTGAAATCTATGTATGAGAAAAAGTTTACGTCGAATATTTCCTTAAAGTTTTCAATTTTTGTCATTTGAAATAAAGATGTATGGATTATTCCAGCATTATTTACTAAAATATCTATATTTTCTGCACTACTAGATATTTCCTGAAAAGCAGTTTTTAGTTCATCATTACTTTTAAGATCAAAAAATACTGGATAAACTTTAACACCAAATTTTTCAGAAAGATTATTACAATTATCAACTATTTGATCACTTTTTTTCCTATAACAAGCAAATACATTTGCTCCATTTTGCACAAAAGTTTCTAAAATGCGCAAACCTATGCCCCTATTACAACCAGTTATAATTGAAGTTTTGTGCTTTAGTAGCATCTAAAATTTAGTCTTCCTTTAAAACTATCAATCATTAACTGAAAGTTTATTTATATAATCACCTTTAGTAATGTCTTTTTTCTCAAATATTTCTTCTGGTATTGCAGGTCTAAAAATTGATTGACCACTTTTTGTCATAAAATTACTTATAAAACTAGTGTCCTCCCCAGCTAAACAAAGGTCACTGTGTTCTCTAAAATATTTTATACTAAAACCACGATCAATAATTTCTTTTAAAGGTTTCTCAAAAATATTACCTATCTTAATATGCACATATGGACAGACTAGAACATCTCCAATTGGTGTAACATAAATTCTGTTGACTGTTGTGCAGCCTAATATTTTTTCATGGTTTCTATCAAATGGATTCCAAACATTTCTGACTAAATTTTTGTAATCTTTTCTGATTTTTCTCAAATATTCTCTATCTTTATCATCACATATAATATCTTCTGCTTTTTGCCACATGCCAGCAGGTACTGCAACATTGAGTAATGTTTTATAATTTTGATCTTTAGAGTAATCTAATAATTGTTTAAGATGATCTGTGTGAGCATTATAATGACCGACCGTTATATTTAAATATGGGTCCATTCCAGCTTTTTGTACATGTTTTAAACCTTCCATTGCTCTTCTCCATGAATCTTTTCTACCTCTAATTTCATCATGAATTTTTTCATCCATACTATCAATGCTAACTGAGACTCTACTTACTTTTGCCTCAGCTAATCTTTTGGCCATTTCTTCATCAAGATAATAGCCGTTAGTTGTAAGATACATGTAGAATCTTTCTGGCTGTATAGCTTCTAAAACTTTAAATAGTTTTTTGGGTTGTAATAATAATTCTCCACCTTGAAGGTCAAATTCAAAATATCCTAACTCATCTGCTTCATCAGCTAATCTAGCTATAGCATCATAATCTAAATATTCTTTGACGTGATCTCCTTTTGGAGAATTAGTAAAACAGTATTTACATCTCAAATTACATGCATTGTTAAAATTTAAATCTATTCCTCTTGTCTTAGTTCCTACCCTTCCGTTATTTTTTTGAACATAGTCGTAAAAAGCCCTAAGTTTTTTAACTAATTTAGGTTTGTTTAATAATGATGATGCTATTGGCATTATTTATATTTTATATTTTTCTAATTCACTTGGTAGAATAAGATTGAAACTAGCTTTGCAAGCAATTTCATTATTAATTAATCCTAGTCCATCACAAATTGCAATTCCTCTTTTAAAGCTTTTTATATTAGTTTCAATATCTAATCTCATACCAGGAATAATCTTTTTTGAAAATCTCAAGTTATTAGCAGAAGTCAAATACATCACTTTACCTTTGTTATCTGGCATTGTGAGTATTGCTAACGCTGACATCTGAACTAGGGCTTCAACCTGCAACATTCCTGGCATATTTGGATCATTTTCCCAATGAACTTTAAAAAACCATTCATCATCCTCAAGTTGTTTAAATCCTTTTGCACTTTTTCCTGGAATAATCTCAAGAGCTTCGTCTATCATAAGATATGGAGGTTTGTTTTGTTGATATTCCAAAATTTGTTTTTTATTTAAACTAATTATGTTTGTCATTTTATATCAATCACTTTTGTTAAAATATTTATGATATCATATCCATCCCAATTTAAACTTATATCAAGAGCTTGACCAGTAGGAACTATTCTATCAATCCCATTAAAATTTTTCTTCTTTATTATTTGATTAAAATCATCTTTGTTAAATCCAAAATATGTAAGTGTTTGAGTAAATAAATTAGTAAACTTAGATAATTCTTCTAATTTTTTTACATCTATTTCATAAAAATATCCCCATCTTGAAATCAATTTAGTTGGATCAATCTTTTTTTTATTTAATTCTACGCAATAAATTAAACTCCCATATTTTGTAAATTTTTTAATATTTTTCTTCAATAAGAAGTCAGATATTAGCCTGTCTTCCTTATAAAATATTGAAGCATAATCTAAGTCATATCGTGTTTTTGCTATCTGATAAAAAGTTTTCCAAAATTTTTTTTTCGCATTATCATTTTTTTTTCCTAACCAAAAAACAACATGGGGAGATGAACAAGCATTTTGGTCGACTAAAAAAGTATCGTTATAAAATTTTAGAGATAATTCTTTAATTTCTTTTAAATCAAGCTTCATTATTTTATCTGAATTAAATACACAAAAAGAATTACGATCTGCGAAAGATAAATCTCTAGATATTTCTTTCATTGGGTATTCTCGAATTTTATTTATTGTTTTATTCCCACCCCAGATTAATCTTGCATCGCAGATTGAGGATATTTCTTTTGTAAATTCTTCATTTTCATTATATCTAATTATTTTAATAAAATTTTTTAAGGATTTAAATTTTTTCAATGTAAGAGTAATTGCTCTACAAATTATGTCAATTTGAGGAAACTCTTTGGAAGGGACTTTTATTACATTTTTGTTGCCAGATAATAGTCCAAATATTAATGAATAAGCAAAATTGGTTGGTATATTAGATGGTGTAATATGAAATAATAATCCAATTCCTTTTTTATTTTGAAGACTTAATGATTTATTTTTCAAATTTATTATATTTTTTTTTCTACAATAAAATGCAAAAGCCATTACATCGCTATACGTTAAAGATTTTTTTGAATTTATAAGATTTTTAGATAATTGATCCAAAAAATCACAAATTTGCTCACTAAATGGTTGATCAGACTCTTTAACAAAGTTTTTATTTCCAACTATAAAATTTATATTATTCAAATTTTTCATTAAATATTAGCGCATCCTCTGATTTCAGAATTTTTAGATCTACCATGAATAATAAATTTTTTTCCACTATTACAAAATTTGCATTTAATATCATTTCGAAGTTCGGCAATATCCTCTGTCAATAAGCTATTTCCAGGATAGCTGGTTGGTAATAATGAGATTACTTGTAAAAAACCTTTTTTTTTGTTTTTGGTTATAATTTCTAAATTTGAATCTCTTATGAAAATATCTGAATAAATCGACGATTGAAAACAAGAACACTTTGGACATTCAATAAATATTGAGCCAGTTTGTTCAATTAATCCATAATAATTATAAACTTTGCTTATATTATACAAAGAATTTAAGCTTTTTTTAAAATTTTTATTGCTGATAGATTTATCTGATAACTTTTTCCAGCCACCGCCGTGGATGATAATCCCATTTCTTAAATTTTTATCATTTATAAAATTTAAATTTTTTTCTATAAGATATTTAAATATTAGACTTGTAAATCCGAAAATTAAAAATTTTTCATCTTTATATTTTTCAAAAAAAGTTTTTAATTTTTGTTTATCAACCTCATTCTTATCATTAAGCAAATAAGTTATGTTTTTACCAAAAATAGAAAAGCCATTAATTGCAGCAATTCTGGCATTGTAAGATGATCTGCTAATACCTTTTGGATCTTTATCTATAATCAGCATTGGTAATCTCTTTTTTCCTATAATATTTTCAACAATCTTTGCTAAAACCCAAGTTTGATTCTTTGAATTAAAAGAGTCTAAATAAATTTTAGATGGTGTTGAACCTGAAGTACCTGATGATTTTAATACTTTAATTATATTGGAATGTTTAACACTATAAAGATCAAATTTTTTAAAAAGTGAAACTGGTAGGGCTGGAATACCAGAAAGTTTAGAATTACTTAAACTGTAATTTATGCTATCTAATATTTTTTTATAACTTTTGCAATTTTTATAATGAAATTTAATGAGTTTTATTAAAAATTTTTGAAAAAAATTTCTTTTAGTTTTATTTGAATAAAACATTATATCATTTCTTTTTTCAAAATTTATCATTTTACCCATATCTTTTTATTTTTTAAAATTTCCTATTTTTTTTTTACTAATATTATTTAAAACTTCGATAAAATTTTTATTTATCTTAAATTTTTCAAAAATTTGATCTTTTATTTTTTTATGATCATTATCATTTTTACAAACAACGGATATTTTGTCATCATTAATTATAATTTTTGTATCTAATTTTCTTTTTTTTAAAAATTTTTCAATATCATCTAAATTAATTCTTAATCCAAATAATTTTGAAATTCTTTTTTTTCGACCTGTTAGATAATAAAAGTTATTCATATCTTTATATCCTAAATCGCCAGTTTTTAATTTTCCTCTATTTATGTCTCCTTTTTTTAAATCATTTAAATTTTTTGCATAACCTAGTGATACATTTTCCCCATAAAAAACTATTTCATCTTTACTAATTTCAAACTTAGAATTCTTTAACGTTTTTCCAATACTTCCAATTTTTTCTGGATATTTAGTTAAGTCAAAATATGACATTCTTGGACTTGCCTCTGTTTGACCATACATTACAAAAAATTTTATCTTTTTTTTTTTGCAGGTTTTAAGTAGATACTTTAGGGTTTCTATTTTTGTTTTTCCACCAGCTACAGTCAAATATTTTAAAGATTTTGAGATAAAATTTTCAAACTTTATTTTTTTTAAGTATTCATAAACAGCAGGGACTGTTCCAAATGAACAAATATTATAATTCTTAATTTTTAGCCAAAAGTTTTTACTAAATACTGGATCATTATTTATTACAATAGTTGAACCACTTTCTAAATGTGTATTTAAAATTGATAATCCAAAAGAGTAGGCCATAGGTAATGTTGTGATGGTAATATCTTTTTTTTTAATATCTAAGTAGTTTATAATTTGTTGGGAATTTTTAAAAAGATTTTTATTTGATAATCTTACAAACTTTGGGTTAGAGGTTGTTCCGGAAGTAGTTAATATTAAAGAATTTTTATTATTAATTTTTCTTATTTTCGTATCTATCTTAATTAAGCAATAGTCTGAGAAAAAAAATTTTTTATAATTTTTTTTTAAATTTATAAATTTTTTTGGATAAAAGATATAATTTGGTTTAAATTTTTTAATTGTCTCTAAAAAAAAATTTTTATTACAGTTCTCATCTAAAATAATTAAGTAATATCCATTATTTATACAAGAGGTATAAAATGCAATTGGCTCAATATCGTTTTTACTAACTAAAACTATTAAAGATTTTTTTTTTATTAGTTTTAAAATATCTTTTGAGTATTTAATTAGATAATCATATGAATATTTTTGATTATCTTGAATTAGAGCATAATTTTTTTTATGAGTTAAAAAATTTTGAAAAAGATTCATCTTTTAAATATAGGATAGATTAATTTATTCTTTGATTGTAAATTATTAACCATAATCTCATAAGCTTTATGAATATCTATAACTTGACAATTAAGAGTGAAGATTTTTTTTGATATTAACGATTTTGTTTTTTTTAAAATCAAATCAAATTTTTTATCTATTTTTGTTCCCTTTACTCCCGTTTCTAACTTCCTAGCATACATATATGTAATATTTTTTTTTCTCTTAGAATTTCTGTAGACATGGCCGTTAAATTTTTTTTTGAATCTATAATTTACTCCAATTTTTTGTTCTGCTAAATGAACAAACGTGAAACTATCTTTATAATCAATATCTAAAAAAATATTTTTTCCTTTTTTTTTAATCAAATATCCAAAAGGTGACTTCAAACTAAAGCTATCCTGATGCTTTAAAGAACATAAATATTTTTGGTCTTTACCTGCAACAAAAAAGGAAAAAATAGGATTTAAAGTTCTTTTAAACTTTTTATCATTAATAATATGATTAGATAAGCTTCCAGTTATTGACTTTGTTTTTTCAACAGTAAAAGTTTTTTTTTTAATAAAATCCCAACTATATGCAGGAATTATTAACGTCCCACCACTTCCTAAACGATTTAAAAAAGCATTTACAAATTTGTTTAAATTAAAAATTCTATTTTTCTTTTTTGCTAAAATCATTATTTTTAAAAAATTTGAATTAATTAAAATTTTATCATTTTTTTTAACTCCAATTTTCTCTACAAACTTTTTGTAATTTATTATTTCTTTCACATTAATGATCTTGACTATTGATTATTAGCTACACTAGTAAATTTTCTACTCTTATTTTTAAAATATTCCCTTCTTAATTGATTTGCACTTCCTCCTGAGTCTATTTTTTGATTTTTATCAAGTTTTCTCACTGCTAATAAATATTTTTCGTTATCACCTAATTTCTTAATAAATTTAGTACCTAAAAATTTTTTATAATTAAGCAACTGATCATATTTTCGATTTTTTATATTCATCATAATTACTCTTCGTGATTTTCCATTTAAATTTTTCGCACCGGCATGCCATAAATTCAAATTTGCAATTACTATAGTGCCAGCTTTAACTTTAATTCTTATTTCTTTAGGATGTTTTTTATTTATATTTATATGATCATCAGGCCAACCTAGGTGTTTATGGGTTTTAGGAACAAGTCTCATTGCACCATTTTTAATATTAGTATCATCTAAATAAATAAATGCGACTACGCCTGCAAAACGATCTTTTTTACTATTCCTTGGAAATCCATCAAAATGAACACTTTGTTCGCCAGAGCCTGCAACTGGATTTCTTAAATTTAAACCACAAACTTTAATTTCATCTTTAATTACATGGTAAGCGCTCATTAATATTTCTGGGATTGTGATTAAGCCTAAAAAAGATTTATCTTTTTTAATAAGTCCCCCAAGCCTTTGGGCTCCACTTTCAAATTTTTTTCCTTTTTTAAAATATTTCTCTTTACCTTCCCAGCCTCCCTTATCTCCTTCTTTCTTTATTAATTCGCTGGATATTTTTCTCAGAGTTTTCAAATTTTTTTTCATATATTCAGAATCTTTAACTACTACATAACCATCTTTATCTAAATTTTTTTTCCAGTTTTTATCATTAAAATTAGAATGAGTTAGAATTGATTTAATAATTCTATGAGTTTTATTTTTCATTTTTTAAAGCTTCTTAATTTGAATTATAAATATTGTTTAAACCTGGTTTACAATCATTTTTTTTTATAAAATTTTTAACACTAATAAAGTCTGTTAAATTATCAATTGTATAAGATTTTTTTATATTCATTTTTTTATAGATACCAAAAGATTTAAATTTTTTTATTCTTACGTTAAATAATTTGTTAAAGAAAAACCAAGTTGGTGATTGATAATTCTCAGAATTAAATTTTTTTTCATTTATAAATAATTTATCTGAGGAAAAAATTTCAACCGATATACCTTTTGGATAATCACTTTTAGCTCTCCAATTTTTTGAATGACTCATAGCTCTGGTTGTTAGATAGTGAGCATTCGATTTTTTAAAATAATCAACAAAAGCATCTATTAAACTAGGATCTACAAGGGGATTGTCAGCTGTTAGTCGTAAAATATTAAATTTTTGAAATTTTTTAAAATAAAGATATCTGCTAAAAACATCTGGGTCTGATCCAGATATAATTTTAATTTTATATTTTTTTTTTACGTGTTTAATCAAAACTTGATTATTCTTATTTTGAGAAGTGAGCAAATATAAATTTCTTTTATTGATATACTTTGATTTAAGCGCATTCATTATAACAAAATCAATTAATCTAGAGTCTTTAGTTAAAAATTTCATAGATTTACCAGGTAGTCTCGTTGAACCCATTCTTGCTTCAATTGTACATTTTAGATTTTTCACTTTTTAAAATGGAATTTTTTAACTAATTGATTTTTTTTTACATTAGCAATTAATCTAGATCCAAGGATTTTTTTGTAATCCTCTATTTTTAGTCCACCTTCCAAATAAGGTCTTAATAAATTTAGATTGCTATTGTTAATTTTTTGATCTTTATTTAAATTTTTAGAATAGTAAACGCTTCTTCGCAAAGTTTTTTTATAATAATTCTCACATTTATATGTACCAATTCTTTGTTTTCCAATAATTTCATAATTATTTTTAACATTTAAAACTAATTGTTTTAATTTTTTTTTATCAACTGAAAGTTTATAATCACCTGCTAATTTTGTTGTTCTTGGCATAAAATGTTTTTCAATGACAGTAGCACCAAAAAAAACAGAATTTGAAGCAACTTTAATTCCTATTGTATGATCTGAATAACCAACTTCTAACTTAAATTTGTTTTTTAAGTTTTGGATATTGATCAAGTTTGCATCTTTAAATTTTGTTGGATAACAAGAGATACAATGAAGTAGAATAATATTTTTTTTTGGGAAAAATGAAATTGCTCTTTCAATTTCTTTAATATTTGACATGCCTGTCGAAATTACAACCTTTTTTTTTGTTCTAGCAATTTCTTTTAATAGTTCTACGTTATTTATGTCTCCAGAAGCTACTTTAAAAAATTTGACATACTTATTAATTTGTTTGACATATTTTGGATCAAAAGGTGTCACACAAAAATCAATTTTATTTTTTCTTGAAATTTTTGATAATCTTTTTACTAAATTTAATGATATTTTTACTTTTCTAAATCTTTCATATTGATAGGTTAGGTTCTTATCTTTTACATGTTTATAAATTTTCATTTTTTTATTCACTAAATTATTTTCATCAAAAAGTTGAAATTTTACACAATCTGCACCAGCATTCTTTGCTTGTTTAATTGATGAAATACAAAGACTTGAATTACCCAAATGATTGCTACCTACTTCTGCTATAACGTAAGGTCCTTTTTTAAACATCAGATCTAATTAAGATTTCCACTTAATTTTTGGCTCAAGTGAGTCAACGTTAATTCTATTAATATTTTTTTTTACTACATTGAAAATTTTATTTATTTGCTCATTATCAAATAATACTGGTTTAAGACCCAATGAAATTAAAGATGTATTTTTTGGATTATAATAGTGGCCTTCTTCCTCAATTCTAGGATTTGTTACATGTTTAATTTCAGCTTTTATTTTATTTTTATCAGCAAATAGTTTGATTTTATTTGCCATTTCATTTAACGAACTAAATTCTGTGAATTGATTAAAAACTCTAAACTCTCCTTTTTTTGGTTGGTTATTTGCAGCTATCTTCACACAATTAATTGTGTCTATTAAATTTAAAAATGCTCTCTTTTGGGTTCCTTTGCCATACACACTCATATCTATATTAGATGCAACCTGGCTAATAAATCTATTAATTACTGTTCCAAAAATTGAGTCGTAATGAAATGATGTCGCTAAATTTTCATAATCAAGATCTATTTCTTTAGTTGAAATACCATAGACAAATCCTTGATTTAAATCTGTGCACCTCAATCCCCATATCCTGCATGCAAATTCTATATTTGCACTGTCATGAACCTTCGATAAGTGATAAAAACTTCCAGGTTTTTTTGGATATAAAACTTTATCTTTTCTTCCATTGTGTTCAATATTTAACCAACCTTCTTCAATATCTATGTTGGGTGTACCATATTCTCCCATAGTTCCTAATTTAATTAAATGTGCCTCTGGACATAATTTCTTCATTGCAAATAATAAATTCAGATTTCCTATTACATTATTATATTGTGTGAAAACTGCTTTTTCTCTTGAGGCCATTGAATAAGGGGCAGAAGGTTGCTCAGCATAGTGAATAATTACTTCAGGAGTAAATTCCTCTAATATCTCACAAAGAACTTTGTAATTAAGTAAATCGGAAACGTAATGTTTAATCTTGTTTTTTTGGTTTAAATTCCAAGCTTTGACCCTTTCATTAAAAGGTTTGATAATATTTAAAGGCTCAACTCCATACTCAGACTCTATTTTTCTTTTTGAAAGATTATCAATTGCATAAACATCATGACCCTCGTTTGCAAAATGCATTGTTGTTGGCCATCCTAAATAACCATCTCCCCCCAATATTAAAACTTTCATATTAATTGAATAATCCTTATTTTTTGCGCGTATCCATATACCAATTAAAAGTGGTTTTCAATTTCTTTATAAAATTTTTGTCTGCTTTTATAATTGGTTTTTTATAAACTTTATCATCATACCCTTCAGGAGTAGGCACAAAATTTAAATTATTTTTCCTATTTGAAATTTTATCAAGCAAATTCTTGATATCTATAATTCTTAAAAATTTTTTTGTATTTATTTGAACTTCCTTTTTTTTATTTTGCTTTAAATTATCATATAATACCTGACATACATCATTAGAATAAATGAAATCTCTTTCTTGAAAACCATCTTTATGAATTTCAAGCGATTTATTATTTAAAATTTTTTTTATAAAACTATGAACAACACTAGATTTATGAGCAGAATAGGGTCCAAAAACATTTGATATTTTACAAATAGTAATATTCATATTTTTTGTTTTTATATATGTATGACTTAATTGTTCACAAAAATATTTTGTCATACCATAAATACTTGGATTAATTTTAAAATTATCAACTCCCATAGATGATGCGATTAATATTTTTTTTACTTTATATTTTTTTGCTAAATCTATTAAATTAAAAGTTGCAAATATATTATCTTCAAAAGCTTTTGCTGGATTTTTATGGCAATTTACAAATCCAGGCAATGCAGCTAAATGAATAATATATTCTATTTTATTTTTTTTGAATATTTTTTCTAATTTTGATTTATTCTTAAGATTTAATTGGAAAAAATTTTTATCTTTAATATATTTATTTTTAACCTTATCTAATGAAAAAAATTTCATTTTTTTTTTAATTAAAAACTTAATTAAATTTGTACCAATAAAACCAGAGCTTCCAGTAACTAATAGACTCATATAAAGCTTCTTAGTAAGACAAACATTTTTGTTAAATTTTTTTTAAAAATATTTTTGGACATATTTTTATCATGTATTCTATAATTGTAGCACTCCTCGGGTAAATGGCCAATTTTAATATCTTTTAATTTTCTAATTTTCAACCAAAAATCATAATCATCTTGGTATTTAATATTTTCATCAAAACCACCAATACTTTCCCAAATTTTTTTTTTAAAGATTGTGCCACTTCCTAAAGGATATTTAAAATAAGAATTAATAAAATCTTTATTTTGTTTTCTAACTGAAATAAATTTTCCTAATTCATTAATTAGTCTTATATCCCCAAAAATAAAATCATAATCTTTTTTTTTTAACTCATAAAAAAAATTATAAAAAAAATTATTATCTATTGTGTCATCTGCATCTATTTTAGTGATAAATTCAAATTTTGATTTTGCAACAGCAAAATTATATGATTTGTTTAATGATAAAAACTTTGTCTTAAAATATCTAATTTTTGTATTTTGAGACTTGTATAGAGATACTATTTCATCAGTGTTATCTGAGCTATTATCATTAATAATAATTATTTCACCAATTAGTGAACTATCATTTTTATTTATGCTGTCTAAACAATCTGATAGAAAATTTGCATAATTGTGTGTTAATAGTATTACAGATATCATAAAACTTTTTATATAAACAGAGTGGTTATAAATAAATGAATATGTTTCGTATTATAAAAGACCTTTTCAATATGCCTAGAAGTATAACAGGTGAACCAATAAAAAAAACTCTGGGTTATATTAAAAATGAGATCTCAAGATTAAAAATTTTAAAATTTAAAAGTGGTACAAAAGTTTTTGATTGGGTAGTTCCAGAAGAATGGAATATAAATGATGCATATATCAAAAACTCAAAAGGAAAAAAAATTCTTAATTTTAAAAAGAATTATCTCAATATTGTTTATCATTCTACTCCAGTAAAAAAATGGATTTCTAAAAAAGATCTTTTAAAAAGAATTCATTATGATGATACAATTCCAACAGCTGTGCCTTATGTGACATCATATTATAAAAAATACTGGGGTTTTTGTATGACGAAAAATCAAGTTAAAAAACTTTCAGAAAAAAATTATTATGTTCATATAGATTCTTCTTTTAAAAAAGGTAATCTTGAAATGGGTGAATATTTAAAAAAAGGTAATCAAAAAAAAGAAATATTTTTTTCAACTTACATATGTCATCCATCTATGGCAAACGATAATATTGCCAGCACTGCTCTTCAGATAGAAATAATAAAATATTTAAATAAAAATTACAGGAATAGTAAATATTCATACAGATTTGTTTTTTTACCAGAAACTATAGGTTCGATTTGCTACTTGTCAAAAAGACTAAAAATTCTAAAAAAAAATATGTTGTTAGGATTTGCTATTAGTTGTGTAGGTGACAATAAACAATATAGCATTATCAATTCTCGACATGGCAACAGATTATCTGATTCAGCACTTAATTCAGTTTTAAAAAATAAAAAAAATTTAAAAATTTATAGTTATTTAGATAGAGGCTCTGATGAAAGACAGTATTGTTACCCTGGCATAGATTTGCCAGTGAGTGGGTTTTGTCGATCTAGATTTCATACTTTTAAAGAATATCATACTGATCATGACAACCTAAATTATATTTCAAAAGAAGGATTAAATAATTCATTTAAAGTATTTAAAAACATTATAGATGCTTTAGAGAGTAAAAATTTTTATCCAAAAAATAAGTTTTTATGTGAACCAAATTTAGGAAAAAGAGGATTAATGTCTACTATCGGTAAAAAATTCCAAGGTAAAAACAAAGTAACTAAAAATTTTTTAGCATATTCTGATGGTACAAAAAATCTTTTTGAGATTTGTGACACAATAAATATAAATTTAGAAGATGCATTGATTATAAGTAGAAAGTTAAGCGAGAAAAAACTTATTTAACCTATTTTTTTATTAAAATAGCGTCAGGTTGATAATTTGAATTAAGTTTAACTAATCTATAATTTTTTTTATTTTTTTTATAAAATTTTATCATTGCTCTACCCTCATCGGTGTTAAATTTATTCCTAGCCTCATCAAAAGCAATCACACCACCTGAAGAAATTAAATTATTCATTTCAGTAAGAACTTTTTCTACAACACTGTAAACATTGCAGTCAATATAGATAAATGAGATTTTTTTGAATCTTTTTTTATATTTTGAAATATTCATAATATCATCATTTATAATAAAAATTTTTTTTAAATTAAAAAATGAAATAATCTTTTTGATAAGCTGAGGTCTACCAATATATTTTCCTTTGACATTTTTTTTCATTTTTTGAGGGTTTGGAAAACCACTAAAATTATCAAATCCATAAATTTTTTTTTTAATTTTCAAATAATCAACAATTTTCTTAATGGAAAACAAATTATTACCGTTCCAAATGCCAAATTCAATTATATCACCTTTAATATTTTTAGTTTGACTCAAAATCTCAGAAAGCTTCATAAATCTATGTAGAGATTTATCGCCTATTAACATCCCAAAATTTTCTAGTATGAATTTTTTAGAAAAATTATTTTGTAAAATTTTAAAATATTTTTTGCTTGTAAGTTTTTTGTTAAAAAAAGACATTTGATTTATAAATTTTTTAAAATATTTTTTCTTTTTTCTTTATCCTCGTCATTGAGAAAAAAATCTGGACCTGTTCTTATATTATTTTCATAATGATTGCATGTTTCACAAATTCCACTTTTTTTAGAATAAGAAAATAAATCTTTCCTGGCATCTGTCAAAATTTTGTTTGTGTATATTTTAAAAATTGAATTTTCGTCAAATTTATCTAGTTTAGTGATCCCATTGTCCACTTCTTTATTCTGATAGGAGTGGCAGCACAATTGTACAGATCCATCATATGAAATAACAAATTCCCTAATAGGTTTTTCACAAGGATTAAATCTAATTTTATCTGGAATTAGCTTTTTCATTGTACCACCTCTTGAATTTCCATTTTCTTCCCAATTTGTACAGACCACTTCTACATAAAGATTATCAACGTTAAAAGAGATTTTGAGATTTTCAATTTCGTCATTAGATAAATCATATTTTATTCTTTTTGTAAATTTTTTTAACGACGACTCAGCATATGATCTTGTCCACACTTTATTTTTAGCTGGATGAAGAGTAATTAAAATTTCCTTAAGGCCACATTCATTTAATCTTTTAAACATATCAAAACTTTTTATGTAATCACCATTGCTATTGCAGCTTAATATTGCATTAGGAAGGTTTTTATTTAATTTTTGAACTCTACTAATGAAATTTTTACTTGCTAATGGTTCGTTAAATAAATTTAAAGATATTCTTCCATCATATTTTATTTTTTTAAGTGAAAAAATTATATTTGATAATAAGTCTTCATCTATTTCCAAATTTTTGTCACTTCTCTCAAACAAAGCAACTGGGCAGTAAGAGCAAGCTCTGTTGCAATAATATGACATCTCTAAGCAAACCAGCTCAACATATTTTTTAAAAAGATCCCTAGCTTTATCAGTTTCTAATTTCTTATAACTTAAAATTTCTACATCAAATTTTGAGTCTTGGTTAAAGACTTTTCTATCCCAATAATTTTTTTTATGTTTGATATAATGACCCATATTTTTTATTTAATTTTACTGACAAAATAGTGATTATTTGGCTTTAAACCAGGAATAACAAAAGGGTATTTGAAGCTTTTAAGCTCCTTTTTAAAAAAATTAATTAAATTGTTTGGGTCCATGGTAGTTTGTGGATCAAATTTACTATATGACAATAAGGATATTGATGTGGTATTAAATTTATCAACAAATTTAATATAGTTTTCAACAACATGAGCTGGCATTTCAACGAAAGATGCAGCATTATGAAAATGATCGATTTCACATTCAACTCTTTCAATTTCCCATGGAGGTATACATATTATCTCTAAACTGTTGTCATTTGAAAATTTTATTTGATCCATTTTTTTTGTTTGAAGATAATCGATCACGTTTTCCCTGAAAAATTTTCTTAAATATTCTGTTCCGATATAAATATTTGGAACAGTATCCAAGTAAACTATTTTTTTTATATTTCTAAAATTTTGTAAAAGGAAGTGAATATTGGCTCCAAAGCCACCACCAATTTCAAAATAATTTACAATATTCTTAAAATTTATAAATTCTGAGAATGAGTCAACGCGATTTGCCATTTCTAAATAATGTGTTGAATATTCAATTTTGTTAAAATTAAACTTTTGAACACAGCCAAATTCTGTAGTTTGTAAAAAATTATACTTATTAATTAATTGTTCAACTCTTTTCGAATTACTAAAAACAAAACTTTGGTTTATTAAAAACCTATCAATGTATGATTTAGTTATTTTTAACTGACTTTTGAATATACTTTTGAGAAAAGGAAGTAGTAATAAGGAAGAGGCTAACCTTCCTTTAAAATTAAATTCATTTCTAATATCATATACAATATTATCTGAAAAACTTGTTCCAATACCACTATTTATCCCTCTAAAATTATTGATTTTATTTTTTTTGATTTGGTAGATTGTTCTTCTGTTTTTATGCTTCCAATATGGTCCAGAACTATAAAGATTCTGGTTTGTCTTTTTTTCATCCTCTATTAAATTTAAAAAAAGATTTTCTGACATGACTAGTTCTTTAATTTTTTTTTGTTAAAAGGATGAAAATTCTTCAAATTTTTTTTTAATGGAAGACTATCTATCCAAATAAAATATTTTTTTAATCCATCATCTAAATTATTAAACTTAAATTTTGGAAATTTTTTTTTAAGATATTTGTTGTTTGAATGTAATCCAAATGAGTCACCTGGTGTATCTTTTAGAATTTTTATTTTATAGTTTTTTAAATTTTTAACTTTAAAAATATTTTTAATAAGATTTTGAACTGAAATTTTTTTTTCAGATGTTAGATTAATAATCTCAAAAGTTTTTAAATTTTTATTTTTAATTGTTTTTGCTAGAATATTTGCACAATCATCAATATAAGTGAAATTTCTAAATCTTTGTAATGAACCCTTGACCACAATTGGTTTCTTTTGCCAAACATAAGAGCAAAAAATACTCACCATTCCCTTTTTAAGATTTTTGAGATTTTCTCCAGGACCGTATGTATTGAAAACTCTAAATATAATAGTTTTCACTCTAGTTTTGATTAAAACTTGTCTAAGAAAAAGCTCTCCTGCATATTTTGAAACTCCATAGATAGAATCTGGCTTAATGTCAGTTTTTTCACTTATTTCTTTTTTATTAGAACCATAAACAGCAACTGTACTTGTGTATATAAATTTTTTGCATTTAATTCTTTTTGCAATATTTGCTAATAAATAAGTCCCGTAAGCATTTGTCATTAAATCATTTTTTGGATTATCGTATGCTCCTTCACTTCCTGACTGCGCAGCAAGATGGTAAATGATATCTGGTTTCCATTTTTCGATTTTATTTAGAATATTTCTATTTGTAATATCTCCATTTAAAAATTTGCATTGAGGATTTAAGTAGGAAATTCCGCCCTTGCTCCTTAATAAATCTACAACCATCAAAATATTTTTTTTATTTTTACTTAATTTATTAGTCAAATGAGCACCTATGAAACCAGCACCGCCTGTAATCAAAATTTTAGTCATAAAATTCTTATTTGTTAACAAATAAATGTTCAGCAAAAGAAAATTCTAAAGGTGTATTTATGTCATAACCCTCAACTTGATTTAATTTATAGAAATAGGGTTTTTTTCCAATCAAAGTTTTAGTTTTGAACATTTGTTTTGTTAGTAATATATTTATCGCAAAATTTAATTTCACAATATCTGGTAAATTTTGTGAATTTGGAGTTTTTGTAGGATTAAAGTTAATTGGTTTTTTTTTTTTAAACAAAAATTCTTTAACATCTGAAACGCTATTAAAACTGTCAAATTTATCTTTATTTTTTAAAAAGATTTTAATAAAATTTCTATAAGTATTTTCTGTTATCATTGGATTTGTACAGTGAGTAAACATTATGTATTTACTATCAGTGTGTTTTGCAATGTTTGACCAAAATTCACTATTAGAGCATTCTGAGCTTGCATAATAATCTTCTCTTTTAAAAAAACTTACTTTTAGTTTTTTTGCAATTGAAATTGCTTTTGAAGAGTCGGTATTGATTATGATATCATCTAATTCCTTTATTTTTTTTAAAACTTCAATTTTGTGAATAAGTAAATTTTTTTTTGCAAATAATTTGAAATTTTTATTTTTTACTCGCTGAGATCCCTTTCTTACCGTTACAACTGCTACAAGATTTTTTTTCATTTTTTACTTTAATGCGTATACGGATGTTGTGGTAAAATTATAAGATGTGGGTGTAATAGAAATTATTTTTTTTGATTTTTTATTTAGTGAATATGAAAAAAATAACTCATTAACAATTTTTGTTCGTCTATCTTTCGGTCCATACCCATCAAATCCAGCCAACAATATTCTTGAAACTTTTCCACTAGTTGCGATAGAAAGTGCGTAAGCAACGTTGTAAAGCTTTGGTATTAATGCAGACTCCTTATAAAACTCAAACTTATCATCTTTAAGACCAATACCAAAGTCTAATAGCTTAAGTTTCTTAAATTTTTTTATATGAAAATCTGATAAAAGAGATTTTGGTACAATAAGTGGTGATTTAATTGATTGGTATAAACTTGCGTCTGCAATTAATCTTAATGGATTACATGCTAAATAAAAATCTATTAAATCTTTTTTAATTTTGGTAATTGTATTTAAGGCAATTACGATTGGTTTCTTCTTTTTAATATAGCTTTCAATTTCTTTTATATACTCATTTAATTTC
>TARA_B100001093_G_scaffold520294_1_pt1 | contig 32665 bp, 35 predicted proteins | sample TARA_B100001093 | Tara Oceans TARA_B100001093 (sample SAMEA2623116) | marine metagenome | biome: marine biome (ENVO:00000447); feature: surface water layer (ENVO:00002042); material: "saline water (ENVO:00002010), including plankton (ENVO:xxxxxxxx)" | depth 5 m | reverse complement strand
GAAGGCCGGTCTGTGAGCTTTAAAAAAACAAAATAAACCTGACTACTGGTGGTAGTCTTGAAAAAATAAATTATGAAAGTAGGAATCACCTTTTCAACCTTTGATTTGTTTCATGCAGGGCATGTAAAGATGCTGGAAGAAGCAAAAAGTCAGTGCGATTATTTAATCGTTGGCTTGCAGTTAGATCCTTCGATTGATCGTCCTGAGAAAAATGCTCCTTCACAGTCTATAATTGAGCGTTATATTCAGCTAAAAGGTTCTAAGCATATAGATGAAATTGTCCCTTATGTTTCTGAGCAAGATTTAGAAGACATCTTACGTTCTTTTAAATTGGATATTAGAATAATTGGCGACGAGTATAAGGAAAAGAACTTTACTGGTAGAACGTATTGTGAAGAAAAAGGAATCGAAATTTATTATAACTCTCGTGATCATAGGTTCTCATCGAGTGGACTCAGAAAGCAATTGAAAAAAGTAGCAAAATGAAATTTGAAGAGTTTTTAGAAATTAATAAAAATAAAAAAATAGTTGGTGTTCAAGGACTTGGATTTGTAGGAGCTATAATGTCACTTGTATTAACAAACTGTACAGACGAAAATTATGCTGTTATTGGAGTAGATATAAATGAAGACATAGTTGATTCTCTTAACAATAGTAAATTGCATATATCATCAAGCGACCCCAAAGTTGAAACATATTTTAAAAATACTATCGTTAAAAGAAATTTATTTGTTACAAGTGACTCAAGTTATTTTTCAAAATGTGATATAATAATTGTTGATATAAATCTTGATGTCAAAAAGAATGATGATTTCAAAATTAACAATACAAGTGGATATGATATAATAATTGAACCTTTTAAGAAAGGAATGGAGTTGATAGGAATGAATTGTAAAAAGGATGTATTAATTATTATTGAAACTACTGTTCCGCCTGGGACTTGTGAAAAAATTGCATATCCTATCATTTTAGAATCATTAAAGGAAAGAGGGTTAGAAACTAACTTATTAAAACTGGGTCATTCATATGAAAGGGTAATGCCTGGTCCAAATTATATTGATTCAATAGAAAATTTCCCCAGAGTGTATTCTGGAATTAATAGTGATTCTAAAATAGCAACAGCCAAATTTTTAAGCACAATAATTAATGTCGAGCAATTTCCATTACAACCTCTTAAAAATACAACATCATCAGAAACAGCTAAAGTTTTAGAAAATTCTTACCGTGCCATGAACATAGCCTTTATCGATGAATGGAGTAAGTTTGCGGAGATTAGTGGTGTAGACTTGTTTGAAGTTATTGACACAATAAGAATTAGACCAACGCACAAAAACATAATGTACCCAGGTTTTGGAGTTGGAGGATATTGTTTAACAAAAGATCCTTTACTAGCTAGTTGGTCATCTCAAAAACTTTTTAATTCTAATAAATTAATACAAAGTGAATCATCCGTAGCTATAAATGATAAAATGCCTTTTCATATAATAAATAAAATTAAGGAGTTAAACCTAGTGTCCCCCTCAATTTTAGTGTTAGGGATATCCTATCTGAAAGATGTTGGTGACATGCGATATGCACCATTTCTATCAATTGAAAAAGAACTAAAAAACAGATCATCAAAATTGATGACTTATGATCCATTTATTAAAAAAGCAGAATACGACACAAACAATTGGGAAGACATTATTAATACTAAATTTGATATTATTATTATTGGATCCCCCCACACTATATTTATTGAAAATCAGAATATAGAAGAAATTAGTTTATTAAATAAATATGCTATTTTGATAGATCCTTTCAATATAGCAAGTAATTTAAAAATAAATAACAAAACAATAACAATTGGAAATGGAAACTAAAAAATGTTTAGTAATAGGTGGTGCTGGCTTTATCGGAATGAATATAGTTAAAGAACTAGCTGAAAAAGGTAATTATAATATTACCATTGGAGATAATTTCTCTAGAGGTAAAAAGGATGAATATTTAAATTCAATAATTAAAAAAAATAATATCAAAGTTGTTTCTGCAGATTTTACTGATCCTTCTTCTTTTAAGGAATTAGAATCTGATTATGATTATGTTTATATGTTGGCATCAGTAGTCGGAGTAGAATATACTCAGAAAATTCCAAATGAGTTAATAAGAATAAATACAGCATTAATTTTCAATACTTTGGAATGGATTAAACATACCGATTGTAAAAAAATATTATTTACTTCAACTAGTGAATGTTATGCAGGTACAATTGAAGCTTTTAATTATGAAATCCCAACATCTGAGGATGTGCCTCTGTGTATTGAAGACATTACCCATCCAAGATTTACCTATGCAGTAACTAAAATGTTAGGAGAGTCAGGATTTATGAATTATTCAAAAATATATAAATTTGAATGTACTATTGTGCGTTATCATAATGTGTTTGGTCCAAGAATGGGATTTAAACATGTAATTCCTCAAGTTGTACAGCGTTTTTTAAATAATGAAGATCCTTTTAAAGTATTTGGGCATAATCAAACAAGGTCTTTTAACTTTATTGATGATGCTGTTAGTGGTACAATTGGTGCTATGGAATCAAAAAATGCAAATGGAGAAATCTTTCATATAGGAGATATGAACTCTGAAATTACCATTGAAGAACTTGTTCATTATATTGGAGATTTGATGAACTATAAGGGTAATTATGAAAGACAAGAAGCTCATTCAGGTTCAGTTTCAAGAAGGTGCCCAAATACTCAAAAAGCAGAAAGAGTATTTGGTTATAAACCTAAAGTAAAATGGAAAGAAGGAGTAAGTAAGACGGTTAAATGGTATGTAGATTATATTAATTCAGGCAAAGATATTTTTGAATAAAAAATACAAAAAATGTTTAAAGAAATAGTGAAATTTATTAGGGAACAATTTGATTCACCAGAAGCTTTTATTCCATTACATGAACCACGTTTTATCGGAAAAGAAAAGGAATATGTAGTGGATGCAATTGATTCTACATTTGTATCATCTGTAGGCGCATATGTAGATAAGTTTGAAGAATTAGTTGCTAAAAAATCAGGCGCAAAATATGCTATTGCAACAAGTAATGGAACGTCTGCCCTACACATTGCTTTATTAATGGCAGGTGTTCAACCTAACGATGAGGTAATTACTCAGCCCTTAACTTTCGTTGCTACTGGAAATGCTATAAGTTATGCTAATGCAAAATGTGTATTTATAGATGTAGATAGAGATACTATGGGGTTGTCGCCAAGAAAATTGAGAATATTTTTAGAAGATAATGCTATAGTAAGAGGTGGAGTAGTTTACAATAAAAAAACTAATGCGAGACTGGCAGCATGTATGCCAATGCATACTTTTGGTTTTCCTTGTCGAATAGATGAAATTGTTGCTATCTGCAATGAGTTTAACATTCCAGTTGTAGAAGATGCTGCAGAGTCTTTAGGTAGCACTTATAAAGGTAAATATACAGGTACATTTGGAAAATTAGGAGTATACAGTTTCAATGGAAATAAAACCATTACATCTGGTGGTGGTGGAGTTATTATTACCGATGACGAGAAATTAGCAAAACTTGCAAAACATATAACTACTACTGCAAAAGTACCTCATAAATGGGATTATGAGCACGATATGGTAGGTTATAATTATCGCATGCCTAACTTAAATGCAGCACTAGCTTGCGCTCAGTTAGAGCAATTAGATTCTTTCATTAATAACAAAAGGGAGCTAGCATTAATTTACGCTGAGTTCTTTAAAGAAAGATCAATTGACTTTGTATTAGAAAACTCAGATTCATATTCAAATTATTGGCTGATGGCAGTTATACTAAAAGATTTGGATCAACGTAATGATTTTTTAAAAATCACTAATGATCAAAAAGTAATGACTAGGCCTATTTGGAAATTGATGAATAAATTAGTTATGTTCAAAGATTGTCAAGTCGAGGATATATCAAATGCAGAATGGTTAGAAGAAAGAGTAGTAAACATAACAAGTAGTGTAAGAGTAAAAGCATTATGAAAGATTTATACATCTTAGGAGCAGGTGGGCATGCAAAAGAAGTTTATTTTTTAGCAGATCGTATAGGTAAATGGAATATTAAAGGTATGTTGGATATAAATGCTAGGGATGCAGTATTTATCTCAGGTATTGAGGTGCCAATTTACAAGGAGTCGATATTAGATGAAATTATTAGTGATAATGTGTGTCTGGTAATAGGTATTGCAGGATCTGTAAAAATAATAAGTAATATGGTCGCTCTTTACAGTAAAAAGTTTGAGTTTCCAAATTTAATTGATCCGTCAGTTATATATTGCTCAGAAAATATAAAAATAGGAGTTGGTAATTTAATATTTCCAAACAATACGATTACTACAGATATAAAAATAGGTTCATACAACGTTTTTAATATTGGAAGTGTGGTTCATCATGATGTGGTAATAGGTGATCAGAATATATTTGGTCCTAGTCTCAATTTATCAGGAGGTGTAGAGATTGGGAACTCTAATTATTTTGGTGTAAAATCCACAGTTTTACAATATTTAAAAGTGGGAAATAATAATATTATTGGTGCAGCAAGTTTAGTTACGAAAGATTTAAAAAACGATAATACAGTGATAGGAGTGCCAGCAAAAAAATACAAAAAATAGTGTTATGCAAAAAACAATAATAATCGCTGAAGCTGGAATTAATCACAATGGAGATATTAAATTAGCTAAGAAATTAATTGACGTAGCGTCTGATGCAAAAGCAGATTACATTAAATTTCAAACGTTTAAAACAGAAAATCTTGTTACTAAAATCGCTAAAAAAGCTGATTATCAAAAATCCAGAGTTGATTCAACTAGTGACACTCAATTTGAGATGTTAAAATCTTTAGAGCTTAATTATGAAAATCATATAGACTTAATAGACTATTGTAAGCATAAAAGTATAAAATTTTTATCTTCAGCATTTGATTTGGAATCAATAGATTTTCTAGAAAGTTTAGATATTGATTTATTTAAAATTCCAAGTGGAGAGATCACTAACTTTCCTTATTTAAAAAAAATATCACTTCTTAATAAACCTGTAGTATTATCAACAGGAATGGCTACGATTAATGATATTGAAAATGCATTAAGTGTTTTGACCTCTGTTAATTTACCTTTAAATAAGGTTTGTATTTTACATTGCAACACATCTTATCCAACTCCTATGATTGATGTTAATTTAAAAGCTATGAATTATATTGCAGAAAAATTTAATGTTAAAGTTGGATACAGTGATCATACTTTAGGAATTGAAATTCCAATTGCTGCAGTTGCTTTGGGTGCGAGTATAATCGAAAAACATCTAACATTAGATAGAGAAATGTTCGGTCCTGATCATTTTGCCTCACTGGAACCAGTAGAATTTTCTAATATGGTTTCGGCAATTAAAAATATAAACTTTGCATGTAGTGGGGATGGAATTAAAAAACCAACTGCAAGTGAGCTTGAAAATATTATTTCTGCAAGAAAAAGTATAGTTGCAAAAAAAAACATAACAAAAGGAGAATTATTTAGTGAAAGTAATTTAACAACCAAAAGACCTGGTTCAGGAATCTCTCCAATGAAATGGGAAGAGATTATTGGAAAAACATCAAAAAATAACTATGAAAAAGATCAATTAATATGAATATTTTAAAAAAGAACAATTGGAATAAATCATATGAGAATAAAGATAATTTTGTTTTCTATCCAAATGAAGAAATTATTAGGTTTATTTCAAAATATATAAGAAAAAAAACTGGGTTAGATTCTTTTATTAATATTGATAAAAAGAATCCTAAAATTCTTGATTTTGGTTGTGGAATAGGAAGACATGTTAAGTTTTTAGATGATTATAAATTAGACGCTTATGGATTCGATTTATCCGAAGAAGCGATTTATTATGCTCATCAATATTTTAAAAAGTTAAATTTAGATCACTTACAAAAAAAAATTATTGTTTCTGATATTACTAATTTACCTTATGAATCAAAATACTTTAATTATATGCTTTCTCATGGAGTTTTAGATAGTATGAGTTATGAAATTGCAAAAAAAGGAATTAAAGAACTTCACAGAGTAATGGACAGTAAAGGAATTATTTTCTTTGATTTAATTAGTACTTTAGATACTTCTTTCAAAAAAGGGAATAATATGGATCAACTAGTAGAAAATGATCATGAAAATGGAACGATTCAGTCTTATTATAATTTAAATAAGATAAATAATTTGTTGAATGATAAATTTACTATAATTGAATTGTATGAAAATAGCAGAATTGATCATATTAATAATTCTCTTTTAAATAGATTTAACGTAGTAGCCCAAAAAATTTAAAAGATGAATTTTTTAATTGAAGCTTCGGGAAGTTTGACTTCTGGATATATTATTAAAGCTATCAAAGATTCTGGAAATAGAGTTATTGGTTCTGATATTTATGATTTTAATCATGCAAAAATTATGTGTGATGATTTTATCTTAATGCCAAAATATAATGATAAAAACTTATGGAAAAAAATATCTAAATTATTAGATGAATATAATATAGACATTGTCCTTCCTTCATTTGATGAAACCTTATTAGGATGGTCTGAAAGAGTAGATTTTTTTAAAACTAAAGACATTAGAGTCATCATATCCTCTGTTGAAACTATAAAAACATTTCAGGATAAATGGATTGCTTTTGAGTTTTTTAAAAATTTAGGAATACTAACACCTGATACAAGCTTAATATCAGAGTTTGAAATAATTAAACCAAGAGTTGGAAGGGGAGGTTCAGGAATTTTTTTAAATGATTTTAAATCTGAGATTGATATGAAAAACATGATATCTCAAGAAAAAATTACTGGACAAGAATATACGGTTGATTGTTTTTTTGATGTTAATGGTGTTCCTATTTACATAATACCTAGAAAAAGACTAAACGTAATTGACGGCAAATCTAGTAAAGGTATTGTAGTTAAAAATTCAAAAATAGAAAATATAATAAAAAAAATATCATCTAGTATTGGATTCAAAGGCCCTATAAATTTTCAGTTTTTTGTTACAGAAAAAAAAGAAGTTTTCATCTTAGAAATTAATACAAGAATTGCAGGAGGAATGGCTTTAGGCTTTGCAGCTAGTGAAAATTGGATTGAATTAATCATTCAAAATTTTATTAATCAAAAAAAAATTGATCCAAAAAAAATAAAATACGGACTCAAAATGTCAAGGTATTATGATGAAATCTTCATTTAACAACATCGATTGGGATAAAGTTTCATATGTTGGTTTTGATATGGATGGAACTTTATACGATGAATATGAATTCATATCCGAGGTTTATCTAGAAATATCTAAATTATTAAATCCACAAGCTTTATCATTTATGAAAAAAAGATGGTTAGATAAAGGAAGTTCATATCCATACATATTTTCAGAAGCTTTTGATTTGTATAATATTAAATGTGAAAAACAAAGTTTTATTGATGAAGCTCTAAATATTTATAGAAATTTTAAGCCAAAAATAAAACTAAATATTAGAGTTAAAGAAATTCTTAAATATTGTAAAAATAATTATGAAATATTTTTAGTTACAGATGGAAATCTTACTCTACAAAAAAATAAATATATGAGCTTAGGTTTAGATAGATTTTTTAATGATAAAAATGTTTTTTTTACAGGAATAAATACAAAAATTTTTTCTAAACCTAGTATTGAGTCATTAAATGTTTTGTCAATTGATCCAAATAAGTCTGTTTTTTTTGGAGATAGAGATTGTGATTATCAGTTTTCTATTAATGCGAAAATGCAATTTCAAAAAGTTAAAATTATGAGTATATTATGATAAAAATTATTGGTTTTACCGCAATTAGATCTGATTATGATTTATTAAGCCCATTATACAAGTTGCTATCAATGGATGAGGAAATTAATTTTAAATTAATAGTATCTGGAGCTCATTTATCAAAAAAGTTTGGGTATACTTATTCTCTCATCAAGAAAGATAAAATCCCTGTTCTAGCAACTGTTAAAACTTTAAGTTCTGAAAATAATCTTAAATCTAGAATAAAATCAGGGGCAAAATTGTTAGAAAAGGGAGTTGATTTAGTTTCTGATTTTCAACCAGATTTAATGATTTATGCTGGAGATAGAGAAGAAGTCATAGTTGCAAGTTTAATAGGAGGATATCTAGAAATCCCTACAATGCATTTTTATGGTGGAGATCACGTAAGCGATTCCCATATCGATAATCCCGTAAGACATGCTACGTCAAAGCTTTCTACTTTTCATATGGTTTCCTGTGAAGAACATTTTAATAGAATTAAAAAGATGGGCGAACTAAAAGAAAGGATTCACAATATAGGTAGTGTTGCTCTTGATAAGTTCAAAAACGAAAAAACTTTTTCTAAAAAAGAATTAAAAAAATTATTTAAAATTAATAAAGGTTTTGAAAGATTTGCTGTACTGATTTTTCACCCGATTCCAAAAGAAAGAAATAAATCTGCAATAATTTTCGAAAATATTTTAAAATCCTTAACTGATAATCAAATTAATGCTTTTGTCAGTTATCCAAATATTGATCCTGGATGTTCCGAAATTATCGATGTAATTGAGAAGTATAAAAATTCTAAATTCTTTATATTTTATAAAAATCAACCAAGAAAAATATTTTTATCTATTTATAAAAATTCTTGCTTCATTATTGGAAATTCTTCATCAGGAATTCTTGAATCAGCATCTTTTTCTATACCTGCAATTAATGTGGGTTATCGTCAAACGGGAAGAGGGGCTAATCAGAATGTAATTTTTTGTGATGATTCAATTTTAGAAATTAATAAAGCAATTGAACATAGTTTGTCATCTCCTTTTCAAAATAAATTAAAAAATATAAAAAACATTTATGGTGATGGCAACAGTTCTGAGAAAGCATTACAAATAATAAAAAAAACTAACCTAAAATCTTTACTTTTTAAAGATGAAGATATTTTAAAAGTATAAAATGAAAAAAATAGTAGTTATTTCTGCCCATCCTGATGATGAAATTTTGGGAGCTGGCGGTACTTTATTAAAGCATAAAAAAGAAGGAGATATTGTCCTTTGGATTATAGTTACCAACATGAACGAATCGGACGGTTTTTCGAAAGAAAGAATTTCTTCAAGAAATGATGAAATTGAAAAAGTTTCCAAGGAAATGAATTTTGATCAAGTGGTTCAGTTGAATTATCCAACATGTAGTCTGTCAGGGTCAAGCCTAAGATCACTGGTTAATGATATTTCTGTAAATTTCAAAAAATTTGAGCCTCAAGTAATTTATTGTCCTAATAGATCAGATGCTCATTCTGATCATAGAATTATATTTAATGCTGTTGTCGCATGTACAAAATCATTTAGATATCCTTTTATTGAAAAGGTTTTGATGTATGAGTGTATTTCTGAAACAGAATTTGCACCAGCATTAATAGAAAAAGTATTTTTACCAAATTATTTTGTTAATATTTCTGATCATTTAGAGAAAAAACTAGAGGTTATGTCTATTTATAGTTCAGAAATTGGGGAACATCCTTTTCCAAGAAGTTTAAAAAATATAGAAGCTTTATCGATTTTTAGAGGAGCATCATCTGGTTTTCAAAATGCAGAAGCTTTTCAATTAATTTTTGAAAAAATAAAATAAATGGATTACAATAATTTAATTGATGAAAATGCAACAATTTTAGAATCTTTATTAAAACTAGATTTGATTAGGAATCTAAGCAGGTTAATTCTTTTTGTTAAAAATGATAATAATCAAATTTTAGGATCTGTGACTGATGGGGATATAAGGAGATCTCTAATTCATCACAAAGATTTAAAAAAGAAAATAATTGAAATATGTAACAGAGATTTTGTTTATATCACAAATACTGATGTTTATATAGATTTTAAAAACGAATATTTAAAAAAAGACATTAAAATTTTACCTGTTTTAAACAAAGAAAGACAGTTATTAGATATAATTGACTTGAACAACTTTGAATCAAATTTACCGTTAGAATGTGTAATTATGGCAGGAGGAAGAGGTAAAAGATTAAGTCCTTTAACTGATAAGGTTCCAAAGCCAATGTTAATGTTAGAGTCTAAACCAATTATTGAACACAATATTGATAGACTAATTAAGTTTGGAATTAAAAAAATATATATTTCTGTGAATTATTTGTCCCAAATTATTAAGGATTATTTTGGAGACGGAAGTAGTAAAGGAATTGAAATTTTATACATTGAAGAGTCTAAACCGTTAGGAACAGCCGGCTCTCTGACTTTAGTTAAAAAATTTAAAACAAATCATGTGTTATTAATGAATAGTGATTTATTTACAAATATAGATTTTGAAAAAATGTATAAATCTGCCCTTTATAATAATGCTTCTTTAACTTTAGCTTCTAAAAATTATAAGGTTGATATTCCTTATGCTATTTTCAATTCAAAAAATAGTATAATTAATGAGTTTAAAGAAAAGCCAACTTATAATTACAACTTAAATGCTGGAATTTATATTCTTAAAAAAGAAGTAATTAATAAAATTCCAAAAGATACTTTTTATGATATAACTGATTTAATAGAAAAACTAATCAATGAAAATGAAATAGTATCCCATTGTTTGATTAGTGGATATTGGATTGATATTGGTAAAAAGGAAGATTATGATAAAGCCACAGAATTAATCTCAAAATATTAAATGAAAATTTTAATAACAATTTGTGCTAGAGGGGGATCAAAGGGTCTTCCTGACAAAAACATTAAGAAATTAAATGGGAAACATTTAATTTCTTATTCAATAGACCTTGCAAATAAATTTAAAGACATATACAAAGAAACTGATGTAGTTTTATCATCGGATAGTGAAAAAATTATTGAAGTTTCAAAGAAATATAATTTATTTTCTGATTACGTTAGACCAAAAAAATTTGCTGGTGATAAAGTTGGTAAATTAGATGCAATTAAAGATGTTTTGTTTTATTTTGAAGATAAAAATAAAACTAAATATGATTATGTTCTTGATCTTGATGTAACTTCACCATTAAGAAATATAAAAGATTTATTAAATGCATTTAAACTTATTGAATCTGACAAAAAAGCTCTCTCACTTTTTTCAGTTAGTCATCCCAACAGGAATCCATACTTTAATGTAGTAGAAAAGAAGATTAATGGATATTATAATCTTGTAAAAAAATCCGATAAAGCATTTTTATCAAGACAAAATTCACCTGTAGTATATGACATAAATGCTTCTTTTTATTTTTATAGACGTGTTTTTTTTGATAAAAAACTTAAGACAGCTTTAACCGATAATTCACTTATATATTTATTAAATCATGTTTGTTTTGACATTGATGAAAAGTTAGATTTTGACATAATGGAATATTTAGTTAGCTCTAATAAATTAGATTTTGATTTATGAGAATTTTTAGTATTAAACTTCTACAAATTGAAAAAAAACATATTGATGAATTATTTAATATAAAGGAAGATTGATTTAATATATTACTGGAAAAAATTCATTACTTGATAGAACTTGGACAGCAATTAAAAAATAATGAAAAATAAAGAAATTAATATTGGTATAATCGGACTTGGATATGTTGGATTACCACTAGCAGTAGAGTTTTCAAAATATTATTCAGTCACTGGATTTGATATTGACAAAAAAAGAATTGAGGATTTAAATAATAAAATTGATTTAACAAATGAAATTGATTTTACTAAAACCCATAGTCTTAAAAACTTGAAATTTACTTCATCCTCTAACGAATTGTCAGAATGTACATTTTATATCGTTACAGTGCCAACACCCATTGATCAATTTAAAAACCCTAATCTTAACCCATTAAGAGATGCTTCAAAATTAATTAGCAAGTATTTAAAAAAAAATGATATAGTAGTTTATGAAAGCACTGTTTATCCTGGATGTACTGAGGAATTTTGTGTTCCAGTTCTTGAAAAGGAATCAAATTTAACACATAACAAAGATTTTTTTACAGGTTATTCACCTGAAAGAATAAATCCAGGAGATAAAATTAATACACTTTCTAAAATTATTAAAGTTACATCAGGATCTAATAAAGAGACAGCAATAAAAGTAGACGATTTGTATCGAAAAATTATTACAGCAGGAACTCACATGGCAAGTTGTATTAAAGTAGCTGAAGCATCTAAAGCAATTGAAAATGCTCAAAGGGATTTAAATATATCTTTTATGAACGAACTATCTTTAATTTTTGACAGAATGAGTTTAGATACTAAAGAAGTTATTGAAGCAGCGAGCACAAAATGGAATTTTTTAAAATTCACGCCTGGATTGGTAGGAGGGCATTGTATTGGAGTTGACCCATACTATTTAACCTATAAAGCAAAAATGTTGGGATATCACTCGGATGTTATTCTTAGTGGAAGAAAGATTAATGATAATATGGCGAGCTATATTGCAGACAAGGCTTTATTATTAATGTTAACTAATAAAATTAATGCTATTGAAGCTAACGTTCTATTTTTAGGCTTGAGTTTCAAGGAAAACTGTCCTGATATAAGAAATTCCAAAGTTTTTGATCTTATAAATATTTTTAAAGAGTTAGAAATTAATATTGATCTTTTTGACCCTTTTGTTGATCCAAATATTGTAAAACAAGATTATGGTTATATTCCTTTGATTGAAATAGATTCTGATAAAAAATATGATTGTATTATTTTAGCAACTCCTCATGATAATATATTTTTTAAAGAAAAATTTATAAAAACTATTCGAAGTATTAATTCAATAGTAATTGATGTAAAGGGAGTATTACCAAAAAATAGTTCAGACTTTAGATTATAATTTTGATAAATAGAAAAGTTTTTTTATTTAAAAAAAGAAGAGAAAACGACACTAAAAGTTATTATTCAAAATTTGTAACGATAGAATCTGGTTTTATTGTTTATTTAGATTCTTTCAGAGAAATTCGTTTGAGAATATTTCTTTTACATATTTTAAAAAAGATTTTAAAATTTAAAACAGTTTTATTACTCTCCTCTTTATCGTCCTCAATTTCTGCATCAATAAGTTTAAGAAAACCACTGAAGCCATTTTCAATTTGGGTGTCTCAAAAGTTGTTTCCAAATAATTTACAACACACTAAAGGGGGGGTTTATGGTTTCTATGATTTTAAAATAATTATCTTACTATTTTTACTTAGAAATAATAAATTTAATCCTTGGTATGAAGGCTGTTCAAAATATGTTGATATAGTTTATTCACGATATCCAATACTTAGCAAAGAACATGAAATTGAATTAAAGAAATATCAATCAAAAATTATTTTTAGTGGGGAATTTTTTGTAGATAAATCTGTCCAAACTGAAAAAACTAAAAATACTCTTTTTGCAATGCCACAGTTTTATGAACAAGGCATTATGTCCAGAGAAAAATCTAATTTAATAATTTTAAGAATGCTTAAATTTATTGAAGAAAAAGATGGTGAGTTCCCAGACATCATACTCCATCCAAGAATGAATAAAAAAGATTATAAAAAATATAGTTCAAAATTATATCAGAATAATTTGACAGAATTACTTCCTCATTATAAAAATTATTACACAATTAATTCTAGTACTATTTTTTTAGCAATGGGTTACAAGTGTGATTGTTTTGTATTTAAAGTAAATGAGTTAGACTATTCATTTATAGATTTACTAACAGAAAAATACCCAATTAATTTTATTAAATTTTAATTAATGTTTAAATCAATTATATTATTGGTAAAAATTGTAGATGGCAATCTTAAGAAATTCTTAAAATTACAATTTTTGATAATTTTTGCTTCCATAACTGAACTGATAACCGTTATAATTATACCTTTTTGGTTTTCTGCAAATTTAACAAATACTGCTAGTAATACTTCGATTGTTATGCAGTTCATAATTGATAATAAATTTTATTTAGGTTTATTAAGTATTGCTTTTATTTTTTTCAGTTCTAGTTTGAATATTTATGCACTTTATAGATCAAATCTATATTCTTTTAGTATTGGTCAAAACGCCTCATATATTCTTCTAAAAAAATACTTGAATGAAAGCTATTTCTTTCATCAAAAAAATAACAGTTCAAAGCTTATTTCTAATATTAACACTGAAAGTTTAAGATTGGCAAATTCCTTTTTGAATCCTTTTTTTATTTTAAACAGTAAAATAATTGTGGTGATATTAATAATATCTTTCTTGTTGTTTTACGACCCCATAATAACATCTATTGCATTAATCTTTTTTGTGATTTTTTATTTATTAATTTTTGGGTTTGTGAGAAATAAGTTAAAATCGAATGGAATTAGTATTACCGAAATAAATTCAGATAAAATTAAAATATCAGAAGAAAGTATAAGTGCATTCATTGAAGTTAATCTGTATAAATTAAAAAAGACTCTTCTTGAACGCTTTTATAAGAAAGGTTTGAGATATAGTAGAGTATCAGCAATAACTAACTTAATCTCAAAATTTCCAAAATATCTAATTGAGCTGCTTTTATTTTCTTCACTTATTCTAATTATATCGAAAAGTTCTGTTGGTGATGGTATGTTGCAGACAATTATAGTTTTTGGATTTGCTGCATACAAGATATTGCCGTATATCCAACAAATATTTTCTACTTATACTGTTATGAAGGCCAATTATAATTCTTTTGAAGTTTTAGAATCAGATTTATTATCATCATCAAAAACCAAAACAATTTATTTTGAAACTAAAGATCTTGAAACCTTATCACTTGATAATATAGATTTTGGATATTCAAAGAAAAAACTTTTAAGCAATTTTTCTTATAGATTTGAAGTTGGAAATATATATGGGTTAGTCGGCGAAAGTGGTTCGGGAAAATCTTCACTCTTAAAAATAATTATGGGATTTATTTCTCCAGACTCTGGAAAACTCAGCATTAATAATGTTACAATTAAAAATTGTTGGTTAAAAGATGTAGCATATGTGTCACAACAAAGCATAATTTTGAATGCTTCTATTGGTCAAAATATTGACGTTAATTATAATGGAGAAAAAAAGACTAGAAATGAAATCATTTCTTTATTAGAATCTCTAGGGTTAAGTTTATATTTAAAAGAAATAAATTATAATTTGGATCACATTTTGAATCAAAAGGGGTCTAATATTAGTGGAGGCCAACTTCAAAGAATCGCTATAGCAAGAGCATTATATATTAAATCTAGATTAATTATTTTTGATGAGGCAACGAGTGCTTTAGATAATTACAATCAAAAACTTTTAATGAAACTTCTAAAAACTTTAGCAAAAAATTCTATAGTTATTATCTCCACTCATAGAAGAGAAACTTTAGAATATTGTAACTATACAATTAAATTATAAATATGTCACTTTATCTTTACTCACATGATGCTGCCTTAGCCAAAAAAACTGGAATAACTAAGGTTGGATTTCAAATTTTCAAATCATTAAACCTTAATAAAATAAAATTTACTTTTCTTAGTCATGCAACCAGAAATTCCATACTACTAGAGTTTGATGGTATTATTAATTCAAACATTAAATTTATTCTTTTGAGGTACAGAACTTATGCAGTTAAGAACAAATTAAAAAAGGCTATAATGCTTTTTGTTAATATATTTAGATATAGGCTTAAATCCTCAAATTTTAATAATAAAGACGTAATATTATTTAATCACTTAGAATATACTCCTGAATTTTCTTCTTTCTTGAAAACGTGTAAATCAAAAAAAGTTGCATGGATTCATGGAACTCCAAACGGGTTTCTTAGTACACCAAAAGTAGCTAAGAAAATTAATTTTATAGTAGATTTATACAACTCCGTTGATATGGTAGTTCACCTAAATAAAACCTCTTTGGATAGTTGGAAATCATACGGAATGAAAACAAGAGGTGTTATTATTAATAATACGATTGAAGTCAAACAACCAACAATCCAAATCGATAATATAGATGTTTTATTAATTGGAACAATTAATGAACGTAAAGGATTTGGATATCTTTTAGAACAATTAGACCTTCTTGAAAACATCAATTTTAATATAAATATAATTGGAAAGTTAGAAGGAAATTTTGCTCATATGTTTACACAAAAAATTGAGGAACATCAAAATATTAATTATTTAGGTTTAGTTTCAGATCCAGAAAATTATATTTCATCAGCTAAGCTAGTATGGTGTCTTTCTAAAGGTGAAGGTCAATCATTAGCTATGCTTGAGTCCCTAGAAAAAGGTAAGCCAATTATTAGCGCTAATTATCAGGCGGCTGAAGATATTGTTAATAATAACAAAAACGGCTATTTAATAGAAGATGAATTAATTACTAGTTTTATTAAACATACAGAAGAATTATTAAGTGATGAAAAAAAATATGTAAGCTTTTCTAATTTTTCAAAAGAATTGTTTAAATCAAAATTTTCAAATGAAATCTTTAATAAAAATATAAATAAATTAATAAAAGATGTTACAACAAATAGCTGAAATAGGTCAAGCGCATGACGGTAGTTTAGGTTTTGCTCACTCTTATATAGATTCTCTTAAAGGAGCAGAAATAAAAGCAATAAAATTTCAAATGCATATAGCTGATGCTGAAAGTAGCTCATTTGAGAAATTTAGAATTAATTTTTCATACGAAGATAAATCTAGATTTGATTATTGGAAAAGAATGGAATTTTCAAAAGATCAGTGGATTGGTCTTAAAAATCATTGTGAAGACTTAGGATTTGAATTTATGGTTTCTCCATTTTCTATTCAAGCCCTAAATCTAATTGATGAATTAGGAGTTAAAAGAGTTAAAATTGGCTCTGGAGAATCAAGAAATTTGTTAATGTTAGATAAGATAAAATTACTTAATAAAGATATAATTTTATCTACTGGTTTGACTTCAAATAGTGAATTAGAAAATTTAGTTAACTATTTAGATTACAAAAAGTTAAGTATCTTACATTGTACAACATCCTATCCTTCACTTAAAGAAAATTTTTATTTAGACAGGTTATCTTATTTAAAAAATAACTATGGCAATAGGTATACGATTGGTTTTTCTGATCATTCTGGAAAAGAATCTACGCTAGCTGCAGCTATAGCTTTAGGAGCAAAAATTTTAGAATATCACGTAGTATTTGATAAAAAATCATTTGGACCAGATAGTACCTCATCAATTGAAATCAGAGATGTTAAAAAAACATCAAAAAACCTTAAGGAACTTCATGAAGCATTGAATAACTATAAATATAATGACAGCTATTCAAAAGAAAATAAAATAATTTTTGGGAAAAGTATTTCTGTGAATAAAAATCTAAAAAAAGGCTCAGTTCTAGAAATAAATGATTTAGAATCAAAAAAACCTGCTAATAAAGGTATTTCAGCTTCAGATTATAAATTAGTTTTAAATAAACAACTAAAAAAGGATATTAATAAAAATGAATTTTTAACAACAAAACATATTTAATGAAAACAATTTTTGTAGTAATTACAGCTAGACCTAGTTATAGCCGAATTAAGACATATTTAGAAGAGTTAAAAATATCTAAAAATTATGATTTAAAAATAGTTTTAGCATCATCATCTTTAGTTAGAAACTATGGTGATTTAAGAACAATCTTGAAGGAGGATGGCTTTGTTGTAAATTACGAAATATCTAACATGATGAGTCCAAATGGACTGATATCAATGTCAAAAACCACTGCACTTCAAATATATGAGTTATCTACCCTTTTTATAAATGAGAAACCTGACGCAGTTGTTACTATTGCTGACAGATTTGAAACTATTGCAACATCAATTGCAGCCGCTTACTCAAATATCCCTCTCATTCATGTCCAGGGTGGAGAAATTACAGGAAATATCGATGAAAAGACTAGGCATGCAAATACAAAGCTAGCTGATTTGCATTTGGTTTCAACCAATTTAGCAAGAGAAAGAGTAATTCAAATGGGAGAGGATCCATCAAAAGTTTTTAATTGTGGATGCCCATCTATTGATTTAGCTAAAAAAGCTATTCAAAGTGATTTTAATATTAAAGATATTATTGATAGTTATTCAGGAATAGGTAATTTAAAAGATGAATATTATAAAAATTATATCGTAATTCTTCAGCATCCTACAACCAATAATTTTGAAAAATCAGAATCCGAAATAACAATCACACTTGAAGCTTGTCTTAAATACAATAAGCAGGTGTTTGTTTTTTGGCCTAATGCAGACGCAGGAACTGACGGTACTTCAAAAGGCATTAGAAAGTTTAGAGAAAAATATAATCCAAATAATTTCAGTTTTCACAAAAACTTTAGACCTAATGACTTTATTAGACTTATCCATAATTCGGATTTTTTGATTGGTAATTCAAGCGCTGGTATAAGAGAAACTTCATATTTAAAAATACCGACTATTAACATTGGAGATAGACAAATAAATAGAGACAGAGGGTCAAATGTTTTTGATTGTGATTATGATTCTAAGCAAATTCACAATTGTATAAAAAATATTTTAAATAAAAATCACAAAATAGACTCCAATTTGATTTATGGAGATGGAAGTGCTGCAATTAAAATGATAGAAGCTATGAACAATTTTGATTATTCATTTACAAAAACATTTAAATCTGTAAATGAAAAGTAAAGTCTTAGCTATAATTACTGCTCGTTCTGGTTCAAAAGGAATTCCAAATAAAAATATGAATCTCATTGGTGCCTATCCTCTTATAAAATACAGTATCGACAGTATAAATGACTCTAAAATGATAACAACTAAAATTGTATCAACTGATTCTAAAAAAATTGGAAAGTATTGTCTTGACAATGGAATTGATTTTCCATTTTTACGACCAAAAAAACTAGCAGATGATTCTGCTAAATCAATTGATGTAATAATCCATGCAATTAATTTTTATAAAGATAACAATCAGTTGTTCGATTATGTTTTATTAATTCAGCCTACAACCCCTTTTAGAACTAAAGGAATAATAGATCAATCAATTTCAAAATTGATTTTATCTCAAAAAAACACTTTAATAAGTGTGAAAAAAGTGAACCATCAATACAATCCAAATTGGCAATTTAAATTAAGTGCTGAAGATGACAGTTTAATTTCTTATGAAAAAACAATTACACCTAGAAGACAAGATTTAGAAGATACATTTATTAGAGATGGTTCAATATATTTAGTAAAATGTGATTTTTTATTAAAAGAAAAATCTTTTTTTGATAAAAGTATTGATTTTATTATCGATCATGATGCTCCAAATATTAATATAGATACTGAAGATGATTTAATCAAAGCAAATGAATATGTTAAAAAATAAAATTGATTTTATCTTTTTAATCGAACATCCAAAAAGAGAACTTGAATTCATTAAAAAAGTAGCAAGCAATTTGACTTCTTATGGATATTCTGTTAAAATAATTTCAATTCATTATCATTTAATTGATGTTTTTTTTTGTAAAGGTAGTGTAATATTGATGCCATATTGTTTGGATCAATCAGATTTCCCATTTTCAGTAATTCCAAAAAAAAATAATTTTAAGTTTATAAATTTTAATTGGGAACAACTCATTGGTCCCATTACAAAATCTTCAAAAGTTATTAAAAGAGATGCCAGAAATGTAATCCAATTATATTGGAGTGATGATTTTAAAAGTTTTTTAAAATCAGAAAGTAAAATAAAAGAAAAAAATTTAGTTAAATCAGTGAATCCAGGTTCGTATATTTTATCAAATCCTGTTAAAAACAAGAACTTTTTAGAATACTTAAAAAAATTAAACTTCAATAAATACTATTTTTTGCCAGTTAATTATAATTGGGCTATGATGTCAGAAAAAAGAATTAAATCTAGGCTTAAATTAGGTTATTCTAAATCCGATGCAGAAACATATGTTAATTATTCAAAAAAACACCAATTAATGTTTTTTGATTTTGTAGAAGAATTATTGAAAGATGGTAATGTAGTAGTTTTAAGACCTCATCCTGGAATAACCACTGATAATTACAAAAAAAAACTTTTCTCAACTAACAAATTCATTTCAAAACATCCTAACTTTTATTTGGATGATAATTTTAATGCATATGATTGGATTAATCATGCTGAATATACTGTATCAAATTGGAGTACCCTAATTCATGATGCTCACTTCGCTGGCAAAAAAGCTGCTTTGTTTTGGCCTGAAGATATTCCAACTTTAATTGATTCCATAGCAAATAAATCCCCTCATAAAATTAAAAATTTAAATCAACTAAAATCTATTTCAAAAACTAATACAACACAGGCAGTAAATGATAATTATTTTAATTTTATTAAAAATTTAATAACAATTAAAAACAAAAAAATTAACCAGAATCTGTCTTTTAGAATTACTAAACTCGATTTTTTAAAAATTATGAGGACTTTGTTTTATAATTTATCGTTTAGATTTGGTTTGAAATTTTTGATTAAAAAAAGAATTTTAAAAGATCATTTTTATAAAATAACTTATACCAAAAAATGAAAGAAAATATTATTGAATTACTGAATTATCCTTTCGACAGTAGCATGATCCTTAGAAAGCGTAAAGCCATTCGCAAGGAGTTAATTAAAGAAAATCTTCCATTCAATTTAAAATTTGCAGTATTAGGTGGTTCAACTACAAGTGAATTAATAAAAATAATTGAGTTGTTTTTACTAAAAAATGGTTTTTCTGTCTCCTTCTACGAATCGGAATATAATAAGTATTATGAAGATTCAATTTTTGAAAATCAAGATCTCCTCAACTTTGAGCCAGATTTAATATATATTCATACTACTCATCATAATATAAGTGAATATCCAAGCATAAATGACAGTAAACAAGACATAGAAATAATTTATAAAAATGAAATAAGAAAATTTAAAAGCATATGGAGCTCATTAAAAAAATATAATTGCCCAATTATTCAAAATAATTTCGATTTACCCATTAATAGAAGTTTAGGAAGTTTAGATTCATGTGATCCTCATGGAAAAACTTTTTTTTTAAACAGACTAAATATTGATTTTGCCAATGAGGCTCAAAAAAACAAATCTTTACATATTAATGATATTAATTACTTGTCATCAATGTTAGGTTTAAAAAATTGGCATGATAAAAATCTTTGGCACTCCGCGAAATATGCAATTTCTTTCCAAGCTATTCCAGTTTTATCAAATAAAATTGCAGGAATAATATTATCAATTTTAGGAAGGTCAAAAAAGTGTATTGTTTTGGATTTAGACAATACTTGTTGGGGTGGTGTTATTGGTGATGATGGTTTAAATGGAATTAAACTCGGAAATGAAACTGCTCAAGGTGAGGCATATAAAGTATTTCAATCATATATCAAAGAATTAAAACAAAGAGGCATAATCCTTTCTGTATGCTCAAAAAATAATCATGAAATTGCTAAAGAAGCTTTTACACATTCTGACAGTGTTTTATCTTTCGATGATTTCACCTCATTCAAAGCAAATTGGGAGCCTAAGTATTCGAACATTGAAAAAATTGCCAGTGAAATTAATATAGGTTTAGATAGTTTAGTTTTTATAGATGATAACGCTATGGAAAGAAATATAGTTGAATCTCAACTGCCTGCTGTTTCAGTACCCAATGTTGGTAACAATATTTTGGATTATATTGATCATATTGAGAATAATAATTACTTTGAAATATTAAATCTATCAAGTGATGATTTAAGTAGAAATAAATTTTATTCAGAAAATGTTCAAAGAAATAAGCAAAAATCTTCCTTTGATAATTATAATGATTATTTAGTTTCTTTGAATATGAAAGCAGAAATTAAACCCTTTTGTAATGTATATATTGATAGAATAACACAATTAATTAATAAAACAAATCAATTTAATTTAACAACTAAACGTTATAAATTAAATGAAATTGAAAGTATTTCTAAAGACGACACTTACATATCATTATATGGTAAGCTTGAAGATAAGTTTGGTGATAATGGGCTTATCTCTGTTATTATTGGTGAAATTGTAGATAAAACGTGTATAATTGACACCTGGTTAATGAGTTGCAGAGTTATAAAACGTAACATGGAACTTGCTATGTTTGACATGCTAATTCGCGAGTGTAATCTAAGAAAAATAACAAAGATAATTGGTGTCTTTAAAGGAACTAAAAAAAATAATATGGTGTCTACTCTTTTTTCTGATCTAGGATTTAGCTTAGTTAAAGAAGAAGTTGATAAAAGCATAGTTTGGGAATATAAAATTATTAATTCAAGAAGTAAACAAACCTTAATTAAAGTAAATTAAAAAATGAATAGAAAAGAATTATTTGAAAAAATACAAGAAATATTTAGAGATATATTTGAAGATGAAAATTTAAAATTAGAAGAATCCACTAACTCTAATGATATTGAAGATTGGGATTCATTAAATCATATTAATTTAGTTGTTGCAATTGAAAATGAAACAAAAATTAAATTTAATCTAGATGAATTATCAGAATTAAAGGATGTAGGGGCAATGATTGACTTAATTATGCTGAAAAAGCAATAAGTATTATGAACAAATATTTTTTTTCTGATATAAATATAGGATTAAAACATTCTTTTGATGTAATTATAGATGAGGATAAAATGCAGAAATTCTTAAATATAACTGAAGATATAAATCCTATGCATACTGATTTTAGTTATGCTAAATCTAATGGAATGAAAGGAAAAGTTGTTTATGGCATGTTATCTTCAGCATTTTATTCAACACTAGTTGGAGTTTATTTACCTGGAAAATATGCTCTTCTTCATGAAATTAAAATACAGTTTTCAAAGCCTGTTTTTATTGGAGACAAGCTTAGAATTTCAGGTGAAGTAGTGTTAATTAATGATACATTTAATCAAATTGTATTAAAAGCTCAAATAATTAATCAGAAATTACAAAAAATTTCTAGAGCAAAAATTAAAATAGGAATCTTGAAATGAAAAATATCATATTGATTACTGGAGCATCGTCTGATATTGGATTATCTCTAATAAAAAGCATTAAAGAGGATTGTATTATAATAGCTCATTATAATAGTAATAATTCAGACTTATTAAAACTACAAAAAGTTGTTTCTAATAAAATAATTACAATTAAGTCTGATTTTTCATCAGAAAAAAGCATAGTTCAAATGCTTGATAAAATTGAAAGTGAAATTGGTATTCCAAATAAGATTGTACACTTAGTATCTCCAAAGACTAAAAATATTCGTTTTAAAAATGATAATTGGAAAAATTTGCAACTACAATTAAATATAAGTTTAGGTTCAATAACAATCATACTTAATAGATTTCTTACTAAAATGGCAATAAATAAAAACGGGAAAATCGTTTGTATGTTATCTAGCTACACAATTGGTGTTCCGCCCAAGGCTATGTCTCAATATGTTACTGTTAAATACGCTTTATTAGGCTTGATGAAGGCATTGGCTAGTGAATATGCAAGCAAAAGAATAACAATAAATTGTTTGTCTCCTTCTATGGTAAACACTAAATTTTTATCTGACATAAATGAAAGAATAATTGAATTCACTGCCGAATCACATCCTCTAAAAAGGATTGCGGAAGTTTCAGATGTAATTCCATCTATTATGTTATTACTTTCTGACGACTCTAATTACATTAATGGTATAAATCTTCCTATTTCTGGAGGGTTGAATTTTTAAATAATGATTATTAAAATTGCTGAAAAAAGTGAAATCGATGATATTCAATCTTTCATAAATTCAGAGTGGAAAGAAGGCCATATTTTAGCAAGAGATAAGTCTTTTTTTAAATATGAATATTTATTTAATGACAAGATAAACTTTATAATTTCTAAAACAGAAAATGAAATTCAAGGTATACTTGGTTTTATACCATCCAAAATTGACACAAAAAATAAAATAAATTATATAGAAAACGATTCTGATTTCTGCGCAACTCTTTGGAAGGTTAAGAAAAATAACATTAATCCATCAACTGGTCTGAAATTATTGCAGTATTTAAGGGATTTAAATGGTAGCAGAGTTCTTTTTTGTGTTGGAATTAATAAAAAAACACTTGGCATTTACAGGTACTTAGGTATTTATACGGGTTTATTAAATCATTTTGTAATGATTAATAATAAATTAAAGCGTTTTGAAATTGCAAGTGTTTCTAACAGTAATGATTTTGCAAATAAGCATGTCTTAAATAATAAGTTTTCCGTTAAAATTATTAATAGTGAAATTGAATTATCTGAATTTAATTTTGAAAAATTTAAAGATAGAATTCCATTTAAAAATAAAAGTTATTTTACAAAAAGATATTTTGAACATCCTATATATCAATATAAAATATATGGTGTTTATTTTTTAAATAAACTTGATGCCTTATTTGTCACTAGAATACAACAATATAATGATAGCAAGGTTGTTAGGATAATTGATTTTTATGGAGAAGAAAATAAAATTAAAATATTTGGTAATTTTCTTTCTGATTTAATAATTAAAGAAAAATATGAATATGCAGATTTTTATTGTTTCGGTATTGATAACTTAGTTATGGAAAGTTCAGGTTTTAAATTAATAAATCAGAACTCAGATGATTTAATTGTACCAAATTATTTTAAACCATTTTCACAAAAAAATATTCCAATTTATTTTTTTGTTGATTCAAAGGATGTAAAAAGCGTCAAATTATTTAAGGGTGATGGCGATCAAGACAGACCAAATTAAAAAATGAAAACAGAACTTATAATGTATCATTATGTTAGAGATTTAAAAAACTCTAATTATCCCAAGATAAAAGGACTTGATATTTCAAAATTTGATGATCAATTAAGCTTTTTAAATAAAAATTACAATATAATTTCAATCGAAGATTTTTATGAGGGCAACTTTAGTTCTAAGAAAAAATCATGTGTTTTGACATTTGATGATGGTTATATTGATCATTATGATTTTGTTTTTGAAAGGTTATTAAAGTATAATATTAAAGGAGCTTTTTACGTACCTGTAGAGATAATTGAAAATCATAAAGTATTAGATGTAAATAAAATTCACCTAATTTTAGCCTCAGCCAATGAGGATTTAATAATAGATAGAATTAGATTTCACTATTCAAAATTAGAAATGAAAAATGATTTAGATTATTATATAAAAAAAATAAACACCTCTGCAAGATATGATACTGTTAAGACAGTAATAATAAAAAGGTTGCTTCAGACTGTTTTAAATTTAGATATTAGATCTATTATTTGCGATAAATTGATTGGGGAATTTATTGATAAAAGTGAAGAAGAATTATCACATGAACTTTATTTAAACAGAAATAAAATTTCCGAAATGATGGATAACGGAATGCATTTTGGAAGTCATGGTAAATCTCATTTTTGGTTTAATTCCCTTAATTATAAACAACAAGAATATGAAATTAAAGAATCTATAAAATTTTTAGATTCACTTTATAAAAAGGATTATTTATTGACAATGTGTTATCCTTACGGTAGTTATGATGAAAACACATTGTCTTTGATGAATAAATACAACTTTAAATTAGCTTTAACAACCTCTCCTGAAGTATATGATAGCCTTAAACATAATATTCATGAAATCCCAAGATTAGACACAAATGATTATCTTTTAGTTTAATAATAAAAAGTGCTTGTTTAGCTTTAATTTTGATTAAAAAAGATATTATCTCACATTTATTTAGTTAAAAATTGTCAAGCACTAACTATGAAAAAATTGCAACCAGTTTCAATATTGTAAAATAAGCGTTTATGAATAAATATAGATTTATTTTTATTATAATTTGTCTTGATTTTTTTTTATTGGGAAATGTTTCACCTTTATTTTCACAATTTTCTAGAATACTTATTTTTTTAGTTTTATTCTTATCAGACATACATAATCGAGAAAAAATAGGTCAATCACTAATTCTGACTTTTGGTTTATTAATTATATCATTATTGTCGCTTCAGGATAGTCTTATTTTAGAGATTTCCTCCTTTATGTACATGTATATTCTATTAAATTTAAGTCAAAAAAAAAGTACTTTAGTTATTAGTGATAGAGTTTTATCTAAATTATTTTTATTATTTATTTTATCTTTTTATATCCAACTGATATATATAAATTTTGAAACTGGAAATTATGCTTTTTTAAGAGAAGACAGAAATCACAGTGGAACAATTCTTTTATTTTTTACAATTCTTTTGGTAAAATTTAAAAAATATAAATACATTTTTTTAGTCATTCCCATGTTTATTTTACTAATGTCTAGAACTGTGGTTTTTTCATTACTGATCTTTTTAATTTTATATAATTTTAAGGTTTTTTATAATTACAAAAAATTAATCACATTATTATCAATCAGTTCAATTGTTTTATTACCGCTGATAGTTAATTATATTTTTATTACATATCTTGGAGACACTCCAATCGGCAGTGAAAATAACTTATCACGTTTTATTAACTTAAAAGACGGAAGTAATGTTTTAAGGTTCAAAATTACAGGGGAACAACTTTCTATTTTATTCAATAATTTCTCGGATTTTATTTTTAATTCTCAATCGATAAATAACTTAACTAGGGATGTTTTTAAATCTGAAATGCCTCACAGTTCTGTAGTAGAATTTATCTATAGATTCGGATTTTTAAGATTTTCAATATTTTTATTTATTTGCTTTCGTTTAATAAAATCTAGATTTTCTTTTGCAATGTTTATCTCAATTATGTTTGCAGGTGCAATAATCCATAATGTTTATACATTAAATTTATTTTTTCTTTTTTTAATAATTAATAGTAATTATGAATCAAAATTTCAGCGTGTTAATTGTATGATACAAAAATGATTGTCTATGTCTTTTAAATTAGAATCAAAATATAATTTGTTTTAGTATAATCATTTTTTTATGTACAGTGTTTTAATATCCGTTTACAGCAAAGAAAAAGCTAACTTTTTAAACAAAGCTTTAAATAGTTTAGTAAATCAAACCTTAATTCCTGGAGAAATTGTAATCGTAAAAGACGGTTTATTAAATCCTGATTTGGATGAGGTTATTGATTCTTTTAGTTCTAAAGAAAAAAATAAAGTAAAAGTTTTGAGTCTTAAAGAAAATGTTGGTTTAGGTAAAGCACTACAATTAGGTTTACTTGAAACTAATTTTGATATTGTAGCTAGAATGGATAGTGATGATATTTCTTATGAAAATAGATTTAAACTCCAATATGAATTTTTAAGTGATAATAAACACATCGATATTGTTGGATCAAATATTGATGAGTTTCGTAAAGACTTTAAAGTTGTTGATAATGTGCGAATTGTTCCTGAAAATCATTATGATATATCCAAAAGGATGAAATGGATAAATGGCATGAATCATGTTACAGTTATGTTTAGAAAAAAATCAATTATTGATTCCGGAAATTATAATTCATTTAATGGATTTGAAGATTATCATTTATGGATAAGAATGATTTTAAATAATAAAAAATTCTATAATATTCAAAAGTCTCTTGTAGCCGTTAGAATTGGTAACGATATGATAGGAAGAAGAAAAGGTTTAAGTTACTTTAAAACTGAATGGAAATTTATTAGGTTTTTAAAAGAAAAGAAGTACATATCTTACATTGAAATGATAGTAAGTGGGGTCTCTAAATTTATAGTTAGAATAAGTCCTAGATTTACAATACTATTTTTTTATAAATTTTTCTTAAGGTCAAACAAATAATTTTAACAATACTAATATGATATTAACAATTGGCGGTTCTGGATTTGTAGGGTCCTTTTTAATCAAAGAATTAATTAATTCCAAAATTGGAAATTTAGATAAAAATCCAAGTCCTTTTTTTGACAATATTACAGTAAATGGAGACATACGAAATTTAGATGAAATAAAAATTCCTGAGGGCACAAATAGAATTGTTTTATTGGCAGCAGAACACCGTGATGATGTTTCACCAACATCTCTTTATTATGATGTAAATGTTCAAGGCACAAAGAATGTTCTACAAGCTATGGATAATGCAGGTGTAAAGAATATTATATTCACAAGCTCCGTTGCTATTTATGGATTAAACAAAACTAATCCTGATGAGAATCACCCCAAAGATCCATTTAATCACTATGGTAAAAGTAAATGGAAAGCAGAGACAGTAATTAGAGAATGGTATGATAATAACCCTGATGGAAAGTCAATTACCATAATTCGTCCTACTGTAATATTTGGTGAGCGAAACAGAGGAAATGTTTACAACCTTTTAAAGCAAATTTCCTCAGGAAAATTCATGTTAGTTGGAAAGGGCCAAAACAAAAAATCAATGGCCTATGTAGGCAATATTGTCGCATTGATCAAGAACAGGCTTGATATTAGTGAGCCTGGTTATCATATTTTTAATTATGCAGATAAGCCTGATTTTTCTATGATTAAACTAACTCAAATTATAGAAGAAAAAATGAAAATTAAATTATCTAGTGTTAAAATACCCTATTTATTGGGAATGATAGTTGGATATGGTTTCGATTTTATATCATTATTATCAAAAAGAAAATTTACTATTTCATCAGTTCGGATTAAGAAATTTTGTGCGACAACTCAATTTAACGCATCGAAAGTTCATAGTGTATTTAAATCCCCCTATACTTTAGAGGAAGGTTTAAATAAAACTCTTGAACACGAGTTTATAAATAAACAAGAAGATGATGTTTTATTTTATACAGATTAAACTATGAAAAAAATTTTAGTCACAGGTGGTCTTGGTTATATTGGTTCTCATGTAGTTGTAGAGCTTCAAAATAACTGTTTTGAGGTGGTGATAATAGATGACTTATCGAATTCTCATGAGGATGTATTGGATGGCATCTATAAAATTACTAGTACTAGACCACTATTTGAAAAAATTGATATGAAAGTTAAACATTCTGTTGTTAATTTTTTTAGTAGACATCAAGACATTGAAGGGGTCATACATTTCGCTGCATTGAAAGCGGTTGGTGAAAGTGTTAATAATCCTGTAAAATATTACGAAAACAATATACATTCTTTAATTTATTTATTACAAGAAGTAAATAAGTTAGCTTCCCAGAAACTTATTTTCAGTTCTTCATGTACTGTTTACGGACAAGCAGATGAGTTGCCAATTACGGAGAAAGCACCTATTAAAGAGGCAGAATCCCCATATGGGAACACTAAAAAAGTTGGAGAACAGCTAATTGTGGACAACAGTAAAGCAAACAATTCTTCAAATACGATTGCATTGCGATATTTTAATCCAATTGGTGCTCATATTTCTGCAGAAATTGGGGAATTACCCTTAGGTGTCCCTCAAAACTTAATTCCTTTTGTAACTCAAACTTGAATAGGTGTTCGAGATAAACTCTTTATTTTTGGAAATGATTATCCTACACCTGATGGAACTTGCATTAGAGACTACATTCATGTTGTAGATTTAGCTAGGGCACATGTAATCGCAATGAAAAGATTAATAGAAGAGAAAAATACTAAAAACTTTGAAGTATATAATATTGGCACCGGTAAAGGTACCTCAGTGTTAGAGGTTGTAAATACTTTTGAGGAAATAAGTAATATAAAATTAAACTACTCTTATGCTGAAAGACGATCTGGAGATATTATATCAGCGTATGCTGATACAACAAGGGCAAATAATGTTCTGGGACGGAAATCTGAATTTACTTTAAAAGAAGCTTTACATTCTGCTTGGGAGTGGGAAAAAAAGATTAGAAGCTAATCACAGATAAATTGGCAAATTTTTTTTTAAAAGGCTATTGACATTAATCAATTTTACGTTCATAGTTATTGACTACCAACTATTATTTAATTAACAATAAAGAAGAATATTTTATATTTATATAATGAAAGGAATAATTTTAGCTGGAGGTTCTGGATCTAGATTATACCCCATAACAAAAGGTACATCTAAACAGCTTTTATCGATTTATGATAAGCCAATGATTTATTACCCCCTTTCTGTTTTAATGCTTTCAGGAATAAAAGATATTTTAATTATTTCTAATCCAGAAAACCTGCCAAATTTTAAAAAACTGTTTAGTGATGGTAGTGATTTGGGTTTAAAAATTGAATATAAAGAGCAAAAAAGTCCTGACGGAATTGCTCAAGCTTTTGTGATTGGCAAAGAATTTATTGATAATGCCGATGTTTGTTTAGTTTTAGGTGACAATGTCTTTTATGGCAAGGGATTTTCAGGATTATTAAATTCTGCATTAAATAATTTAAATAAAAATAAAGCAACAGTTTTTGGTTATAATGTAAATAACCCTACAGACTACGGCATAGCAAATTTTGATTCTCAAAAAAATCTTATTGATATTGAAGAAAAACCTCACAATCCCAAAAGTAACACTGCTATTGTTGGATTGTATTTTTATCCCAATAATATTGTTGAAATGGCCAACAATATCAAACCATCTGAAAGAGGAGAACTTGAAATCACATCAATTAATCAACTATACTTAAAAAATAAAAATTTAAAAATTGAAATATTTGGAAGAGGATTTACATGGCTAGACACTGGAACTCATGACTCATTATTGGAAGCTTCAAATTTTATTAAAACTGTCGAAAAGCATTCAGGTTATAAAGTTGCTTGTTTGGAAGAAATTGCTTTCAAAATGAAATTTATTAATCTAACAAAACTCAAAGAATTAACAAGCCCTTTTGGGGATTCTTCTTATGGAAAATATCTAAAATCATTAATTAATGAAAATCAATAAAACCTTCATTGAAGATTTACTCATTATCGAACCTCCATTGTTTAAAGATGATAGAGGTTTTTTTTATGAATCTTACAATAAAAAAAAATTTAAAAAAATTATTAAAAATAGTTTTGTTCAAGACAATGAATCAAAATCTTACAAAGGAGTAATAAGAGGGTTGCACTTTCAAAAACCACCGCATGCTCAAACAAAACTTGTAAGATGTGTTTGTGGAAAAATTTTAGATGTTGTTATTGATTTGAGAAAAAAATCAAAAACATTTGGCAAAACATTTCACATTGAACTTTCTTCAAAAAACAATAAACAATTATTTATTCCAAAGGGCTTTGCTCACGGTTTTCAAGTTTTGAGTAATGAAGCAGTTGTCAATTATAAGGTTGACGAGTATTACAACCCTAATTCAGACTCAGGAATAATTTGGAATGATAAAGATTTACTGATTAATTGGAGACATGATATTGAACCAATTCTATCAAAAAAAGATTTAAATCTTGAACCTTTTAAAAATTTAAAATCACCATTCTTGTGAAAATTTTAGTAATTGGTTCTGAAGGACAGCTAGGAATGGAATTTCAAAAAATTTCAAATAGTTACGACTCCTTATCTTGGATTTTCTCAACTGTTAAAACTCTAGATCTTTTGAAATTAGATACTATTAATTCTTATTTAAATAATATAAATCCATCAGTAATTATCAATTGTGCTGCGTATACTAACGTTGAAAAAGCTGAAAAAGAATTTGACAAAGCTGATTTACTAAATCATAAAGCAATTGATGTCATTTCAAAATGGACAAATTTTAATAATGTTAAGCTTGTCCACATTTCAACTGATTATGTTTTTGATGGTTTAAGTAAAATTCCTTTAGATGAAAGTTCTCATACAAATCCAGTAAATGAGTATGGTCTATCAAAATTGAGGGGGGAACAAGCATGTCTAAAAAACAACCCAAGTTCAATAGTAATTAGGACATCCTGGCTTTATTCAAGTTTTGGAAAAAATTTTGTAAAAACCATGATTAGATTAATGAAAAAAAATAATTCAGTTAAAGTGGTAAATGATCAAGTAGGTTCACCAACTTACGCATACGATCTCACTAAAGTTATTATTGAGATCATTATAAATAGTAAAAATAAATCGGGATTATTTCATTATTCAAACGAGGGTGAAATATCTTGGTTTGAATTTTCAAAATCAATTAGAGAGCTTTATGATTTAGATTGTGAAATAATTGGAATTTCATCAAAAGAATTTAAAACAATAGTAAAACGTCCAAGGTACTCACGTTTAAATAAATCAAAAATTAAAAAAACCTTTAATTTAGAGATTCCTAATTACAAGCAAAGTTTAGAGAATTGTATTAAAGTTATAAAAAATGAAGTGTAATATTTTAGTATCTGGAGGTGCTGGTTTTATTGGTTCACATTTAGTAAGATTTCTTGTAAACAAGTATCCTGAATATCACATTATAAATATTGACTTGTTAACTTATGCCGGAAATCTCGAAAATTTAAAAGACATAGAAAATAAAGACAACTATAGTTTTCTTAAATGTGATATTTGTGATTTTAAAAAAGTGAAACAGGTTTTTGTAGATTATAGGGTTGATTTTGTAGTTCACTTAGCAGCAGAATCACATGTAGACCGTTCTATTGAAGATCCTTTCTCGTTTGCAAAGACAAATGTCATGGGTACGCTAAGTTTATTACAAGCGGCTAAAAGTTATTGGAAAAATAATTTTGATAATAAACTATTTTACCATATTTCTACAGATGAGGTATATGGTTCTTTAGATCAGGAGGGATTATTTACAGAGAAAAATAAATATGATCCTCATTCACCATATTCGGCCTCAAAAGCATCTTCAGATCATTTTGTAAGAGCTTTTTCAGTCACCCATGGATTGCCAATAGTAATTTCTAATTGTTCTAATAATTACGGTCCTTTCCA
>TARA_B100001093_G_scaffold90988_2_pt1 | contig 33040 bp, 32 predicted proteins | sample TARA_B100001093 | Tara Oceans TARA_B100001093 (sample SAMEA2623116) | marine metagenome | biome: marine biome (ENVO:00000447); feature: surface water layer (ENVO:00002042); material: "saline water (ENVO:00002010), including plankton (ENVO:xxxxxxxx)" | depth 5 m | reverse complement strand
ACTCCTTTTGGCTTGCCAGTAGTACCTGAGGAATAAAGCATTGCAGCACCTTGACACTCATCACTAATTGAAATTTTAGGAAATTTACTCAATTCATCTTCAAAGCATTTAAAATCTTTGAAAGAGCCATCGAGCATAAATTTATGAACGCCTTTTAAAGAATCAGATAAAAGCTCAGCAGATTCTTCGAGAAATTTAGATGTTATAAAAACTTTAGCATTGGAATCTTTAACTATATATTCAACCTCACTTGGTTGAAGTCTCCAGCTTATAGCTGTGTACTTTAACCCACTTCTATATGCGGCAAAGGCAATTGGGAAAAATAATTTATGGTTTTCCATCATAAAAGCCATACTGTCACCTGGCTTTAGACCTAAGGATCTGAATAACTGAGCTCCTTGATTGGAAAGCTCATTTAGTTCTTGATGAGTTATAACATCGCCACTACCAGCCATAATGATTGCTGGTTTATCTTTTAATTTAGGTCCATTTATTCCGGGATGCATTTTTCCTCTTTTTTTATGATGTAGAATAGGTCTTTAAAATAAAGTATGTCAAATTTAAAAAAATTGCCAGTTATTTGTTCCATAGGCGGAATAAACTCTGCTGGCCGCTCCTCTTCTAATTTAGCTTATCAACGGTTAATTTATGAAAAATTAACTGATACTGAGAAAAAAAATGTTTTAAAAGATTTAAATTCTTTGAGTGGTCTTGAAAGATCTGAATCAGAAATACTGAATGGAACACTAGTCAGACAGATCAATAAAGAGCTCTATGATCCTGATGGATTGATGACAGAAATCATGGGTGTTAATGCTGCTGCACAGTTGCCAGACCATTTTGATTTGTCAAAACTATATAAATCTAGACAGCACCCTAAGGGAATACAAATGACTATTTTTGGCGTCAGCGATGCTTTGCATAATTTAGGAGTTGATTGGGAGTCTGAAATAAAACCTTTACTAAATCCAAATAGAGTTGCTGTCTTCGCTGGTCCTGCTATTGGTCAATTAGACTATGAAGGAATGGGAGGTTTAATGCAATCAAGGTTAAAAAATAGTCGCTCATCTTCCAAACATTTGTCGATGTCATTAATCGAAATGACAGCAGATTTTATTAACGCTTATATTTTAGGATCAGTTGGAAAAACTGGAATGGTTGCAGGAGCATGCGCTACTTATCATTACAACTTACATGCTGCGTTGAGTTTAATAAAAAATAACGAAATAGATTTTGCAGTAATTGGCTCTTCTGAAGCTCCAATAAATCCTGAAATAACAGATGGTTTTTTGGCAACGACTGGAATAGCAGATGATAAAAAAATATTGTCTATGCAAGAAAGAGTTGGTGAATCAACGTCGGAGATTAAATTACAAAACGCTTGTAGACCTTTCGGTGATAATTGCGGGATGACTTTGGGAGAATCAGCACAATTTTCGGTTGTTACAACTTTAGAATTTGCTATGAAAATAGGAGCAGATATTTTATGCGCAGTCCCAGAAGTATTCATAAATGCTGATGGGATAAAAAAATCCATCAGTTCTCCTGGCATAGGAAATTATATTACTATGGCTCAATCTATAGCAAAAGCTAAAAAAGATTTTCCAAATTTAAATGAATCATTAGTTATAGCACATGGCACAGGAACTACTCAAAATAGAAGCACTGAATCTGATGTGTTTAGCAAGTCTGCTACAGCTTTAAAAATAAATAATTTATATGTAACGGGGATAAAAGGATACATTGGGCATAGTATGGGTCCTGCTGGAGGAGATGAATTATTAACAGCTATAGGAATATGGAACAAAGGGATAATTCCTGGCTTAAAAACTACTCCTGCCCTAGCAAATGATGTATCAACTGAATCTCTTAATTATTGTCTTGAACATAAAGAAATCAATCCGCGCTCTTTAGATGTTATCTTTTTAAACGCTAAAGGTTTTGGCGGAAATAACTCTACAATGCCGGTTTATAGTCCTTCTTATGTTGAGAACATAATTTCAGAATGCTATTCAGAAAAAGAAATTTCTATTTATAAAAATAAAAAAGAAAGAACTATTCTTAAAAAAGAAAAATATAATGAAAAATCTCTAAGTGGAGATTATGATCTTATATACCGATTTAATGAGTCAGTTTTAAATCCTGATGAAGATTTAAAAATAAATTCTGATTCTATTGAGTTAAAAGGTTTTAATAAAATTGATATTTGATTATCTATCCAAGGGTTTGTCTTTTGGAAACCATCCTCTTATCAAAGATATGAAAGGTAAGAAATAAATATATTTTTTTGGAAATAGTCTTTGAATTCTGTCATACCAATGCGCATCGGCTCCAACCAAAATTCTTTTATTTTTCTTTTTAATATTTTTAAGGATTATTTTTGCTGCTGTATTAGCATTTATAGGAGCCCCACTCTTGAATAATTGTCCAACCTCTTCAATTGATTTTGCTTTTGGTCCAAAAATATTGGGTCTTTTTTCCATTTCCTCTGAATTAAATTCCATCTTTCCTTGTTCGGCAGCAATGTTAGCAATATTAGTTCCAATATGGCCTGGATGAACTGAATAAACTTCTACTGGAGATTCTTCCATTTTCATTTCTAAAGCCAAACTTTCTGTAAAAGCTCTCACTCCATATTTACCAACATGGTAAATTGATTGAGTTGGAACGCTGAGAAGACCAAAAATAGAGGAAGTATTAACAATAGCTGCCTCGGGCCTTTCTTTTAAGTGAGGCAAAAATGCTCTTGTACCATTTATAACTCCATGAAGTAATATGCCTAATCCCCAGTCCCAATCTTCATCTGTAGAATCTTCTATAGAAGAAGCTAAGGCTACTCCAGCATTATTAAAAATCATATCTACCGAACCATGTTCTTCAATAACTTTTTCAGGTAAAGCAAAAACCGCTTCTTTATTGCTTACATCTACAATATGTTTGGAAACTCCAACGTTATATTTTTTTAAGAGATCTGCAGTTTCATTTAGAGTATCTTCATTCCACTCTACTAGAGCTATATTAGCCCCAGATTGAGCTAATTCAATTGCTAGCTCTCTTCCCATTCCTGAGCCAGAACCAGTTATGACTGCTACTTTTCCTTCAAAATTTTTCAAAATTTCTCCTTTTTTTATAGCCTACTAATTTATTATTAATCAATCAAATAAATTGATTTTGTCTTAAAAAAAATAATACTTTATCTATATCTAATCCCTGAATAGTAAAGATAGATCCAGAAATATTTTTGAATAAATCCTTTCCATTTTTCTCATATTTATAACTTCCACAAGAATTGAAAGGTTCATCTAGATCAATATAGTCAGATATTTGCTGAGCAGACAAATCTTTCATTTCCAAATAAGCAGTAGAAGATTCATTCCAGATAATTTTATTATTATATGCAATAGACATGCCACAATTTTGAGCATGCGTATTCCCTGAAAGTTTTGATAATGTTTTAGTGCAATTAACTTTATTCAAAGGTTTATTTAATATTTCATCATCAAATTGACAAATTTGATCTACACCTAAAACGTAGATATCTTTATTTTTTTTGCTAATTTCTAATGCTTTAGCTGAAGCTAATTTAATTGCTAGATCTACGAAAGTTAAATTTAAATTCTTTTTTTTTATTTTTTCTTCATCAAGATCAGATGATACATACTCGCAATCTAAACCAGCATTAGAAATTATTTCTTTTCTGATGCTAGAAGAGGTAGCAATTATTAATGGCTTTAAAAGGTCAAATTTATTCAAAAATTAAGAAATATCTGAAGAAATAAGTTTATAAAACTCATTTTTAGTATCAGGATCTTTAAAAGCTCCTAACATTCTAGAAGTTACTGTACTTGTTTCGGTTTTATGGATACCTCTTGTAGTCATGCATTGATGAGCAGCGTCAATAACAACGGCTACGCCCTTTGGCTGTAGTACTTTTTCGATGATGTCAGCTACTTGAGCTGTCATAGTCTCTTGTGTTTGCAATCTTTTGCCATATACATCTATTATTCTTGCTAATTTACTAATACCAACAACTCTTTTATTAGGTATGTAGGCTATATGACCCATTCCTAAAATGGGAACCATATGATGCTCACAATGCGATTCAACTCGAATATTTTTTACTATGACCATTTCATCATAGCCTTCTACTTCTTCAAAAGTTTTAGAAAGAATTTCTTCTGGATCTTCTTCATAGCCGGCGAAGAACTCTCTATAAGCTCTTACTACTCTATCTGGGGTTTCTATCAGCCCTTCTCTTTCAGGGTCATCTCCTGTAAAGGCAAGCAAAGTTTTTACAGCCTGTCTAGCTTCTTCTTCCGTGGGTATAGTCATAACAGAATCCTTTTAGATTAGTTTATTTTTAACATCGGACAATGATTATAAGTATAAAGTCAGTTCTTTACAATTTTCTTAAAATTTAAGTATATTCTTATTCAGAATCAGGAAAAGTATTAAAAGGAAATGGCCTCTCGTTAGTGGCATAGGTTACAAAGCCTATAATTTGAGAGAGATAATTTCCAAGCCTTTTTGAAAAAGATACTAAGTTTGAATTAGGCTTTCTAGTAAACAAGGTAAATAGAAACTGTACGGCGGTAATTAACCATAAAAAAGTGGCTACAAAATATAATAATAATAAAAATATTACTACTAGTATTAAGTTAGCCCATAAAGAAGGCTCTTTAATTGTTTCTACTATTGACTCGGAATCAATAGAAAAGCTATCTTGAATATCCGCAGTATCTTTGTTTTTATTTTCTTCCATAATTAAGTATCTATATTATTACTCTCAGAAAAAATTTTAGCAAAGTAATCTTTAGGATCAGATTTATTAAAAATTATTTTATAAAGCTCATCAACAATAGGCATTGAAAGATTCAAAGAGTTTTTCTTTTTATAAACAGCCTCTAAAGTTCTTATTCCCTCAACAACTTGTCCTATTTCAGATATAGCTTTTTCTTTAGACAGGCCTTGTCCAATTTTTTTTCCGAAGGAATAATTTCTACTTTTATTAGAACTTGCTGTTGCAATTAAATCTCCTACGCCAGCAAGTCCTAATAGGGTTAACGGATTTGCATTCAGAACTTGGAAAAGATTAGACATTTCAGCAAGGCTTCTAGTTAAAAGAGTTGCCTTGGTGTTGAACCTGCCGCCTAATCCATCTGAAAGACCTGATGAGATGGCATAAATATTTTTGAGCGCTCCAGCTAGTTCTATTCCTTTTTTATCATCGCTTAAGAAGATTTTAAAATCATCATTATTAAAAGAATTAGTAAGTTTTTTCATTTCCTTTAAAGAAGAGCCTGCCATTACTGAAGCTGCTGGATAATTATCACCTATTTCATTTGCTAAATTGGGACCAGACAAAACAAAAATCTTGTCCTCATCTACATTCGTATTATTTTTAAAAATCTCTGACATAGTCATAAAAAGTTTATTTTCTATTCCTTTAGAAGCTAAAATAAATTTGTTTGAATCTAGTTTCAAATCATTAATTCTTTTTGATAGTTGTTCGACACCAGAGGAAGGAATGGCTATTAGTAAAATCTCATCTTCAATAAAACAATCTTCTAAATTCAAAGTAATATTTATTGAGCTATTTAGCTTTAGTTCTGGCAAATATTTTAAATTTATTTTTTTATCGTTGATTGAATTATAAATATCTTTATTTTTAGTCCATAAATTAACTTTGTTGCCATTATTAGCTAATAAATTTCCTAATACAGTACCCCAAGAACCTGCTCCTAGTATTGAAAAGTTATTATTCATTTTTAGTTAGTGTGAAGATAAGAATTTAACGGTTTGTCTGCCATAATTGTTCCACCAAATATTACCCATATCTTTACAAGCATCTAAATTTATATCTGTAATATCATCAAATTTATGATTTACATTAACAAGTCTTGAGTTAATTCTTTTATAATCGTTATTTAAAAGAGATTCAGCAATTAAATGCTCGCTATTAGACTCCATTAAAACCTGCATAATTCCTCCTTTCAACCAAGAAAATATTCCCCAATTTTTAACCTTTTCGCCTTCATAACTTTTCGAATCATATCCTGTTCCTATACTTAATATTTTAATATTTTCATAAGGCCATAGTTTTTTTGCTTCGCTATAAGCTATTAAAACCGGATTATTTGTTGATAAAGAACCGTCAACGAACCATCTATCATTTATTTGTATTGCAGGAAAATATGTGGGAGCTGCAGAAGTAGCAGCAGCAACTTTCCAAGACTCCACATAAAAATCTTCATAAGATTTAAATAGTTTGGTAGACCTCTCCTTTAAATCATAAGATACAGCAATTGTTGGGGTTTCGGCTTCACCTAGTAGCAAAGATCCAAAGTAATCTTTTAGAACGTTATTTTTTTCATTCCCTTTATATTTTGAAAATATTATTCTTGAACTCCTCGGACTAAACATTTTTTTTAAGTTTTCTTTTGAATAAAGATCAACTAATTTATTTCCTTCTAAAGTTAAAATTGAAAGTGAAATGCCAAGAATTCCTCCTGTAGAAGACCCACAAATTAAATCAAATTTATTATTAAGAGGTTCGCTTAACTCTTCTTCTAGTTTTTTTAAAAAGGTCGCTGAAGATAATCCCCTTACACCCCCGCCATCCAAAGAAAGTACATATTTCGTCATTTTTTGAAGTTTTATGGTGTATTTTTAGTGATATTATTCTCTCACATCAATATAAAGATTAATACTATGGATTTAAAAAAAATAGGATTTTGGTTGGGAATTATTTCTTTTTTTCTAGTTTTGAATTTACCAAACCCTGAGGGGCTTACAGAAGCAGGAAGAATTACTGGCGCAGTATTTTTACTTATGGGAGTATGGTGGGCCTTTGAAGCTATTCCTCTTCAAGTAACAGCTTTACTCCCTTTAATTCTTTTCCCTTTATTAGGCGTTTTAGAGATAAACATAATTAGCAAAGAATATATGAGTAAAGTTCAATTCTTGTTTGCTGGAGGCTTTATTATTGCTATAGCTATACAGAAATGGGAATTACATAAACGAGTTGCTTTAAATATTTTAAGATTTAGCGGTTTAAATGCCAAAGGCATAATAGCTTCCTTCATGTTAGCAAGCGCGATACTCAGCATGTGGGTAATGAATACCTCTACTGCAATCATGTTACTTCCAGTTGGAATATCTGTGATAAAAGTAATTACGGATACTGTTAGTTATATCTCTGATGAGCAAAAATTTAATTTTCAACTATGCTTGCTGCTAGGAATAGCTTACGCTGCTTCTGTCGGAGGTATAGCTACTCCTATAGGAACTTCTCCTAATGGAGTTCTAATTCAATTTGCAAGTGACAATTATAATAATGATATAGGTTTCGCTACTTGGCTATCAATTGGATTGCCTGTAACTATTGGCTTAGCTCCATTAATTTGGTTTTTCCTTACTTACATAATTTTCCCAGTAAGCTTTGTCGCTAATAATGAATCTAAAGAAAAACTTAATTCAATGCTATCTGATTTAGGGAAAATGTCTAATGAGGAAAAGAAAGTAATTCTGGTTTTTTCTTTTACTGCATTTTGTTGGATATTTAGACAATTATTAGATGATCTTCCTGGTTTAAATTTTTTAGATGATTCGGTTATAGCTATGGTGGGAGCTATATCTATATTTTTTATTAATGATAGTTCAGGAAAAGAGAAATTATTAGTTTGGGATGACATTCAAAAAGGTTTTCCATGGGGATTGATTTTTCTATTCGGTGGCGGGATGGCATTGGCCTATGTTGTTAATGACTCGGGATTAGCATTTTGGCTAGCATCTTTGATACCCTCAGATACTCACTTTATGTTGGTCTTATTGATTGTAATTATTATGGTCATTCTGTTAACTGAATTGACTAGCAACTTAACAACTACCATTACTTTTCTGCCTGTAGTAGCTAGTGTCGGCATGAATTTAGGGATTGATCCCTTATTATTAATTCTTCCGCTAACAATTGCAGCAAGTTGTGCATTTATGTTGCCAGTTGCTACACCACCAAATTCAATTGTTTATGCGTCAAATTTGATACCAATTCAAAAAATGGTAAAAGCAGGAATATTCATCAATATCACCAGTATTGGTTATGTATTTTTATTATCTTACTTTCTTATACCAAAAGTGATTTAAACGATTGTTCTCAAAAAAAAATTTAGGTAATATAAATTTAGTTGTCGCAATTTAAGAATTTAATTCAGGGTCTCTTAGATTGTATATTTTTAATAAACCCTGCTCAGGAGGTGATCAAAATTAGTATTAACAATTTATCAGGAATTTCAGGGGTTATCATCTGACAAGGGTATACCCTTATTCCGACTATTAGCCGATTAGTCCGCTATTAGAAAAATGAAGCTGAGATGCTCATTTTTGAAAAAACCCCGTAAAAACGGGGTTTTTTTTATTCGGTGATTAGCTCATGGCCAGAAGCACAGACTGCTCCTCCATCACAAGTAATAGTCTCTCCAACAGTGTAACAACCTGCTCTTGAAGATAAATATAGGGCTAGCCCACCTATGTCTTCTGCTGTTCCAATTCTTTTTACTGGGTTTGTCTTTTCTATATAACTATAGTCATGTCCTACTGCAGAACCTAACATATTGCTTGGAAAAGCACCTGGTGCAATAGCATTAACTAGAATATTATCTTTAACCAATCTAGCAGCTAAAACTCTTGTTAAATGATGCACAGCGGCTTTGGAAGAACTGTAAACATAACTCTCATAAAAAGGCGTACCGATACCATCGATAGAACCTATATTAATTACTCGTGATGGATTTGCTTGAGTTCCTGCAGCTCTTAGTAAAGAAAGGCATTTCTGGGTCATGTAAAATAATCCTTTTACATTTATGTCCATAACTTTATCCCACCCCTTTTCAGAAAAATTATCAATAGGCTCACCCCAAGATGCACCTGCATTATTGACTAAAAAATCTATCTTAGGTTCATAAGCTGTTAACTCTTCTACTAATTTCTCTATTCCTTCGACAGTTGATCCGTCCCCAGGAATTGAAACACATTCAGCAGAATATTTTTCAGATAATTCTAATGCCTTGGCATCACATGCATCTGCTTTTCGAGCAGAAATATATACTTTTGCTCCGTTTGCTAGGTAAGCTGAAGCTATCATCTCCCCTATGCCCCTAGAACCACCGGTTACAAAAGCAACCTTCCCTCTTACTGAAAAAATATCATCAATTTTCATATTTAATCTCTCCTTTTCAAATTTTTTTAAATGGATAGGACTTTTGGCCTATGCGATAAACTATCTTCATCTTCTATTTGACCATAAGCAGCAATAATAACTAAATCACCAATATTGGCTTTTAGAGCAGCCGCTCCGTTCATTGATATAATTTTAGATCCTCTTTCAGCTTCAAAAGCATAAGTAATTAATCGCTCACCATTATTTAAATTATAGATATGTATTTGTTCATTTGGTTTGATTCCAGTTTTATCTAGGTAATCGACGTCAATAGCACAAGATCCTTCATAATCTATTTCAGTATGAGTTACCGGAACTCTATGAATCTTTGCTTTTAAAACCGTAATTAACATAACAACATATTTAAAATAATGGCGGACCGGACGGGACTCGAACCCGCGACCTCCGCCGTGACAGGGCGGCGTTCTAACCAGAACTGAACTACCGGTCCTCGAAAAAAATGATTATACAGAAATAGAAAGTATAAAAAGTTAATTCTTTAATAAAAATGGTGGGCGATACAGGACTTGAACCTGTAACTTCCACCGTGTAAAGGTGGCACTCTACCAATTGAGTTAATCGCCCTTCTTTTAAAGCTTGCATTATACATAGACATAAAAAAATCAAAATGGACAAGTTAATAAATTTCAGGCATATTTTTATTTCTTTAAATTATTATGCACAAACTAGAATCTCAACCTTTGGTCTCAAAGTTACAAACTTCATCAGAAGAATTTAAAAAAAATAAATCTTCTATGCTTGGTATGCTTGATGAAATTGACATGCTTCTTGATGAAGCTGAAGCTGGAGGTGGTCCAGATCATCATCAAAGATTAGCAGCGAGAGGTAAACTTCCTGTTAGAGAAAGAATTTTTCATTTTTTAGATCCAGATAGTCCATTCTTAGAAATTAGTAGTTTAGCTGGATACAAATCTGATTACCCTGTAGGAGGCGGAGCTGTTGCTGGTGTTGGAGTAAGTGCTGGCGTTGAGTGCATAGTATTTGCGAATGACCCCACTGTATTAGCTGGAGCAATGCACTTTTATTCTGTCAAAAAATGGATGAGAGCAATGCAAATTGCACGTGAATGCAGAATACCTTTTATTCAGTTTGTTGAATCTGCCGGAGGAGATCTAAGGCCCAGAGGGGGAATGTCTACTGCTGTAGGAACAACACATTTTGCGGAATCAGGCAGGCAGTTTTATGAAATAACAGAATTATCAAAACTAAATATTCCTACTATAACTGTAGTATTTGGTACTGCAACTGCAGGAGGAGCCTATCAACCGGGAATGTCTGATTATAATATCTTTGTTAAAGATCAAGCAGATGTCGCATTGGGTGGCCCCCCATTAGTTCAGATGGCTACTGGAGAAATATCTAGTAGAGAGGACATAGGTGGTGCAAAAATGCACGCTGAAAAGTCCGGTCTTGCAGAATATTTAGCAGATGATGATTTAGATGGAGTAAGAATTGCAAGAGAGGTAATGTCTCATTTAAATTGGGATAAAGAAGGAAAAAGCCCTAGATTTGAAATTAAACCTCCACTTTATAATCAAGAAGATTTATTAGGATTGATTGAGCCAAGCCTAAAAACTCCTTTTGATATAAGAGAAGTAATTGGAAGAGTTGCTGATGGCTCTCAATTTGAGGAGTTTAAACCATTATTTGGACCGACTGTTGTATGTGGTTTTATTGCTATACACGGCTACCCTGTAGGAGTTTTAGGAAATAATGGGATGCTTTTTCCTGATGCTTCTCAAAAAGCAGCTCATTTTATTCAGCTATGTAACAAAAGAAATATCCCGCTAGTTTTTCTTCAGAATATTACGGGCTTCATGATTGGAAAAGAATATGAACAAGATGGTTCTATTAAAAAAGGTTCTCAATTAGTTAATGCAGTATCTAATTCAAATGTTCCTCACCTAACAGTAATTGTTGGGAATTCATATGGAGCTGGAACCTATGCAATGTCTGGACGAGAGTTTGGAAACTCTTTTACATTCCTCTGGCCGACGGCAAAAATTGCTGTCATGGGCGGCGAAGTAATAGCTGGAGTTATGTCTTTAGTTAGAAGAGGGCAAGCTGCCAGAAAAGGATTAAAATTTAATGAAAAAGCTGATGCAGAGATAGTAAAAAATCAGCAAATTGCTCATGACAAAGGCTCTGTTGCTCTGAAAGCTACAAGCGTTTTAAGTGATGATGGGATTATAGATCCAAGAGATACAAGAGAAATTCTTGGAATGTGTTTATCAATCGTTAATAACAAAAAAATTAAAGGATCAGACGGATTTGGAGTGTTTAGACTATGACAATAAAAAAACTCCTTATTGCAAATAGAGGAGAGATTGCTAGCAGAATAATGCTAAGTGCTCATGATATGGGCATTAGCTGTGTTGCTATTTATACTGAAGCAGATAGCTCTTCTCTTTACGTAAAAGAATCTGATCAAGCTTATAAATTATCTGATTCTTATTTAAATGCAAAGGAAATTATTGAGATAGCAATAAATTCCGGAGCAGATGCTATTCACCCTGGATATGGTTTTCTTTCAGAGAATGCAGCTTTTGCTAATCAAGTTAAAAAAGCAGGAATTAAATGGGTTGGTCCTTCTGCAAATGCCATAAAAAAAATGGGAGACAAATTAACGGCAAAAGAATTAGCTAAGAAAGCCAATGTCCCTACTTTACCAATGACTTCTGATCAGAAAAAAGCAAAAACCATCGGCTATCCTATTCTTGTTAAAGCAGCTGCTGGTGGCGGTGGAAAAGGCATGAGAATTGTAAAAAAATCTAAAGATCTTAAAGAGGCTATTAAATCTGCTGAACGTGAAGCTGAAGGTGGCTTTGGTGATAAAAGAGTTTTTCTAGAAAGGTATATAGCAAAATCAAGACATATAGAAATACAAATCTTAGGTGATTCTCATGGAAATATAGTTCATCTCGGAGAAAGAGAATGCTCAATACAACGTAGACATCAAAAAGTTTTAGAAGAGTCACCTTCTCCAATGGTAGATGAGGAAATGAGATTTGCTATGGGTGAAGCAGCAATTAAGTTAGCATCAAAACTTAAATATGAATCTGCAGGAACTGTGGAGTTCCTGGTAGATGAAAAAACGAAAGAATTTTGGTTTTTGGAGGTCAATACAAGACTGCAAGTAGAACACCCGGTTACTGAAGAAGTCACTGGTATAGATTTAGTAAAAGAGCAATTAAGAATTGCTGACGGCGAAGAACTTGGATATGACCAATCCGAAATTGATTTCTTTGGCTCTTCTATAGAGGTAAGGCTTTATGCTGAGGATCCTGGAAATGATTTTCTTCCGGTTACTGGAAAATTAATTGCCTTCGAGCCTGCAAATGACCCTCTTGTAAGATGGGATGTTGGTATTGAGAAAGGGTCTATCATTACTTCTAATTTTGATCCAATGCTAGCTAAAGTAATTTCATTTGGGCAGACAAGAACTGAAGCGGCTAATAAATTAGCTTTAGCTCTAGAGAACAGTCATTTCGGCGGGATGAAAACCAATAGAGATTATTTGGTTTCAATCTTAAGGTCTGAAGAATTCTTGGTAGGTAATACCACTACTGATTTTGTTAATAGAGTTGAACTGGATTCTGAAATAAATTTAACAAACGAAGAGATAGAGAATTATGCAACAGTAGGTGCAATGTGGATTCAGGGAAAAAATAGAAATGAGGCAAATGTCTTAAGACATGTTAGCTCTGGCTGGAATAATGGAAGACTACCCCATCAAGAAGTGAAATTTGATTATAACGACAAAGAGATGCACATCAGATACAAACCTCAAAGAAATGGTAATTTCATTACCGATAATATTAAAAATTTAAGTATTTTTGATTGGAATAAAAACTTTATTGATATAGAAATATCAAACGTTAGATATAGATCTAAAATAACGCTCGAAAATAAAAAACTTTTAGTTCATACACACAAAGGAGACATTCTTTTTAATATTCTCCCAAAATTCAAATTAGCTGAAGAAATCGAAATAGAAGGTGGATTAACAGCTCCAATGCCTGGAAAAGTTGTAGAGATAAAAGTTAAAAAAGGAACAAGCATAAAAAAAGGAGATACTCTTCTTATTTTAGAAGCAATGAAAATGGAACATAAAGTTTCAGCGCCTGCCGATGGCAAGATAACAGAAATATTAGTAGAAAAAGGCGAGCAAGTAGAAAACGGGACGACTTTAGTAGTTGTCGATTAAATCTCCCAGGATCTTGATATCTCTATTGGATGATCAGCTATTAATGGAAAAAAATCGTCAGGATCTATAGCGCCACCTTCAGGAGCGAAAACTCCTTTTTGAGTTATCTTATTTTCTAAAAAGAGCTTAAGTCCAAATGCAAGAGGGAATCCTGTTGCTTCTCCCATACCAGAAGTACTAGTTAAATCCTCAACCGACAAAGTTGCTGCTACAGACGCAGTCTTTTGATTTTTAATGCCAGTTGCTAAACCGTATATTGCTGGTAATCCTTTAATCTGTTTTTCTTCAGAAGGCGCACCTAATTTTCTTTCCAGCCATTCTAAAAGATATGCTCCTCGATTTGAGCTAATTACTTTTTTATCAACAAGCCATCGTAAAATTCTAAGAACATAGATATCACTTTCACTGCTTCCATGACAAACATTTAATGATTCTTTTAAATTTCTAAAATGATGAGGAAAAGATACTGCTTCTGGATGACCAAAAACATAAACATTATGCTTTCCTCGTCCTGGATAATGGATATTAATTTTTTCCAGAGGTTTAGTCATTTCATACTTTTCATCTTTATAGACTTTTATTTTTCCTGTTATTTGCTGTAGGCCGTGTTCCATTGCAGCATTAGTTCCTGCTTGCGATGACTCGTCTTCTGGTATGGCACTACTCATATCCCATCCAGTAATAATCGAAGAAACCGTGTCTAGCTCATTAATAGCTTTGAGACCTAACAAGTTACTAATTCCCGGACTAGCTCCTAATCCAATTATTGCCGTTACATCATTTTTAAGTGCTTCATCACTTAGCTTAAGCATTTCCATTGTAGGTTCCCAATCATCACAAATATCAAAATAATGGCATTTACATTTAATAGCAGATTTTAAAATAGAAACACCATATTTGAAAAATGGACCAGTTGTATTCATAACTACATCATGTTCTTTCATAACTTTTTCAAGCTTATCTATATCGGAAACATCTAGACCGATGCCTGCGAAACGATCATCAAAATTATTAGCAAATTCAACTGCATTTTCCTCATTTAAATCAGCTATGGTAACTTTTGATATATTTTGAAAAGCAGAGATCGCGAAGGAAGAGAATCTACCCATACCCCCGCTGCCTCCGAGTGCTAATACGCGCATACAAAAAATTTAAGTCTATTCATCCCAACTTGGTTTTCTTTTTTCTAAAAATGCAGCTATGCCTTCTTTTGCATCTGGGCCTTCAAAAGTTTTAGCAATCTGCTTTTGCAAAAATGGTAAAGCTTCATCAAAAGCCAATGCATCTTGTTTTTCATATGCTTCTAGACCAAATTGCATAGTCCCAGGCGCTAAACTTGCTAATTCTTTTGCTAAATCATCAACTTCAGAGCTAAGTTCATTAGCACTTACAGATTTATTAATCAAACCCCACTCTTCTGCTTTTTTTGAATCTATAGGTTGACCACGCATTATAAAATCAAGCCCTGCTCTTTTAGGCATTACTCTAAATAATCCAGCCATTACCATATGCGGCCATAATCCTCTTAAAATTTCTGGAGCAGAAAATTTTGCTTCTTCTACAGCCACAGCGTGAGATGAATTTGTAACCATCAATAATGCGCCCGCCAAGACAGAACCCTGAATTTTGCATATAACAGGTTTATATAGATGTCTTAGCAAGATACTTATGTCATTTGCTCCGTCTAATTCAGGAACATTTGATTCTGATTTTTCTCTTCTGAGGTCTGCCCCTGCACAAAAAATATCTCCTTCTGCTGCAATTATTACTACTCTTATTGACCTCTCTTGCTTTGCATAAGCCAATGCATAGCAGATTTCATTCATCATCACATTATTTAGAGCATTTTTCTTTTCAGGTCGATTTAAAGTTAATGTCATAATATTATTAAGAATATCTAACTTAGTTGCTTTAAAATTTAATCCTTCCAAACTTAATTTATTATCACTCATACAGTTAACCTATTAATTGATTTGGGATATCTATTTTTTTAGATCTTAAATATTCGCCCAGAGATTTAGCTTGTCCATCCATCCTTGTTGATGAAGAAACGCCTTCCTGAAGAATTCCATGTATGTAAAAATTTAAGGAATTAATATTGGGCAGATCATACCTATCGATTTTATATTTAGATAAGTCTGGTAATAATTCTTTTAATTTATCAACTGAAAGGAACTCATATAAAAAAGCATAAGCATCTTCGTCTTTTGCCCAAACACCTAAATTAGCGCAACCTCCTTTATCACCTGAACGAGTTCCAAATAATTTTCCAAAATATTCATTTTTAGTATCGGATATTTCAATTTCTTTTATTTTATAAGGGTCTTTTTGATAAAACTTATTTTCAAAATCAAGCTGACTTGTAGGAATTATTTCTATAGTTTTTCCATCTAAGTGCATGTATTCTTTAATATATTTACTATCTACAAGTGCTGGCCAATATTCGATAAATGCACCATTTGGTACGACCCCGCTTCTTCCTGTCCATCCTGGAAAATTTGCTAAAGCTAGCTCAATAATCTTTGCGTTAAATAATCTACCGACTAAATCAGGATTTGAAGACATGACATCTATTCTTAAATAGGCTTGAGCCTCTTCATTAGACTTAGCATTTTCTTTATCTGTTCTGTGTAATTGAATATCAACTTTATCGAATTGATCTTGACCACCCACTGATTTAAATATTTGATCGATAATTAACGATGCTTTCTCTTCAATATCCAAGCCAGTTAATAACAATTCCATACCGTTCCTATACCCTCCAGCTAAATTAATACATGCTTTATGGGTATTAGTGGGGCTGCTACCTCTATTATTTGTTACCAAAACTCTATTTTCTGATTCCTGAGTAATTTTTAAAGTATCAAAATGTCCGATAACATCCGGGTTTAAATATGCAGGTGAGCCAATTTCGTAGAGTAATTGTGCCGTTACTGTTCCTACAGAAACAAGACCTCCAGTATTTTCATGTTTTGTAATTACAAAACTTCCATCCTCATATATCTCGGCAATTGGATAGCCAATGTTATCAAACGAAGGAACTTCTTGAAAAAAAGAATAATTACCTCCGGTTGCTTGGGCGCCACATTCTATTATGTGTCCGGCAGCTAAAGCTCCTGCTAATTCATCATATTGATCTCGAGACCAGTTATACTTCCATGCAGCAGGACCTATTACTACTGCTGCGTCTGTTACTCTTGGACAAATTACAACATCCGCTCCGTTGTCTAGAGCCTCTTTAATTCCCCAAGCTCCTAAGTATGCATTTGCAGTAATCGGTTTTTTATCATGTAAATCTAAAGGAATATTTTTATCAATATTTATTAATTTTTCACCATCTTTAAAAAAATCATTTATTCTTGGCATTAAGTCATCACCATCAATATATGCAACTTTTAAATTTAAATTTAATTCCCTAACTATATTTTGAATCGCAGAAGCCATAGATGCGGGATTTAACCCGCCGGCGTTAGTAACAATTTTTATCCTTTTTTCTTCGGTTAATTTAGCAACATCCCTAAATTGCTTGATAAATGTTCCAACGTAACCGTGGTCTTCACCTCGTTTCAATTTTTGACCATATAAAATAGTCATGGTTAATTCCGCCAAATAATCACCGGTAAGCACGTCTATAGGTCCACCTTCAACCATTTCTCTAGCTACTGCTAATTTGTCACCATAAAAACCACTGCAGTTAGCTATTCTTATTGATTCTTTATTCATGAAGTTTCATCTTTTATTTTCTCACTTAAGCCTGCTAAATAAATCCCTATCAGTAAGATAATAACACCTATAACTTGTTCAATTAATAGCGTCTCTGTAAAAAAATATACTCCTAATATTGTTGCTGTTATAGGTTGAAATAACAGAAGTAACGAGGATAGTTGTGTTCTAATTTTTGAAAGACCATAAATAACTAATCCTTGGCCTAGGATTTGGACAAAGATTGCTTGGCCCAAGAAATTCATCCAACCATACACAGAATCTGGAAAAAATTTTTCTAATTCAAATAGACTTCCAATTCCAAGGGGTATGCATGCAAATAAAGAAGAGTAAAAAATAAGATTAAAAGTATCTATGTTTTTTGAAAATCTATTAATTGATAGAAGATAACAGGCATAAAAAAAGGCAGCAATAAATGAAAGGGCATCACCTAATTTTCCTGATTCAACAAAAAAATTAGAATTACTAGAAAGAAGAATAAAAATACCTACAAAGCAGACTAGCAAGGAAACTAGAAATAGTTTGTTTAGTCTTTCATTGAATAAAAGAAATCCTAGTAAACAAACATATAGTGGAGCAGTATTTACAAACAATGTTGCATGCGCAATGGATGTATAAGTAATCGAAGTATGCCAAAGCGCTATATCGGTTCCAAAAAATAAACCTGGAAGGCCTATTAATAAAGTATTTTTAAGTGGAAAGGATTTTAGTCTTTTTGAGATTATTCCAAAAGTAAAAATAAGTACTGTGGCAAATAGAAATCGGTAAAACCCCGTTAATGATGGTCCAACTTCACTCACTCTGACAAAGATTGGAGCTAAGCCAATTAAGCTTCCCCCAATGCATGTAGCAAAGATGGGAGTAAATTGTAGTCTCTTAGTGCTCATTTTTAAAAATAGATTCGCTATACTGCATTAATGTCAGAATTTGATCAAAGTAAAAATTTAAATATTATTTCTGTAACAGAGCTTAATACTTCTGCAAAAAAAATATTAGAAAAAGATTTCTCTTCAATTTGGGTTAGCGGAGAAGTTACAAACTTTAGATCTTATGATTCTGGACATTGGTATTTCAAAATTAAAGATAGTAATTCAGAAATTCAATGTGTCATGTTCAAATTTAGAAACACCGCTCTAAATAATACTCCTTCAGACGGTGATCAGCTTCTTATAAAAGGAAGTATATCTATGTATATTGCAAAAGGATCTTATCAATTCCAAGTAGATCAAATAGAATATGCTGGCGAAGGAGTCCTGCTAAAAAACTATGAAGCTCTTAAAAATAAACTACTTAAAGAAGGGCTTTTTAATGAGGAAAACAAGCAAAAATTACCATTATTGCCAAAACATATAGCCGTAATAACATCTCCTAATGGTGCTGTGATTGAAGATATAAGAAATGTTTTGACAAGGAGATCTCCTTTAATCTCTGTTTCATTAATACCTTCTCTTGTTCAGGGAGAAGACTCGGTTCAAAGTTTAAGGAAAGCTTTAGTTAATGCTAAAGAACTTAATAAACAAAAAAATATTGACGCTGTGATCATAGCTAGAGGCGGCGGTTCTCTTGAAGATTTGTGGTCATTTAACTCTGAAGAATTAGCTAGAGATATATTTGACTTCGATCTTCCAGTTATCAGTGCAATCGGGCATGAAACTGATTTTACAATTTGTGACTTTGTTAGTGATCTGAGGGTACCCACTCCATCCGCTGCAGCAGAAATTATAAGTGAACCTTATATTAAATTATTAGAAGAAATGAACAGAAAAAATAAAATTCTTACTACATTCTTTCAAATGGTAATAGATAATTTAAGAAATGATTTAAAATTTCAATCTATCAATCTCCTAGATCCAAGAAAAAAACTGCAACAAGATATATTGAAAACTGATGAAATAAGTAAAAAATTATATTTTTTAATCAATTCATCGCTTAAAGAAACAAGAATTAATCTTGAAAATAAAAAAATTGAATTCAATCAATACGATCCAAGAAACGAAGTTATAAATCTACAAGACAAAATCAAATCTTCAGAAAAGTACTTGCAACAAGAAATAAAAAATAAACTCAAAATTAATTTTCAATCATTTAGAGGCTTAGTTAGTGAGTTAGAAGCGTTCAGTCCTCTAAAGGTTTTAGCAAGAGGATATTCAATTACTAAAAATAAATCTTCTGACAAAATTATTAGAAATTCTAAGAATGTTAAATTGGGAGATATGATTATCTCAACGACATCTGAAATATCTATTGAGTCAAAAGTAACAAAAATTGAATAAATACTTTCTTATAGCTTTACTTTGCCTGCAGGGTTGTGCGTTTTATAAATTACCTGAACCACAGTGCTTATTTCCTGATCAAAATTTAGAACAAGGAGGATTAATAAATATTGAATTTTTTGAAAAATATACGGAATCAAGTATTTTAAAAAATTCATTAGTTTGCTATGAAAAATATCAGAAAAGACTCATCTCCCCTATTCCATATCATTCTAATAAAAATATATATAAGAAATCTGGCTTTGAGCTACAAAACATAAAATTTAGAGAATCTAGATTAAAAATTAAGAATAAGAAATTTAATAAAATTTCAAACGAAAATTTGTTAAGAATACAAAAGGAATCAGATATTTATAAATTAAAACTATCATCTAAGTCTTTATTTAAAGGGTTTGATCTTCCTTTAAAAATTCCTGTAGCTGGAATCATTTCCAGTGAATACGGAGTTAAAAGATTTATAAATAATATTCCTAAGAATCCTCATTTAGGTATGGACATAGCAGCAAAAATTGGAACTCCTATTTATGCAGCAGCTAGCGGTATAGTAATTCTTGCAGATGATTTTTTTTATAGAGGAAAAAATATATTAATTTCTCACGGTTATAATACTAAAACATCTTATTCTCACTTAGACGAAATTACTATAAATGAAGGCCAAACTGTAAGAAAAGGTCAGCTTATTGGCTACGTTGGATCTTCAGGAAGAGTAACCGGTGCTCATTTACATTTTGAGATAATTTTTTTAGGAGAAAGATTAAATCCTCAAATCTTCTTTAATTAATTTCTAAAGCTATTTTTAAGGAATCAAGAGTTTGAGGACCTTTCAAAGTCTTAAGATATTGACCATTCTCATCGATGATAAAAGATACTGGTAATGCTTCAGGGACAATATATCCAAAGATTTTTCCTGGATCAGTTAATAAAGATGGGACCTCAACTTTAAATTTTACAAGCTGTTCACTTAATTCTTCACCTTCCAATCGATCAAAATTAAATAAAAATACATTAACTTGAGAAGAAAAGTTATTTTTGAGCTTATTTAATTCGGGTATTTCTTTTATGCATGGCGGACACCAATCAGCCCAATAGTTAATTAATGTTAATTTTCCTTTCAAATCATCTAGATAGATTTTTGAATTATCGCTAGTAACAAGATCTGGTTTAGCGCAAGACTGAAAAAATAAGATTGATAAAAATAAAAATGTTTTAAAATGAGTCATAATAATTGATCCACTATTATGAACTCTAAAACTAATTTACAAAATGTTTAATAAAATAATTCAAAGCTTAGATACTATAAGAAGATTCTTTTTGAATATAATTTTTTTCTTTTTCTTAGTTTTTTTTGTACTTGGTTTGATAATATTTCCCTTCGTAGCAAATGACAAACCATTGATCGAAGGTTCAATTCTTAGGATTTATTCTACAAATATAAAAGAGAATAAAACAAATGCAGTTTTTAACTCAACATTTGATTTGACCGTAAGTGAAATGATTGATTCTATAAATCATGCATCTGAAAATAATAAAGTCTCTACTCTCTTTATAGATCTTTCATATTTAAATATTTCTAATGTTTCTGCGGTTGAATTAGGAGAATCCTTTAAAACTTTTACAGATAGCGGTAAAAAAGTTATTGCTTACGGGGATTTTCTAGATCAAAACCAATATTTGCTAGCTAGCTTTGCAGATGAAATAGTTTTAAATCCTCAGGGCTTGGTTTATCTAGAAGGTTTTAAAAAATATAACTTTTATTTAAAAGATGCTTTAGAAAAATTCAATATTCAAATAAATACTTATGTAGCTGGAGAGTTTAAGTCTGCAATAGAAATATTTACTAGGACTGATATGTCAGAAGAAGACAAACTTCAGTCTATAAGTTATTTAAATGACTTATGGAAAAATTGGTTGTTAATAGTAAATACAAATAGAGCCTCTAATTTATCTATAGACATAAATGATTTTATAAATAATTTTTCTGAGCTTAACAATTCAAAAACTTTTTCCCCTGCAGAAATTTCAATGAAATATGGGTTAATCGATAAAGTTCTAAATAAAGTTGAATTAAGAGAATATCTTCTTTCTATTGAAGGCATTGAAATGGATTACAAATCAAATTCAGCTAGATTTACAGATATAGCTGATTACTATTCATTAATAGATTCAGATGAAAGTTTTCCTTCCTCAATTGCTGTTATAAATGCAACTGGAGAGATCCTTGAAGGCTCTTATCAGGAAAATCAAATATCAAGCATAAATATTTCTCAACTTATTAGAGACATCAAAAAAGATTCCAGCATTAAAGGTCTTTTATTGAGAATAAATTCTCCTGGAGGAAGTGGATTTGCATCAGAAACTATTAGACAAGAATTATTAAAATTAAAATCAACCGGTATACCTATAATAGCCTCTATGTCTGATGTTGCAGCATCTGGAGGTTATTGGATAGCTGCGGATGCTAATGAAATTTGGGCATCACCCCTGTCTTTAACTGGATCAATTGGGGTTTTTGCAATTTTGCCATCTATTGAAAACGCCTTAAATAAATATGGGATTAATTACGATGGCATCAGTACTAATAATTTTAATCCTTCTTTAATTTCTTCGCCTAACGAAAATTTAAATAATTTTATGCAAACTTATGTCGATAATGCTTATAACGATTTTATAGAGATAGTTTCAAATGGGCGAAATTTATCTCAATATCAAGTAAGAGAAATTGCAAAAGGTAGAGTGTGGACGGGAAATGAAGCAAAAAAAATTGGATTAGTTAATGAATTAGGAACTCAGTCAGAAGCCATAGAAAAATTAGCAGAACTGGCAGAGTTAGAAAATTACAATATTAAATATCTGTCTATTGAAGAAAGTTTTTTTGAAATCCTTAAGAGTAATATTTTTAATTCCTTCTTAAGCGTATTTAATCGTTTGAACATATTTAATACGAATATTCCCAATATTATAAAATCATCCAATATATTAGATAAAAAAATTATAAATTTGCAAATGAATTGTATGAATTGTCTTATTCAATAATTTCTTTAATGAGGGGAATAGAAATATTCTTCTTTCTTTCTAAGGACAATAAATCTAATTGATCAACCAGCTCGAGCAAAGACTCTAAGTTTCTAGAGCTCCTATTAATTATATAATCCAAACAATTTTCATTAATCAATAAACCTCTTTTTTTTAATTCTGATTTAATTAAGTTTTTTTTATCCTCATCTGTAAGAGAGGGAATAAATATTTCTAAATTTGAATTGAGTCTGGAGGCTAAATCAGGAAGATTTGGCATATTATTTATAGAAGAATCTTCACTTAAAATAATTTTTTTATTATTTGCTTTAGAAAAATTATATAAATTAAATAAATTTATTTCGCCAATATCATTTTTGAATATATGATTAAATTTATCGATAAATATATAATCGAAAGAATCTAAATTTTCTAAAATTTCATAGCTATCTGTTAGCCTCAAAGATATAAAAATACACTTATAAGAATCTACTAATTTTTCATAAAAGGCTTGAGCCATATAAGAAGAGAATAATTCATCTCCTTTTAATAAAAGACAGTGATCTCTTGAAAAGCAGAAATTATTAAACTTTTTATTTAAATCTTCATAGAAACTTAATGACTTTAGGTCTCTATAGAGAATCTTGTGATTTAAATTTAATTCTAAAACTCCCTGATTCATAATTCTAATTAAAAAATTTCTTTGAATACTTCCTTCCCAGGATATTTAAGATATGCAAGAGTACTCCAAATAATTGTAAGCATTAGAAGAAAAGAAACCATATTGATAATTTCTATGGGAATAAAAAATCCTGAAGCATTAATTAAAATTAATCCTAAATAGAGCATTAAAAAAAGAGCATTAAGCTTTCCTGAGAAATGCGGCTTAACGGAATATGTATCTAACAATAAAGTTGACAAAATAAATCCTGAAATAACAAATAAATCTCTTCCTAAGATAATATATGTCATTGAGAGATTAACTTCTCCAATAAGAGATAGAGAAATTAAAGCTCCCATGATTAGTGTTTTATCTGCTATCGGGTCCGCAATTCTTCCAAAATCACTAATAAAATTAAATCTTCTTGCAATCAACCCGTCTAAAAAATCGCTGACTGCCGCTATAATGTATAAAATAATTGCCCATATAAATTGTGAATCAATTATGCATAAAACTATTGGATAAACTAAAAAAAATCTAAATATTGTAAGAAGGTTTGGAATCGTTGATAACATTTTTTATGTATTATTAAATTTAATTACTATTTCTTTAAATTTGATGGATAGAATTTCAAAATTGTTAGCAGTGTTAAACAAATTTTCTAGCTCAGTTATTTTGCCTAATAAATTACTACTAAAAATTGTATCTTTTTTATCTAACGAGGATATTTTTAAATCGCTGAATAAAACAATTTTATTTAATTCTCTAAAAGCTAAATCATAATCTTCCAAAGAACTGATATTTTTAACTACTACTGTAAATGGTCTAGATGAATCTTTATTGATAAATATTTTTCTAAACTCTTGCATTGAATCAACTACTTTATTAAAAATTTCTGCAGGGCTATATCTTTTTTCAAAGTTTATTTTCGTATTCTTTTTTTTCGAATCAAATGTATTAAAACAATTATTTCTTTCGAGTGTTACCTCACAATAGAAAGATCCATTACTGTTGTACCTATTATTCAAATAAGCAATATCGTTTATTTCAGTTTTTTGTTCTAATTCTAAAAAACTAATATCTATTGAATCAAAAATAGGAAAAAATAAGTCTACATTCCTTTCTTCTGCAGATTTTATGAGAAAAGATTTTACCTGATCACATTTATCAGTAGTTTTATCAAATTTAGCCTTTGATTGAAGTTCTGCCTTACATAAAATCCAAGCTGATAGAGATTGTCTATCCTCAGAAGTAACAGATAGATTATTTTCTAATAAGTAGTTTCTCAGAGATTTTGAATCGACAATAATTTTTATTTTAGACTTTCCAAAATCTTCTATAAATTCATATTGCTTGATGTACTGTTTGGTGGATATATTTTTTAAAAATAACGAATTTTTATCATATTCATTTTTACTTCCTAGAATCCTAACAATTGATTGTTTCAAAGCGGTATCCAGTAATTCTATAGTATTACTATCTTGATCATTAAGAACAATAGTATGTTGTTCAGGAAAAAAACTATAGGTATTGGCTGATAAACCTATCAAAGCTAGGATTAAGAAGAATTTATATTTATAAAATGAATGTTTCATATTTATAATGAATTATAATGATTATCTATTGAATTGTTTTTTAATTTAAAAAAGTAAGGATTCAAATTGCCTAAAAATAAAAAAATCTCATATAAAACTTCAGGAGTTAGCATCTATAAAGGTGAAAAATTAGTTAGTCTAATTAAACCTCTAGCAAAAAAAACAGCTAGAAAAGAAGTAAGAGAAGGTATTGGTGGATTTGCTGCATTATCAGACATACCGTCTAAATATAAAAACCCCATGATTGTTAGTGCTACTGATGGTGTTGGAACAAAAATAGAAATTGCTGAGCTCATGAATGATCATAAAACTATAGGCCAAGATTTAGTAGCGATGTGCGTAAATGACTTGATAACAGGTGGAGCTGAGCCTTTATTTTTTTTAGATTACCTTGTGACAGAGAGAATTAATTTAAAGAAATCAAAAGATATTCTGTCAGGCATAGCTAATGGATGTTTAATTTCTAATTGCTCTCTTATAGGGGGAGAAACGGCTGAACATCCAAATGCTTTTCCAAAAAATAAATATGATCTAGCAGGATTTTGCGTTGGCATTATTGAAAAAAAAGATGCTCTAAAAAAAACTAAGCCAAAAAAAGATGATATTTTAATTGGAATTGAATCTTCAGGTCTTCATTCAAATGGATTTTCTTTGATTAGAAAATTGATAGAAACTAAGAGATTAAAATTGAAATCTAAATTTGGAAATTCAACTCTTGGAAAAGTACTTTTAAAACCAACAAAAATATATGTAAAAGAAATCTTAAGATTAAATAAATTAATAAATATTAAGGCAATGGCTCACATAACAGGAGGTGGGCTTACCGGAAACTTAAAACGTATTATTCCAAGTAAACTAGGCATTGAATTGATAGATAAATCATTATTTGTATTTCAAAAAAATTTATTTGATTTAATTCAATCATCATCTAACTTATCAAGAAATGAAATGCTTGAAACTTTTAATTGTGGATTTGGAATGGTGTTGGCAATAGATAAAAAGGATTTTAATAAAGTAGATAAGTTTATGAAAAATAATAAAATTAAATATAAATTAATTGGAAAATTCATTTCGTCTAAAAATACAAATAAAGAAGTTATTATTAAATAAAAAAAATGACTAATTTCAACATCGCTGTTTTAGTTTCGGGAAATGGAAGTAATTTACAGTCATTAATAGATTTTAGTAAAAATAAAGATTCCGGATTTAATATTTCATGTGTGGCTACTAACAATCCTGAAGCAAAGGCTCTTACAAGGATTAAAAAAACAGAAATATCATCTATTTGCCTAAATAATAAAAATTTTAAAAACAGAGAAGAATTTGATAAGGAAATGATTAATCAATTGTCAGAATATGATTTGGATTTAATTGTACTAGCTGGCTATATGAGAATATTAAGCGAATCATTTATTAATTATTACCAAGGAAAGATAATAAATCTTCACCCTTCTATACTTCCAAAATATCCAGGATTAAATACTCATGAAAAAGTATTTAAAAATAAAGATGAATTTCATGGTGCAACTGTTCATTTGGTGGATAAAGGACTAGATACAGGTCAGATAATAGGTTTCTCTAAATTTAAAGTAAAAAACCAAATGGAAGTTGATGATTTTGCAGAAGAAGTTCATAAAATTGAGCATAAACTTTTACCTACTATCGTTAGTCTAATAGCTAATAATAAATTAAAAATAGGAGTCACTAATATAGAGTTGAATAATGAAATCTTTGAAAATGGTAAAGAATTTATATTTTAGTCTAATAGTTTTGTTATTTAGTTCCTTCTCTTTGAGTTATGAACTTGCTCCTTATAAAAATGTGTACAAAGCAGGAAAAAATACTGCTATCGAAGAATTAATCTTGCTACAAGATAATACCTGGCTAATGAAATCTGAAATAAAACATTCTCTTTTTAAAGCCACACAGGAAGCAAAATTTGTTGTTGAAAATAACAAAGTATTGGTACAAGAAGCTTCAAGAAAATTAAGAGCGCTAGGTGGTCTTATGAGAGAGACTCAATCAATTTCTGTGAACTATGATCTAAAGGAGCTTGAATATTCTTTTAATAGAAAAAAGGGAAAATTATTTTTTGATGACTATGTTTACGAGACCCTAACATTACAAATTCAAGCTAAGCTAGATCTTTTTAAAAAAACACTACCATTAGAAATTGAATATAATTTTTTTAATAAAGAAGAATTAAAACTAAAGACTTTTAATTTTTCTGAAGATAAAAGTGAAATTAAATTTCAAGAAGTTAGAGATGACGATAAGGGTTTTCTAATTTGGTTTCTACCGGAAAGAAATCTAACTTCCTCAAAGATACTGCAGAAAGGAGCAATAAAACTGTCTTGGGAATTAGAATCTAAGCTTTAGGTAATGTTACCCCCTCTTGGCCTTGATACTTACCCCCTCTATCTTTATAACTTATTTCACATTCTTCATCTGATTCAAAAAATAACATTTGAGCTACGCCCTCTTCAGCATAAATTTTCGCAGGCAAGCTAGTAGTATTTGAAAATTCCAGGGTGACATGGCCCTCCCATTCTGGCTCAAGAGGCGTTACATTTACAATGATACCGCACCTGGCATAAGTAGATTTTCCCAGACACACAGTCAATACGTTTCTAGGTATTTTGAAATACTCAATAGTACTTGCTAAGGCAAATGAATTTGGAGGAATAATGCACTCATCCCCTTCAAAATCTACAAAACTTCCTTTATCAAAATTCTTTGGATCAACGGTTGCGGAATTTATATTTGTAAAAACTTTAAAATGTTTTGAACATCTCACGTCGTAACCATAACTAGAAAGTCCATAAGATATTAATTTTCTATTAGTTTCATCATCTAACTTAACCTGAGATTCTTCAAACGGACTAATCATGGCTTTTTCCACTGACATTTTTTTTATCCATTTATCTGATTTTATCGTCATAATTTAATTTTTTTCTAATTCTCTTCGCCATGAAAAAGCCTGTCTCAAAGTGTTGCTATCAACATAGTTAAGGTCGCCTCCAGCAGGAACGCCTTGAGCCAGTTTTGATATTTTAATATCCAAACCCTCTAATTTATCTAATAAGTAGTAGCTTGTTGCTTCACCTTCAAGTGTTGAATTTAGAGCAATAATAACCTCTTTAACAGTTCTTTTTTTGCAAATTTCTATTAATTTAGGAATCTTTAACTCTTCAGGTCCAATGTTTTCTATAGGTGACAATAATCCATTTAATACAAAATATTTTCCACCAAATTCTTTAGTTTCTTCTATCGAAAATAAATCAGAAGTTGTTTCAACCAAACATAAAGAAGAGTTATCTCTAGATGCGCTAGAACAAATATTGCACTCTTCTAGGTCATTGATTACTCCGCAAGAATCGCAAGCTCTAATAGTTTCAATAGCATTTTGAATTGAAGAAGCAATTTGCTCTGCTCCCTCTTTATTCTTGCTTAATAAGTTCAAAGCCATTCTTTTAGCCGTCTTAGGGCCAACACCAGGAAGAATCTTTAACGCATCAATCAACACCTCTATATTATTACTTATCTTCACTTTTACTTTTTATTTATATTTTTTAAGTTTATTTCTATCTCTTTGGATATTTTTTTAAATCCAAGATCATTTGATAAACTGTTTTTAGCTTCATCTGATTCTTTGTTTTTTTGTTCTTGATCGATAAAGTGTGGAGAAAGAGTTTTATCTAAATTAGAATCATAAGAGATACTCATATTTGATCTAAAGAACTCGTTCAAAGAAACTCTAATTTCTTCTTTATAATTATCACTTAATCTAGTTAATTTATCTTTTGGCAAAGAAATAACTATATCTTCATTATCTTTTTTAGCACTAGAATAGAATAAAATTTGTTTTAACAAATTAGAAACTTCCATTTTAGTAAAGACTTCACTCCATATAAATTCTAAATCAGCACCTAATGAATTTAATTGTTTGGCGCTTAGGCTAAAATTTTTTTTTTCTACTTCAGAGAAAGCAATCATTTTTATCAGAGTCATAGATAGTAACCCTAGAGCATCAGCAGTTGATTTAAAATATTTTTTATTATCTATCCCTATTTGATAAATTAATTGAAGATATTCGGGACTGATATCTGAAAACTGTTCTAACAAAGAGTCATTTTTATCGCTGAATTGGTAAACAGAAACCTTTTGCACCAATGTTAAGAGAGTTTCAAGAATTCTTTCGCACGATTGATCCTGATCAAATTGATCTAGAAATTTAACTAATGCATTTGCATCTTTATCTTTCAAAATATTAAGAATTTTAAAAATAGACTCATCATCGGGAATTCCTAATATATCTTGGACGGATTTTTTTTCTAAATTACCTCCGCAATAAGAAATAACTTTTTCTGATATTGTTAAAGCATCTCTAATGCTTCCTTTTGCAGCATCTGCTATTAATTCAATAGAACCATCGTCATACAATACTTTTTCTTCTTTAAATATTTTAATGAGTTGATTCGAAATATCTTTTCCCAATACAGATCTAAGATTTAATTGAAGACATCTCGATAAAATAGTCGGTGGAACCTTTTCAATCTCCGTCGTTGCAAACATAAAAATTACATGAGGCGGTGGTTCTTCAAGAGTTTTCAACAAAGCATTAAAACTTTCTTTGGTTAGCATATGAACTTCATCAATTAAGTAGACTTTATACTTAGATGTTGCTGGCATGTAAGGAACTGTTTCCAATAAGCTCATAGTTTCATCTCTTGATCTCCTTGAGGCAGCATCTATCTCTTGAAAATCAATGGAAGAATTATTATTTATTGCATTGCATGATGAGCAAGTATTACATGGCTCTCCATCAATTAAATTTTCACAATTAAATGCCTTTGTTAGGATCCTTGCTATCGATGTCTTTCCTACACCTCTTGTCCCGTTAAATATATATGCTTGGTGAATCTTTTTTTCAATGAGAGAGTTTTTTAATGCTTTAACAGCATGGTCCTGACCGACAACTTCATCAAAAAGCTTCGGTCTCCATTTTCTTGCTAGTACTAGGTAACTCAATATTTTAAAATTTTATTAATTTTCTAATTATGTCTTGTTCAAAGCCTCTTTGAGTAAAAAATTTTAATCTTTTTGATAATTCTTTCAAATTTGAAGGCGGCATTTCTCCATATTTTTTTAAATTTTCTTTTAGTAATTTTTCTTCCCAATCCAAAGAGACTTCTTCAAAAGCTTTTTCAATTATATTTAGCAGTACTTTTCTTGAAGAAAGATCATATTTTATTCGAACAGGACCAAATCCAGAATTATATCTTGAGCGAATAAATGATTCTGAGAATCTTAAGTCAGATTGTAAATTTTCCTCTGTGAGTTTATGAATTTCTTTGTTTAGTTCTTCTTCTGACTCTACTCGATACTTCAATTTATTAAATATTTCATATTTAGAATGCTCTCTTCTAGAGAGCAAATCTAATAATTTTTTTCTAATATCTTGATTCTTTATTAATTTTTTCAATATTTTTTAAATCTTTGTAAACTAATTTATCAATTTTTCTACCTAAGTCTTTTGGAGACCCTAGTAATTGAGTCATATTAACTAAAACTAAATTATTTTCCGGATCAACCCAAAATTTTGTTTTAGCAGCTCCGCCCCAAAAAAAAGATCCATCACCCTTTTTTTGCCTTAATTTACTGCTATCTATTGATATTCCAACAGTTATACCAAACCCAAAGGCATCGAATCTTTGATTCTTTTCATTCAACTGATTGCTTGAAAGAACATTGAAACTCTCTTCTGAAAGAATCCTACTCTCTTTGTATTTACCTTTTCCCAAGAGCATTAATCCAAAAGTCATATAATCTTCAGCGGTAGATACTAAACCAGAACCACCATCCTCTATTGAAATACTATTGTAATAAGCACTTTCCTTTGCAGAATCAATCAATATAAGATTTGATTTAGATTTCTTAATTTCATCTGATATAGCAATTCCATATCTATCAAATCCTTTTTTATGGCCATATAAATTTGTCATTCTATATTTTTTTTCTTCTGGAACCTTAAAGAAAGTATCTTTCATGTTCAAAGGGTTAAAAATATTTGTTTGCAGAAATTGACCAAAGGATACTCCAGAAGCCCTTTCAATTACGCAACCTAATATGTCCATGCCTATTGAATATGTCCATTTTTCTCCAGGCTGATGAGCCAAAGGGACAGATGCTACTTTTTTACTAAATTCGCATATATTGGGGTAATATTTTTTAGTTGAAAAGTCTCCACCAAAATTGTCGATAGCATAATATGGATATATATTTTCTGCTTCATATATTTCCTTGATTCTACCTTTAATACTAAACGAATACGCTAGACCAGAAGTATGTGTTGCCAATTCTAATAATGTAATCGGCTTTTCAAGTTTTACTAATTTTTTATTATCATCTGATAAAACCTGAGTATTAGAAAATTCTGGAATGTATTTTGAAACAGGATCTGATAAATCAATCAAGCCTTGATCAACTAAAATCATTAGAGCAACTCCTGTAATTGGTTTTGTCATCGAATAAATTCTAAATAAAGAATCTTTTTTCAGTAATTCTTCTTTTTCTAAATTGCTGTACCCAACAACATCTGAATATATTGTTGTACCATTTTGATTAATTAATGTTAAAAAACCTGGATATCTATCTTTTTTAACTTCTTTATGAAGCATTTTCGTTAAACGAGGAAAATTATCAGCATTCGAAGTTAAATTAACTTCAGCATATGTAATTGATGAAAAGACTAAAAAGAGACAAATTTTAATAAAATTCATAATATTTATTTTTTATATTTGGTTAGAGAGCTTAAGGTTAAATTAAATTAAAGTAGAGTCAAATTCTATCAATAAAAAAGTGTTTTAATTATTTTTTAAAAGATAACCATCATAATATAAACCGTCATTATATTTTTCTGGTAAATCTAAATTACAATCTGCAACAAAGCCAATTTGTGAGACTATTGAGATGTATTCTTCAATCTCTATTGAGCTTTCTTCTAATACAAAATCGAACTGTGTGTTAATAATTTCAGGGATCAAAATACTAATATTAGAAGTATAACCTTCATAATTCTTATTAAAAAAATCAACTATTTTATTAAGATCTGAAGATGGCAAGTATTTACAAAAGCTATAATTTTTAAGTACTTTTCCACCTTCTAGATCTAAAAAATTATTATTATATAATTTATAAAAGTATTGTTTATCTATATTGCAGTTTGAAACTTTCTTAAAAGTTTTACCCCAATTTTTATATTTTTTATTATTTTGTAAAAGATTATCAAATCTAATGAAGTCACTTTTTGACGAAAATAAATTTAACCAAGCAAAATCATATTCATTAGGATTAAATTTTGGATCTAAGTAAAAAATATTAATCTCATCTTTATTAAAATTTTTTGAATTGAGTCTATTTATTTCTTTTACTGAAATAGTTAAATCTGTGACTGAAAATGTCTCTTCATATTGGCAAAAATTAATTTCTAAGTATGGTCTGTCAGGAAATTTGTCAACAAATTGAATATTTCCTGAGCAAGAAATAAAAATTGTTGTCAGAAGCAATATCTTAAATTTACTCTTCATTTTAAATTTAAAGAAAAATCAATTGCTTTGATATTCTTAGTTAAATCTCCCATAGAGATATAATCAATATCCAATTTCGATAAATTTAATAATTCCATTTCTGATTTCAATCCAGAAACCTCGATCTTACATTTTTTATTAACAATATTTATTCCTTCAACTATTTCATCAGTTGTAAAATTATCGAACATAATTATGTCTGGCTTTAACTTCAATGCAGGTTCAATTTCTATAATCTTATTAACCTCTATTTCATAAAAAAAATTATCTTCGCTTTTGCGAAAATAGGAAACGTTATTAATTCCACCAAGAATTTTCAGATGATTGTCTTTAAGCATAAGCCCATCAGCTAAATTAAATCTATGATTTTTTATTCCTGCTATTTTAGTTGAATATTTTTGTTCGTATCTTAATCCTGGAACTGTTTTTCTTGTATCTAATAACTTAATTTTTGAGTTGCCTAGTAAATCAAGATAAGAATTTGTTTTGGTTGAAATACCTGACATAAATTGAAGAAAATTTAATGCTGTTCTTTCTGCGGATAAAATGGATTGCGCCTTTCCTTTTAAAAAACATATATCCAAACCCGATGAAACTTTATCTCCTTCTTTAAAATTCCAACTAATGTTTATATTTGGATCCAATTGATTAAATGCTTCGTTGAACCAAGGTATGCCTGAAATCATGCAGTCCTCTTTAGTTTTCACGGATGCTTCTGTGATTTCTTGGCCTTTTTCTAATAATA
>TARA_B100001093_G_scaffold41775_2_pt1 | contig 33045 bp, 51 predicted proteins | sample TARA_B100001093 | Tara Oceans TARA_B100001093 (sample SAMEA2623116) | marine metagenome | biome: marine biome (ENVO:00000447); feature: surface water layer (ENVO:00002042); material: "saline water (ENVO:00002010), including plankton (ENVO:xxxxxxxx)" | depth 5 m | reverse complement strand
TCATAAGCAACATTAGATCCCTGAATATCAAAGGCTACCCAGCCAAAGGCTCCATTCGCATCTGTAGCTCCAAGATACTTTCCATTATCACTTGCTCCAGGAATAGGAGTAGTTCCTAATGCTCCAATTTCTACTTTATTTGTAGAAGCATTAAAGGTAAGAGGACCAGCAGATCCAAAAGCATTAACATCACCTAAGTCTGTAATTGAATAACCTGATAAAGATAATTCATCAGCAGATACTCCCGATCCACCAGATCCTCCAAAAGCAGTAAGCTCCTGAGAAGCATTAAATAGCTGATCAACAGCTAAGTTAAGAGAGGTTGAGGTTAGTCGGCTACCTGCCTGAAACGAAACAGACTTGTCATTTAGAGAGGTAGATCTTCGAATAACAATTGGTTCCGTAGTAGAAACAGACAGAGATGCTGCATAAAAATAGTCAACACCATCAATTTGGCGAGAAGTACCTTGAAGACTTGAAAGATTAAAAGTAATAGTATTAGCACTAGCATTGACTGTATAAGCAGTCGTAGGAATAACAGTTAAAATCTCAAGAATCCTATCACTAAGACTGTTAGTTGCCGTTGCAGTTCCTACTCCTTGCGCGCCTCCAACATGAATCGTAGTAGGAACATATCGAAGTTGAATCTGAGCCGCATCCGTAAGAGACGCATTTAAAGTAAGGCTACTATATAAATAGCTATTAGTTTCACTGGACGCTGTATGCTTTTGCTCAAACGCCGTAGTATTGTCAATAAAAGGCATAGTTAGCCTCCTTTATTTTAAAGTATATAATAGTCCCCGATCACCTTTCGACAACCGAGGACAAAAGGAAAGGAGAACATTAAAGTACGGAAGAGTAAGTCTGTTTAAACTTACCCTTAATTTCAATATTAGTAATATTAAGAGGGGTCATATAGTCAGAAAGGATATAAATTTCTACCTTATCACTATAGCCCATAATTTTACTAACAAGCTCTCCTTGGTATTCAATATTACTAATGTCTAAAGATGAGTTATTAAATGTATCTACCTGAGGGGCGGCAAAAGTAGTTGTATAATTAAGCAAGTCTTTAGAATTTGCTTTATAATCTGTAACAACTGAGCTTGTTGGTCGACCCCTACGTTGCACTACAATATCATAATCTCCAGTATTGTAATGTCGAGTTACCATAGAAGCTAGATTTAAAATGCCTTCCATTGGATTATTATCTCGACCTCTAACAAACTGAGTACTAAGCTGGGCCATCATGGTAAACTTGCGTCCAATATAATAGTTTCCTCCAGCAAGAAGCTGCTGATCGGCCTGGAAATGATCGCCTTTAACCACAATATCAGTATGATTAGTACTTGGAGTAATTGTTTTAATTGTATAAATTCCTCCATTAACATCTACAAATTCATATGATTTAGATGCATCCATCTTATAAGGAATTCTAACAGTAGTTTCATTTACATCTGCATTATATACACCATTAACTCCATCTCTTGAAGTACCTAAAGTATCGCCAAGAGTAATAGTAAGTTTCTGCTTTTTATCTAAGCGAGGAATATTATTGGGATCATTCCTCATAAGCTGCCGTTCAATTCGGTACTCATCTCCACTTGTTTTCATAACCATATAAACATAGTTATCCCATGATTGCATAGACATTACAGATACATCTTCAAAGATATACTTATAAAAAGCATTCTGAGCAATTTGATTGCCTCGATACTTTGTGGTATACAAATACACATCTGTTGGATTGTCAGCATCAACCGCTAATAGCGTATCCTGAGCCGCCGCTACCGCAGTTGCTCCGTAGTTTTTAGGAAGATACTTTGCACAATGCGAAGATAATTCCTGAGCGGTTGATAAACTTCCGCCTCGTCCTAAGTAAAGATATAAACGCTCGGCATCATAAAAGAAAATATTATTGCCTAGCGTTAAAGGATCTACAAGAGGAGCCGTAGAATAAAAAGTCATCGGCTGAAGAGAAGCTGTAAATGGAGTAATCTGGTTTTCAGAACCCATAAGTTCATATTGTGTATCTGCGTTTGTATTGACAAACATATAATCACTAAAAGGAACCATGCTAGTAATCGGCGTAAACTTATTAGCCGATGCTGCAACATCAATAGGATCTGAGTCTACAACAAGACCAGGATCTTCAATCCAAAGATCCGTAAAATCTCCGTCTCGACTTGAAAAGATTACATCTCCAGAGGACATAAACAACCTATTTCTAAAGTAGGCAATAGTTGCAATCTTAGATTGCTTGCCTTCTTTGAATGGAGTTGGCCCTGGGTTAAGATTTTTTTCAGTTCCTGAGGTTCTATGTTCCCAGTTAAGAAGTTTAAACTCCCACTGAGAAACACCAGAAGAATTAATCCCTGTAAACTCAAAGGTTATGGGCATTCGTTTATTATCAAAAACAGAATACTCATCTGGAGTTCGTACCTTAAGAAAATGCGGAGAAGTTGTGCTTTTTGCTAAATAATATCCAGGAGCTTGCCCCTGGAATCCAGTTTGAATATAGTAAACTTTACCATCTGCTGAATTAGTTAAAGGTAAATTAGCAGCAGCATTTTTAGTAAGTCCATATAAAGCAACAAGCATATCCTCTGCGCCGTTGTTACCATCCGTTACATCGATCTGTAAGGGAGGAATAGTTAAGTCATTAAAGGTGGGAAGAGACTGACCAAGCTGAGGCTTGGAAGAGTCTGCATATTCCCAGTCTTTAACTTCAATCTGCTTTGGAGTTCTGTCTGTATCGAGAGCGGGAAGAGTAAGGCTACTGGTTGCAGTACCAAAGTTACTAGCATCCGTAGCAATAACAGTCCACTTTGCTTTTTTCGCAATATTTTCATTTGCTTCAATAGAAGTAACCGCCTGTAGGATATAAGACTTTTGTACTTTACCTACATAGGTGCCTGTATTAATATCATCCTCAGTTGCTTCAATACCATTATCATTAGAAGTACCAACACTTCCTGTAAGATCAGCAGTGCCGGGAACAACAAGAACCTGAGTTCCTCTTGCATAGCTACTATACTGATCCCAGAGAATAGCAATTGCTCCGGGATCTACTTTAATTGCAGTTTTGTATTCTTCTTTTGCACCCTTAAGATCTTGTTTGTAAGTATTGGAAGCATCACTGCCATCACCAATTACTTTTCCATCAAAACCAATCTGAAGATAATAATCTCCTTCTTGACCAGAGGTAAGAGCTGCTGCTCCTGTACCGCTATCAAGAAAATCACCAACCGCAAGGGTTACTTTTTTAGAAGTATATCCTGCATGAACATTAGGATTTAAGAACACAACATTCTGACCCTGAGCAACTAACTTAAGAGGATCTCCGCTAGCCTGATAAGTAAGATAGGCTCTAACATCAGCTGGGATTTCTGAATCAGTTTGAGTTGCAGGGGTGTGATCAATAAAAGTATCGGTAGTTGGGTTATAATAAAAAACATAATAAAGTTTATTGCCTGATACAGTAGCACTGCGATCAATCACAATAAGATATCTAGCATTTTCCGATAAAGCATGCCAGAAAAATTCAAGGGTAGTATTTGCCGTAGGTAAGCCAAGATCATCTCCGGTAAATGCCTGAGACCCCGGATTAAAAATAGGCATAAGATCTGTTCCCGATCGTTTTTCTAAAGATCGTTCAACAGTAATCATAGCATTTTCAAGTTCCTGAGATTCAGTTGGGAGACGCTTCGACGGGGCCTGACGGCCCACGCCACCAGACAAGGAGTAGATAGGGATATTAGTAGAAAGGGTCTTGCCTCGTCGTCTATTCATTAGCTAGTCCTTCCTCGCCCGTAGCGAATATTCATTCCTCCGCCATGAGGACGAAAGACAGCTCGTCGCTTTTGATAGCTACCAGCATCCCAAATAGTTTTATCTTTACTAAAGATGTCACGGGACTTACCTTTAGTTCCGTAAATAAGTTCATCCTGCTGAAGATACGAATCCATATCGCGATCTCCCTGAGTAAGCATCTGGTATCGACGGGCAGCTGAAGCAGTAATACTTCGCTGGCCTGGAGTATCGATATCTTCCCAGTCAAGTTTTACAATAATTCTACCTTTTAAAGTTTTACTTGAATAGCTAGACCAGTTAGTAGTCTGATCCGTTACATTAAAAAGAATAAATCCTCCCCCGCTTTTTTTAACGGATACGCGAACAAGCTCTCCGTCTGAGTTATAGCAAGGAGTAATTATATCAAGACTCATAATATTGCTGGGAAGGCTAATAAGTTTAGTCTCAGAATCAACTTTTAAGTCATAAGTATATACATTATTAGCCAAACCCCGAAGCTGAAAATCCTGAGTATATTGATCAAGGAGATATTCAGCAATGCTACTATCCACCCCGCTTTGATTTTCAAGATCCGAAATAATGGCCTCACCCGCAGCCAGTAGACACTGGTTAACTGCGTCTAATCTAGTCATCTGGCCCATAAGAGGCTCCTAATTAGAGTAATAAAATTTAAAATAAAACGCCGACCGGGGTTTCCCCCGATCGACGCAGATAAAATATATATCAATAGATACAGCTTAACATAGCTTGAATCACCACCCTTCGTCTTGTCCTCACTATAGAAGTGCCGCACAAAAACGCGGAGTAGAACTAATAACGAAGGAGGATTATCAAATGTCGTCATATCCGAAGAAGGCGTTGTTTTCGGCATCCGTAGGACTTGCATCCGTAGGAAGACGAAGAAGACCACCAACCTTGGTTCGGTTTTCGTTTTCCGCAGCAGTAGTTCGCTTACGAACAATAACCTTAGCAAGCTCAGGCTTAAGAATGCCCGTACCGCTCAGCATCGAAGCAACGGTAAAGGTCGTGTTACGTCGGATATCATCCTCAGTATCAACAACCAGTCCGGTCTTACGAAGCGAAGCAACACACTCAGGCATCCAAAGAAGAGCTTCAACCTGTGCATCATTGCCATGAACATTATACTTGGCAGCACCGATCTTACTAGTATCATAAGCCTGATTGGGAATGTGGTTCGTCTTACAAATAGTAACACCCATGTAGACGAGCTTCTCGTCCATGCCATGCATTCCCTCGGTAAACGGAGCACCCAGACCACCAGCCTGAGCAACACCACCGAACATCGGCTGCATGTTAATAGCATTAGTAGCACTGGTAGCAACACCAAGGCGACGAATCTGCTGGAACATCTTCGGAGTCACAGCGCAGTAAGCGTTGGACATGGGAACCGAGTTTTCCTGACAGTCCGTAATAAACTCTTCAATAGTTCCAAGAACTTCAAGAGCAGCAGCAGCATCGGGAGCAGTAAAGTTCTCAATCTGCTTAACTGCGGGCAAAGTAATGCCCGTTCGAGGATCAGAATCAAGCTTAGAAACACACCCAGCAGCAGCAATCATAACACCAATCTGCTTATCGCGAGCGTTTGCAAGCGTCTGACCAGCCTGACGAGCAAGCTCCTGACGATATTCCCACTGGGTAATCATCAGGTCAATGTTGTCAAGCTCGAAGTGAGCAGCCATCGGACGACCGTCGAGACTAACGGAAAAGTTACCGTTCTTCGCGTCTTCGCCACCATGCAGGTATTCACCAGCATTCCACTCAGCCTTCAGAGTAACGGTTCCCGTAATCGGGAATTCCATAGTTCGACCGCTTTCAAGAGTCTTGGCAGTAACCATCGGCTCAAAAAGCTTGTAAGAATCATAGGCGTGGAGAACTTCACCACTCCAAATAGGAAGCCAAAGCTTCGAAACAGTACCATCAGCGGGACCGCCCTCACTTGCGCCGAAGGCACTACGATATGCCATATCAGCGGCGGCGAGCGAACCGGCATCAGTTTGAACAGGAGAATAACCCATAAGTATATCCTTATACAATAATCAATAAAATAAATATCTAAACAATACGCACATTAGGAAAAAACCAAATACCGCTCAATTGCCCCTAGCTGACAGGGATTGCTTGTATTAGTTTCAGTTTTTTAGGAGAGCTAGCTCTTTCGAGGAGATCACTAAATTACTGAAGTCTTCGCCAATCAGTACGAGCTGCACGCATTTCTACGGCATTCCGAAACTTATCGTCTCGGGCAAAACGGGGATTACTCATATCCATGCGGTATTCCGCCATAGACTTGTAACCCGGTAACTCCCTAGAGGCACCAGCCTGTTGGGGAGTAACAGCATTTGTAGGACGAGCCGGTTCCTTATTAGGATTAGCTTGTTCATACGCAGCTGCAAGACCTCGAAGAGTCAGCTCCGAGTTTGAACCAGCGAGTCCTGACTGCAAGCCAGCAAGCTTGTCTCCGTCAAAATTATTCGCTGCCCAACGCAGGATCTTCGAGAGGTTTTCTCCTCCTCCCACCAAATCTGATGCTTCGGCAAAAGCTTGCCGACGCTTAGCTTGATGAGCAGAAAGATAATCATTAACCATACCATCAGTAAAGCCGGTTTTAATCTTTAATTCTTCTCGGCTTTCCTGGCTTAAGTCACCAGTTGATGCAATTTCAGAGGACCATTTGCTATAATCTGCTTCTGAAACTCGAGCATTAGAATCAATTTCCATTTTCGATTCTTCTTTTTTAGCATCCGAATCAGGAATTCTAAGCTCATTAAGTAAATCTTCTGAGCTAGCGATTTCTGGGCTATCAGAAACCATTGCTTCAGTAGCAGAAGTAGGCTTAGTATAATCAGGATTATTAGTATTACCTGACATTTCATACTGCTTTTTTAAATCTGCAATTTCCTGCTGTCCTTTAGTATACTGACCCTGCGCATTCTTAAGACTATCGAACCATTCTCCGGCACTCTTAAAGTTTTCGGGAATTTTTTCTCCCTGCTCTTGAACATATCGTTCAAACATAGCTCGCTCATGAGCAAGTTGTCTTTGGATATCAGTAGCCTCGGGATTGGTATTAGCTTCTTGCAAACCAGCCATAGCTTCAGTAGTCATAGAAGCATCGCTACCTGGAGTCTCAGACTCTACAGTCGTTTCGCTTCGATAGTCAGTATCAGTATTAGTAGTCTCTTCAGACATTAGTTCTCCTTTCCAAGAGAATCAAAATAACCATTTAATACCAGCAATAATTGCGTTAAGACCGCAAACTACGCCAGCATGAACCCAGTTAGCAGCATCAATAACACTATTAACAGCAGCTACTAATGCATACTGAATTCTAGTTGAAATTTTTTTAATCATACTACATTCTTTGTTACAACCTGATTCAATACAATCTTTAGAACATTTCATCACATTCCTCCTTGTTGCATAAGTTGCATTGCCGCATTATTGATTCCAGTTTGCGCGACCTGACCCGCTGCCGAGCCAGCTCCTTGGGCAGCACCCATTGCAATTGCTTGCTGCGCCTGCATTTCCATCATTTGCTGCTGCTGATCCATCATTCGTTGGTCAGTTTCGGTTTCGTTTCGAACCCAATTACGAGGATCAAAGCCAAGAGAAGAAATAAGCGCAATGCCATATTGATCCCAACGGAAATGCTTGATAGCTTCCGGGGGAAGATTTCTAACCATTTCGCCAAGCTGCATAAGTTTAGTCAGGTCGCTTTCTCGGCTAAGAGCCTGAAGTCCAGTAACAATGTTAACAGACAGCTGACCTTTTTCCATAAACTCTTCTTCAAGGCGTTCATCGATTTCATTGTTTTTAATCATCAATGCAATAGTTCGTCGAACAACTGGTTCTAATAAAGACCTAGCAATTGCACTAAAGGCTCCGCCCAGTACGTTTTCAATTTCCATACCAAGCATTCTAACTTCAGTAGCAGTAACTCGATCAGCCTGACGGATACCTACAGAGCCTAAAAGAAATGCAGCTCCAACTTCCCGACGCATTTGTTCGACCGCCGTTTGAGCAGCATTAAGCTGAGGACTAATCGTTTGCGCGGGAGATATAGTAAACACATCTTGGTTTCTGGCTCCGATAAAAGATCCGGTTGGTGAACTAGCAACATCTTCGAGGTCAGTAATTCCAGCTGGATCAACTGCAACCCAAAACGTAGACGCAGCAGTCATGCCATCAATAAGAGCCTTGGTATATGCTTCAAGAGTTTCAATATCACCAAGAACTTCCTCACAATGCGACCTGCCATAGTCTTCGCCAGTTACACCAATCCAACGCAAAGGTAAGAAGGGAGTATTTTTATACTGTCCCTCTTCCACTTCATTCCCTTCACTATCTTCAGAATAATAATCCCATCCTTCTTCTTCTGAGTTCCAAACAATTCTATTGAAGTGTGCTTGATAATCAGGAAGAGCATTGGATGCATTCAGGGAAGACGGAAAGAAATTCATATCATATGCTTCGTACATATTGCTGTTAGGTTCCTTAGGAACCCAGTCAAGATAAATTAACTCAACAACTGAGCCATCAATATCACGACGAACAACATATTGATCAAGACGATATACCCTAAAAGAGTAATCATCTTCCATAATAACCATACAATCTCCATTAACAATTAGCTGCTGAAGCATAAGAAACAGCGACTCTCGAAGATTTTTTGTGGTAAGTTTGCTATAAATCTGATGAGATAAAGCTTCCATATAAGAAAAGGTATCAGGGTCTGCTTCATTTCCGCTATTTAGCTCAAACTTAAAGAACGGAAGATCGTTCAAAGGAAGGAGAGCTGAAAGCATTCGGCTTGCCATGTTAGTAACACCGCGAGATGCAACCGAGCTATATGGCTTAGGCATTTCGCCATTGCCAGTAATACCATCAATTGGAAGAAGGGATGGAATAGTAAGGCTGCTCATATAACGAGCACGCTCAAGCTTAGTTCCTCGAAGGGAATCTAAGTGAGTAAACCTTTCCGATAATCTAGAACCATCAGTTGGCTTCGCAATGTTTGCCATAGCTCACCTCACAATGGCCGAGCGCCGGAAGTACCGCCACCCATGCCCTGTGCGAGTGCTTTCTCTAAAGCAGAGAAGTCAACCTCTAGGTCATCTTTATCGTCTTCATCCTGAAGAGCATCAATTTCAACAGCAAGAGCACGCTGGGCATCAGCTAGGTCTAGTTCTTGCTGTCGAGATTGCTGTTCAATAAGAGAAGACATTTCTCTATCACGCTCTGCAAGCTCGTCTCTAAGACGAAGCTGTTCATCCGCAGCTAGTGCGAGCATTCGTTCATTTTCAAGAGCCGATCTTTCAAGCTGAGCCTGAAGCTCACTTTGAGTTGATCCGCCCATAATAATTGGGGTTCCGCCACCAAATGACATTAGTAGCTCCTTTCATTACATAGGTCTAGTATCATCAAAAGTAATTCCGCTTCCAGCATTTACCGGAGTGTTTCCAAAGGATGACATTGTTGATTGGTATTCTCGTTTCTGCGCTTCAAAAAGTTTTCGAACCCTGGCTTTTTCAGCTGCCGTTGATTCCGCTAACTTTCTGTTATCTTCTTGCTGTCGATTAAAAGCATCCTGTTGAGAAATTGCTCTTTCTCTTCGACGATTAAACTCATTCATAAAGTCTTCTCGTCTAGCCAACTGAGAAATTCCTAAACGATCCGTAGTTTTTTCAATCATATCCGCAAGAATTTTATTTGTATCTTGATTATAAAAAGCGGATACAGCATCATACTTTACTCCACCTACTGTAAAATCCTCAAAGCCCGCCATATCAGCAAGGGCTTTAGCTTCCGCAAAAGCTTCAGCATCTCTTTCAATTTTTCTTGCTTGTTCAAACTGATTTAAGTATTGTTGATTATAAGTAGAGTTTGGTTGAATTTTAAAATCTTCACTTTTTCCATAAAGGCTAGCAGATTCTTCTAAAATATCTTTCATAATTGCATCGCGCCTTGAAGCAAAGTCTTCTCTAATAGCTCTTCTGGAAATATCTGAAGGTACTTCTTGCTCTTCATAAACATCTTCAAAACGAGTATCAATATTCATTTTCATTCCTGTAATAGGATTTCGAAAACTAAAATCAATTTCGGGAGCCTGAGGAGCTTTATATGCTTCAAGTTCTTTTAGATAACGCGCAGTATTCTGCATTCTAGTCTTTGATAACTCTCCATACATACGAGCAGAAGAAGCTGAACTAACGGAAGAAGGCATTCCTTCTCTAGCTTCAGATAATCTTTCGCTTTGTTCTAGCAATCGAGAGGCAAAATTTTCTTGTGCCCTACTCTGTTCAAGAAGAGCTTCGTTGTAGGCTCTAGTATCACTGGTATATTTTTCGGCAAGAGTATTTCTTTCTTGCGCTGCATTAAGAGTAATATTTTTAGATGCCCTAAAAGAGGATAGATCTAAAATACCTGGAATTTCATCTCTAAGGCCGCCTCTTCTATAGTAATTTCTTGGAGCTTTATAAGCCATACCTTTTCTATAAAAAGATTGCCCTAGCGCAGATCCACCTCCTCCTCCACTTTGATTGAAAATAGGATCAATAAACGTATTATATGCTGTTAAGTTTTTATACTTTTCAGTAGCCATAGTAATTAAATCCTCCTTTCATATTTAGAAACAATAGCCTCTAGTTTTTCAAGCGTCCAAAGCTGTCCAGCATAAAAAGCTTGCTCTCTCACAACCTCTTCACTTGGAGTTTGTGGGTTGTACTTTGGGTGAGGAAGAAGACTTTTTAACTCCTCCACTGCTTCTTGCAGTGAGGGCATTGAGTTTATCTTCGAGTTCATTAATCTTCCCCGTATTTTTTTCAATAAGGTTAAGTAAATCTAAAATACAAAGCTTAAGCTCGCCGAGAGTTACATCTCCACCTAACCCAAGCTTAGTACGAATAATAGTAAGCATATCCATTTTTGTTCTCCTTGAAAGAGGGGACATGCAAATGCAGAGGTCCCCTGCTTCCCAAGCTAAATTAATCACTACTCTCAATATCTACAATTTCACAGCTATTACCACTGCATGCAAAAGTCTGAGAGGATTTTGTATTATCTTCCTTCTCGTACTCGCTAAGACGAGACCAATCAATGTCCGGGAACATCTGACGACGAGCGTCGTACTCCGACTTGGTAATCGCTTCATACGGAGCCTGCTTGTACACATGCTCACTACGAGGAAGGAATGACAGTCCCTGAGCAATATCCCAGTACTCGCCATACAAGGCAGAACCAATTTCCATAAATTCCTCAGGACGATACTCAATAGTAACGGAGGGATTATGATCGGTCCAATGTTCTTTAATAAAGGCCCAGTCTTTCATCATCTCCTTAGCAGAGCCACGAGTTTCTTTTTCTTCATGTCCAATGACAAATTCAAAGACATAGGTGTTGGCTGGATTATTAACACAATCTTCGCCTGGAACACCAGCGTCTACCATTAAATGAAACAGGGGATCCTTCTTATCACATCGAACTCGACGGATATAGTAAGGAGCATAACGATGGTGGATGCCTGAGGCAGAGTCAACAAGACAGGATACGGTGCCTGAAGGCTTAACCGTGGTAACTGCCTTTGAGGTTTCGATACCAAGCTTTTTAGCCCAGTATTTGTTGACCCTTTTGGCTTCCTTGCGAGCTGCTTGAAGCGTCTCTTCATGAAGTACCAGTTCTCGGTTATCTTGAATACCCGTCAGAGAAACACCCAGCAAACGCTCCTCTTGAGAGTTACGATTCCAAGCCTTTCTCAGATAAGGAAAGTAGGTGCAATTAGACTGGACCGTGCCAATAATCGAAGCAATTTCAACTCGCTTCATAAGATCAGTAGCGTCCATGCCGGGCCGTACCACGACCTCCGTCAGGTTACAGAACTGCATAGGTCGAAGAGTAATTTCACCACAGGGATTTGTTCCGAAGTTATGATCAGCATCGCGATCGATTTCAGACGAGCAAGCCTGAGCGGCTTCACGATTGAAGATGCCACGCTCACCGGAGTAACTTCGGTAGATGCTGAGCCATTCTTCCATAAACACATCCATCTCGGGCTTGGTCGTGTAGACCGCCGAGTTGTTGGCAAGGGAACGGTAGGAGTGACTTTCCCACCAGTTCCCTGACTTGGCACGAGCCATCTCATGATCATCAAGATCACTAAGAGAGATCATAGCCGAGCGTCGTACGCCGCCAACGATAACAGAATTAGCAATGACACATGCCATGTCATGCACTTCAATAGGGCGTAGGTTGCGGCCACGAGCATTGTAGATTGCGCTTGTAATAAAACGAAGACAATCTTCCAAGGGTCCCGGCCCACTAGCACGTCCTCCAAAAGTCTTAAGTCGGTCTCCAGCAGGACGAATCCCACTAACATCCCAAGTGGGATGAACCCCACCCATAAGACTAGACAATAATGCTTTAACAGCATCAGCCCACCCAGCCTTAGAGTCTTTTACCTGAATTACAACCGACTCATCTCGGGTAATATCTTCAGGAATGGGTGACCATTTATCAATAACTCTCCGCTCAACAGAGTAGCCAACTCCAGTACCATTCATTAGAACGTACAAAAGCTCGGCCATCGCGATGGGAGAATCAAGCTCTAGATATGAGCAGTTGTAAACACAAGTATTGTCCCTATCAGCCGCAGAACCAGCAGTCATAAGAGCACGCATGCTCGGCATAACCTCAAGATTTAGGACAGCATCCCGAATATCAGAACGCTCTTCCAAAACAGGTGCTTTAGTAAGCATCCAATCCCACCAGCGATTAACGGTTTCGGTCCAGTTTTCTCGTCTACCAAGATCATCCCTCCACCGAGCGTACTTGCTTTGGTGAATAAATGTTTGAAAAGGTGTCATTTGCATTGTCAGTCTCCAGTTGAACCAAATCCGCCATCATCTCGATCGGTTTTATTTAAATCTTCTAAGCAATCTACTGAAGAGATCTTCGTCATGCAAGGAACAACAATCATCTGGATAATCTTATCTCCATCTTTGATATTTAAGTGTCCCTTTGTTGGGTGATAGTCTCGAACAATCTTGACTTCACCTCGATAGTCAGAGTCAATTACCCCACAGGTATTTGCTAGCTTCAATCCCTTTACTCCCCACGAAGAACGAGGAAGCAAAAGACCTACATGATTTTCAGGAATCTGTACATGAACTCCAGTTCCAATATGAATCTTATCATCGGAAACAGAGTTAGCGAACAGGTCGATTCCTCCAGACCCATCCGTTGAAACAACCGGGTCGTAGTCGCCCGCAACAAAATACTTAATCATATTACTCTCCTTGGGTAAGAGTGGTTAGAATTCTTAGGTATACTTAGGCATAAATTCTGCCTTCTTCTATACTTTAGTCAATATGGACTAAGCCCATTTAGGGCTCCAAAGCCTGATTCCATCATCAGAAGTCCACTCATTATGTCTTAGGATTCGAGCAACCTGGGCCATCGCTAGGGCATAGTCCCAGTCGTATCCCGCCTGCTCATAAGCTGCCATGCAAACTGAATCCCAGTTTCTGGGGTGCCACTTGGACAGCAGCTTGTAGGACTTTTTAGGCCCCATATTCTTGATTCCAGGGTAGTTATCGGTCATATCTCCCATCAACCACTGCTGATAAAACATCAGATCAGCCCTCCACTCGGGCTGGTAAATTAGCTCTGCGGACTTGGTGGTCTTTTCTCCGCCCTTGCCCCTATAGCTATACTCGGGACGATAGTGCCATCCTGGGGTAGAAAGAAGATCCTTGTCCAGAGTAACCGCAATTGCTTTACCACATGAAGCAGCAATCCCCATGAGATCATCGGCCTCAAGAGTAGGAACAAATTTACAATGAAAATCATCTTCTGCAATTAAATCTTTGGCATACTCAAGTCTCTCCTTTTGATCTTCTGCAATCTCTTTCTTATCTCGATGAGCCTTGTAATCGCACCACACAGATCGACGAAAGTTATCTGCTCTATCCGCAGACCTGGCCACAAAAACATGATTGGTTTTAGGGGGAGTCCATGATCTAATAATCTGTCGAATTACCATAGGAACTTCTTCAATATCCTCGGTAATATACGCTGCTCTATGTGCAATCATATCACCATCAAGAATGGCCGTAGTCGGAATCTTCATTATCATCCTCCTCTTCAATTTCAAGACCGTGGTCCTCAAAAGCTTTTTGCCACCAACGAGATCTAAAGAAATCCATTGGAGCTTTGCGTCCAGACTCTAGATCTTCAATAATATCCTCAAACGCATCTGTAATTTGTTCTTTGAAGTCATCAGGAATATTTTCATCTTTACAAAGTTCTTCAAGAGCTTCTTTGAATTGTTCAATTAATTCCTCAGCCTGAACATCACGCATAAAGGCAAGGCATTCGTTGCATTGGCATACTTCTCCGAATCTATTGGGAGTAATCCCCAAGATATAGTGGAGTCTTTCCTCCAGCTTCTTTTCAAGTTCTTGTGTTCCTTTGTTATTGAACAGGGACCAGTCAAACAAATCCATATAACCATCTTCAAACGCCTCAATTTTTAGACTCATTTCTTCAGACTCATGCTCTCGCCAAGGAGCATCAATTTCTGGGAGACTACTAACACGATCTCCAGCGTATACAAACATAGTAAAAGCATCCCACATTTTCGCTGCTGTTAGTTCATTAGGATAGCGGCAATCGTCTACAAGTATTAGATACTCTTTGAACTCAGGATCATTTTTCTTTAGTTCATACTGCTGAAGTTGATGGAGCTTTTTATTCCACAGATTTACCCAATAATTTGGATCTTCCTTTCTCTTTGATGCTCCTAAGTTCTGGCATTCAGTTCTATATTTTTCTGGAAACTCTTCTTTAAACTTTCTCCAGTTAGTACCATAGCCATTAGATTTAGCTACTTCTTCTTTAAGGGGACTAGCGAAGGATATTCGTTTTACTTTGAAGCCCTCGGCTTCTCCCTCCATTTGAATTGTATCACAAATGTCTGTCTTTCCTACTCTTGCAAGCCCTCCAAGTACTACAACATGCATTGATAAAACTCCTTAATCAGTTTGTTTGGATAAAACCTTTCCTTTACATTAGCATCAACAACTTGACAGCATCTCCAGACAAGATCAGTACAGGTTTTAGGAACAGGCATTCCAATATGCTTACCTACGTAGTGATAAAAGTAGGAATGAATAATGCTTGCTTTTCCGTAATTTTCAGTGGTATCAATAACTTTCTCAAACCAACTTTCGTTTGAACAAGACATCCACGGTGTTTGAATTGTTGGCTTTGAGAAAAGCCTTTCAATATACTTTGCAGGAACAAGAGTGTCTGTATTTTTTATTAGTACATAGGTCTCATATTCTTTATTACACACACGAATTCTAAATGCAACATGATTAATTTTCGCTGCGGTAACTCTGCTTATTTCTTGATTAACCCAATGGCCTTGTATTGCATATCCAACAAGACAGAATGATGGTATTAGTGACATTCGGACCAGTCCTTTCCAACTTGAAACTCTGCATCGACTGGCATGGCAAACTCAAGTCGAGTACCTGCATCTTGAGCGGCCTTGACTAGAAGATTGCCAACCTCTTCCGCACGATCGGCTGGACAAGACACTTGAAGTTCATCATGTACCCAAGCCATTAGCTCGTGTGGAATATCCTTGAGATACTGCTTGGCAAGTAAGATCCATGCCTTGCTGATTACGGCACCAGCACCCTGAAGAAGGGTGTTCAATGCCTTGTGATCGGATCGAATAAGAACAGATCGCCCATCGAGAAGCTTGAGCTGCCCTGACTTGCGGGCCTTGAACTGAGCAGCCTCCATCAACTTGTGAAGAGCGGGAATATGCTCGAAGAATCTCTTCTTGATTTCCTTGCCCTGCTTTGATTTGCCTCCAATAATACTACCAATTTTAGCATCTCCTGCTCCATAGATAAGAGCATAGATAAAGGTCTTAGCATCATTTCTAGTAGGCAATCCTGCTGCATTCTGATTAGCTGTATGGATATCCCCCTCAAGAATCTCATTAGAATACGATCCATTGTCATAGGGATGCATGTAGTGTGCCAAGCATCGTAGCTCAATACCACTAAGATCACATCCCACTTGAACCCAATCCTTACAAGCCGGACCAAACAAGGCTCTGCAAGCATGATCGGAAGGGACCTGTGCAAGATTGGGCTGACTGTGTGAGGCCCTGCCCGTTGCTGTTCCCTGAGAGTTGGTTCGGCCATGAACACGACCATCACGACATCGCTTGATCCAGTCCGTAACCATGCCAATCTTCTTGTTGATATCTCGATACTCGAGACCGAGAACTGCTTCGGGATAGGACAAAGACTTTAGCGTCTCTTCATCAACGATTGGATTTCCAGACTCAGTAGTATCTGGAATCCATTGATACTTTTCTCCAAGACGCTCAGCCCATTGCTTTGACGAACCTGGATTAAAGATTGTAACCTTATCCTTCAAACGCTTTCCAGTCTTGTTGCTGTATCTCTCTTCAATAACAGTAGGGAAAACTTCCCGAAGATTGTCTTCAATCTCAGCCTTCCGGCTAGACAAATCATACTCTAGTTTTTCAGCAGACTCGATATCAAAACCAAAGCCGGTCTCTGCCATCTCCTGACAGATTTCAGCAACCTTCTGTTCAAAATTAATTAGAGGCCAGTTGGTATATATCCACTCAAGTTGTGCCTTAAAGATACTCACATTTGCAGCAACATCTTGAACACAGTACGTAAGCATGTCTTCACTGAACAGCTCCCAACCGCCATCATAGTCCATCTTAAAGTCGCCAACATGCTGAGCCCACTGAGATAGTGAGTGACCCTTCAGTGTAGAAGGAAGATTGGTTCTATCAGGATGCATAAGTCTGCCCACAATAAGAGTATCAACAATCTTACACTTGACTTCGTGATTAGCCAATCTTTTCATAATTACATTATCATAGGCAATGATATTGTGACCAATCACAACACTAGCCTTTGACAGAAGATCGGCTGCTTCATGATGCTGACCAGGACGAAATCTCCAGACCTCATCGGTATCAACATCCTGAACAACAATACAATGAATACGATCAGCGATTGCTTTCATGTTTCCTTTGTTGTCCATCTCATAATTTACCAAACCATTTGCTTCAATATCATAACATAGCCTCATCAGTTACCTTTCAATAGGGATTGATGGATTAAAAGTTGCCCTCCTGTTCGGGCTTGAATCCAATAGTGCCATCGTCTCCGACAACAAACTCAGTCTCTTCCATTCGTCCGCTATCATGACTGAAGTAGATAGCAGATGCTACACCTGCACGACCATCCAAACGATTCTTGAGAACTCGAACAGTAGTAGTGTTTGCTGTACGAGTATCTGATGCCTGTCGATCTCGCTCAAGAGCAACAACGGTATTAGGAACAGAGGCAAGGGCTCCAGATCCACGAAGATCCTGCATGGTAATCCTTGATCCTTCCTCGAACGCCTTGTCAGTCTTCTTCAACTGACTGACAACATCAACATGAACACCCGTTCGAATCGCTAAAGATCGCATATCTCGCATCATCGCATCAATAATCAAACGCTCAGATGCACCGCCATCAATATCTTTACCGGAAGTATTCATTAGGCCAGCAGCCGCAGCAGTAATATGATCAAGCATAATAACATCAACACCAAGGCTAACAGCCATATACTCCATCCTAGCCATAAGATTTGCCATAGCATTGTTACCAAGATGATCGTAGATATAGAGTCCGGTCTCTCCAAGATCTCTCTTTGCTTTGGCATACTCTTCGTCGGACAAATCGTCGACAATATCCATATCAATCGTAGGCTCACCCATCTCATCTAAAAGCTGATTCATCATACGAGTCGAACGAATCTTTCGAACAGGCTTGTTAAGAATAAGCGAGATCATGTCATCCATAGTTTCCTCGGGGCTTTCCTCAAGCATAATCAAGCCAACACTACGACCCTGCTTAAGGTGGTGATGACTAAGCTCTCGAAGGAAAGTAGACTTGCCGCTTCCAGTTCCTGAAGCATACAAGGTAATCTCACCTGAACGCTGACCCGTAAGAAACTTGGTAAGTCCCTTGAATGGGAAAGGCCAGACCTTAATATTCTTTCTCTCCACCTCTCTATCGGTGATGCTGCTTACATGAAGAATCTCATCCGGGGAGTACACTCTGGCCTGCCAAATCGCATCAATGATGGCTCGGCTACTACCCTGCATTAGACACTCATTAGCATCCTTGTAAGGCAGCGAGGCGATCTTCGCCTTGCCTGGAGGAAGGATATCAGCAACAGCCTTTGCCGCGTTTTGTCCGGGATCATCCATGTCAAACATCAGGATAACTTCATCAAACGAACTTACAAACTCAAGATTGTTTTTGATATCCCGAACAGCACCGGCTGCACCATTCGGTAGAGACACAGATGGCCACTTGCAATCCTGCATTTGAGCAACGGACAAGCAGTCGATCTCACCCTCGGTAATCACAAGCTTCTTACCACCGCTGCCCCAAAGATGCTGACCGAATAGCTCGCATCCTCGAGGACTTCCAACCCAATGAAAGGTCTTTTCTGGCCCCCTCATATGCTGAGCGACGAGCTGACCATCCTTGAAGTAGTTTGCAATCTCAATATCTTTACCCTTGATCTCGGCGGTTTGATAGCCATAGACACGAGCGGGCTTGGTATCAATGCGGCGATGATCTAGAGACTTAATCTTACCACGATAGGTCTTAAAGCCAGCAGTCTTGGCGGGCTGCTCCGACACCGAACCATCACCACGCTCATAATATTCACAAGCGAAGCAGTAAGCCCCGCCATTGCTATACCGTGCTAGGTTGTCTCCAGAGTTGTCGTTGCCATTGGCTCGACACTTAGGACAAGCCTCACGACCTACAACCACGCTTTCTGCTTCAGTAATATCACTCATGCGTTCCTCCATGCTTTAAGTGTTTCATTATACTCATCAGTATCTTTCTTATCTGCATCGGCAAGTTGAATAAGACGCATACCGAGCCTGAACTTTTCCGAGTTCTCGGTTCGACGATTGTCTCCCTTGCCGTACTGACCACTCATTCTACGACGAGCAGCCTTTTGCCGGGAGGACGTTGACGACTCCCAACTAGAACCATTGCAATCATATTCAGCCATTGGCTAGCTCCCATTGTATTCGTCGTTCATTGAAAATAGTAAACTGATCGTGATCCATTGGCATAACTTTCCATTTAACCTTAAAGTATCCATTCTCCTTAGACTTGGCCCATTCTTTGTGAATATGCTCGTCAGTTACCTGCCAGTCATCGATCCACAAAATCTCAGTACAAGCATCAAGAATACTTTTACTAAAGTTATCTACGTCTCCCTGAGGAAAGGGAAATTTAGATTTCTTTGGTCTCTTAGGTCTGATATCCAACCAAACCTCAATAGGCTCCCATAGTATATCGGTATCTCCAACAGCTTTCTTAAGGGGGTTTCCAATTTCCTTAAGAAACTTTTGGTATGTTTTACTTCCCCAGTGACCGCCGTACCTGCCAACCGATTTCCAAACAGGTTTGGTTATAGGCTGGACAGGTACGACGATCTCACCTTGAGGACGATACATCAGAACGGGAGGTCATCGTCGCCGTCCTCATCGGCAACAACATCATTTTGATTTTCCTCGGTCGCATTGTTTTCGGGCTCAAACTTGCTTCCTTCCTCCTGAACAAATCCTCCCTCGACTTCATCAAAGCCGAGGTTGCCAGTGCCATACATACTGTTCTTCTCAATAATCTGAACACCATCAAGATATACAGACAACGAGTTATCACGCTTGATCAGCGAGGGACTCAAGAGAAGACGAACAACGTCACCACCAGAAGCAGTAACCGTAGTAGGATTATTCTTGGAATCAACACAAGGGAAAGAGCGAACTCCATCACGGACAAGAATCCTGTTCTTGAACTTGATAAACTTTTCTCCATCCTTTTCGTACACACCATTTACCTTCTTTGCACCAGTCTTTGAAACCGAAGACTTGATCTGATCAGACAGCTTCGATTCAAGAGGGACGGTAATATTAAAGTTAGCGGCATCAGCTCCGAACTTGTCGTCGGGCTTGTTAAGATACGCAAAGGAAACGGTCATCTTTTCGGTAACAAACTTGCTCATAAGAGTTCCTTTCAATAGATAAGTCAACTGACTTTATTTAGCGATACGATTCAAGCGGCAGGGGTTCGAAGGTAGCGTACTCTCCGTCGAGAACAATACCACATCCAAGAATAGGACGCTTCGAATATGTCTTGTTGTACTCCATGTAAAGAGATCTTGGATCGGTGCCGCAACCAACCTGCAATCCAAAGAAACGAGTAAGGTGATTAGCACCATAAACAACACCAGCTTGGGCATGATAATGCCCCTGAACAACAGAACGAAACTCATTCTGTGCATTAAGATACGCAGCATTTTGTTGGTTGCTACGTCCCTTGTCTCCATGCCTATAGATTACATCATCAATTATCAGATCATGATGTCTAGGATGAATATTCCATCCATCAGGAAGATCCATCATTTGACTCAATGACTTAAGCATGCTAGGAGGCAGTCCCACATCCTGTGCTTGTCGACTTGGCAATGCCGAATGATTTCCAATTAAATAGTCTACATTTGGAAATCTATCCGTTAAGACTGCAACCTGTGAACGAGCATCATCCATTTCTTTTTCAATTGACTCTAATCCAAACTGCTTTTGATGATACGAAATTGCATGGAAGTCAACAAGATCTCCGATATGAACTACTCGATCACAGCTCCACTGATCATACATTTCTTCTAAAAATATAGGATATCTATTCAGCATTGCAGGACAGTGAGTGTCCCCGATCACAAGTACTCGACTCATTTTTAATCCTTTCATTTTCTTGGGCAAGTTCTTGCCAGGATCTAAGCTCTTTTTCCAGTCGACTAGTATGATTTTTAATCACCTGTTGAAGCTCAAGAGATCCTAATTCAAATGGTACATATTGATGTTTAATATACGCCTTTCCTGAAGAGATAGTAAAGGGTCCGTAAGGATTGAACTGGTCTTTAATATTAGTCATCTAGGATTTCCTCCTCAATAATGTAAAAGGGAAGATCGTATTCGTCAGAAATACCCTGATTAATTTGAACAAGTGTTTCATTCCACATTTCCATAAAGTTTTTACCAATCATAAGTTCGTTCTTTCTAAAATCATTACTTTAGGAATTTTGTGAATACTAGAACACTCTTCTTCACCAATTGTATCGGTAAGGACCATGTACGAATCAGTTTCATAAATTACAAAACCAACTGTTGACATAACAGGAGGAGATTCAAGAGAGAAGTTTTCCGCCTCTTCATGGCTAACCCACCCTGGTCCACCATGAGACGATGCATCTATCCACTTAATATGCTCAGGCAAAGAGGTATTCTGCTTCGAGAACAGCTTCGATTCGAAGAGTTCCTCGCTGCTCGTGGAGCCTTGCCGGGTGTTTGTCTGGGAGACGCTCTCCCACGAGGTTTTCGGCACGCTTGCGGATGAGATCAAGTTGGTTGACCGAGTGAATTTCATAGAACTTTTCCTTCGTGGTTTCTTTAAGAATAGAAATACTATTTGCAAGAGTACCGAATGAATCGTGAATCATACTAAAGAACTCGATACCCTGCTGAATTAAACAATACATAACAAGTGTCATGTGAGCAGCGTCAAGAGAATGCACAAAATTAGGAGGCATTGCTGTTAAGGCTTTATCACAATCATACTCATCAGTGTAATATCCAAACTGAAGCTGAAACTTCTTATCAAACAAACGAACTTGAGAAGGCTTGGGTTTTCTTGGGTTATACTCATTGATAACAAGAAAACCAGAAGGAGTAATCCAGCTCATAGGCTTATCTATTTCTCCTCCAACCCAACCACATAGAAGCTGAACATACTGCTTTCCGTGATTGCAATGTTTCATAACTTGTGCTTTAGAATCACAAATCAGGGAGCCCATTTCATTTGCTGCCTGATGCATGTTTAGCCCCATCGACTCACACCAGTCTAAATGCTTTTCTTGTAACTGATACTGTCTAACTGAGTGATCAGTAATCCCATAAGGATCACACATCACCGAACGCTTTACAACCTTACGAGGAATAACTCCTTCCCAATGACTGAGAAAGTGATGTCTCCAATCGCTTGGATTCTTAATGCACATCGACGTACAACCATCGGCTACTAGTTGATATACATCAGCGGGTTTATCCTGAGGGGTAAGATTTACTTCAGGTCCTACTGTTTCATCTCTAGTCATCGCAGCCCAGTGTTGAATACCATTACAGGAACCATCAATCTGAACAGGAACTTGAGTAATCCCATGATTGATTGCATCCATAAGATCAAAGATAGCTGCTAGTCTTTGAAAGCTAGCATTTTTCTTTGGGGCATCATCTTCCCAAATACTTGTGGTTCCATGAGGATCAGCACAAACACTAATCCAATCCTCCATATGATCATCAACATATTTAACTCGATCGTTGAATGAAACCTTATCAACACCCATAAGATTAGCTAGATTAACCTTAATCCAATACAATCCATTTGCGGTTACCTGTTCTGGTTCTGCCGCCATGAGCAAAGCTTTATCTAGGTCTGCTCCCTGAGGATGCAAGAGGTAGGAGTCGGAATAATATCTACCGCGAAAGTCGCAAAAGTAAGCATGCCAAACAACAAAGGGTTTAATCTTGTATGCCTCATGCATACGAAGCTGCATCTGCAAACGAGATGCTTCCGACTTTGCCCACTTGGCCCACCGCCTTGACTTCTCATCAAGCCACTCATGCTTCTCGGTCTTGCTTCCTTTCTCAGGATACTCTGACATATTTTCTACGGTTGTTTGATCATATGAAGGAATAGTTCCTGTCTCACGACCAGACTTCCATAGGTCATTTACAACATCTAAGACCTTATTATTAATTCGCCACTCGGTTTTCTGCAAAGTGTTGATTACAGTCCTAGTCATATGAGACATGCAAGAAGGGTCAACCTCTCTAGCAATATCATTGTCCCCTAAACTATTAGGACTATTCTTAGTATAGGCTACCTTTCTAAGACGACGTATTGACCAGTCCATTAATCCACCAGTTTCATCTTCGGTGTGATCAACAGGACGACAAATCATAGGCATTCGATTTGGCATAAGGCGATCTCTAAACTCGTCAATCCTCGTCATCATATATTGTATGAGTTCACCTGGTAATGTGATGTATACCTTTTCGGATACCTTAGTCTTCTTGGCCGAGATTTTCTTTTCATATATATTTTTCTTAATGAGAAGACCAGAATCAATTGCAAGCCGAATCATGGCATGGCCAAAGTTATCCTTCTGTCTAGTAGTAGCCCTGGGAAGAGCGTTAATCTTCTTTGAAAAAGCACGTCGTCTCTTAGGGTTCCAGTTCTTAAAGTACTTAGATTGATATCGATAGAAAAAAGGATCTGCCTTTCTTGCCTCCAACCAAGAAGCAACTTCCCATGCTTTTGTAGCAATATCACGAGAAAGTATTTGGGCCGTAGGCAATGACCATGTATTCAAAGAAGGATTGTCTTCGGCTGCAACGGCTGAGTTATAAATACTTTCCATTGCTGCTCGAACTACAAGATATGCTAATCTATCAGGCCCAAGATTCCAGACTTGAAATAACCATTCAGGAAACCGAGCATTTTCTGTATTAGCAACCTGCTCTAAATACTTAGACATTCCTTCTGCAAACCAAACAGCATGTTCATCAACCACATCATTGAAGGGATCATTATATTCAATAGGCTTTTGGTTGAATCGAACTAGGATATCTTCCTTCCACTGATCTTCTCGTGCGATCTGAAGATTTCTAAGTTTTTCTTGTTGTTCTTTTGTATATTTATCCCATTGATACATGATTTTCCTTTCAGGTTCATGAGAATGGTAATTGGAGAATGCTTCTATACTTTAGTCAACCTGGACTGCATTCATCCAATATCCAAATCATGGATGAAGAAAGGTGGTTAAGGTATTGTCGCTCCACTTAAGAGGATTCACTTTTGAATCTGGAGTTTCAGAGAGTCCAACAAAACGATTAACAACCTGTAGTGCATCTCCTGTTCGATCAGCCTCTCTTCCCCTCTTAAGCCTTAGCTTTACATTAACACCCAAGCCCTTGTCTCTAAACTTCAGTGCTTGCTTAGCCTTTCTTTCAAGATCATTAGAAGCAATGTTAACCGTAAGATTAATTTCCTTAGTTGTCTTAGCCATTCATATTCTCCGGATCACTAAAACCATCATCAAAACACCCATCAGAATCATCTACATCAATCACAACATCCATCCAATCTTCATTAAAATCATGAACTACTCGAAGAAGTTCTGTCAAAAAGTTTACTTCCTCGGTAAAAAGCATCTTATCTTTCTCGAGAAAGCACATTCTAATTAAAATATCATACAAATCTTCGTAAATATCTGCGGTGTAAATGCCCTCTACATGATCGGACTCAGGTTCGTGCATCAAATGCGGCCTCCAGGGGATAAAGAAAGTTTCGATTTGCAGACTCAATCATATCATCTGTTCCAATGCGGTCAGTAACTTTAATTGTACCACGAAAGAACTTTTTGTCAAGCAAAGAATGAGCAATTAGCTTTTTATTAGACCAAAGAGTAACAATAAGTGAGTCAATATTTCTAAGATACTCAGCATTAGCATCATAGATATCTTGAATCTTAGAAGGAATTCTTTTGTAATAAACTTTTATATTTAGAATCGCTCCTTGAATCTTTGCTTCCTCAATCTTAGTTTCAAGATACTTTTCATATGACATTGCTTTATCAAGTTTAGGATGTCGATATTTATTTCGCATAGAATGAACCTCCAGTTGAAAGCCACCAAGGACGGCACCTACCTTTTTTATAACAAAACCATTCTTTTGTTGATTTGTCTAGTGTATAGTAGTTACGATAAGCCTTAACCGTCATGGAATGCTTGTACGGATCAGGCATACATTGAGGAGGTGCCTCGAACTTTGTATGCAAAATTGAAGGGGGAGCATAGTCCAGCACGTCACTAAATTTTCTCCACGTCAAATGCTCCTTGCCATATCGATATCTGTACTCATCACACAATGCACAGAAGTGATCATACAACCAGTCATAGTTCGGCTTAGACGAGCGAGCCCACACCGCTGAAGGGTGATTCTTATGCGTGCTCTTGTAAAGTCCTACCTCGTCGCCCCAGTCGTCTCCATCAAGTTCACGATGAGCGGTTGATAGTAACTGAGCAGACTCAAGAATCATCTTGACTACATGCTTGTCACATTGCCATTGAGCAGACATCTTAGGATCTTCGTCGAGATAAAAAATATTCATTATGCTAGATTTTCCTCAGAGAAAAATATTTTCCTCAAGATCATTCATATAGGTTTCCATGATGAGGTTTAGTTCCTTATCACCCCTCATGTCGGCTGGAGCCCAGTCGGATACAATGTCCATTTCGTTTTCTGGGATCATCAGGAAGCCGGTGTTCTTGCTAATATCATCAGACTCCTTGCTTACAATCATCTGGGAGTAATCCATAGACCAAAGGATTTCATTGGTCATTTCCAAGTCGTTATCTAGGCTGTAGTAGTAGTCATCCTCATCGTCATATAATGACACAACATAGTCATTATCTCGAAGCTCACGAACTAGTTCGGTAGTACGCTCAGTTAGATAGTTCTTTACAATAGGTCGCATCAGATGTCTCCAGGTCGAGGAATTTCGTAGAATCGTCTAATGTTGTGATGCTTAGCAAGAGCCCGTTCCCAACAGGCTCCTTTACTATGCTGCCATCCTTCCATCAAATAAATAGCATCGCACTTAAGAAGTGCTTCAACATCCCTTAAAGCACAGGCAGTATAATCATATATATCTAAGCGTCGTTCTGAATCAACACCCGCTTCACGATCAAGTTCAGCCGGGTTAATAACATTCCATCCTTCAAGTTTAAGATGATCTGAAATACTATCAAAACGAGGCCAGTTAAGATTTTTGTGTCCAGACATAGGACCAGCGACATAAATAGTTTTGATCATTGAATTACCTCATGATGCTCATAATAATAAAACGGCTCCAACTTTCCTTCACACCAACTAGCCGCCCTCTCTTCATTCATATATACACCTACCAAAAGATTGCTTTCTACTCGATGAACTGTCCATACACTCATTTTTCTTTCTCCTGTTTGTGACCTTTCCAAGCACTAACATCTTCATCCCCAGGATCATGGCCTTCCATCCAAACAATATCCTCCCCAAAATGAGTTGGTTCAATATTGTTTTCTAGATATTCAAGTAACTTTTTATAATGAAAATTAATAGATCTATTACCTGTCATTATAACTTTCCTTTTCTGCGTCTATATAAAAGTCGTCTCTAGTATAGTTTCCATTAGTATCAGCATTTCTGTATTTAGTGTAATATTTATTTCCTCCTCGTTCTTCCGTTTGAGACTTTGTAATTTTTTCAATTGCTTGCTCAATATCTTTAACGGTTTTTCGAGCATTTGCTAAAGCCTGATAGAGATCTGTTAATGCTTTCATTTCGAATCTTCCTTTGAATTGAATCCAAAAAGTGCTGCACTAGCCATTGGAAAGTGATGATTAAGAATGGACTGAACCGCATTTGCATACTCCCAGCACTCTGCTTGAGCATGGTCATCACCACGAAGATCGACAAAGCGATACCAAGCCTGAAGAGAACCAGTCCAAATCCATTCAGTCATAGTAGCCTGAGGAAGGAATGCTCGTGCTTGCTCGGGGCAGATACCCCTTTTAATAAGTTCTTGATATCCAAGAGAAGCATCAATATATTTTTCTCTAATATTATCAAGAACTATTCCCTCAACAGGGATTGCTCCTTCATGAACAGATCCTTGCTTCATATTGCCAGGACGCTTTCTAAAAGACTCCGGAAGCCAAAAAGATGGTTTCTCATCAACATATCGTCTGCTTACTTCATTCCAAGCAAACCCAACAACATGCTTCTGAAACTGCCTAGCAATAAACATAGGAGCCGTAAAGTGCAGGGTCATTCCAACATGAGCAAAGGGTGACCAGTGATTATGATTAGCAAGATAACGAAGAAGCCTAGAATTCTGATCTTCACTAAACTGACTTGCCTCCTTGTGAAAAGAGACTCGAGCAGCATCACAGATATCCATATCAGTTCCATTGTTACGCTTGTGAGTAACTGGTCTAATAATTTTATGTACCCATCCATCAGTAATTTTCATAGTAGATCCTTTCAAAAGTGAATAGCCTCGGAGGGACTCGAACCCTCAAGACCCTAAGGTCGTCAGATTTTAAGTCTGATGCGTATGCCAATTCCGCCACAAGGCCAGTGTTAATTAGTTATCCGTTAGATATGAGTCGTCGGTGAAGTCTCCGTATCGTTGGCAGCAATCAGGAGAGTCAATGCTGTCGCAATCAGGACACTCCTCCTCCTCAAAATACTTAAAGTACTTATTGCAAAGATACTCCAAGCCATCCTCACTAGGAAGACCATCCTTTCCTCCGCAAGCATGGTAAAAACACGACGCTACTTCAAACCAATCAATATCTTGGACATCACCAGTCATCATTATTCTCCTCATCATCATCATAATGATCTTCAATAAAAGAAATTGTAACAGACTTTACCCTACCAGAAAAAGTATCAACCTCTACTTCTACAGGATACCGTCCGTCTCCATATCCTGAATCAATACACAAACCAACTCCCTTACCAAGCGGCTGATTAACATTCTTATCGTAGTCCAACTTTTCACAAAAGTCGTCTACCCAATCGTTGACACGGCTTGAGGCATCATTGCCCAGTACATAACAAGGATCTCCAATCCAGATACATCCTGCATCTACATTAACGTAATGCTGTTCCATTGTATTCTCCAAGGTTGCGTTTATCGAATCCTCTTTCCATTACCCGAACGAGAAGTTCGTGCAGGCTGATTACCCTTACCCTTCTTACTTCGACGAGGCTTACCGGGCTTAAGTCCCCTCATCATATTATTATTTCCAATACTGGTACGCTTTGCCATATGATTCTCCTAAAGTAAATGTGAATTGAAATGCCCTCAGCAGGACTCGAACCTGCGACCATCGGCTTAAAAGGCCGCTGCTCTACCAACTGAGCTATGAGGGCAGTATTAAATTGTCAAGGCAGAGGACGTTTTCGATTCCAATCATCATACCGTGAAAATAAATCAGTAATATAACTAGAGTTCTTGTTTGTTCTTTTTATCCAAAGCCTACATCTAGAAGGGCATCTCTTCATTGTCCTTTTCAACCTGATCACACCACTCACAAAAATCAGACCATGCTTCTTCTTCATACTCATCTTTATCTTCTCCAGGATAGTTACCGTCCCAGTCTTCTTCCTCAAACAAATCAAAATCAGGATTGTCTTTGTGATACATTAGTCTGCTCCTTCTCTGAACAATTTGTTATTAGCATCTGCTTCATACTTTAGTTCAAGACGACGCTTCATTTCTTCATAACTTACAGGATCATATTGAAATCCCATTTTGATCCCACAAATATCCATAAGAATATTTGGACTAAGAACCTCTCCAACAATCATACAAGCCTGAGCCGCTCGGTATACATCATTTCTGCTCCACCATCCATACTTATCTCCAATATCATACCACCAAAGAATGTAAGCAATCCAATATTCGATGTCTTTCTTGGTACACTTTGAGGCATAAATATAGTCTAGTTGATCTTCGTTGTCAAGAGGAATAGTAGAAACATCCAACTCGATGGAAGATCCATCGGAAATAATCTGAAGGATAACATTACTCTCAATTTTGTACTTGTAAGTTGCTTCCTCGAGATAATAAAAAGATACTGTCATTAATTCATTTCCTTTCGAACCTTAGTCCAGTAGGCAACCGTTGCCTTTTTCTTGTAACCGTTCGGCCCACCATTCCAGATGCGAGCCATGTCTTCGTTAGTAGGTATTCGTCCGAGACGCTTTTTAGTTGCATACCTTTTCATATAAGCATAAAATACACGTTTGGAATATTCAAGATCAGCACATTGAGAATAGTTTCCACCAATGTTAGCATCTTCCCAACAACCTCGATGTATTTGAAGAGGACCAAGAGCAAGATCATTATCACCACGAATAGGACCAATTCTTCCTCCTGTTTCCACGGCATGAATTGCATCAACAAGATCCTTTCCACTTACATTAGTTACGATAACTAAGAGAAGTAGAAGTGCTACTATCGTTCTTGGACATTTCACTTTGAATTCCTTCCGTAACAGAATAAACATCCTGTGCCAGTCCCTTCATTGTATTACAACCAGCAAAAACAAAGGCACATATAAACGCTCCTCCAATAATAATAATCCACTTGCAGATAAAGTCCATCCTATTATCCTTACTCTTGTTTTTCATATCAGTGACCCAACCCTTCTTCCTGCTTCATCTCTTGACGAGAAGAAACGGTTACAGTTTCAGGACGAGACACATCACTAGGCCATCGTCCAGTCTTGATAAACGATTCCGGAGCACGCCATCGGAAATCATCCGACTTTGAACCCTCCGACCTCATCATATTCTTAACCCTTCGGCTCATGTCGTCCTTCCACTGCTGAGCAACGGAAGGAAGAACAAACGAAGGGACATTCATTTCAACAGAATATTCATCGTCAAAGTATTCCTTACCTGAGTGGACATCCATCTTGTAGGCCCACTCCGGAACAATGTTTTCAAACTCCTGCATTAGTTTTTCCTTTCATAAAAATTCTAAGATCTCTAGCAGTCTTTTCAAGCCGTTCAACATACTTGATTATAGAAGGATACATACTTTCTTGCATTTCCTGACTAAGATTACAGCCATAATGCCAAGAATCTCCATATGCTTGACCACTTTCAAGTCCAGGAACATTATAAATTTCAGAGTCTTCATCTTCAACATACAATGTAGTACGAATAAGATAGCCATCAACAATATCAAACTGATCCATCACTCTCAAGTTCCTTTCCGTTAGGGTCAAATGCAACAACATCCTCAAGGTAAGTTGCAATAAGTTCAGAGTCTTGGGTTTCCCAATCAAACCAATCATTCTCAAGATCCCAGACATCGACCTCATTCTTTCTAATCTTCTCGGAAAACTCCTCCATATTCTTACAGTTATTCCTGCTTAGATCATCTTCAGTAATATCAAAACTAACAAAAGACCAACTAATTTCTTTGATAGGAACTTCAATACTTCCGATACTTTGATTATCTCGAACACTCATAGTCAGTCAACCTTTCTGGTAATAGTAAAACGGGGAACCCAAGACCAAACACGACTTGGAATAGAACGAACATACTTTGAAGCCCTACGAATACGCTGGGTAATACTACGTTCAATACTCTTAATGTACCTTTCATTGATGATAATTAGTTCAGACTCCATACGAATCATGTCCTTCTTCATTTGTTGGATGGTTTGCTCTAACTCAGTAACATCAGAAACCTGATCAGAAGTAATATAATCATAACTGTCAAGGTAGTCACGGATAAAATCCGAAACATTAGACTCCTCAATAAATTCATGATTGTATTGAATGCAATCACTAACGCTATCACTAACATCCCAGTCTACCAAAGCATCGTTAATAATACTTTCGATCTCGTCTAGACCAACATGATTCTCAGTATTAGCATTATCAGTGTCAAGTTTATTCTTAATATCAGTACGAAGATCATCGACATGAGAATCGATCTCATCCTGCATCCACTCGTAAAACTTGGGCTCATACTCACCGTGAGCACGTTCCACCGCATCCTTAACCGCACCAGCGAGATCGTGAATCGTGACCTTGAGTCCGTAGTCGCTATTAGACATTGCTATTCTCCAGATAAGACTTAATATTAGTGGGATTAATATCCCCGCAAGTAACATCAAACATACAAAGACGACCGCAGTTTACAGCGTCACTCATATCCATTGCATCCTTCACAAGATCATACACAATACCCTCAGAACAATCACTAACACGAGGATATCCCCTCTCCAACAGGATCTGAATCCACCCAATCACTTCATCGGTATTAATATCACGGAGGATAAGAACACAGAAGTCGGCAATATAACATGCGGTTTGTAGATGCTGAATACACTTCCACACGCCAGGATCTCTATGAGGATCAACATCAGCATACACAGCAGTTTCATCATACTGATCAACAATACTGAATGCTGCCTGCTCACTATGCTCAAGCAGCCAAAACCAAAATAGGGGTGTGATTGTATCAGCCATCAAGATTTTCCTTTTCATAGTTATTGATTCGCCTCAGGATACGATCACGCTCCGTAGCCCACTTTTTAATCATAAGAGTATCCTTATCGGCAATAGCCCTAGTATACTCTCGATTCACAGTCTTCAATGCTCCGAACAATGTTTCCTTAGTCAATGCCATCAGTCAATCCTCCAAGTGTAAAGGCCATCACCTCTGTAATACTTATCATCGATAAGAATAATAGTGTAGAGTTGTTCGACTACTCCATCCCATCCAGAGATACCCGCGTCGATATCTCCATTAATATCAAGATCACGAACGAATGCGTCCTCGTCAAACTTCAGATACGGTGCAACATATGAACCGCAGTTGACAAGGGAACTATCGATATCATCCTGGGCCATCTCTACCATTGACTCAATCGAGGCATTTCTATACTGAAGATAGACATCTTCATCGCAAATTATATGCGTTTCACCTTCATGAGTAAAGGTAAACTGATCACAATTAATATTCTCTGTTTCAAAGTCATCCCGCATGGCACGGATAATCTTTGCACGATCACCACCGAAACGATACTCCCATACTTGCGAGGCAATATGAATAAGATCATTTCGAGTAATTCCCTCGAACCCATCATCGGGAAGTTTAGGATATTCTACGTCAGCCACGGAAATCCTCCAATCGGTTGAAACAAAAGTCATCAGTTGGTCCATACCAACATACATTCCAGCATTCAGTACCATTGTTACCAATGAGAACAGAGTAGATCGCTTCGTTATCTTCCGGATCACGGTCCGGAGGAAAGATCCATACACGAGCAGACTTCTTGGAAACGATATGTTTATGGCAGTTACTAATTGTTATTTCATTATCTCCTTCATAATCTTCCCACTCAAGATTCATTTCAACCCGAAGCATGTATCCTCCACACAAAAGAGAACATACCAGTGTATGCAATGCATCAAGACGATCAGAAGTCTTATCAAATTCATCTGCTGCGTGCATTAAAAGCCTCCCATAATTTTAAGTCTACTCTTAACCTGTGCGATAGTCGCACCCTTGACCAATCGAGACGATCGTTTTCTCCCCTCTATCCAAAATCTCACACCCTCCGGGGTATTCTTCAAGATCACACGTTGGGTATGACCGTCACAATCCCTCGTAATAATCACATCAGTCATCAGCACAACTCCGAAAGTTCGTCGTTCATAAGAGCCTCATACTCTTCCTTCGTGAACATCACACCACCCTTTGCTAGTGCGAACCGCAAAGCACTATCTCTACAGGCGAATGCCGTATCAATCTCCATCGTACCCAAAGTCCATCGAATGAAGTACCACATATGATCAATCCTTTCGGTTGTTGACTTCTCGGATATGGACATCAGTCTCATACCCGTCCACTCCATCACTCACCTTAGCCATCGTACTAAGGCACCACGCCGCATCAGCAGCCTGTTCATAGGTAGCGTACCTATAAACTTCATGCCCGAACACTTCCGGGCCGCCCTGACACGCCCCATCGGGAGCATATGCCGCCACCCAACTCTCACGGGTCTCATGTACATGATACTCGTTTTCCAGTCGAACATCATCGAACAGGCGGTGAGCGATCACACATCGGTAATACGCACCTCGATTATATGACTCCCATACCCTATCAAGGACATTGTTCCAGTTTGTATGTAGAAGACGTGTGATCCATCGGGGAGTAGGATCCCCGGTCGTCATCCTAGCACCCTCTCTCCGAAAAATCATTCTCTCCTCTTCACAAGCATCCTTGATCTCATAGATTCGTCTAACCCGTGCGATATCTCGATCGTTCCTACGCTTTTCGTCAGCGTTCATACTTGTGACCTCCAGTCAGAGCCATCGCACCAGCACGGACGACTCCCCGTGCATCAGGGTGCAGATCCGACGCCACCTTCGG
>TARA_B100001093_G_scaffold86870_1_pt1 | contig 33051 bp, 10 predicted proteins | sample TARA_B100001093 | Tara Oceans TARA_B100001093 (sample SAMEA2623116) | marine metagenome | biome: marine biome (ENVO:00000447); feature: surface water layer (ENVO:00002042); material: "saline water (ENVO:00002010), including plankton (ENVO:xxxxxxxx)" | depth 5 m | reverse complement strand
ATGTCGTTCATCAATGGTAGAAGACTCCATGTGAGGTTGTCGAGGTTAGTATCGTCTTCAGTCATAGTGATGTAGTCACCGATGTAGGTTGCCTTGTCACCTGCAGTGTTCTTCAACAGTGCGTTGCTGTCAGCGTCCAAGAGTTCGATGAACGGTGCATCGTTCACAGGTGCGACCGAGAAGGTCACATCGTATGGGGTCGCATCGGTGTTCTCAGAACCATCGTCTTCAAGGGTCAGTGTAATCACACATGATCCACCCTTTTCGTTGGAGGTGTTCTCCGTGATGATGAGTTCGTTGAGAAGGTTCACTTCAACACCGAATGCAATACATTCCTCTGGAACAGTTGCATCCCAATCGTAGACTTGGCGGTCAGGCGATTGCTCGTTTGCCATGTCACGGATGTAGGACTTGGAAGCGTTTGATACGTCACCAAGGAACTTGCTGTGTGTACCGAATCCTTCTGCCAAGATGTTGCTAAAGTTAGCGTCCTCGGAGAAGATTGGCATGCAGCCTGAGTCTTCAACATTGCAGATCACTGGAGCGTCGTTGACGTTGGTAACCTCGAACGTGATGTTCTTGGAATCCGTCAATCCGTTGCTGTCAGTTACTTCGAACTCGTATTCGATTGTACCGAATTGGTCAGTCAATGGTGTGATGGTCACTGTGTGTCCATTCTGTCCCCAGTCGACCAAGACATTGTCGTGAGCGACAAGGTTTCCGTCTGCTGAGGTCCATGTAAGGTCCGCTTCGAGGTCTTGCACATCGTCAGCCAAGTTGGTGAGGCTGATGACGTATGCTTCCGAGTCTTCTGTGACGGTGATGTCAGCGAGTGTGGCCTGGATTTCAGGGCAAGCACGCTTCATGTCAAGAGAGATTTCGACATTGGTTGCCAACGAGATGTCGTTGGAGGTAGCCCAATCGAATTCACAATCTGCTTCTGTCTTGATCATTACATCGTAGTTCTTAGCGACGCTTGGGGAATTACTTCCCTTGTACGAACGGTACACAAGAACCTCGTCGTCAATGGCTCCATCTGACAAGTCATTGTGCGTGAGCTCAACGGTCATGTATTCAGTGAACGATTGCAGAGTGTTGGTCGAGTCAATGGTTTGCGTTGGGTGAACCGTGCTGACATCAGCAGTGGTTTCACCTTGCACAATGGTGACGATATCAACTTGCTCTGGAGTTCCACCAATTCGTGAGAATGGGATGGAAATCTCAGTCATAGAATCAGATGATGCAACATCCACTGCAGCGTTGCTGAGTGAAGTTGGTCCCCATCCGAGGAATCCATAGCTGTACAGTGCGTAGTTATCTGCGTCATCAATCCATAGAACGTAGTTGGCTTGGTATGGTAGAGTGTGAGCGCCACCGAGGTTGTATCCAGTGCTGCTTCCACTTCCATCGACACTGAGGTAGATGAGTGCATCACTTGCAGTGAAATCTTCACCGGTCAATCCGATGTAGAGGTCATCGCCTTCGATGTAGGTCACCATCATGTCGTTGGTTCCATCACCGCTCATGAGACCAGGCATTGCATAGCCTGATGGATTGAGGGCGTTTCCACCGTTCCAATCGCTGTCTGAACCATCAACAACCATAACTTCTGGTTGGAAAGTAGTAGAGACGTACGAAGCACGAGTTCCGTCTGTTGATTGAATCAACATTGCGACTTCCTTCGTTGGAGCCGATTCGAGGTGAGTCGAGTCCATGCTGAACAGGTTTGCTTCGTCAATGGTTGCAGATGCTGCAACGACCAACTTGGATGCATCGATTGTGTTACCAATTGAGGTAACGTAGGCGTTGCTTCCAGCATTCACTTGTGTTGTTGAATCGGACCACGTAATGTTCTCAACGGATCCTTGTGATTCTTCAACCTGAAGGGCAGTGGTTGCTGTCGATGTACCTCCATCCCAGCGGAATGGCGAGTTTTCGACATACATACCGACAAGTCCAGATGCGTCCATTGGGTAAACCCACACATCATCGCTGTCAACGACGTGAAGACCAGTACCGGTGCTTCCACCGTTGACTTCTGCGTTGATTGCAATAACCGTTGCATCATCGACATAGACACCGTATTCATCACCGGAGATGGATGCGTCACCTGTGAGGGTGAGAGCACCGCTTGTCTTTTCGACACCAGTTGCGAATCCGTTGATGATGGTACCTGAAAGGACCAACGAGTCACCGTTATCGTCATCTGCGTCAATTCCAACAGTTACGGTATCAGCCATTCCTTGTAGAACTGAGCCAACATCTGTGACGTCACAGTTGCTGATCATCATTGCCGTATCCATGACATTCACTTCATTGCGGGCAGAGTTGATTGAAACTCCAGCACAGTCTTCGTAGATGAGTCCAACTGCATTAGGTGCAGTTCGTCCCACCGAGGTCTGAATTGTGTTGTCGGCGATTGTTGGGCCACTGTATCCGCCAGCAGTTGCTGCTTCAACCATGTAGACATTGGTACCACCGTCACCGTATGAGTCACGGAGAGTCAAGGTGTAGTTTCCAGCATCGGTGTAGGTCACAAGCGGCGAGTAATCTGTGTTGCTTGCAAATGTGTTGGTCGACCATGTGTCTGTCGTACCGTCTGGCTTCAAGATGGTGATGCTTGCTTCATAGCCCCACGAATCGGTGTTGATGTTGACGTTCATCGTCTTTCCAGCACCGAGATTTGCTTGGCATACCGCAGGTCCGTAGTTGTAAGAGTAGCTGTTGATGGTACAAAGCGAGATGCTTGGCGCAGGTGGTCCAGCAGGTGTATCGATGTACAATCCACCGTCGGTATCCACGAGTGTGTTGTTGTGGATGTCACCGTAGCCACCAGTTGCATGAATTCCAGCGTACTGGTTTCCGACACCGGTAATCGTGTTACCGCTGATCTCGAAATCTTCTCCTTGGGTGATGGTAATTCCATCTCCAATTGAGTTGATGACGTTATCTGTGATGGTAGCACGGAGGTTCTTTCCGCTGTAGACTGCAATTGCAGCTGCGTTTCCATTGGTGTTAGCATTGTTAATCGTGTTGCCAGTGATGACTGCATCGTCGGAGTATCCGCCGGTGTAAAGCCATACGTCTGCAATTTCTCCACCATCGTTGAACACGTTGTTGGAGATGGTTGCATTGTCAGCACCGTATGAATCTGCTGTGTGGTAGTTGAAGTATGCAGATCGTTGTAGTTGAACACCTACACCGCAGTTGTTGAAGGTGTTGCTATCAATGACAGCACCGTCACCGCCACCCAGTTCGATACAAATATCGGTGTTCTGGATTGCAGAGTTCAACTCAGAGTATCCCTTGAAGTGAGATATACTGCTGTTCGTGATCGAAACTTCATCGATTTCCCAGTTGTACGAAGACCAAGTTGACCTGTATCCGTTGGTCATCTCAATCTTTGCAAGGTTCGAGAACACAGTGTTGTTAGCAACTAAGGTGGTGATTGGTGAACCGTAGTACCCGATTTCTACACCGAACATTCCATCGTTTGCAGTATCTGGTGTCACACCGTAGACTGCAGCGTCGTTCATGTAGACTTCAGCACCGTAAGGTGAGCGAGTGTACCAACGTTGCGAGTCATAGTAGCTGTAAGCACCGGTCGAAAGGATGGTTGATCCGTTGAAGTCGTACGTAGTACTTGGCTTGAGGTAGATGTAAGGGGTATCAAACATGATTACCTTGTTCGCCTGGCTGGTTGTCAAAGCAGAGTAGTAACCGTATTCTGTGAGTGTTCCACCGTTACCGTCGCTCAGTGTTCGAGTTCCGGAGGTCGAAAGGTATCCCGCACACGGCGAGATGGTATCGTACAGAGTACTGGTCGAATACCAGCAGACACGCTCGGTGATCTGCGTGGTCAGTGCAACGCTAGCAGTGTTACCAGATGCATCGGACAGTGAAACTGCCTGGGACGCATAGCGGAAGTCAGCCTTGTTGTTGGTTGAAGACGTGTAGAAGTAATCGACTTCTGCAACAGACATTGCCTGATATCCGGCCAATGATGGCGTGGTCAATCCTGATGCATCAACGTGTTCAGTTTCGAACGTCAAGTCGTTTGCGACACCGGTGGAATCTGTGATTCCAGTACCTGCTGCTGCACCGCTTGCGTCAAGCAATGTGACCGTTGCGCCAGCAACTGCACTTCCATCAGCTGTGAGGCCGACAGCAAGTTCACGCATTCGGCTAAATTCACCAATCCCGGTAACTTCTACAGACGAGGAGTCAACGATTCCTTCGATGAATTCCACCTTGGAGGAACTGCTGATAACGAAGTCCTTCGTGTTCGACATGGTCACGTCGGTAAGAGTGATGTCACCCGTACCCGCGTTGTCAATTCCGACAGCGTTTGATGAGATTGTCATCGAATCAAAGGTTTGGTCGTTGTCAGTGTTAACACCGTACTTGAATGCCGCACCTGCACTGTTTGCAACAGTTCCGGTGACAGCGCCTGCCAAGTCGGAGGTGTAGTAGACACCAGCTGTACCTTGACCGTCGAGGTCGAGGTTCGACAAGTCACACGAACCAGATGCAGTGTTTCCAATGAGCACACCGTATGTACCGCCGGTGACTTCTAAGCCATCAACGACTGATACAATTTGTCCGGTGATTTCCATACCAGCATCCACTGGGTTGTTCACTTCAATGTCTTCAAAGTTGGCAGCAGCATATGCACCACCAGCAGAGATTCCGACATCAGCGCCAGAGATTACTCCGTCCTTGAACAATGGAGTTCCGGATTCACGCATGTATTCACCGAGATCGGCAGCATCGTCACCAGAGCGAGCGACAAATTCGAGTCGGTCTTGGAAGTTGTCTGCACGGTTGTGCAATACGTCGATGTAAAGCGAGACCTTCGAAATGTTACTTGCCGAGATATCGACGGTAGGCATGGTGAGTCGAGCACCTTCTCCTGCACTCATGTAGTAGGAGTAAGCATAGTCAACACAGACGTTGTAACTCGATGGGTATCCGCCTCCGTATCCTTCTGGAGGAGTGAGCGGTCCGTTGGTTCCGCCGTGGTACGAGGTGTAGTAGAAGCCCCAGTAGTGGTACGGGTAACGAGCAGCATACGAGCCGTCAGGGCTAACATCTTCGATGTCTTCCCATCCGAATCCGAACTCATCCGGAGCTTCGTAGTAGCCAGGGAATCCAGGGTTGGATTGTGGGCCACCGTTCCAGTAGTTCCACATGTAGTAGAAGTATCCCTCATAGGTTTGGTAGTTCGGTCCGTAGGAGTAACCGTAGTAGTCACACGACCAACTTGGAACACCGCCAGTAGCACCAGCTGCATATGTTGCGTGGGTGCCATCACCGGATGCCGGGTCGTCAGAGCCGTACGGGTAGTATCCAAGGTCGTCAGAACTGGTAATGTTCCAAACGCTTCCAGAATCATCTTCGAATTCAATGTTGTATCGGTCGGTGATCATGTAGTACTTCGATGTAGCGTAGTTGTTGGTTGGGTGAGCGTTTCCGCCACCGTAAATACTGTTCCATCCAACTTGGAGATAGTCATCTGAAAGATAGGTCGAAAGGTCAATCTTGTAAGTCGTCCATCCTGTGCTTTCTCCGCTAAGTAGAGGGCTTCGGTAAACGGTTGGAAGCGACATTCCGCCGTAAACGTCGACACCAACTGTGTTGTCAGTCGATGTGAATCCATCGACTTGTGGTGCGCCGTTGTAGGATTGAATACCGATTGCTGCATTCTTGACAACAATGTTGTCAATTGTGCCGCCAGAGCCTTCAACCCAGAGAGCGGTTCCGGTTTGACCGTTGTTAATGATTGAAGAGTCTGCAATGTTCACAGTTCCGCCGTCAACCTTCACGGTTGCCATTGAGTCACTGCTTGCGGATGAACCGTAGATTGTACCACCGTTCATCATCTTCAGCGTTGCACCTTCTCCAATGAGAAGTGCTCCACCTGCAGATACATCTTCTGCAATGTCACGCACGGTTCCACCGTCAACTTCCAAAGTACCTGCTTGGATATCGATGTGAAGTCCATAGGTTGAGGAAATTGCGCTGATTGCTCCAAGTGCACCGGTGTCAGGTGAGGTCGTAACGACAACCTTTCCACCGTCGGTCAAGGTGAGGACTGGACTGCTGGTAGCAGTGCTCTTCACCTTCAACGAGGAACCCTTCAGGACAATTACACACCCGTCAAGGGTGAGATCGGCTGAGAGGGTCATCGGAGTACCGTCAAATTCGAAGATTGTGTCTCCGTTTGCAGTCGTACCATTGGTAGGTAGTTGAGCACCGTTGTTCGGGTCAACATATGCATCCATCCATGCACAATCCATTGCTGCTTGGTCGAAATCTACCGGAGCAGGTTCGAGCAACAAATCAATGGAATCACCGATGGTGAATCCACTGGTAGGGTACCATGAGGACGAGACCAATGTTTCGTTTTGTCCAGCGGGTCCGAAGGCACGAATGTTGTGGTCTTCGTACGCATTGCCGGTTTCATCGCCAGTGATGACCCAAACAGTTGCTGTACCGGTTGAGTCGGTAACGTGGCTACCAACTTCAAACAATTCAGAGGTCGAGCTGTCGACAACGCCTGCAGTCACGGTGTGACCGGACTTGAACACGTTCGTAGGAACGCTGTTCACGAGTGCGATTCGGTAGGTTCGAACAGTTGCAGTTCCACCATACCAAATTTCACCAGATGAACTGGCAACGTCAACATCACAGTTGCTGGTTGAACCAGTACTGTCTGCACAATCGTTACCGTTTTGTGTCACGTCGATCAAGCGGATGTCCGAGTTGGTGTCCGCTTTTGCGATGAAGGTTGTAGAACCTGAAGCAGTCGTGATTGCAGTTTCACCAATGGTGACATCTGAGTATCGTGCATAGAATGCGTCTGCTGCCGATGAACTGGAGGTGTGACTGATGGTTGAATCAGAAATAACCCATGTGTTCGAAGCAGCCGAACATCCGTTCGAAACCACTGAGGAAACAGCCATGTTGCTGGCTTCAATCGTCCAGCCACAGTCGGTCAGACTAACATCAGAAGCAACGAGGTTGTTCATGACAACTGAGTCAGCAGCTTGTGGGTTTCCAGACATCGAAAGGTCGCCAATGCTTACATCATCGAATGTTCCTGGTTGGATGTCGTTCATGATTACGTCACCTGCAGTAACTGTGTCGAAAATTGCGTTGTCGCCTGCTGGCCCAACTGCAGTGCTTGAAGCGCCGCCAGGGTAGAGCATCATGTCTGCGGTTCCAAAGTCGACATCGTTCATGTGAAGCGAATCGATGGCGTTGATGGTTACCGAGTCGTAGTCAGCAGCGTCAAAGTTGTACAAGACAACGTCGCTGCTTGCTCCGGCTGAGGAACTCAATGCACTACCTGTCTGCGCTGAGGTTGCAGTTGCAGTTACGTTGGTAACTGTCACTGTAACGAAATCAGTGCTGATGAGGTTGTTGTAAGCATTGGTGATGGTCGTGTTTTCGAGGAACAGTGAACCTGATGTTGATCCTGCAACGTTAACGATAGCACCATCAGTGGCGCCGCCGTCCTTGTTACAATCCTTCATGGTTCCTTCAGTCAATGTGACAACCGAGTCTTCAGCGAAGCTGAAACATGAATTATCGGTTCCGTCAATTTCGAATTCGTTCATCGATACAACAGTACCTTGTCCACTTCCGTGTGAGAACGCTGAACCTACATTGGTGAAGGTCACGTGATCCATGGTGAAGTTTCCGACGTTTGCGTTTGTGCTTGGGCTCGAACCGTGTCGAGAACCTGCCGCAATCACTGCATCGCTGGTGTTGTTGAAGTCAACGTATGAGAACACGTGTCGGTCATCAGTGCCAGTAGAACATGAGTCCGTAAAGGCAATTCCGAGCCATTCTCCGCCACTGGAACCGTTCGTGAACGATACCGGATGGGTTGCATTTCCATTGATGGTCATTTGGTCGCATGCGCCGTCAAAGGAAATACCCTTGCCGTCTGCAACTTCAATGACAGTTCCAGCTTGTATGGTCAAGTCAGCGGATACCGAGAGGTAATCGTTGCTTGGGTTAATGCGGATTGGGCTGTCAGTCAAATCCCAAGTTGTATCTTGCGTAATGTCTGATGTAACGTCAGTACCCTTGCCTTCGAACGGCATGGTGCGGTAGTAAACACCACAATCCATGTTTGAGTTCTGGTAGCAGTAGTATGTTCCGTAGTACGACCAGTACGGTGCGATTGTACCTGCACGAGCGTAGGTGCTCGATGAGTACGGCAGAGATGGCATGTTTCCATACCATGTGGTCATGCTGCGAACCAGTGACGTAGAGCCGCTGTCGAGGAAGTGCATGTTTCCATGACGACCGAGGTTGATTCGGTCGTTGGAATCAGTGTAGTTGTAGTCAGTGCCGAAGTAGGTGAAGTTGAAACCGGTCGGCATTGGGATGTTGTCAGCGCACTTGGACGCCCATGTGTTCCAGTAGTAACTGGAACCACAGTAGTATCCGGACGGTGAACCAGACGAGGAACCCATGATGTTTGAAGCATCTGCGTTCACAAGAGGTGTTAGTCCGCGGGTGAACGATTCGAAAGAACCATCGCCACTATCGGTTGAAATTCGGTAGTTGGATGGGTGAACGTTCGTTCCCTTGAAGGTCGTACCGCTGTTTTGGCGGATGGTTTGACCCTTGGTTCGAGTTTGATCCATGAATCCGACTGTAGCTGCGTCGTATTGGACGTAGCACGAGTCAGCGTACTTGAATTCGATTTCGTTGGTAACGTCATAGAACACCGCTTGGTAGGTACAGGCGTTTGCACTTCCTGTTCCAGTGTATGCCATGTCTCTCCACTCTACGATGAACATCTTGGTCGGGTCACCGACACTGAAGCTCTCTGTTGAAGTGGTTTCCGAGTTGACACCAATAGTCGAAACGTCTTGTGCAGTCATGTAGTATTCGACTGAGTCTCCACGTTCTAGGTCGTCAACATCAGCAGACCATGTGCACACATCAATGGCACATTCTGAGCGGGTCTTGCCAGATTCTTGGGTCATCACTGATGAGGTCCAAGAGCCGGTTGTACCGTCTGCAGTAGTGATTCTGTAGTACAGAGTTGGACCAACTCCAGCGGTTGTGCTGACGTTGAGTCCTGCAGGTGGGTCTCCACCGTCTGAGATCTTAGCAGAGATTGAACGGTCTTTGCTGTGAGAATCAGCGAGAGGCGAATGGTCAAACACTGGCTTGAAGGTGTCCGGTGTTGGCTTAACGCTGCTGAACTTGTATGTCACGGTACCAGTAGATGCTTGTCCACCGTAGTATCCAGTTCCGAGAGCGAAACCGCTCCATGTAGATGTTGGAAGTCCACCGTATGAACCAGCGTACGAATACGATGGAGAACAGTCGTTGTACGAAGAGTACGGACTGCGCCAGAACGAAATCCATCCGTTAGTACCAACGCACAATCGGTTTGCATTCGTTCCAGCTCCACCAGTTGCATTACCGAACGAGAACTTACCCATTTGTCCGCCGTAGTCGCTTCCAAGAGTAATCTTGTAGCCATCTGCGTATCCTGAGCCTCTCGAGGAGTCTGCATCATCTCCACCAGTCAATTTCGATTCAATGGTTGGTTCTGTACCGATTCCGACCATTGCAAACGCGTCGCTGGATGCATGGTAGTGGAACGCAAGATTGGTACCAGGACCGTTCTTTGCGTTGGTATAGAGGTAACCACTGGAATCTTGGTGTAGCGGCATGATGTTGGAGCGAGTACCGCCAATGCCGTTGTAACCTGAACTTGCAGTTGTGGTGTGCTGTGTAATCCAGTTGTTGTAGAAGTAGTAGGATGAACCGCTTTGGTATGTTGACCAGCATGCGCTAGTACCGGTTCCACAGCTTGACACGTCGAATTCGAAGTAGAATTCGTCACTGTTGTCAAAGTGGGTGAATTGTCGGTCGAGCGAAGATGCTGCTGAGTTTGGATTGTATGTGCTTCCAGCGTGTACATCAGTGGTCAGTACAGTCATCTTCTTTGTCGTTCCCGCATCGGTAATATCATCGACAGCGAAGTAGTACGGTGTCGGTGTTGTTTGTGTACCGGTAAGAGCAGGATCGTATCCAACGTTTGCGCCACCAGCAGTGTTCAGGTCTTGGTACTTCCAGTAGTACTGGACGTAGTCACCTGCGCTGATGTCTGCGGTGGTTGCGCTGAATCGGCACTCTGACGAAGTCGAAGAGCAAGTACCAATGCTGCTTGCGCCAACTGAGGTGAAACTACCGTTGTTGAGAGAGTAGTACAATGTTGGCTTGTTAGCAGAGGTGGTATCGATTCCTGAAAGGTCAGTCAAGGTTGTGAAGAACGTGCGCTCTCCTTCAACGTAGGACGTTAGACCGGTGTATGGAATAAAGCTGGACACAGGGGCGTCAGCATCAGTTCCACCAGAGTAGACGATTTCGATGTAGGAGTTGTACGTTCCGCTGTTGCGTGTGTACGAGTACATGTAGGACGAAGTCGTCGAGTATTGGCTTAGACCCAATGTGCCGCTGTTGGTTTGTGCGGACGTGATGTATCCAGCGGCGGTGCCTGATGCACAGGTTGATGCCGTAGTACATACATCTGCAGTCTTCCAACCGGTTCCTGCGGTGTACGAATCGAACGTTGCACTGTTCGCAACTGATCGAATCATTCGCCATGAGTTCGCGTTGTTGTAACTCGAACCACTCAGAACTTGTGAGCCGGTGAGAGCACCGGAACAAGTCGAAGTAGGAATTGCGTGGCTGTAGTAGCTACCTGGACTTCCAGCGCCACAGTTTTCGAGAACTGTTGCGTAGGTCGTGTGCGAGGCACCAGACTTGTATGCCCAGTAGGTTTTCCATGCAATGGAATCAATGGTTGCACCGGATGGGAGTGCGCTACTGGATGAGAAAGTGTAGCGGTGCCATGGGTAATATCGCATTGTTCCATAGTAGTTGTAGTGGTATCGGTTGGTACCAGAGTAGCAGTTGTTGTAGTATCGGTAGCAGTATCCACCAGCGTTGGACAAGACCTTGATGGTTGGGTCGATGGCGAGTGGGAACACTCGGTCTTCGGACATCAACCAATCAGATTCAACAGCCGTGGTCAAGATGACTTGGCTACCAGTAACCTGAATGAAGTAGGTTGCAACGTATGGCTCTTCGCTACCTTCATCGAGTACGAGTGGTACTGGGATTTCTGCGAGGAGTTCGCCAGTCTCGATGTTTCGAATTTGAAGTGCTTCTTGAGTTTGAGTGATGTCTTCTCCGAGCATTTCATCTCCGAGGAAGAGGGCGAATCCTGAAGGAAGTTGAAGTCCCTCAGCAAAACCGAACCATGCAGCGTGAGGCTCCAAAACTGGGCGCTCATCGATGACGAGATGTTGCTTGAGTTGCGTGCTCTCGACAGTGTAGTCGAGGCTGAAACCTTCAGCGACCGGGTACCGGATCATGTTTCCTCCAACCGTGACTCCGTCGTTCGAAGGAGCGGCTTGGAAAGGCTCTGGTGATGTACCGGTTTCATCGATAATCACAAGCATTGGATTAATTCCAGTGATGATTGGATCGACGAATTGGTTTGGTTGTACAGCAACACCGTATGACATCTCAGCAGCAAAGTGGGTTTCGAACGTGTTTTCCGTTACTTCCCAGCCGTTTGCTGTTGCGACAACATTCAAGTTGATGTCTTCCCAAGCACCGTTTTCTTCCAGGAAGTGGACAGGTGTTGCGTGCGTGAGCTGCGCAATCTTGCCGTCTTCGAGGACGAAAGCCTTGGTAGTTTGGTCTCTCATGCCGATCAGTTCATCGGATGGTTCATATTCATAGTCTACAGTCTTCACAGTATCTGGCAAAGCGAAGAAATCATCCTCCGCTGCTTCGTTTGCGTTCACAAACTCTGCTCCACTTTCGTTGTTGTCAACGAACCCTGCCATAGGCATTAGGGCCATCAATGCGCACAACAAAAGTGCGATGCCAATACCGCTGAAGACTGACTTTTGCTTGGTTGTTTTATTTTGTTTTCCCAACATGTCATTCACCTCATACGGATTGTATGCAAAGCATCCCACGCCTTATTCCCCTTATAGCGGTTGGGGTGCAAAATGTTTGATTTACAACATTGAATCTCAATATATCAACGAGTTGCTGCGATGTATTCGAGCACGCAAGTGGTACATTCGATTTGTAAAAGTAACATCTTGAACATGCAATATATCCTTGAGAGGGGATGGATGATTTGACAGATCGATGAAGTTGGCTGGATACATTCAATCCATGATCAACACAATCGAGATAATCTCATTGATGTGTTGAGTAGAAGAAGTAGAAAAGTAAGGTTGCCGAGAGGGCCGTCGAAACGGCCCCCTCAGCGGCTCTCCCCTCCAAGGAAGGGTGTGTTTGCTTCAGGGTTGGACGTGAGATCAGTAGTCCCAGTCCTTTCCTTCGTCGCCATCTCCTCCACGAGAGAGGATGAAGGCTCCAACGATGAAAGCAACGACGACTACGCCACCAATGACGCCCCATGTCCATGTTGGGACACCTGAAGCAGCAGCATCATCACCGATGATGTCTGTGTTGTCATCGACGTTGCTGTTGTCTGCGTCACGCTGGTAGTCAATACTGTTCATCGAACCGGCTGCTGCCGAGTTACCAAGTGCGTCAACGGGCACTGCGGTAAAGTGGTAAGTGAAGGTTCCAGGTGACATAGGCATAGCAAATGTAGCGGAGGTCGTTGGTGTTGTTTCACAGTTTGCAGGCATGTTAGCAGCATCGAAGGTGTTCTTTTGCCAGCATACATTCCATTCTGCAACATCGGATTGGTCTCCAGTAGCAGTCCATGCAACAGTCCATTCGTCGCCCATTGCGGAAACGGTTAGGTCAGTTGCGGAAACATCGCCGTCAACCTGTCGGTCAACAACCACATCTGCAGAGCCCACTGGGCTGCTGCAGCCAATTTCGTTGCAGACAGCAACGTGAACGTTCAGCGAAGTGCCGTGAGCGATGGAATTGTCGCTGTACTTGTAGGAGGTAGCTCCTACTGCAAGACCAGCAGTGAACGGATCATCACATCCAGCAGCACCTTCACAGATTGTGATATCGATGCTGTCGTCAGCGAGCATTGTGCCGTTAATGTTCCAGTTTAGCTGTATCTCACCGGACTTGGCAGCAGCGGCGCTGAAGCCAGTCACGATTGCGTCAGGAACATCTGCCTGTGCGAGTGAGCCACCCATCAGTACCAGCGAGCCTTGAGCAAGGACTGGTGAACTGGATGGGAAGGTGTAAGCGAACGAACCAGTGGTTGCATCAACGTCGGTTGAGGCGTCGCTGATCAGTGTCCACATTCCACCATCGCTCACATACCAGAGGGAAGTGGCTTCCAAACTCTTAGCGTAGTGAACGCTCATCGACTGCGACAATACATCGCCTGCCGAGTAGGTTGTACCAGGCACGTAATCGATTGCACCAACTGCATTGTAGGTACCGGAGTAACCTGGAAGTTCGGTGTTAGCGTAGTCGTTCAATTCACCGTCTGTTGCTGTGAGAGTGAAAGCACTCACTGCGAAATACTGGATTGCATATTCGAGGGTAAGTCCACTGTCGGTGGTTGCTGATGCACCGCCGTTATTCCAAATACTCAGCATCAATTCTTCGCTGGTTTCGCCACCATGAGCGTCAAAGACGGTCACAGAGACTGGGAAAGCAGTCACGTATTCGTCAAGAATAATCACTGAGCATGTCAGAGCAATCGAACGCTCGCAACCGGGAAGTGCAGTTCCTTCATTTCTCCATTCAACTTGAATTCCAGTTCCAGACGGGTCGTCAACATCGAAGACTGAAATAGCCATAGACAGAAGGTCTTCCTGACCGGTGAACAATTCTCCGTCATTAAGTAAGTCAAGGGAGAGAATCAACGGTGCGTTGTTCCGGACGTTCAATGTCATGTCTCGGTCGTTGTTGCCCGGACGAGCATCTGTGGTCTTCTCTTCCATGTGGAGTTGTGCAGAGAACGTGTGGTCTCCGTCAGCAGAAAGTGTCACCATCATACAGGCTGAACCAACGGTGTTCGGTGGTTGCTCGCCTACTGGTGCTTGACCCATACCGAGTTGAGCGTGAACGTATGCAGGTTCAATTGCCTCACACGAATCGACAACGGCGGTTGTAACGACTCCAGCGGAATCGGTCATCGACATTGTAACGTTCCAGTCGTAAAGGTTCGATTGGTCGCTGCCGCGATGTTCGACTTGAACGAGGAGGTAAGAGGCTCCAACGTTCAATTCTCCACCGGTATCATCGGATACCATGGAGGTACCCTGTCCAGTTCCGTCAGCATTGAATCCTTGTACGACAGTCATCTGAGAGATGCGGATATCGTGGAAGACTGATGCAAATCCATCAATAGAATCGTCGTTGTTTGAAGAGTATGCGTCAGAGGTAGTTGACTCTTCACACGAATGATCCCAAGTTTCGTTAACATCGCTTGCATTGGTTTCCTGACACGAAACAAACATTCCGTACATGTCGTAAGAAATCAACGAGGCCTTCATGCCGTAATCTGCATTTTCGTTGCTAGCGTCAACGGACAATGAACCTGTCAGCGTCCATGTGGACATGTAGCTGAGAACTGTCCGAGAGCCAGGTGTGATGACTGGTGGGTCGGTCGAAACGTTCTCGAACACGTCGACAGTTGTGACAGTTCCAGCCACGAAGTTGTTGACACTTCCACCATCGATGGAAGTCCCATCGGTGGTCTGAGCAGCCAATACATTACCAACGGTGTTGATACCGACAGTGACTTCACGAGGGTCGAAGGTATCGCTTCCGTTGGCCTTGACAGTGAGTTGCCAGTTCTTGGTATCAGTTCCGGATTCGGAACCTTCCATTGGATTGCCATCAGCGTCGAGCCAAGAGAGGTCGAGTTCGATGTCATACCAGTTCTCGACGCTCACGAACACACTTTGTGCATCGTTTCCGGCGTCGACATCAGGGGAGGCGTCAACCACGATTTGGATCACATACAATCCTTGAATTGGCGACCAAACAATGTCGTTTCCGCCAGAGGTCAGTGTGAGTTTTCCGCCACCAAGGACGTCACCAGATCCAAGTGCACCAAAGTCACATAGTTGTGCATTCGCACAGATGACATCGTTGTTGGTCCAGGTAAGGTCTTGACCAGTGGAATCCTTCGCAACCATGCTCGGATTTCCAGCAGCATCCGAAAGATACACTGTTACAGTGTAAGTCATTTCAGTGATGTCTGCATCCCCGCTGTTCTGAATGTAAGCAGAGAACGTTGTCTCTTCGCCTACTTTCATGACGTTGCGGCATGTTGCCTGATTACAGACAGTTTCTTTCGGGTTTGTAATAGCAACCATTTCGGCATCGGCACCCGCTCGGGCACCAGTGTCTTCAATTACTACATTTTCTTCTAACTCGGCGACATTGAAACCTGAGAGAGCACTCACAAGCATCAAGGCGACGAGAATCATTGGGGTTGTTTTACGCATATCTATACCTCCGATGGTTCGGTAATTCTTCCCACGAAAAGCGTCGTATTTATACTATAGGAGTGGAAAAAATGGCATTTTCAACCAAATCCGAATCATGATTCCGCTTGGATGAATACGCAGCACCCCGAATAGAACACAATTAGAGTAGAATATTTGTAAAGAGAGACATCATGAGAAAAAAATCGATAAATCGAAGAAAATTCCGTCAAAAAGTTACAATACACTTCAAAAACAATACTACACCCCTCGCAGCGCAGCTGATGCTGGTACGGTAGTCGCACGCTTTATCGGAATGTATGTGGCAAGGAGTACGAGAATCCATCCACCGAAAAAGATGAGGAAAATAGATTCGAAAGGTAGGCTAAAGGTCGCTCCTTGATCCTTCCAAAACGACAGATACAGCGCCCGGTGAAATCCGATGGCGATGAGGATTCCATTGACCATACCAAGGACACTGACCCAGGACACTTCGATGTAAAAGGACCACAGCACCATGCGTTGCCTATATCCAAGCGCCCTTAGAATTCCAATCGATGTTCTTCGCTCGGATACGGACCGGTAAGTGACAACACCGATGCCAGCGATGCCAACGATGAGCCCAAGAGCGAGATAGCCCTCAAAGATGCTGAGCAGAGCCAATACAAGTGATTGTATCAGCAACACTTCATCGGAAATTACCGTCACTTGAACGCCTTCAGCGTTCATCAAAGGTTTGAGCTCGAGTTCGAGTTCTGAAGCAGCCTTTCGGACATCGTGCGATTTCCCGGCAGCGGGAAAATCAACCACTGAATCTCCTGAATATGAGGCGGAGGGTTGTGCATCATTCGAGATGCTCACGTACATGCGAGTTAGGCGTCCATCGAATTGCTCAATGACGGTTTCATCGTTCATCCAAACACCAGCAGAAAACAGGTATGATGATTGCTCTAGGAATCCTGCAACGATCATTTGGCGTGTGTTACCTGGGTTGGATAAGTCAATTAGAGTAATTGAATCTCCAATTGAAAAACTTAGGCTAGAAATTCCGCTTCCGTCAGCAAGACTTTCCAGTCCAAACGACGCGTCGAGGAGGACCAGATCGTCTCGTGAATGAACAACCGACCAGACCTCAAGTTCGCTGCTGCCAAGTGACTCATCCCACGCATGTAATGGAAGGCCTCCATGGTTCGAGAATGATGGATCAAAGCCGCGTAAAACATACGGCATTCGCTCTCCGTTAGCATCTTGAAGAAATGCTTCACTGCGATGAACTCGCCCTACTGAATCAATCAGTTCGACTGAATGGTCGGTGAGGTTCCACAACGCTACATCGTCAGCTAATTCGATTGGACCGGCGCGAGAGCCGGTCAACAGCAGTTCATACTCTCCTTCAGCTTCTTCGACAAAGGAACTTGAATAATTGTCAAATTGTTCTGTGTATCCCCCCAAAACCACCACCGAAAATACGGTGATTGAAAACATCCCCATGACCACCGCAGTCCTGACAGGGGTGGCCAATGGATAGGCGAGGGATACCGGAAGAACCGGGCCCCAGCGCGAGGTGAGTACCTTCGATTTGCCAAGCCTCCGAACAGCCATCGGCGCTGCACTTGTGAGCAGGAGCACTCCTGCGAATACTTCCACCAAACCCAGCACGATGAACGAGAGTTCGTCTGGCTCCATCGAACGACGAACTGGGTCGATTGATGCTAGACCGACTGTCCACACCAACAGTGATGCACCTACCCAAGCCAACGTATTTCTTCCGACATGACGCCATAGGCGCTCCCACATCGGGGAACGTGTGCGCAGTACAACCGGAAGCTGCCAGGTGAAAACCGGAACCAGTACAACGATACCGCCAACACCAGCAATCACCCATAAAAAGTACGAGAAGGATGAATCAAGACCGGTGACCAGAAGACTGAGCAGTGAAAGTGAGGCGATACCAAATCCAACAATCTGTACCAGCATCAGCACCCAAGGTACTCCTTGAGCTCGCGGTATTCTCCCCCCGCGAAGGGCGAGGACGATGTTCAATTTCGAAGTCCACAATGAAGAGGACCACAAGGTGATGAAGGCGAGCATGAAGCCCCATATGGCACCGGATGCAAGCGAAGTCCACGTCCAGTCAAACAGAAATTGATTGGAGCCAACCGATGAGAACATGCCCTGAAACCCAATACTGATGAACCATGCGAGGACAATTCCGAAAAGAGAGCCCAGAACGCTTGCAATTGCGGCAACAATGATCCCTTCTTGGACTGCCAGAGCACGAGCGTCTGATTGTGTGAAGCCGAGTGAACGAAGTGTACCTAGTTCACTTCTACGGGCCTCTGCCAGCATGATTACAATGGTTAGAACCAACAAGATTCCAGCAACGATTGTGAACGTCCCGAACACCAAAAACATCGCTGAAAGAACCCCCGAAGATTCAGCGGCTAAAGCGGCGGCTTCGATTTTAACTGCACGCACCTGGAGGTCAGCGTTTGATGCGTTGGATTGTTCGTCGAGCCACGAGGTGAAATCATCGGTTAGTGACGAGTTCCATACGCTTGAATTACTGGAAAAAAGGATGAGCGAGCGTTCATCCTCCGATGCTGACGCCAATGTTTCAGCATCCGTCAATGCTAGTAGACCGAGAACAACTCCATCAAGTTCCTCAAGGTTATCGAAGGCTTCAGTGTCGGAATAAGCTCCAGCATGGTACAATCGATAGGCTGTGTTGTCACCAAAAGCGTACGGAATGAGACCTTTGACCCACACTTCGCTTTCATTGACCGAGAGATTGAGTTGGTTCAAACGTTGACTCAGTTGAACCTCGCCCTGCGATACGGAAACGGTTGTGTTGACACCACCGAACGCCAAAAAGAGTTGAGGCAGCGTGCCAAAGCCTCCCGCAGTAGAGACTATCGGAATACGAATGCTTTCAATTGATTGCGATGCATGATTCCAGCGCATTAGACCTTGTTCAAACGTGCACCAATGATTGTCACCCATCGAAAGAGAAGCGATTAAATCGCATTGCATGTGCAGATCTACGTCTGCTTGTACCGTGACTTCAGGCGGGAATTGTGATGAGGAAATCTCCGTGAAATTCGAATCCACGTCAGGTGATGAAGCGGCGTACTGAGTCGTAGAAAGGAGTCCCTCGATTTCAAGATACACACCACCATCAACAACCAGGTTCGTGGAAAGGACGGTTGAAGGTAGTTCAACATCCACTGAGGACCAGTGGTGGTTGGTCAAATTGAGGTCGAATGAATGCAGGAACAATTCGTCACCCCGTTCTTCCAACGCCATCCATCCACTGTCTATTGATGCTGCAGAAACCATCGAGCCGTTACTCTCAAAAACCGCCCAATAATCTTCATCCACTTCGTTTTCAAAGGCAACCAACAGCCCAGAGTCATGGGCCACTAGTCCGTATAAACCAGTTGAGTCGAGTGAAAAGTCATGCACTTTCTCTCCGTCTTCAGCGCGCCAAACCCACGAATCACCGGTGCCGTCGATTTGAACACCAGCGCCGTTAGGTGACACGTGCCATACTCCGCGTGACCCACGGTGCAGTGCACTGATCTCTCTTGAAGCAAGTGTCACGATGTTTTCGTCATTGGATTGAAATTCGACAACTGGAACCTGCAGCACTTCCATCATTGCATAACCGGGCAGAGTTGTGCTCGTGTTCTCGCGCATGCTACGGACAAGGTCGCCAGAAATCCGACCAAGGCCCTTGCTCGAAGAAACGGTCAGTGCGTTGGTTTGTTCGCTAGACTCAACCGATAGTCCGATATCCTCATGGCCGATAAAGTGGTCGAGCAGTACTTCCAATCGCTCGAGAACGGGTTCAATTGCGGCGGCATCATCTGAACCATCGACCACTGAGTAATACACTGTGTTAACGCTGGATTCCATCGATTGGAGCCGCTGTGCCGTGGCTAGGTCAGTGAAAACAGCGGGGGCTTGCGTTCCTGCAGAAGCCCCCTGTCCTTGATTAGGAACAAGAGCGAAGACCGTCATAGCCGCTTGTGTACGAACCCGCGACCCGTCTTCAGTGACGTACCATGTCACATTCAGAACATCGTCGACGTTGACATCAAGTTCGTCAGCCAACACTTGATTAATCGCAATGTGAGGCGTTTGAGAAAACAGGTTGGCTTGGTAGAGGTCTGCATAACGGATTCCATCGCTCTTCGACCCGATCATCGGCCACATTGCTTCAGCGTCAATTGTACTGTTCATGGCCATCCACGTGACGCTGGTGACCGAAGAATACCCGGTTGAGAGGCTCGCAGAAGCAATCAGGCCTTGTTGCTGGCCACGAATGGTTGACAACAATTCGGGGTCGTTTTGAATCGAATCCCACATGCCGTGGGCAATTGATTCGTTCAGCACCGAACGTTGTCCAATCGCCATGTCGAATCCTGAAACGGTGATATCGGTTTCACCCCAGGAACCTTCAACTTCGTGCAGTACAGTAGCATCGAGGGAGTCACCAACAATCATCGATGAGGTGATTATTGAAGAAGCGATGATTAAACCAAGCATCAGCAGTGCAGCCTGTCGCTTACGACGCAGAATATTTTGCTTTGCAAGCCGCCAAACAATGAGTCTCTGAGGTACCAGCATTGGTTGTAAAAACACGTGGCTGATGATACCAAATGCAAGTGCACCCCCAAACAGTGTAATACCGCCAACGCTGAGCCAGTCGAGTAGGATATACGCAAGTACTCCGTCAACAACTGGTGCGAAAACGAGGAGGGATAGTGTAACCACGCTAAGTTGCTTCCTACGCCCAATCATCCATGTCGAAAGTCCAGAAAACAGGACAATCATCACGAAGAGAACGGCGAGAGGAAGAAGCAGATTCACTCCTCCTCAGTATGAATTGAATCTTCAACAATTAATCCATCGGACATTCGAAGCGTGCGTGAGCAATGCGAAGCGATGGTCGAATCGTGGGTTACGATGAGGAAAGTCGTTGAATGCTCTTTGTTCAACTGCTTGAGCAGTGAAAGGATTTCATTCGAAGTTGCTGAATCAAGGTTCCCCGTTGGTTCATCGCACAAAATCACGCTTGGCTTGTGCACTAGCGCTCGAGCGACAGCCACGCGTTGCTGTTGTCCACCTGACAATTCGGAAGGACGATGTTCGGCTCTGTCCCCTAGACCGACAGAATCCAAGGCGTCCAAGGCACCACTACGAGCCTGTGAAGCGGAGTATCCAAGCAAGAGCAGCGGAAGTTCGACATTTTCGCACGCTGAAAGTACGGGAAGAAGATTGAAATCTTGGAAAATAAAACCCAAATGCTCACTGCGCATGTTGGTTCGTTCATCATCCGTGATGCCAAATAACGGCTTGCCGTTAACAAAAACTTCACCCGAATTCGGCTCATCAATACCCGATAGGATGTTTAGAAGCGTAGTCTTACCACACCCTGAAGGCCCCATGATGGCCACCATTTCTCCAACATCGATACTGACATCAACACCACGAACTGCTTGAACGGTTGATTCTCCAGAGGGATAGAGTTTCCATACACCACTCGCTTTCATGACCGGGCTCATGCCTTGAGGACGACTGAGTGCGTTGATAAACTACCGCTTGGAAGCATGTCCGTGGAAGAGAACAATCGCATGAAGTTGGTCGTTCTTGCCTTTGGCCCTCTGGCCGAACGCCTCGGGTGGAGGAAATCAGAAATCGACATTGCCGTATCATCAACCGTTAATGATGTGTTGACTCATCTGGGCATTGAAGCTCATCGATCAGGTGCCCTCATGGTTGCAGTCAATGGACAGCAGTGTGAATATACACACCAGTTGTCCAACACCGACGAACTCGCTCTTCTCCCTCCGGTATCCGGTGGATGAACAAAAATGGTTGATTTTCGCCGAAGACTTCAACACTAACAGCCACCACCACCAATTGAGGAAGGCGTATGATTGGTGGAATGGGTCCATTGGAAATCACTGTGTTGGTCGGAATATTCTTTGTTTTATTTGGCGCAGAACGTTTGCCAAAAATGGCTAATGCACTGGGTCGCTCGAAAGGTGAATTCCAGAAGGGTCTGACAGAAACAACGCAACTCGGCGACCTCTCACGCACAACTGCGGATTTGGAAGCGGGTGGTCGCACACCAGAACAACTTCGAGCAGAGCGAGCAAAAGCGGTCGGCCTCAACCCTGAAGGTATGGAACCAGAGGAACTTGAACGCAAGATTGTAGCATTGGAAGCGATGGCTTCCAGCGGTGAAGAGTAATCACTTTCTCCGCTTGAGTTTCAGTGGCGAACCGCATCGGTCGCAATCACCTACATCGCCCCCACGAGAACGGTTCACGTTCTTGGGCACCTCGCTGGTAGCCCTACACCCCGTGCACTTAAGTTCCCATTTCCACACCTGTTTGGCACCTGCAGCACCGACAGTGTGCGTCACTTGATCAACTGACTTCATCACATTTTGGAGACGGTAATCATCGGTAACCAAAGGACATTGCATCCCGAGTGCGAGCGCCAATACATCGATATCGACATCCGATAAGCGCGGAAGGTCACCACTCACAGCTGCTGCCTCACTGGCCAATGATAGCCAAGCAGGCGGCACATCTCGCCACTCGATGTCAATCGATTGAATCAACATCCATCGCTGTGGACTCACCCGTTCGAGTTCTGCCTGCTGGCTTTGAGAACAGATGTTTCCGGTGATTTGTTCGACCGGCCAATGCAACAGTGCCGCCGTGTCAAGAACCCGCATCGAGGTGAGTACCGCAGAATGCCCCCCTTGAACTCACCGCAAACCCACACCTTCATGACCAAGATATTGAAGCACGATGCATGTCGTGGAAAGAGTCGATTCTCGATTTTTTCGACATCTTCGGGCCGGCAAGCCTTGCCATACTGTCATTCACTGAGTCAATTATACAACCGATTCCGCCTGATTTACTCTACATTCCCATGCTTGCAGACTCAATTGGGAATACGCCGCTGGTAGTGTGGTTGTGGCTAACGGTTACTTTGGCTTCAGTTGCTGGTTCAATCATTGGATATTGGGTTGGAAAACACTGGGGTAAAACGCTGCTTACCCGCTTTTCCAAACCTGCTCACATCGAAAAACTCGAGGCACTTACGCTCAAATACGGAACATTTGGAATCTTCATCGCTGCCGTATCTCCAATCCCGTACAAAGTGTTTGGATGGGTTGCTGGAATGGGTGAGATGGAAAAAAAACCGTTCATCATCGCTGGTCTAATGGGTCGTGGGCTTCGGTTTGGCTTAGAAGCACTGTTAATCGGTATCTACGGAAACAGTGCAATCGATGCTCTCAATTGGTTTCTCAACAACGAAATTCTGTTGGCACTGCTGATGATTGCAGCTTGTATTCCGGCTTGGTATGCACTGAAATGGTGGCAATCAATTGAGAAGGAATCCGACGCTCAAGAAGCTTGAACAAAAAGAACCCTCGATTATTGCGCCAGCGTGCGAGCGAATCATTATCAAGGGGTGGTCGGTGGAATGCCTGTCGCTCGTGTGGTGTAGCTAGGTCCATCATAGTGGGTTTTCATCCCGCCGACCCGGGTTCGAATCCCGGCACGAGCACCAATGCCTTTCAGTGCAGCTTTTACTCGCCACATTTTACCTGCTGCAGCCACAAAGACTCACGCTAATGTGCCGTTTTGGTAATCACGCAGTGCTTGTTGAATTTCTTCACGGGTGTTCATCACAAACGGTCCATATCGAGCGATTGGTTCATTGATATCGGGTCCAGCAAGGAGTAGAAATTCGGCATCTTCCTTCTTCGCTTCAAACAGCACTTCTGAACCATCGTTCATCAAACCCAATTGACCGTCGCGTACTGGCTTTCCGGAGAGGTGAACCGTTCCACCAAAGACATAGATCATGGCATTCAAACCAGCATCAATGTTTTGTCGATGAGCGCCGCCTTTCTTGATTTTCATGTGAATGTAAGTGATTGGAATTACGGTATCGATAACCGCTTCAACACCGAGAGTGGATCCAGCGATGACATTCGCCCATACTTTTCCATCCTCAGATTGCGCTTTAGGAATCGTTTCAGCGGCAATATCTTGGTATCGAGGAGGCATCATTTTGTGCCGTGCGGGCAGGTTTACCCATACTTGGAACCCGTGGGTGGTTCCACCTGCTTTGAGAAAGTCATCTTGTGGAAGCTCAGAGTGGATGATTCCTCTTCCTGCCGTCATCCATTGGACGTCACCTGGATTGAGGTCACCACTGTTTCCAGCACTGTCTTGATGTTGCATAGCGCCTTTGAGCATGTAAGTCACGGTCTCAAATCCTCGATGCGGATGGGCCGGAGCCCCGATTGCTTCTCCCGGACCCCATTCGACTGGGCCCATTTCGTCGAGAAGAAGAAAAGGGCTCATCAGTGAACCCATCGAAGTTGGACGACGTACTGGGAAGCCGCCTCCTTCAAGTACGGTATGGGTTGGTGAAGTCATTCGTAGTGTTCGTAGTGCCGTCATTCCAATACTCCCTTTACCATCTCAACGATTGAATCTATCTTAAGTGGCTTTGTTTTGTTAATCACAATGGAACGGCCCAAAACATTGGAACCGAGATGAGAAAATTGCACCCGCATACTCAAGATTGCATGGTGCCCCCCACCCCCGCTAACGGTTGCTAACCCGACGGTTCGTTTGTTAAACAACAGCCGGAAATTGGTCGATTGAACCGAAACCCACGCGATTAGATTACCTAATACTGGGGGTACTGAACCGTTGTACTCAGGCGCACATACGACCAAACCATCGCATGCCAGAATACGCTCCATACACCGGTCGATTTGATCTATGTTAGTGAGGCGTTTTTCGTTTTCTGGCGTGTACATTGGTAGGTCGAGGCCACACAGATTCATCACGTCAAATTGATGATTGCGAGAAACCGCAACCTCCCCAATCTGCTTCGCCAAATCCAGGTTCTTTCCGGTAGATGCCGCGAGAATCAGCAGGTTCGCCATGTTGAGCACACAACGCCGGCCCCTTTCAAGGTGCAGTACCAGCGAGGTTACCATTTCATGCGGTACGCAAGAAGAAGAATACCAATCACGGTTGGAACAATGGCAATGGCGAGCATTGTCAAGACCAATCGCTGAACTTGTCCGTCAGTTGATTCAGTCGTGATAGTATCGGACGTCTCATCTGCACTGTCACAGTTCTCTGTGAACGGGTCGCAGGGGATTTCTCCAGTGGTGTTGTCATCTGCTTGGAAGTGGTCCAAATCTTCGGTTTCATCTCTGCAACCGTCCGAATCGGAATCCGTGTCAGATGCAGACTTCCACTTGGTTTCTCCAAGCGGACACGAATCTACGAGGTCACCAATGCTGTCGCCATCATCGTCAAGGTCTTCACCTGAGTCAAGGCATCCATCTTGGTCGTGGTCGTTGATCGTGTCGGAAATCCATGCGAGAGTCCCTCTCGAGCAAAGGTCAATTGAATCGAAGACTCCATCGTTGTCATCGTCTTCATCCTCAGTGTCATCGTTGCATCCATCACCCTCATAATCGGTTGCAGGGGTCGAAATCCATGAAAGAGCACCCGTTGCACAGAAGTCAGCTGAGTCGATGATTGTATCATTGTCATCGTCGGAATCTTCCGTTGAATCTCTGCAACCATCGCTGTCGTAATCCTCGACAAGCGATGATGTCCAGTCGACTTCTCCTGTTGGGCAGACGTCATCGATATCTTCGACTTGGTCGTTATCATCATCTTTGTCTTCTGAGGCATCGGAACAACCGTCTTGGTCGTGGTCGTTACCGGTCGAGGACGACCAACCGATTTCACCGTTGGCACACATATCGTTTGAATTCAAGATTCCGTCACCATCGTTGTCATCGTCTTCAACCGAATCCATGCAGCCGTCAGCGTCATGGTCGAATTGAGACGCATCCCAGTTCGACTTACCCAGAGGACACTGATCAACTGCATCCAACATTCCATCGTTATCATCATCGCCGTCTTCTGTCGAGTCTCGACATCCATCAGCATCGTGATCTGTTGCTTCTTTCGAGAGCCAGCCGAGTTCACCTTTCGGACACGTATCGGAAAGATCGAACACGCCGTCGTTATCGTCGTCAGCGTCTTCAGTAGCGTCATGGCACCCGTCATCATCGTAATCGCTGGATTCGTCAGATGTCCAGTTGACGTTTCCTTTGGGACAGTTGTCAATGAGGTCAGGCTTCTCGTCGTTATCGTCATCCAAGTCTTCACCTAAATCATAACAGCCATCGAGGTCATAGTCGTTGATTACGGTCGAAATCCACGATGCGCGACCTTTCGGGCACGAATCAGCGTCGTCATCGACTTGGTCGTTGTCATCGTCATCATCTTCAGTCGAATCTCTGCATCCGTCTTGATCATAATCTTCTGCCGAGGTAGCAATCCAGCCTAATTCTCCCTTGGGACACAAATCATTGACGTCAGAGATGGTGTCATCATCGTCGTCGTTGTCCTCAACTGCGTCTTGACAGCCGTCCCCGTCGTAATCTGTTCCGGTTCCAGGCACCCACCCAATGTCGCCCTCAGGGCAGGCATCTTCGTTGTCGATGACACCGTCGTTGTCGTCATCATCGTCTTCTGTTGAATCACGGCATCCGTCGCCATCGTTGTCGTTCGAGGTCGTCGAAGTCCATCCGAGATCACCCATTGGACACGCATCGTTGACGTCTAGAACGCTATCGTCATCATCGTCAAAGTCTTCCTCCCCGAAATCGCTCATCTGATCCATACATCCATCGGTGTCGTAGTCAGTGAAACCGTTTGGGTCATCCTCAAGCGGGAAATACTCAATCAGAGCTGGGCCCTTCGGACATTTATCGTTCACGTCAAGGACTCCATCACCGTCATCGTCGCGGTCTTCGAGAGAATCTTGGCATCCATCACCGTCATAGTCGGTGGTACCTTTGATTCCCGGTCCAGTCGAACTCCAGCCTATGTCGCCCTTTGGACACTGGTCGTCGGAATCTCGAAGCGAGTCATTATCGTCATCATCGTCTTCAGTGACGTCATTGCAACCATCGGAATCGTGATCGGTGTTGGAACCTGAAATCCAGCCTAAATCACCGAGCCTGCAGTCATCTACGTTGTCCGTAATCAAATCATTATCATCATCGTTATCTTCAGTGGCATCCCGACATCCATCCGAGTCATAATCAGTTGCTGGACCTGAAATCCATCCTAATTCTCCAGCACGGCAGTCATCATCAACGTCCGGCTTGGTATCGTTATCGTCGTCAAGGTCTTCGCCTGCGTCACGGCATCCGTCTGAATCATGGTCCGTCACCGGACCTGAAATCCAACCGAGGTCGCCTTTCTGACACTGAAGGTCGATCGTATCGATGACGCCGTCGTTGTCATCATCGGGGTCTTCAGTCAAGTCACGGCATCCATCTGAATCGTAATCATTGGCAGAGGTGGGGTTCCAGCCGATTTCACCTTTCGGGCAATTATCGATAACATCAGGAACAGAGTCATTGTCGTCATCCAAATCCTCACCTGCATCTTCACATCCGTCTGAATCATAATCGTTGGAAGGGTTGGAATCCCACCCAATACTTCCAATCGGGCAGTCGTCAATTCCGTCGACAACACCGTCATTGTCATCGTCGTTGTCTTCCGATGTGCTGTCTTGACAGCCGTCGGTGTCGTGATCGGTGAAGCTTGTGGAAATCCAACCGAGGTTACCAAAGTGGCAATCGTCGAGTACGTCGATGACTGTATCGTTGTCATCATCGTCATCGCAAGCATCGCCGGAGAATCCCTGGCCGAGGGTTGCGGCGTCGGTGTCGTAATCTTCTTGGCCCGGATTGGCAACGAAAACACAGTTGTCAATGGTGTCACTAACACCGTCGTTATCGTCATCATCGTCGTTGGCATTCGAACATCCATCTCCATCGTTGTCAGTCGCTGGAGTTGATTTCCAGCCAACGGTACTTTCCGGGCATAGATCGCTCGAATCTTCAACATTATCGTTGTCGTCATCGGTATCTTCGTTGGAGTCTTGACACCCGTCACCATCGTAGTCTGTAACCGGCGGTCCAACGCTATCAGAAATCCAGCCAATATCGCCCCTTGGGCAATCATCAACAGCATCAGGCATTGAATCGTTATCGTCGTCGAGGTCTTCCAGTGAATCGTCTTCGCATCCGTCTGAATCACGGTCGGTGCTCAGATCTGAAGTCCAGCCAAGGTTGCCCTTTGCACAATCATCGTTACTGTCAACGATGCCATCGTTGTCATCATCACCGTCTTCAGTGTCGTCTCTGCATCCATCAGTGTCGTAATCGGTGGAAGGTGTTGAGGTCCAATTGAAATCTCCTTGAGCACATACATCGGGTACATCATCGTTGATACCATCGTTGTCATCGTCGTCGTCGCAAACGTCACCTTCGCTGTCGAAGTCCCAGTTTGCCTGGTCGGCATTAGGAACGGTTGGGCAGTTATCGTTGGTGTCACCTTTTCCATCGTTATCATCATCGGAGTCTTCGGTAGCGTCACGGCAACCGTCGCCGTCAATGTCGGTTAGATTGGTCGAAATCCACCCCAAATCTCCCTTCGAACAAGTGTCATCGAGATCAATAACGGTGTCGTTATCGTCATCCAAATCCTCATCAACGTCTCGACAACCATCGGAATCGTAGTCGTTAGCTAGCGTCGGAATCCATTCGATTATACCGGTTGGGCAGTCGTCGGACGAATCTAGAACCGTGTCATTGTCATCATCGAGGTCTTCAGCTGAATCGTCTTGACAGCCATCGGAGTCGTGGTCGGTAGTCGAATCTGAAATCCAGCCCAAATTACCCATGAAACAATCGTCGCTGCCGTCCAAAATGCCATCGTTATCTCGGTCAGGGTCTTCCGTTGTGTCACGGCATCCGTCCGAATCATAGTCATTTGACGGAGATGAAATCCAGCCAAGGTCACCCTTCACACAATCGTCATTCTCATCGATAACTCCATCGTTATCGTCATCGGTATCTTCACCGGAATCTTGGCAACCGTCCGAATCATAGTCGGTCGAGGTACCCGGCGACCATCCCACATCTCCTGCAGCACAGTCATCATCGACATCGGGAATTCCGTCATTGTCATCATCGGTGTCTTCTGCAGAAGCATCTTGGCAACCATCTCCGTCGTTGTCAGTTGATGCTGAAGAAATCCAGCCGAGGTTACCCTTTGGACAGTCGTCAGGATCAAGATCGAGAACCGAATCGTTGTCGTCATCATCGTCTTCGGTTGCGTCTCGGCAACCATCTGAGTCGTAGTCTGTTGAAGGACTTGGGCTCCATCCAGTTTCACCTGTTTGGCAATCGTCTCCACTGTCGGGGACACCATCGTTGTCGTCATCCGTGTCTTCAGACGAGTCGTCCTGGCAACCATCACCATCAAAGTCCGTTGAGGGTGAAGACGTCCATCCAAGGTCACCCTTTGGACATGCATCAGGGGCGAGGTCTTCAACGGAATCGTTGTCGTCATCGAGGTCTTCTGCCGAAGAATCTTGACAGCCGTCCGAATCGTAATCCGTGGTCGAGGAAGATACCCAGCCCAAGTCTCCGATTTGACAGTCGTCAAAGAAATCAGCCATCTGGTCATTATCATCGTCGGTGTCTTCATTGGAATCTTGGCAACCATCGGAGTCGTGATCGGTCAAAAGCGTTGGACTCCAGCCCATATCACCGGTTTGACAGTCATCGACGTTGTCCAATACGCCATCGTTGTCGTCATCGGAATCTTCAACCAGATCTTTGCATCCGTCACCATCGTAATCTGTCGATGATGAAGATGTCCAGCCGATTTCTCCTTGAGGACAGTCGTCGGAATCGTCTGAAATCGAATCACCATCATCATCGTCGTCTTCAGTGTCGTCTTTACACCCGTCTCCATCGTTGTCATTGGCGGATGTTGAAATCCAACCGAGAAGACCTGTTTGGCATTCATCGTTCACGTCGATAATCGTGTCGTTATCGTCATCAGTGTCTTCTCCAGAGTCTTGGCAACCGTCCGAATCATAATCCGTGGAAGAAGAAGGTGCCCAACCTACAGTGCCCGTTGGACAGTCATCTGCAGCATCGAGAATAGAATCATTGTCGTCATCGGTATCTTCACCTGAATCTTGACAACCGTCATTATCGTTATCGGTGAGAGGCCCTGAGATCCATCCCAGGTCGCCATTGTTGCAATCATCAACGTCATCATTGACACCGTCGTTGTCCATATCGGCATCTTCAGTGTCGTCTTTGCAGCCGTCATTGTCTTGGTCGTTAGCCAATGTAGATGTCCACCCAGTTTCACCGCGAGGACACGAATCACTGCCGTCAATGATGCCGTCATTGTCGTCATCAATATCTTCTGTCGATGAATCTTGACAACCATCCGAGTCGTGATCGGTGGTAGAGTCTGAAGTCCATCCGAGGTTACCGTTTGGACAAAAATCGCTACCGTCGGCAACATTGTCATTGTCGTCGTCCGTATCTTCATTGGAATCTTGGCAGCCGTCAGAATCATGGTCGGTCGTCGAAGATGAAACCCATCCAAGGTCACCGGTTTGACAATTATCCAATCCATCAATACGTTGGTCGTTGTCGTCATCGGTGTCTTCCGATGAGGAATCTTGACAACCATCTGTATCATAGTCAGTGCTCGAGTCTGAGGTCCAAGACAGGTCGCCAGTCGGGCATGTATCTGACCCGTCAAGAATACCGTCGTTATCATCGTCGGCGTCTTCGCTTGAGTCTTGACAGCCATCCGAGTCATGGTCTGTAAGAACGGTTGAAATCCAGCCAGTAGCGCCGTTTAAGCATGCGTCAAATCCGTCGTCAACGCTATCATTGTCGTCATCATTATCTTCAGTTGCGTCTTTACAACCGTCCGAATCAAGATCGTTTGCGCTGGATGAGGTCCAACCTAATTCACCAGTCGGACACGAATCAGAAGCGTCTGTAACTCCGTCGTTGTCGTCATCGTTGTCTTCACCCGAATCTTGACAGCCGTCGGTATCGTGGTCTGTGGAGGAGTCAGAAGTCCACCCAAGATCACCTTGTGCACATGCGTCTGAAGTGTCGAGAATACCGTCGTTGTCCGTGTCGTTGTCTTCGACCGAATCTTTACATCCATCGCTGTCGTAATCCGTTGCAGAAGACGAAATCCATCCCAATGCACCATTTGGACAATCGTCGGAAGAATCTGTAACCTGGTCGTTATCATCATCAGTGTCCTCATTGGAATCTTGGCAGCCGTCCGAATCGTAGTCTGTGGAACTACCGGAAGTCCAACCAATGTCACCCGCAGGACACGTATCTCCTGAATCAACCAGTCCGTCATTGTCGTCGTCGAGGTCTTCAGCGGACGCATCTTGACAACCATCGCCGTCGTTGTCGGTCGAGGCGGATGAAATCCATCCAGTGTTTCCTGCCGGGCAGTCATCATCGTCATCGTCAACTGAATCGTTATCTTGGTCGTCGTCTTCTGTTGCGTCACGGCATCCATCAGCGTCGTGGTCATTGGAAAAAGTGGAAGTCCAGCCCAAGTCACCGAATTGACACGAGTCACTGGTGTCGATGATTCCATCGTTATCGTCGTCCGTATCCTCTATTGCATCCTGGCAACCGTCGGTGTCGTAATCCGTAGTCGAATCGGAAGTCCAGCCGAGATCACCAGTCTGACAATCGTCGTTGATGTCAAGCACGTCGTCATTGTCATCATCGGTGTCTTCTGACGATGAATCTTGACATCCATCTGAATCGTGATCTGTTGAACTACTCGAAGTCCAACCAAGGTTGCCTGAAGGACAGTCATCGACGCTATCGTTGATTGAGTCACCGTCATCGTCAGTGTCCTCGGTTGAGTCTCGGCAACCGTCAGTATCGTAATCGCTACTTGAATCAGAAACCCATCCAAGGTCACCGGTTGGGCATGAGTCAGACCCGTCGAGGATACCGTCGTTATCGTCATCGCCATCTTCCATTGAATCCTGGCAACCGTCTGTATCGTGGTCAGTGGAAGAAGATGATGTCCAGCCAGTATCGCCGGAGGCACAATCGTCAGAACCATCAGCAATGCCATCGTTATCGTCATCATCATCTTCCGTAGACGAGTCCTGACACCCATCAGAGTCGTGGTCGGTTGAGGATGTTGAGGTCCAACCCAAATCGCCGGTTTGGCATTCATCGTTGCCATCAATCACGCCATCGTTGTCGTCGTCCGTATCTTCTGAAACGTCTTGACAACCGTCTGAATCGTAATCTGTGAACCCGCTCGAAGTCCAGCCTTTATCGCCAGTTGGGCATCCATCAGATGCATCGTTGACGCCATCATTGTCGTCATCCGCATCTTCGGTTGAGTCCCGACAACCGTCTGAATCGTAATCTGTCGAGCCCCCGGAAGACCAGCCTGTATCTCCAGTCGGACAGTCATCAAAACTGTCCGTTATACCGTCTCCATCATCGTCATTGTCTTCGGTGGAATCTCGGCAACCATCGGAATCATGGTCGTTGGAGGGGGAGGAGGTCCAGCCGGTATCGCCCAGTGCGCACCCGTCGCTTGAGTCCGTTACGCCATCACCGTCATCATCGGAGTCTTCCGTAGTATCTCGGCAACCGTCTGAATCTAAATCTGTTAAAGCAGAAGAAATCCATCCCAAATCACCTTTGGGGCATGAATCACTGCCATCGTTGACACCATCATCGTCGTCATCGTTGTCTTCTACAGATGAATCTTGACAACCGTCTGAATCATAATCAGTCGAGCCTGTCGAAGTCCAACCTTTGTCTCCTGTTGGACAATCATCGTTGACGTCTAATACGCCGTCGTTATCGTCATCTGTATCTTCAGAACCAGCATCTCTGCACCCGTCTGCATCGTAGTCAGTGGACACAGAGGAGGTCCAGCCCGTGTCACCATTCGGGCACTGGTCCAGAGAATCATCGATGGAATCGCCATCGGTATCAGCTCGTCCACCAAAAAGGGCGATGTTTTGTTCATCGAGTTCAAGGTCGATGAACATCACTTGAGCAGAGGATAGAGAGGCGATGAGAAACATGAACAAGGCCGCAAAAGATGCCATTTTGTGCGTACGCTCCGCTAACATGGAAGTAGGTGAAGGTGTGGTCTTTTTATCCTTCCGTTGAAAAGTACCGCTGCTTAAACCCATCATGGTTAAATTGTACCCGGTTTAAGTTAATACTATCGCAGCAAAGAAGGGCAAAGAACATGGTTGAGAATCGTTTGGCAGAACCATGCCTCAAGTGCGTTACTTCGGACGAGGAGGTGTACTTATGGATCACCTCAAGAAATCCGGGTGGAACGCTGTATCGCGCATTGAAGAGGCTGAAGTAGCATTGATTGAATGCTATGATAACGGCTCTGCTACGTCCATCCACCGACTGAATGGCACCATTGGTTTGACGCGCCAGGCAATCGACGAGATTGAGCGTTCACCCGTCAAACGTGTCGCTCTCATCACCGACCAATCATCGACCAGCGGCGCCATGCGTAAAGGAACCAGAGAAGGTCTCGCTTTTGCCGACGTTCACGCCATGGGGAGTGCAACTGCCGAAATACTGAGTCGAATGGGG